>Ga0101944_10001747_pt1 | contig 41636 bp, 49 predicted proteins | sample DewCreD2012metaG_FD_75245 | JGI IMG/M metagenome (GOLD analysis project Ga0101944, IMG submission 75245) | Hot spring sediment bacterial and archeal communities from British Columbia, Canada, to study Microbial Dark Matter (Phase II) - Dewar... ... | reverse complement strand
CTCGTCGATAACTCGGTCGTGTTGGCGGTGTGTGCGTGCGACGTAGAGGATTTTGAGGTTTTTCTTCATCGCCACAGGCAAACACGCAGAGAGCGCCGAGATGGTTTTGCCCAAACCGTTACTACCCTCGATTAAGACACTTTTGCGTTCATTTACGGCTTGGTTAACGGTTGCTATGAATTCATCTTGATGCGGGCGCGCGTTGCTGTAGGGAAAGTATTCGAGGACTTCTGCAGGCAACTTGCAGGGTTGTTTACTCATGCGGTAACCCCCTTAGATGGGCAGTAGGTGTTAACTGGGCAGGCGTTGCAGTGGGGGTTGCGTGCTTTGCAGGTTTTTCTGCCATGCGAAATCAACAGTAAATGCACTGAGAGGTAATCTTTGGGTTTGAAAAACGACTGTAGACTCAGCCGCACATCTTCGTAGCCGCCTTCACATGGCGCCAACCCCAGACGCCTCGACACGCGATTAATATGGGTATCCACAGGAATCGTTGGCTTACCCAAAGAAAACAACAAAACCACATCAGCCGTTTTGGGGCCCACACCTGGAATTTCCATCAAAGCCTTTCGCGCCTCCTCAACTGGCAACAACGAGATGGGTTTTAGGGTACCACCGAATTTTTCAAGAATGATTTTTGAGGCAGTTTGGATGGTTCTGGCTTTGTTCTGGTAGAGTCCACCGATGCGAATACATTCTTCAATCTCGTTTAATTCTGCGCTAGCCAACTCTTGGGGGGTTATTTTGAAGTGAGTGGCAAGTTTTTTGAAAGCTCGCTCTGTGTTGGTGTCAGCGGTGTTCTGTGAAATAATTGTAACAACCAGCGTTTCGAATGGGTCGGCGCTAGCTTTGACGAGATGGGGAAAACTCAAAGTGTCTTTTAGAGTTGACAGAATTGTTTGTGCGCATGCTTCAGTTAACGTGTGTGTCTTCACCCCATCGGATAGAATTCTGAATTCTATGCTCTATCTGGCTATAAATACCAATTGCGCACAAAGAAAGCATTTTTAGGATTCTAATAGTAAACCGGAAAAACATCAATAGAAAAAGCTGAATCAAACCTAACCCCACATATCTACCCCGAAAAAAATTGTCCTCAAAGAGAACAACTTCAGCTCGGCTTGTGGCAAAATTAAATAAGTTACCGCTGACACTGTTAGGGGTAGCTTTGGATGGATAAGTGTTTGTCTGGTAAGCATGACGTAACAGTTTCTTATGAGCCATTCCGCGAAATCGTAATCATGGAGAAAACCCGCTTCGGAAGCCCCGAAGAAATCGCCCGCTTCACCTCAGTCATAGCAGGCGGCAAATTAGCAGGGCTCTACTGGGTTGACGGCGTAGTGTTCCTCTATTTCCCCTTAACAGCATCTAACATCGCTGTTGCTAAAGAACTGTTAGAAAAACGCAAAGTCTACTGGACATACGTGGGCTACGCCATGATGCCTCGTTATATGCAAACAATCGAAACCAAAGAAAAAATGATCGTGCCAGTCGTAGACATCTCCGCTGATCCAATTCTAAAGTCAGTAGCACACTGGCTAAAAGCACAGCAGTGAGCGGCGTGCCGCATCTGATTTTTGAGGGCACAGTCTTCTCTGGCAAACGTGAAGGAAAAAAGTTTTTAGAATTAACTTGGGTTAGGCGGCAAATCCAGCGCAAAGTGGGCTTCACCCCATACTCAGGCACCTTAAATCTACGCTTATCAAAGGAGATGGCGGAAAAAAGAAAACAGCTACAAGGTTCTGCTCAATTCGTTATTGAACCAGAAAAAGGCTACTGCCCAGGCAACCTATTCAAAGCAGTCATCGGCACAATTGAATGCGCTATAATAATTCCACAAATCCCCAAATACCCAGATGACGTGCTAGAAATTATCTCGCCAGTGTATCTCCGTGGAAAACTGGGGCTTGCGGATGGCTCAATGGTGACCGTAACGGTTACTTTTTAGCTTTAGTTGCGTTGCAGGATTTTTTGTAGTTAGCAAGGTAGTCTTCAAATGCGCCGTTCCGTTTGAGGTATTCACCGTAGTGAACCAGAGAAGCCATAGCGCAGGCTGCATCCTCAGGTGAACCAAACGAAGGCACACAGAGGCGGTCAAAGCGACTGCGAGTATAGAGCGCCATTTCTGTTTCGCCTATGTCGCACATTACGAGGGGTTTTTGGTATTTTTTGGCTACTTCTACGATGCCATCAATGTATTTTTCGCGTAAGCCTGGCATGTGGTGTAAACCTAAGAGGATGATGCCGTGTATGTTTGGGTCTTGGAGCATAATATCAGCCGAAGTCACAAACTGCTCGTCAGTCACTGAACCCGTTAAGTCAACTGGGTTGTGAGTTGCGGCGATTTGGAGGATAGCTCCCTTCTTTTTAAGTTCTTCAAACTTCGCCTCTGTCTCTTCGGTGAAGTGATCCACAGTTAAGCCCAGAGTTTCCAATTCATCGACGGTCATGACTCCGGGTCCACCTGCGTCAGTTAAAATACCGATGTTTTTGCCCATAGCTGGAGGCTGCATGGCAAGCGCTTTGCCGATGTCAAAGAAGTCTTCCATGTTATGTGCACGAATTACTCCGCTTTGCTCGAAGGCGGCGTCGTAGACTTTATCGCTACCTGCAATGGCGCCTGTGTGGCTAGCTGCGGCCCGTGCACCTGCACTGCTGCGACCGGACTTGATGACGACGACGGGTTTTTTGAGGGTGACTTTTTTAGCGATCTTTATGAAGTCGCGGCCATTTTTGACGTCTTCAAGGTAGACGAGGATAACTTTGGTTTCCTTGTCATACATGAGGTAGTTGAGTATGTCAGATTCAGAGACATCACTCTTGTTACCAAAAGAAACGAATTTCGATACACCCATCTGGCGACCAGTAAGGTAGTCGAGTGCGGCTACACCGAAAGCGCCACTCTGAGTTATCATAGCTATGCATCCGGGAAGAGGACGGGGTGTGGCAACCACATCTTCGCCTGTGGTAAGTGTCTTTGTTTCAGGCAGAAACAGGGTGTCGATTCCTGTTTTAGAGTAGTAAACCCCGAGGCAGTTGGGGCCCAGAATTCGGATTCCGCCTTTGGCTGCGATGGATATGACTTGGTCTTCAAGTTCTTTGTTACCGACTTCCTTGAAGCCCGCGGTGATTATGATTGCGGTCTTAACTTTTTTGTTAACAGCTTCTTCCATTACTGATGGGACAATCTTGGCGGGAACTATAACAACCATCAAATCCACTTCGCCGGGGACACTGGTTAGCGTCTTGTAGCATTTAAAACCCAAGATAGATTCTTCACCTGGATTAACAGGATAGAGTTCCGCTTTGAGAACGCCGCGCTGCTTGTTTATAGCTAAGTTTTTGAATATAACGTTCCCTGCTTTGTCGGACTTTTTGGTTGCGCCGATGACTGCGACTGAGCGTGGATTAAAGAATGCATCCATCTTTTGAAGTGCTTCTTCCATAGTTTATCCCATCGTATTTCCGCATAGAGCTTGCAAGCCAATTTTTATGTCTTGCTCTCCAGAAAACGGGTTTTCTGTTATTTTGGTTAAGGTTTTCAAGCATTTATGTGTAGTGCAGAACTTTTCTTACAATCACCAAGGGCTTATGGACCACGCAATCCAGCATCTCCCAACTCACTGAGTCAACGTTAACGTGAAACCGCGACGCCATATCCCACACCGTCGCACCCGAACCTGGCCCCCGAGCTCGGTCAGCGATGTTGGTGATTGTTAACGCCTGACCAGCAGACAATTCACAGCCCGCCACAGCAAGAGGCGTGGAACTCCGTTTAAGCCTCAGCATCCTGCCCAAAACATATGTGAAGACTCCGCCAAAAGAATGAATTCCCCGCATCGGGTTTGGGCGTGGTGTAATGTAAAAGTTGCGGAAACGGTACGTTTTATCGGTGTCTGCGATGACTACACAAACAGTTTTGCCGAGGACTTCTCGGATTTGTCTCTGAATGCGCTGTGCATAAGCATCCGCGCCTTTTATTGGCAAACTCACATAAGAAAAAGCCAAGTTCGAGCCGTCGATTCCGCCTTCTGAACCGAAAAGAAGTGCCTGCAGCAACCCCGCCCGCTCAAGCGCCAACTGTTTGTGCCTGGCCCCCGACTCCAAGGGATACTCGCGCAACCGTTGAATCAGCCGCAATCCAAAGCCACAGAGGTAGCCGAGGCACCAGCCCCATATCGTTCGCATCCAGAAATGGGCAAGGAATTTGGAATGGACACTAGCCTTCACAGCGCTTTCGTCGATTATGGTTCCAGTAGCTATGGCTATCGCTTTTTCTGAAACCACCACGAAGTCGCCGTCGAGAATTCTACCCTCAAGCGCCTCAGCTATCCTGTCAAGGTAGTTGTCGTTGGGTTTCCAGTAGCTGGTTGAAACGGCTAATGCACGGTACTTTGTCATTGTTTTCACTGATGCAGTTTTAGGTTTGGCTTAATAAGACTTGACCGCGTCTATTTGACCAAGTTCTTTAAGCCAGCCTCTTTAGCCAACTGCAACGCCAAATCCATCTCCGCTTTGGTAAGTCTGCGCCTTAATTCGGGCAATTCATCGGCCCGCCACTCAGGGCGATACTGAAACATCAAATTAACCCGTGTACCAGCACCCAAGTTTTTGGCGATCCACTGCAGTATCGGCTTAGTGCAGCACTCCAAGTGACCAGGCAAAACCAGCACCCGCACCAAGAGTTCACCGTACTTTTTGGCTTCAAGATGGTTACGTGTGCAGACTTGCCAATAGTTTGGAGCGTCAGATATGCGTTCAGCGCAATTACCTGGGCCATACTTGAAATCCAGCAGGTAAACATCTGCGAACCCCGCCAGCAACTGTGCGGTTTGGGGGCTGTAGTAAGCGTTAGAATTCCAGACTATAGACACGTTTTCGTTGACGTAAGTGAAGGTTTCTAGCCAATGCTTCAGCCACGGGGTCGGTTCTCCACCGACCAAGTTGATGTTTCGGCAACCCTTCGAATACAGGGTTTCGATTTCCTCTGCGAGTTCTTTAGGTGTGTATTCAATGGGGGTTTCTTTCCACTGTGAAATCTCCCAGTTTTGACAGTGACGGCAACGGATTGTGCAGCCCATCGTGAACACCGTGCCAGAGGGCACAAGTTCTGGTTCCTCGCCAGTGTGAGCAAAAATGCTGGAAACAGGCAGAGTGTTGCCGCAGCCACAATACCCCAACTGATCGGCCAGCCTGTTTATGTGGCATTGGCGGCTGCAGAGGTGGCAGCGTTGGAGGATGTCGGTGGCTATTTGGATTTTTAGGTCTAAGTAGGATTTTTCTGGTGTAGCCCTCAGAAAGCTGGTTGTGCCGTTGTCGAGTTGCCGCTCGAGGTTGAGGAAGTCTTGGGTGCATTTTTGGTGTTGCTGCCACAGTGAAGCTAATGAATCGAGGTTTGAGAAGTCGGCAGCTACTTTTTTTGCTATCAGAAACTTGGCTACCGTCTTGTTTTCTGTAATGGCAAAGTACCTAGCTAAACTCGCCCGTGCCAACTCATCAGACGACGTGCTTCTACACCCTGTTACTATTGGCTGTTTGAGCTTAAAAAAGGGCGTAGGGAAATTTTTGGCTGGATTGGTGTAGTTCGCCTTTTATAGGGATGGCTTGTCCACAGACTGGGCATTTCATGTCGGCAGTGAGGTTCCACTGGGTGATTTCGAAGCTGTAGCGTTTGATGACGGCGGTATCGCAGTTGGGGCAGACCGTGTTCTCTGCAGGGTGACCAGGGACGTTTCCGATGTAGACGTAGTTGAGGCCTTGGTTTTTGGCTGTCAAATACGCCTGCTCCATTTCCTGCACGCTCGTCGCGGGAGTAGTTGTTAATTTATAGTCGGGGTGGAATCGCAGCAGATGAAACGGGGTGTCGGCGCCCAAGTAGTCTTTTATCCACTTTGCGAGGGCGCGGATGCGTTCGGGGGAGTCGCCTGATTTGGGCACGACGAGGTTGGTGAGTTCTATGTGAACGCCTTGGAGTTTGAGTTCCTTAAGCGACTCGTAGATGGGCTCCACGTTTGGCACGCCCATAACGGAGCGGTAAAAGTCGGGGTCACCGCCGCCCTTGAAATCCACAGTAGCTGCATCCAAGTAAGGCGCGATAGTTTTCACTGCCTCAGGCGTCATGTAGCCGTTGGTTACGAAGGTGTTGAATAGCCCTGCTTCTTTGGCGAGTTTAGCCATGTCATATGCGTATTCCATAAAGATGGTGGGTTCAGTGTAGGTGTAACTTAAGCCTTGGCAGAAGGCGTTCTTTGCTGCTTTGATTGCTTCTTCGGGGGGGAAGGGTTTGCCTGCGACTTCGTGGTCTTGGCTTATCATCCAGTTGTCGCAGAATTGGCAGCGGAAATTGCAACCAGCCGCCGCAACCGACATCACCAATGCGCCGGGGTGGAAGTGAGTGAGGGGTTTTTTGCCGATGGGGTCGACGCCTGCGGAGACGGCTTTGCCGTAGTTGAGGGAGAAGAGGGTGCCGCCTTGGTTTTTGCGAACTAAACAGAAGCCTGGTGCTCCGTCGCTTATGAGGCAGCGGCGTGCGCAGAGGTTGCATTTGACTTTGCCGTTGCTTTGGCGAGTGTAGAGCATGGCGGGATGAAGAGACATGATTGTTCCACAAATAGAATAGTGTAGCCAGTTCGTTTAAAAGCATTCACTACAAAGTGTGATGGAGACGGTCGTACTACTGGATATCCGCCAGCATCTTTTTAATTAACGCTTTCAGCCGCGGAAGGTCAATCGTTATAGTGTCCCAAACTAAAAGTAAGTCAACGACAAAATATGCGTGAATTAGTTTATCGCGCATTCCAGCAATTTTTCGCCAATTCATTTCAGAGTATTTATTTTTTAATTCGCTACTTAAATTCTTGGTTGCTTCACCGACAACCTCAAGAGCACGTAGAACCGCAAATTGTTTTTCTTGGTTTTCAAAGAATTCCTCTTTAGAGAGCCCTTGGGAAAACTTCTCTATAGCTGATATGGCGTCTAAAATATGTTTTAAGTAGGCCTCATCTTTTGTCATAAACAACTATCATCTCTCGTTTTACGTCATCAATAATGTAAGGGCTTAAACTTCTGAAAATTCCCAGGTCTACTTTCCGCTTGAAAGCCACGCTCAATTCATCTTCTAACCCCACTAAATCCAAGAGACTCTTAGGCTTACTTGGATCGAATTCGATAGCGATGTCAACATCGCTTCCTCTATGCTGCTCGCCTCGTACGTATGACCCGAAAACTGCCAAAAAAACAACATCGTTCCGTATGCAAATCTCCTCTAGCTTCTTATCCAATCCTTTACGCTTTAGTGGTTGTGGCAGTTTCTCAACTTGGATTTGCATGATTCATTAAATAGCCTCATGGAGAATTAAGCCTTTTCAAAAAATAATAAAAAAGTTAAGTCGGAATAAGTTGTTTACAGCAGTTTTTTGTGGAAGCAGCTGTATTCGCCTGTGTGGCAAGCTGGTCCAGTCTGTTCAACCACGTAGAGCAGTGAGTCATAGTCGCAGTCAGTGTACACCGCAACGATTTTCTGTGTGTGACCACTGGTTTCGCCTTTTATCCAGAGTTCGTTTCGGCTGCGGCTCCAGTAAGTGGCTTTGCCTGTTTTCAGGGTTAATTCGACTGCTTCTTTGTTGGCGTAGGCTTGCATGAGGATTTCTTTAGTTTTAGCATCTTGGGTTATGACTGGGATTAGTCCGTTGCCTTTGCTGAAATCGAGTTTTGCGAGTAGTTCGGTTGGTGTCATTGTCGTATCGTCACCCCCATCTTACGCAAGTAATCTTTCACAACAGGAACAGGGTACTTGTTGTAGTGGAAAATCGAGGCAGCCAGTGCCGCGTCGGCTTTGCCCTCGGTGAATACGTCAAGGAGGTGTTTGGGTATGCCTGCGCCGCCGCTTGCGATGACTGGAACGTTGACGCGTTCGGAGATGGCGCGTGTAAGTTCGATGTCGTAGCCGTCTTCCGTGCCGTCCTTATCCATAGAGGTTACCAAGAATTCTCCTGCACCGAGCTTTTCAGCCTGCATTGCCCACGCGACTGCATCTATGCCTGTTGGTTTTCTGCCGCCGTATGTGTTGACTTCGAACCAGACTTTGCCTTCTGAGGTTTCTATCATTATTTTTCCGTCAGTGGGGTTGCGGTTGCGTTTGGCGTCGATGGCGATTACGACGCATTGGCGTCCGAAAACGTCGGCTAATTCAGTTATCACGTTTGGGTTTTCGATGGCGGCTGTGTTAACCGATACTTTGTCGGCGCCGCTGCAGAGAACGAGGCGTGCATCTGAGACGTTGCGGATTCCTCCTCCGACAGTGAACGGAATACTGATAGCCTTGGCGACACCTTCCACGTATTGGCGCATGATGTCGCGCTTCTCGTGTGACGCGGTGATGTCGAGGAATACGAGTTCGTCGGCGCCTTCGTCGCTGTAGCGTTTCGCCATCTCGACTGGGTCACCTGCGTGCTTGAGCTGCAGAAAGTTTATGCCCTTTACAACTTTGCCGTGATCAACATCGAGGCAGGGCACTATGCGTTTAGCTAAGGTCATTTCTCAAACTCCTATCTTTGCTAAGGCTTCTTTTAACGTGAAACGCCCCTCATATAGGGCTTTCCCGATCACTGCCCCTTCACATCCAATCTCTTTAAGCGCTGCCAAATCGCCGATGGAGCCGATTCCACCTGCCGCGATGATTTTAGCTTCAGGGAACAGGGTTGCTGCGTTGAGGGTTTGCAGGTCTGGGCCGCTAAGCATGCCATCCTGAGCGATGGAAGTTATCAGGAAGGTTTGGACACCGAGTTGCGTGTACTTCTCCAGCGCTTCGTCTACGGTCAGAGGAGTTTCAGTTTGCCAACCCTCCACCATGATACGCCCGTCCCGGTTGTCTAAGGCGACTATGACTGAGTCTCTGCCGAACCTGTTGAGGATTTTCAGGATAACCTCTGGGTTGCTGAACGCTAAAGAACCGAGTATAACTTGGGCTATGCCTGTTTTGAGGAGTTTCTCTGCGGTTTCATAGCTTCGAATACCGCCGCCAACTTGGATGGGGAGCGAGACGTTTTTTGCGATTTCAGCAATAACGGCTCGGTTGTCGCCTATGCTGAATGCGGCGTCGAGGTCGATGATGTGAAGTTTGCCTGCGCCCTCATTTTTCCATCGCTCTGCGGCTTGGAGGGGGGTGCCGAATTGGGATTCGTAGCTTTTGGCGGTTTCGGCTTCCCCGCGGGTTAAGCGAACGATTTTGCCGCTAATAAGGTCAATTGCGGGAATAAGCTGCATAACATTCACCTTACCACTGTTTTAGCAAAGTTTTTGAGAATCGCCAACCCGACGTCTCCTGATTTTTCTGGGTGGAATTGGGTGCCGTAGATGTTTTTTTGGGCGACTGCTGAGGTAAAGGTTGTGCCGTACTCGGTTTTTGTGACTACGATTTCGGGATCTGCGGGGTCGGGGTAAAGAGAGTGCACAAAGTAGACATAAGTGCCTTCTGCGATGCCGTCAAAGAGTTCGTTGTGGCGTGTGATGTTGAGTGTGTTCCAGCCCATATGAGGCACCTTGACTGTGCTAGGTAACTGTTTGACGGTGCCTTTGAAGAATGATAAACCGCTGCCTGGGCCTTCCTGGCTGGATTCAAAGAACAACTGCATCCCCAAACAGATGCCTAAAAGCGGAGTGCCCTCTGAAACTTTGGTTTGCAGGGTGTCTTTAACTTTGTCGAGTCTTTCCAGTGATGCTGTGAAGCTTCCGACACCGGGCAGGGCGATGGCGTCTGCTTTAGCTAAATCCGCGGAGGTGGTGCCTATGGTGGCGGTTAAGCCTGCTTTTTCAAGCGCCGTTTTGAGGCTCAGTAGGTTTCCGACGCCGTAGTCGAATATGACTGCGTTTGCCATCAGATTACGCCCTTTGAGCTGGGTACGCCTTTGCGTCGGGGGTCGATGGTGGTGGCTTGGCGAAGTGAGAGAGCAAAGGCTTTGGTGGCGGCTTCTGCTTTGTGGTGGTCGTTGCCGCCGTATTCAACAAAGATGTGCACGTTTGCTTGTAGGGTTTGTGTGAGGGATTCATAGAAGTGGACGATGTCTTCGGTGGGCATGTTTTCTACTTTTTTGCCTCTGAGTTTGAGGTCTATTTTGAAGTAGGGGCGTTTGACCAAATCAACAGCAGCGAATGCCAGTGATTCGTCCATGGGGGCGGCTGCGTTGCCGAAGCGGGCTATGCCTTCGCGTGTGCCCAGCGCTTTGTTTAGGGCTTCGCCTAAGCCGAGCGCGAGGTCTTCAACCATGTGGTGCACCAGGTCGCCCTGAACGGAGGCGGATATGTCGATTAGGCTATGTGTGGCAAGTGAGGTGAGCATGTGGTCTAAAAACGGCACGTTTGTGGCTACTTGGGCTTTGCCTTCGCCGTCTATGTTGACTTTGACTTTTACTTCGGTTTCTTTGGTTTTTCGGTAAACCTCTTCTGTCCTCATGTTTAGTCACTTTGAATTTGTTTTAGTGCTTCGATTAGTTTGGCGTTCATTTCAGGCAACCCCACTGTGACGCGGAAGCAGTTGTCGTATTGGAGGAGTTTACCCCATTTCTTTAGCATAATGCCCCGTTTGAGTAGAGCCGTGTAGACTTCTTCGGCGGGTTTTTTGGTGTTGATTAGGATGAAATCTGCTTGGGAGGGGAATGCTTGTACTCCTTCTATTTGATTGAGTGCTTTTATGAATTTTCCCCGCTCCGCCACTAATGCAGAAACTGCGTTCCGCATTATTTCCATGTTTTCGAGCATCTTGATGCCCATGCGTATGGTGAAGCCAGAAACTGGATAGGGAAGAGGCGCTTTTTCGCGTATCACTTTGGCTAATTCTGGGTTTGCAACGGCGTAACCCAACCGTAGCATCGCCAAACCAAACGCCTTGGAAAACGTCCGCAGAATAACCATGTTCGGGAACTCTCGAATGCGTGGTACAAAGCTGTAGTCAGCGAATTCGCCATAAGCTTCGTCTAGGATGACGATTCCAGGGAAGGCTTTGACGAGTTTCTCAACGTCGTCAGGGTTCATTTGGTTGGATGTGGGATTGTTGGGTGAGCAGAGATAGAGCAAGCGGGTTTTGTCCGAAAATGCTTTGAGCATGCCCTCGACGTCAAGTTGGAAATCGCCCTTTAACGGTACTGATACGTATGCGCCTTCTTGGCGCTTCACACACAATCGTGGAATCGCAAACGTCGGTTCAAACGAAACCGCCGCCTCGCCTTTTTCGATGAAGAGGCGTACTATGCGGTCGATTAATTCGTCACCTGCATTGCTAATCGCCAAGTAATCCGCTGGGACACCTATATAGTCTGTGAGTTTGTCTCGGAGTTTGGCTTCTTCGTCTTCGGGGTACATGCGCAAGTCGATTTCTTCGGCGAGTTCCTTCATCAACGCGGTTTGGCGAGCGCGGTCAACGAAGAGGTTTTCGTTAAAGTTTAGTTTGACGATTTTTGAGAGATCAACGCCTAGTTGCTCCGCTAAACCTTCGGGCGTGACGCCTGCAGAGTAGCAGTCTATAGCTTGCAGTTTCGCCAGCTTCTGCTTTAACCAGGTTTGGTAGGATGCGCTCATTTTTGGAACCGTGCCTCTATGGCTCTGTAGTGATTGGGGAGGTTTTCGGTGTCAGTTAAGACTTTGATTTGGGCTTTAACTTTTTCCAGTGCCTCACGTGAACACTCGACTATGCTGACTCGACGCATGAAATCAATCGCCGACAAGCCTGAGAATGCCTGTGCGAAGCCGCCGGTGGGAAGCACATGGTTGGTTCCGCTTGCGTAGTCGCTGAGTGCGACGGGGCTGTTGGGTCCGATGAGGATGAGGCCTGCGACGAGTTTCTCGGAGAGTTTCTGAGCGTCGTTAGCCATGACTTCAAGGTGTTCCGCGGCGAATTGGTTTGTGAGTTTTACTGCTTCGTCAATGTCTGTGCAGACGATTATGAAGCCGTATTTGGATAAGGAATCGACGACTTTTTCAGCACGAGGCGCAGAGGCAGCCATTTTGAAGAGGTTGTCTTGGACTTCTTGAGCCAGTTTCGCTGATGGAGTTATAAGGGCGGCGACGCTGTCTGTGCCGTGCTCAGCTTGCGAGATCATGTCAGCGGCGATCAGGCGTGCGTCGGCATATTGGTCGGCTAAGATAAGAACTTCACTGGGACCTGCGGGCATGTCGATGGCAACATCTTGAGATACGAGAACTTTGGCCATGGTTACGTATTTGCTGCCTGGCCCAACGATTTTACGGACTGGCGCTATAGTTTCTGTGCCGTACGCCAATGCCGCGATCGCTTGAGCTCCGCCAACCTTGTAGACCTCATCTACGCCGCAGATATCTGAGGCAACCAATACCAGCGGGTTAACTTTGCCCGCTGCATCAGAAGGCGAACAGACAACAATCCTGGGTACACCAGCAATCTTGGCTACCAAGGCAGTCATCACAACTGTGCTTGGGTAAGCGGCTTGTCCACCGGGAACGTAGCAGCCGACGCTTTCGATGGGGCGTAGCACGGTTTGAACCATGATGCCCTCGTTGAAGGCTTTCACTTCGGTGTTTGCGAGCAGTTGCTTTTGGAAGACGCTTACGCGTTGCTTCATGAACTCGATGGCGGCGACTTGTTCTTTGGTAACTTGGGTGTAGGCGTCTTTGATTTCTTCAGGGCTGGCTTTGAGCGTGGCTGCTGTGAGTTGGGCTTTGTCGAATTTCTGCGCGAACTCTATGAGTGCCTTGTCGCCTTCGGTTTTAACTTGGTTTAGGATGGTTTTGACGTTGGCTTCAAGGTCAGCAGTGGCTTTTTGGTCCACCTGCTGGCGCTTAAACCAGTCAGAGGGTAACTGTTTTGATTCCCAAACCTTTACGAGGCCTTTTTGCATTGACCTTCTTTTCTCCGTTCAATCTCGTCCAGCGCCAACACCTGCCGCGGTTCAAACACCACCAAGCCCTGCGCTAACTTGCGGATTTTCGGCAGCAACCCGATGAAGCAGTCCTTTTCTATGACTGTATTTACGCCCACCCAGGCGTCGTCTGCGAGTGGAGAAATCGTCGGGTTCTTCAGCGCTGGCAGCTCTGTTAGAAGCTTTTGGAGGTTTTCTTTTTTGACGTTAACAAAGATGTGTATCCGCTTAGAGCCATCCACGACGCCTTTGAGGAGTGCGACTATGTCGAAGATTTTTTCGCGTTTCTCAGGGTCTTCCAAGGCTTTTTTGTTGGCGATTAGAACAGCTGAGGAAGTGAGGACTGTTTGGATGATGCGGAGGTTGTTGGCTTCTATTGTGGTGCCTGTTTCAGTGACATCCATGATGCAGTCGCTGTTTTCGGGTGGCTTAGCCTCGGTTGCCCCAAATGAGAGGAAGATTTTGGCGCGGGGGTTATCGCCTTTTCTCCACCAAGGCGTAACCAGCATCGGCTCGCTATTGCCGAATCGTTTCTGGTATTCGGGGGTGCTTTTGAGGAATTCTGAGGCGATGTTTAGGTATTCGGTGCTGACGCGGAAGTTTCTGCCCTGCGCCCAAACGGACTCCATGAATTGCCCCAGTGTGGTGCCTTCGGGGACGCTTTTGGGGACGGCGATGACGAGGCGGATTTTGCCGTACTCGAGGTTTTGGAGGATTTCGACGTCTGCATGGTTTTCTTTCACCCAATCTTCGCCTGTGATGCCTATGTCTTGGAGACCTTCGCTGACGAACACGGGAATTTCTTGGGGTCGCAGAACTTTCATTTCAATTTGGGGGTCGTTTATGCTGGGGCGGTATGTTCGGTCTGAAGCGCCGATTTTGAAGCCTGATTTAGAGAAGAATTCCGCGGTTGCTTTTTCTAGGGAACCTTTTGGTATTGCAAATTTTAGTTTATCCATAACATTTTCACCATAACATTTAGAGAGTATTCTGGGGTTTTTGTTTTTGATAGAACGTTTCGCTGCGGGGTTGCGCCTAATTTACAATATGTTTTCGTTAAGCTTTCAATGAAGGCAATCGCCTTGTATGAACGCAATCCCTCATCATACGTCACTAAACGACACCACAACACCTGTCTCCCATATAAAACTTGTCCACCAATATTTAACTGTCGAACAAGCACAGGCGCTGCTTAATGCTGTTTTATTTCGAAAACCAGTGGAGGCATAGCGTTTTTGGTTTCAAGTTTAGTAGTTAACAAGCCTTCAAGCAGGCCCTTCCATATTTCGCATTCGCTGATGACAGGCGACTTAATGAGGAGGAAGCGGTCTTTTAAGTATAAGTCTCCTAAGCCTTGGATTTTTAGGCGTTTAAAGATGGCTTCCCAATTTTCCTTGTTTGACGAGTCTATACCAAGGGTAGATTGCATTGAAACCTTAAGGGCTTCACCCATGCGTGCTCCGACTTCATGAAATTTTTCTTTAGGCAGGTACTGAGTGAAGATGTTTATGAGTTCCACGTTTATGATTGCTATGCGGCTGATTCCACAGTAATACTCGCCTGGGAACTGCCAGTCATCTACGTTTAGGTTTTTGTAGATGTCAAGCATTTTTGAGATGAGGGCCTTTATGCCAGGTTCCTTGCCCTCCTTGATAAGGTGCTCTACGTATGCGCGTTCTGCAGGCTCTAAAATTATGGTTGTGCGCTTAGCCTCTTCACTTTTCAGAGCTTCGGGAATTCTAGAACGGGTATCCTGCATAGAGGTTATTCTTTTAGCTATAACCTATATGCCTTATGTATTCTGGAAGTGTATTCTAACTAAACCCTCGAAACAAGATAAAAGCAGTTTTTTGGGGGTTTGCTGGGGTTTCTGGGTCATAATTCTTCTTAAGGAGAAAAGAAAAATGAAAAACCACGATCGCAACATCGTGAATTTAAACCAGAAACCCTCTCAGCCCCAGCTTCTAAAGCCAGATTCAAACAAAGAAAAGGAGGGAAAGTTGATTGATTCAACGTTTTCACCTTATGGACGTTTTTTCATCATCAAAACTACTAGCAATGCTAGTACTATGATGACTAAGACGAATAGCCCTGCAATTGCGGGTACGAAGTATAAGTCAGCTGCTGTTGGTTCTTTTGTTGGCTGTGGAGTTGCTGTTGCGTGTGCTTCGTCAACGTAGACGGCTGTTGTTGCCTGTGAACCGTAGTATGAGGCGGAGCCTGCAAAGTTTGCCATCACGGTGTATACTCCTGGTACTTCTGGAGTGAATACAACCTTGAAAGCGCCGTTGGAGTCACTTGTGGCTGTGCCGACAACGTAGTAGTTGCCGTTGGGGTCGACTACGCTAACGGTCACTGGAACACCTGTAGCGTCTGTTGGACGTGGCTGGTCCATATAGACGTATTCCATCCAGGCTGCTTGGCTTGCGTCAGAGACTGCTGGAACACCGCTTGGGAATCTTGCTGCTTGCTCGGTTTGTTTTGTGCCTGCTGAGATGTCTATTACTGTACCTTCAACTAGGACTTTTTGACCTAGCTCGGTTACTTTCGGTCCTGCTGTTACTGTGGTTTGGCTTGGACCTTTAGCGATTGCGTAGAGTTGGTTGTCGTAGTAGTTGTAGTAGACTAATGTTCCGTCTGCTAGAATCTGTGTGCTTAGACCTTGGCCGCCTGTTTGGCCTGACCAAGAGAGCATCTTGTAGATTTCTTCGCCAGTGGTTGCGTTGATGCAGTAGATGCTGTAGCCTTTGTATAGCGGGCTGTTTGGTGAGTGTTCGTTGTTGAAGGCGTAGACTTTTCCGTCAGCGATTACGCCGATGAATGTTGGGATTAAGCCCCAAGATGTGTCGACGCCGCCGCTTGTGTTGTTATATTTCCAGACGACTTTGCCTGTGTTTGTGTCGATGCAGAAGATTTCGCCGCCGAAGCCTTGTGTATAGAGGTTTCCGTATGCGGTTACACATCTTTGACCTGCACCTGAGCCGCTGCTGAAGAATTGCATTGGTCGGACTTTCATGTCGGTTTCCCATAGTTTGTTTCCGTTAGCTAGACTGTAGCCTTGGTATTGCATGTCTTCTGCTGTGGTTGTTGTCCAAACGCGGTTTACTGGATCGATTGGGCCGAGGTTGAGTGTCATGTTACCTGATGGTGCATTGTATGATTTCTTCCAGAGTAGTGCGCCTTTGTTGTCTTCAGCTAAGCTTAGTGCCCATACTTGGTACGGGTCAACTGTACCTCTTAAGGATAGAACACCTGGTGCTAAAGATGGCGTTGTTCCAAGCAGTATATCTCCGGGTAGTACATACTGGATTGTCGGAACTTGTGATGAAAGTGTACCGGTTAAGTCTGCTGTTATGGTGACGTTCCATGAGTATGCGGTGCTTGCATTGATGACTTTGCCGACGGGTCGGAATTGTAGGAAGTTGGTGCCTGTTCCATTCATGCCTGCTTGAACACCACCAGTACCGGACGTAGTTGGTGGTACTCCCTGGGCACAAGTCCAGTTCCAGAGTGCTAGCCACCCTGATTTTGAGGTTCTGTTGTAGTTCATTATGTATTTGACGATTTCACCTTGACTTGTGTATGCAATTGCACTTGTCATTGTTGGAGTATATTGTGCTGATGTAACAGGGACATCGGTAATGTTGAACAGCCATTTACCAGTGAGAGAGTCCCATGCTATCCATGTTTGGTTGTTAGTTGTCGATGTCGCGTTTCCTGGGTTAACTGCTTGCCATAGATAGCCGTTTGGAATTACTCCGTGTTGGTTGGGTGATTCATAGCAGTAGAGTTCGCCGAATGTGGGGTTTATGTTGTCATTTGTCCAGATGATTTCGCCTGTACGTAAGTCTCTGCATATGTAAGCGCCTCCGCCAGTCGCAGCAACGCTGACTTGGTCGCTTAGGGGTGCTTTGTAATATAGTCTGCCGTTGACTATGAGTGCGTTTTGGAATCTGCCTTCATATGAACCGCCTGAGTAGAAGGTTGCTCCCTCGATACCAGTGTTGATTCCGCCGACGACGCCTCCGTCTTCAAGTGGAGTTGTCCAGACAATGTGTGGACTATCTGGGCCGGTTCCACCTTGCTGCCAGAGGTTCATACCGCCTTGTTGGAATGAACCAAAGTAGTTGCTGCTAGCTGCAGTATAGGAACTGCCACTGCCGAGCCAATGTGAACCGACTACGTACCAGTTTGAGTCTTCGCCGTAGATGGGTCTTGTCCAGTATTCAGTTGGAAGAGGTGAGTTTGCGGTGTATGGAACTGGATCTTCTTGGACAGTGAGAGTTGCTGTTGCGTTGCAACCTAGGAAGATAACGCCAGTGTATGCTGTGTTAACAAGGTAGGTTCCTGTGGTCCATGTGTAGTTTTGGTTTGGGTATTCGAAGAAGAAGGTGTAGTTACCTACTTGATCGGGTGTGAATGCAGTTGACTGGACACCTGTAGTGTCTGCAACTACTGCCCATGTTTTTGTTGTTACTTTACCGTCTGGTGCGGTAATGGTTAGTTTGTAGTTATGTCTTCTGATGTCGTTTGCTTCGGACGATCCAGGTAGTGGCACATCAACCATCATGGCGACGTAGGTTGTTTGGCCTACGCCGACTGGGTTGGGTTCGACGATGAGGTATGCAAAGGATTTCATTTGACCTGAAGTTTGTGCTTTTGCGAATGGCGCTGAAATTGCTGTTATGGCCATGCTTGCGATTAGTACAAACGCAATTAAGGCTAATGTTTTTTGAGTTTTCATGTTTTTTCTTTCTCCTATTTTGTGACTACCTTAGAGGCGCTTAACGGCTAATAAGATTCACTCACCTATCGTGAGCAAAGTTAAAGAAGCCACAAAAAACCCTAAAAAACCACATTAACCCTGCAGAATGCTTTAAAATTCATTTTTGGGCTGCTTGTAACTAAAAAAAGAAGAAAGGGAGAGGATTTTAGTCTTTTCTTGATTTATGGGCGTTTTCTTTGCAGGAGTATTATGGCTGCGCCGACCAAGATAATGGTGACGATTATGCCTGCAATGCCGGGGAGGATGTAGAGGTCAGCTGCTGATGGAGGTTGTGTTGCTTGTGGAGTTGGAGTTGCTGGGGCTTCGTCAACTGCAAAGGCAGTTTGGGCTGATGAACCATAGTATGCGTTTGTGCCTGCAAAGGTTGCAACTACTACGTATTTGCCTGGGATGTCTGGTTTCCAGTGGTAACTGTAGGTTCCGCTTCCGTCGCTTGTTGTTGTACCTATGTTTCGGTAGTTGCCGTTAGCGTCTAAGACTGCGAGGTTGATTTGGACGCCTGTTACGTCTGTTGGGCATGCTTGTTGCATGTAGACGTATTCCATCCAGCCTTGCATGCTTGAGTCAGAGACACATGGAACGCCGTTGGGGAATCTTGCTGCTTGTTCGTTCTGTTTTGTGCCTGCTGAGATGTCTGTTATGGTTCCGCGGATGACTATGCTTTGACCTTCAGTTACTGCGGCGAGAGGTGCTTCAACGGTTAGTTTACTTGGACCTTTGCCGAGTGTGTAGATCTGCATGTCGTAGATGTTTAGGAATACGAAGTAGCCGTCTGCGACGAGGTCGTTTTGTCCGACGTACATACCTGAGCCCATACCTGTTAGTGTCCAGATTTCTTCGCCAGTGGTAGCGTTCATGCATGCGTATATTGAGCCTTTGTAGAGTGGTTGGTCGGGTGAGTGCTCTGTTGTTCCGATGTAGACTTTGCCGTCTGCGATGACGTCGATGAATACTGGATAGTGTCCGTAGACTGTGTCTAAGCCTGCGAAAGTGGAGTTACCTGGACCGCCGTTGCCGTAAGTCCATAGTAATTTGCCTGTTGCGTCGTCATAGCAGTAAACTATGCCGTCGTAGCCTGCAGCGTATAGTTTACCATACGCGCTAAGGGTGTCTCTTCGAAGAGTATCCCATTCAACGACTGGAGTTTCTGCTGTCCAAACGTGGTTTCCGTTGGCGAGACTGAAACCGTTTAGTTGTAGGGTTTCTTTGTCTTCTGTGACAAAGGTGCCTGCTTCTGCGTCGACTGCTATGATTGCTCTAGTTACGTTTCCAGGAGCTGGTGCGTAGTACTTTGTCCAGAGGATTTGGCCTTTGCTGTCTGGGTTAACGCTTACTGCAGTTATGTTTGCGCCGAAGCCTTCTGTTCTTGGACCTGTTCCCATGCTACCTTGGACGAGGAGTATACGATCACCGACGATAGCGTCTCTAAAGATCGACCAGCCTTGCCCTTTAACAGTTGGCAGGGATACATTCCAGTCGTACATACGGACATCGGTTGCGTTGAATCCTAGGTTTGCTGAAGATGGATACCAGTTGCCTGCGCCGATTTGGCCTGCTGCGAGTTGTTGATACTTTGATGAGTTCCAAAGCATTAGATAGTAACTTGGGTTTGCTGTGGTGCCGAGGTTGGTTAATGAGTAGATTAGGTATTCGCCTCTTGGACCTGCTGCTGATGCACCGGTTGCGGAGTTAGCTGCCAGTGTGGCTGATGCTGCTGAGCCTGAAGGAACGTTGGTTAGGTTGAAGTTTGTTAGTACACCTGTTCGGGCATCATATGCTCTCCAAACTGTGCCAAGACCAGTGTAAGCTGTGGTTGGTGCGATGAGTAAACCGTTTGGTAATACACCGTGCTGGTTGCCGTCTTCAAAGCCGTATAGGTAGCCAAAGGTTGGTGTTAGGTTTACGCCTGTAGCGGTTGTATTTATGCGCCAGTTCTCTTTACCTGTTAGCAGGTCTACTGAAACGTAGTCGCCGCCTCCGCCTGAGTTGCCCCATGGCTCTTGGTAGAAGAGAGTTCCGTGCATGATAATTGCGTTTGCGAATCTTGGGTTGTAGGAGCTGCCTGTGTAGTAGCCTTCACCTAGGTTCATGGTGTTGGTTCCGCCGACGACACCGCCCCATTGTATGGGTTTAGTCCACATTATGTGGGATGTTTCTGGGCCTGCGCCGTCTTTTTGGAATCTGCCGTATCCTGCACCGCCAGTTGAAGTAGCGCCTGAGCGGATGTAGGGGGCGTTGAGCCAGTTAGAGGAAATTACGTACCAGTTACTGTTTTGGCCGTTTATAGGTCGTGTCCAGTATTCAGTTGGAAGTGGAGCGCCGCTTGAAGGTGGTGGTACTTGTTCTTCGGTTACTTCGAGGGTTCTTATTGCTGAAGCTGGGAGGAATGTGTCGTTTTCGAAGAGAGCGTTTGCTGCTGAAAGTCCTGGAGTGTTAACGGTGTTCCAGACGTATTTTTCACCTGGATAGTAGAATGACAATGTGTAGTTTCCGACTTTGTTTGGTGTGAATGAGTATGCTTGGACACCTGTGGTGTCTTCAACTCTAGCCCAAGTTTGAGTTGAGTTTTGGCCGTCTGGGTCTGTGATTACAAGTTTATAGTTGTGCCGTCGAATGTCGTTTGTTACTAATGCGCCTGCGAAGGGTGTGTCAACCCATACGAATACGTAGACTTCTTGGCCTACGCCAACTGGGCTTGGAGCTGCAGAAATGTATGCATATGAAACGATTTGCCATGCTGGTGTGTGAGCACTAGCTGTTTGTAGGGTAGTCAATGGAATAGCCATTGACAGCATTAGAAGAGCTGCGATTGAAAAGTATATTTTCTTTTTTGCAGATTGATTTTCATTTTGCATTTTTATTTCTCCTTTGTATTCATGCAAGTTAACGAAAAGCAGTTATAAGACTCACTCACCTATCGTGAGGAAAGTTAAATAATCCTCCAAATCCTCCAACCGACCACTGACAGGACAAAAAAGAAACGCTAAGCAGACATTGACTCCCAAAAACCAACAATTACTATAAGCGATGTGACATATTTTTTAATGAACAAACGCCGACCTTACAAAAATAGTTAAGCATTAAATGATAAGGCAACACACGCTGAATTCTGAGGAAAATTTTACGTTTTTCAAAGGCAGTTTAGTATGCCCTAACTCACTTAATGTGCGTAAACCAAATAATCAATGAATTAAATACAGAAAAGTTTCAATTAGGGAAAAACAAAATAAGCGTCAAACCTTAAATAAATTAGCACCATGTATGAGGCTCCTAGGTTTGCAATCGAGATAGCGTCAGCAGTAATGTACTTTATTCTCTTAAGGTACATGATAAAGCCCTATGGCCTCACAAGAGAAGAAAGATACCTTGGCTTACCACTCGGATTCGGCTTTCTTGGTGTCGCAGAAACAATCCTAGCCATAGGAATCATTTACCCGATAAATGGGTTGGGAACTGTCTCAGTTGTCATGAGAACATTCGCATTTGTGTTTCTCGCGTTCACATATTATTTCTCAAAAAAACCCTCAAAAAACAGCCGCTTCATCTGGGTAATTATTCTTAGCGCAATAATAGTCGGCTTAACAACTTGGTTTTTGTGGCTGTTTAGCGCGCCGCTCTTGGCTTTGGGGATAACTGCAGGCTTTGGCATCTTCCTCAGAATACTTGCCTTAGTTTGCTTAGCGTACATTTGCGTCCATACGCTTAGAAGTCACCTAAAATCTCTAGATCCAACCACGATTTGGATACCGCTAGGATTTATAATGCTCTCGGTAAGTCAGTATTCACAGTTAATCAGGGCTGCAGACGAGAACTATCTTTACGGGGTCGCTTTTGTCGGTGGCTTAACAGCCCGCCTTATCGCTTTAGCGGTCTTTCTGTACGTGGCGTATCGAACATTCTATAGGGCAACAAAGAGGGGAGGAATCGATGAAGCGGATCGCTCGTAGGGATAAACTAAAAATTTACGGAGACCTCCTCTCCATACTAAACGAGGAAACAGGCAAAGACAAAGTTGTCCTAACACGCGTTCAAGTGAGATTAAACGTTCCCTTTGACCGCTTAAAAACGTACATTACTGAGCTGGGTGGATTGGGTTTAATTGAGGATGAAAATTCATTGAAGCTAACGGAAAAAGGCAAACAGTACCTAAAGGAATACGAAAGTGTACTTGATTTCATGAAACGTATGGGTTTAGCATATCAATGAAGGTTTTTTTGTTGAGTTGGATTGTGATAACATTTGCGGCACTCACCTATCGTGAGGGCAAAATATTAGTTAAACCAGACAAGATTGTTAAAAACACAAAACTCGGTGAATTGGTCAATGGATCCTTATGAGTTACAAACATTCCGAATTGCCTACGAAGTTACCTCAGCAGTGATATGCTTTATTCTTGTCAGATTCATGGTTAAACCATATCAATTCACCAAGGAAAGCCGCTACCTTGGACTTCCACTTGGATTTGGATTCCTCGGAGCAACCTACGCACTATCCGCTCTGGTATATTATCAACCGTACTTGTTTGGTAACGGAACAATATACTTTCAACTTATCCTAAGAAGCTACGCTTTTGTGTTCCTCTGTGTAACCTACTATTTCTCTAGAAAAAGCGTAGAAAACAGCAGAAGAAAACTTTGGAACGTTACGTTGGTGCTTCTACTTGCCTCTCTGTTGACTTTCTTTGTAATTACAAACATTCCAGTCGTTGACCTGCCAAGTTATTCACTTACAAGCTCGTTTACAAGGGTGTTTAACCTTGTATGTCTTGTTTATCTTTGTGCTCACACATTAAGAAGCCATATTGAAAAACCTGACCCAGGAACCCTGTGGATACCCTTCGGCTACATTTTCCTCGCAGTAAGCCAGTATGCTTTGATAATCTATGCTTTAGATGCAAGCATGTCGGCTTGGTGGTCAGCTTTGGCGATTCGCTGGATGGGTTTAGCGATATTTCTGATAATATCTTGCAAGTCCTTCCATTGCGTCAAAAGGGGAATTAGTTGAAAAAAATCGCGCATAGAGATCGATTAAAAATCTATGGCGACCTCTTGGCGGTACTCCAAGCTGAAAGCAAAGAAGAAAAAATAGTGTTAACTCGAGTTCAAGTGCATATCAATGTTCCTTTTGACAGGTTAAAGACCTACATTAGTGAACTTTGTGATTTAGGTTTAATTGAAGATCAAACTTCATGCAAACTTACAGATAAAGGCAGGCAGTTTCTCGTTGAATACGAGCAAGTTTTGGATTTCATGAAACGTATGGGGATAGCTTACCGATAGACGTGCTTCTTTTGGGCTTAGAAGAAATGGTTAATTAAACAGGTTTAGTCCTTGTTTGGTGCCGATGAAGAATCTAAAAAGCTGATTGAATGATGCACTCTAGGGTATCTGAGGCAAAATTTCTAAAAACGGAAAAAGTTTAGGTTATGACTTTTTTGCGGATCAGATAAACCAGCATAACTAAGCCAACGACAAAGAACGCAAAGCCCAACCCGATGGAAGCAAAGTATTCTAAGCCCACGCTAGTCAATAGGTACGGAACGTATGTTGGACCTAAAAAGAGCAACAGAACAGTCAAAAGGGTTAAGGCTATTTTGGAGAATTTTGAATCCATACCGCTTACTTGCAGGTTTTCAGTTTGTGTCATCCCATCGCGCACCTTATTGCTCTTCAGGCTGATTGTTTTCAGCCAAACCTTCTTTTATCTCTTTTCCCAACGCCTTCATCAAAAACTTGAAAACTAGAAAACCAGCGCCCTTATCAGCCTTGAAACCCATTGTTGTGCCCAATAGGCTGACGCCGTCGATTTTGCGTTCCTTAGCCAACGCCAAAGTCAAACCTGTGCCGCCGACGATTCGGCCTTTGCTGTAGATGACGCCGCCTTTTTCCATGAATTCTGTCGCTAAACGGGGCGAAGTGGCAGCTATGAACACCTGTGTTTTGTCCTCAGTTATGGGGACGCCGCCCATGGTAACTAGAAATTGGCAGCCTATTTCCTGCACAAAATCAATCACTGACTCGCAAACCATGTAATGGGCTACGACGTCGTCGAAGCTAGGCTGGATTTCGCCAGTCATGATTACGAGGTTGTTTTTCTCCATAGGTGCATAGTAGAATTCGTAGCGGGGTAGATGTGCGATGCCTTTGGTGGTTATGGAGATGTAATCGGGGAATGAAGGTGAGTAGAGTTCGGCGAAGGGTTTGGCGTCGCAGAATTTTATCAGCAGATGAGCCGCAATACGCCCCACGTTGCCGAATCCGGGTAAGCCCTGTACGAAGATGGGGTTGTCTAAGGTGGGGTTTGAAAGTTTACGTAGATACGGCTTATCCATCGAGTTTCATCCAGCCTATGAGATATATTCGACACTAAAATGCTTTTGCTGAGCAACGAAAAAGAAACTATTAATATTCGACATTTCAAGTAATAGTTGCACCCAACCGTTTTAGGTATACAGAAACGTAGCGGGGTGGGGTAGCCAGGATCAACCCGCTGGGCTCATAACCCAGAGATCAATAGTTCAAATCTATTCCCCGCTACCAAATCAACAACTCCAGTCCACCCTGCGTTTACCCTTTAAATAAGGGAGGGGACCTCTGCGCAGAGACGTCGCGTGATTTCAAAGAGCTTAACCTGATTCTCTATAGTGATTGGGGAAAAATTTTATATGAAAAGCAGAAGACTACAGAGGCATGGCTCCAAAACACAAGAAAAAAAACCTGCCACCTAAAAAGCAACTGCAGAAACGCAACTCCAACAAATCCACCTGGATAGCACTCGGCGTCATAGCATTGGTTGTTATAGTTTTTGGGGTGTTAGCTGGTTCAGGGTTGTTTAACTCCGCTCCGGCATCGATTGCTCCAACTAAAGTTTTACTTCAAACCACCGCAGGAAACATAACCATAGATTTAAGAACCGACAAACCCATCACGTCAGGCAACTTTATCAATCTGGTCAAAGAAGGCAAATACGACAACACAACCTTCCACCGAGTGATTTCGAGTTTCATGATTCAAGGCGGACGAGTAAACAGCTATGTTGCACCTATAAAAGATGAAATAGGCACCGACAACCACAACACCAAATACACTATAGCCATGGCGAAAACCAGTCAACCGAATTCTGCCACAAGCGAGTTCTTCATAAACACCGTGGATAACAGTGGAGTTAAACGATACGCAGGCTTCGACGACACATACACGGTGTTTGGAACGGTAATTGCAGGTCAAGATGTTGTTGACGCAATAGCTAATGCACCCGTAACTGAAAACCCTGCTATGAATGGTGAAATGAGTTTACCTGTCAATCCAGTCACCATTATACGTGCATCAATAGTTAGCTAACCGTTTCAATTTTTTTATCTAAAATTTTTTCCTTATAAACCTAAACAATAGGCATAATAGCAGTCATAGTTATTTGGTATAGGCGATTATTATGGCAGAAAACGAGTATACAAATGGAACTAAAATCTTGCTTCACACCAACATGGGCGACATAACCATCCAGCTCCGAAACGACATGCCCATAACAACAGGCAACTTCAAAAACCTCGTCTCAAAAGGCACCTATAACGGCACCATATTTCACCGCGTCATCGACGAATTCATGATTCAAGGCGGCGACCCCACAGGAACAGGATACGGCGACCCCGCCATACCCGAAATCAAAGACGAGTTCACACGCAAAAACCGCAACGACCGAGGCACAATCGCCATGGCAAACGCGGGACCGAACACGGGCAGCAGCCAATTCTTCATAAACCTAGTCAACAACAATTACCTTGACACCAAGCACCCCCAATTCGGCAAAGTCATCTCCGGAATGGACGTGGTTGACGCAATCGGGAAAGTGGCGACCAACCGAAACGACCGCCCCCTAAAAGAAGTTGTTATAGTTAACGCGGCGGTTTTGCCGTAAACTAAAAAAGGGTAATTATTTTTTCTTTTCTTCTGGTTTCGGTTTTGAGCCGATTTCGACTACTTGGATGCTGATTTGGTATTTTTTGCCGCCAGCCACCATTTTACCTGTTCCATAGTAGCCTCTGCTTCCGGTTTTGAAGTCTTTTTTGTCGATGATGAAGTTCTGTTTATCACCGTTTAGTTGGATGGTTGCCATGTTTGGTTGCTCACTCATCAAATTTCACCTGCCTCTGTATTATTCACTGTGACATTTCACCTTTTCGCTCCCTCAAAGTTGGCTTTGTGACTGTTAAACGGTCTCTTCAAACAATACCGAATGTAAACAAGTATTCTTTGTTGCTCTACCAAGACCTCCTCCCTTTAAATAAAGCCGCTAAGCAAGGGTGGTTGGTGCGGTCGCCGGGATTTGAACCCGGGATCATTAGCTTGGAAGGCTAAAGTCCTAAACCAGACTAGACGACGGCCGCATACAATATTGCTGTATTTCCATTAGCTAAGCGTAATTTAAGTTTATTGCAGTCCCTTTCTAATGAGGGCACCAACATGGTGATTAACCCATCAACCGTTAAAATGCGGGCTTTTATCGTTTAAAATTCATCAAAACACATTGAGCTACAAGAATATTTCAAATTCATAATAGTTAAATTAAATCACATCACATTACAACTTATCTGCCCAATATATACGTGATTTGGCGTGCCCCAGACCAGACTCCATTTAGTCTTCGACGACTACCTCCGACGAACAGGAACCATCAGCAACAAAGACTACACCATAGTCCATGACTGGATGGGCAGCTTCAACCAAGAAAGAGGCCGCCGCATTTACGCAAACATCAACGTTGAAGAGGTTAAGGAGTGGATTGTAAAGAAAAGCGGCTCAACTGATGAGGCGGAGCTTACGGATTTCTTGAGGGTGGCGTTAGGGCACCTGTTTTTGGATTTGTTGAGTTACAACTTTGTTTTTGAAAGCGAGTACGAGTTTATGAAAAAAGCCGCTGAAGGATACATTGATAGAGGATACGCCAACTGCAACGTTAATCTGCTTTTATGCTGACTCCACGGGTGTGGTTTAGCTGGTTTTTTTGAACATAAAGTGACATTTTTCGCAGTTGTAGCGTTCTACACTGAAAAAGCGGTTCTTTAAGACTTTTGAGGGTTTCTCGACTTCTTCTCCGCAGTTGGGACACGCAGCCATTTACCCTGCCAACTCTCCAAGTTTGATGAAAACTTGCCTCGATATGAACCTATTTAACATTTATCATACAAAAACCAGGGATAAACACTAAAAAAGTCTGCCTTGATTGCTAACATAAACCTGTCAATATTGTATAACAATACTCTGCAGTGGCATGGACAGAGAATATTATAACCTCAACTTCCCGTGGAACAATCAAACAAGCCGACACCAATATTGATAGACAAATTTTCGGTTCAAAAATGGAATACTATATCTAACTCTACGTACACCAACTTAAACATGAGTTCCGACAAGGACCTGCATAAAATCGCTGCCAGCCGCATGAAAATCCTAACCAAAGACGCAAAACAGATGGTCAACGGCCCCTACTACTGCCCAAAATGCCGCAAAGAAGTCCTCCAAATGTTCGTGGACACAAAAAACAAAAAAGCATACGCAGTCTGCAAATGCGGCTTAGAATGGGAACTTGCCTATGCACCTGTGTTTCAAGGCGTAGATTACTATAACAAGTTCCGTGACGCATGGAAGAAACAGAGTTACGGCATAATAAAACAGAAACCACCCTCCCCAGAGAAACCAAGCTAAGCTGGACAAATTTTTGAGTGAAGAAAAACTGGATTTCAACCGCAACTTTCTGGTTACATCCAACTTGGCACTGCTGGCGTGGGTTCTGCTTGCTGCCTTAACTGTGGGATTTTATAACCAACTGTACGGTTGGCTGTACCTTGGTTTTTTGGCGTTTATGGTTTTTGTTATTCTGCGGCGGCTTGGCTGCAGCAGCTGCTACAACTGCAAATCGTGCACCAGCGGGTTTGGCAGGTTAGCAGGGGTTTTCTTCGGCAGAGGAAACCTCAAAAAGGGAAGCGTGGGCAACAGGTTGGGTTTGGTTGTTTTTCTTTACGCTGTTTTGTTGCCTGTTCCAGTGGTGTTGGGTGTCCTTTCGGTTTTGGCGGCTTTCTCCTATGTTTTGGTGGCGGTTTTGGCGTGTCTTGTAGCGGTTTCCTGCGTCAGCTTGATTACTTGGTCGCGTTGAACAGTTCCCTAAAAAGTTTGGTTTGGGAGAACTTTTAAACCCTAGAGGTTTCATCATAGAAGGCAAAGGACCAAAAGATGAATAGCCTCAAGTTAAGGCCCCTAAAAGTCTCCGTAACCGTAACCTTAGTCTTCATTATAGCTTCCTCCATGATTTGCTCCATGCCTGTAGGCGCCCAAAATGTTGAGTACATCGAGAAGAATTTTGCTTGGGACTACGATGGTCACCATTGGACTTGGACTTTAAACATTCCCAAAGAACTCTATGAGGATTACAAGCAGGTTTCTCTCTATCGGCGAACCCGTGATGGCCCAGCTGGTTATGGTTTTCTAACTACCACTTATGACCACTATGTAAGAATGCTGGCTGACAAACTCAACGAAACCGCCACCCAAATGGGGTATGGCTCCTATGACAAAGTCAGCTTCGTCTTAGCGTTTGTGCAGAGTTTACCCTACACCTCCGACAACGTAACCGCAGGGTACAATGAGTATCCAAGGTTCCCCATCGAAACGTTGGTAGACGACGGCGGTGACTGTGAAGACACCTCGATTCTCTTTGCAACTTTAACCATAATCATGGGTTTTGGCACCATCTACATAAACCCAACAAACCACTACGCCGTGGGCATCTTAGGTAGCGGTTTACGGGGCACATACTGGGAGCACCCTGTGGGTTCAAACAAAACATACTATTACTGTGAAACCACAGGCAACAACTTCAAAATTGGACAGCTACCCATCGAATTCACCGGAAAAAGAGCATACCTCTACGATATAGACGAAACCAAACAATACACCCCAACCATTGTTGTGGTGCCGCCGAAATCAAGCCCCACACAGGCACCTGTCACTTCTTCTGGACCTACACAGCGACCCACCCCGACCCGAACCGACGACACCAACTTAACTGATCCCTCATTGCAGCCAGTTATGCCTCTATCGTTCAATTTGGTTTCGGAGAATCCTGCGTTGTTTGTGGTGATTGTTTTTGCGATTGGAGCTTCGATTGCTCTAACAGTTTGGTCTGCTAGACGCCCCAGACCCGCCGCATCTGCATCAGTTTCCGCGTCTCCACCACCGCCCGTTGCCTCAACCAGTTTAGAGAACATTGAAGGCGAAGGAAAAACTTGCAGTCACTGTGGAGCAGGAAACAAGGATTACGCGGCGTTCTGTGAAAAATGCGGCAAACAAATAGCTTAAGATAGTGTGCTGAGGGTTTCTTCTGCGAAGGTGTCGATTTTTGCATGGCAGTAGATGTAAACGGCGGCTTCTAGGGCGATGATTACTGAGAGGAAAATTGTTAGCCCCCATGCAAGGTTGATGAAGGCTTCACCTGCAGAGAATTCGACTTGATCATGCGAGGTTACCAGCCAACTCCAGAAGCTTGGGTTGCCATCCCCCAGAAAAGCTCCCAAATCCAGCGCCATCCAAACGCACACTGCCACCAAAACAGCCGCTAAGATGCAGCCGATGATGGTGATGTTTTTCCAGTCTTTTGCTAACTTGCTGGTGAAAGATATTTTGGTTTTGTTGCCTTCTGCTTGTAGGGTTAGGTTTATGGTTTTTTTAGCTGTTTTAGGCATGATACCCCAAAGCGAGCCCTGTCCAACTATAAGCTGATGGGGCGGGGTTTCGGAGATTATTGTGCAGTCCTTCTCGGTGAGGCGGGTTTTGAGTTTCTCGAAAGCTTGCACAACAGCTAAATCTACTGTGCGTTCAGGCATGAAGTATCTCTTTACTGTTAAGCGCTAAGGGGCTTATTTGGTTTTATTCCTTGAAAAGCCGCTTCTGTTACTGCGACTTGCCCTTCATACCCCTGATGGGTTGGCGCATGTTGCGTTGGCGTTCAAGGTTTTTGATGCGAGCGTAGAGTTTTGACACTCTAGTGTTTGAGGGTTTCTTTGAGGACCGCAAAGGGCGCACTGGAACAGGAGTGAAAGGCTGAGTGATTTCGAGGCTTTTCTTTTTAGGTTTACGCGGCAAGGTGCGGACTTTTTTGAAAGTCACTGTACCCTCTTTGAGGTTGACTTCCTGCACTTCCCACCCCGCATCCAGCCACGCCTTAGCATGCGCACTCGACGAAGTGTTACTCCACCAAAGCGGGTCACGGTAAGCCGCCATCGGAAGGTTGCTGCCGATTAAACCGTCGATGCGTGCAAACTTAAGCGTAACCAAATCCGTGAATGCAGCTCGGAATTTGAGGTGACTTTCCAGACCTGCGTATTTGCTGACGGTTCTGGGGGAAACGATGCGTCGGGCACAGTGGAGGCATAGCATCGACATAGGGTCGCCTGTCGCCACATCTGGGGTCATGCAGTCGCGGCAGAACATTTTCTTGCAGCGTTGACACTGTCGCATGTAGGTGGTGCGCATGACTCTGCCGCATATGCCACATTCATCCTTCATTTCTAATGCCTCAGGTAGCGCAGAAAAAATCGCTATTTAATGATTGGGATTATCGGGATATTAATTTTCAGTAACCAAACTATATGGTGGCTGATGAAAAGAAAAGGAAAAAAGTGTTTAGCCTTTGACGACAGCCAAAGGAGTCAAACGCGCAACTTTGGTTGCGATTCCGATTTGGTGGCTGACCTCCGCAACCATATCCACGTTCTTGTAGGCGGGGTCGGCTTCCTCGGCTAACACTGAGGCGCTTGCCGCTCGGACAGCAATGCCGCGTTTTTCGAGGCTATTTTTTATGTCTCCACCCCAGAATTGCCGTTTAGCTGCTGAACGACTCATCATTCTACCTGCACCGTGCGCTGTTGAACCAAAACTCAATTCCATCGCTTTCTGTGTCCCAACCAGCACCCATGAACTGGTGCCCATGCTGCCCGGGATGAGAACGGGTTGTCCTTCGCTGCGGTAGTCTTCGGGGACGTCGGGGTGGCCTGCAGGGAAAGCGCGGGTTGCACCTTTGCGGTGAACCATCACCTTTTTCTGCATTCCTTCGCCGACATCGTGGGTTTCTATTTTGGCGATGTTGTGAGCTACGTCGTAGACGAGTTTTAAGCCGAATTTCTCGGGGTCTTGCCCGTACACTTGCTGGAAGCTCTGGCGAACCCAGTGCATGATGGCTTGACGGTTGCAGAAGGCATAGTTAACTGCGCATGCCATGGCTTCAAGATAGTCTCTGGCTTCTTGACTGTTACCAGGAGCGCAGGCTAATTCGCGGTCTGGAAGACTGATTTTGTATTTCTGGACGGCGTGCTCCATGACGCGGAGGTAGTCACTGCAGACTTGGTGCCCGTATCCGCGGCTGCCACAGTGAATCATAACCGTGACTTGCCCTTCATGGGTTAACCCGAAAGCTTTAGCGGTTTTAGGGTTGAAGATTTTGTCCACTTTCTGAATTTCAAGGAAGTGATTACCTGATCCTAACGTGCCAATCTGTGAAAGCCCACGGTTTTTAGCAGTCTGCGAAACCTTGTCCGGGTTGGCGTTTTTCATGCGGCCGTTTTCTTCGCAGTGTTTAGCGTCCTCTGCCCAACCAAACCCCCGGTCAATAAGCCACTGGACGCCTTCGACGGCGAGGGCTTCTAGGTCGCGGTTGGATATGGTTAGGTCTTTACGTCTGCTGCCCAACCCTGAGGGCACGTTGCGGAAGATGCTTTCGGCTAGAGGGGCAAGTTTGGAGCGGATATCTTTATCGGATAGATTAGTTGCTAGAAGTCGAACGCCACAGTTTATGTCGTAACCGACGCCGCCAGGACTAATCACACCGTTTTCTGCATCCGTCGCTGCGACTCCACCGATGGGGAAACCGTAACCTTCATGACCATCAGGCAACGTAACTGCATGTTTGTAGATGCCTGGTAATTGTGCGACGTTGCTGCATTGCCACAGTGTGCGGTCGGTTTGCATTTTCTCTAAAAGTGCCTGATTGGCAAAAATAACGCCTGGAACGTGCATGGCGGATTTATACTTGGGGATCTGCCACATGTAATCGTTAACTTTCTCTATGGGAACCCGCTCAGGCGCGGGTCTACTTTCACTTTCACCCATTCCTTTCACCGACCCAAACAAAAGATGTTGGATGTTATAACGTTTATGACTGCGGCTTGCTCTGTTTGGTTTTGGCGTATTCGATGAAGCCGCGGACACAGTTTTCGAGCACGGTTTTCTTGTAGATTTGATGAGCTTTGACGTAGTCGCTGATTTGGGTCATGACGGGGTCTTGGGCGACTATGTTGTCGCGGATTTGCTCCAAACTCAGACCTGCCTTGACGCCTGCTTCGGCGATGTCTGCCCACAACTGCAACTGCACCTTGTAGGCTTTGAGGCGTTCCACGGCGTTGTCTGCTATACCGAAGTGACTAAAATACAGCACGGTTGGGTTAAGCGCGATGAGTTTATCCAACGAAGCTAATGCCGCTTCAAGGTGGAACGGCGGCGGAGTCGTCGGAACTACCACCCCACAATCAGGCAAAAACGTTCCCGCTGCATCGCCAGGAAAAACCCCACCATTGAACGACTCAAAGAAACTCAAGTTATGCGAAGCATGCCCAACCGTCTCGAGCACTGACAGTTTGCCGCCAGCACCCAATTCAAAGGTGCCTTCTGTGAGGGAAACTACACGGTCTTTGGAAACAGGTTCAGGTTTGCCGAAGATTTCGCTAACAAACCCCAAAACTGCCTGTGAAGAAGGCCAGAGGCGTTCAGGGTCAATCATGTGGGGTGCGCCGCGGGGGTGAACAAGGACTTTAGCGTTAGGCAGGTGCTTGAGCAGGGTGCCTGCGCCTCCACCGTGGTCAAGGTGAATGTGGGTAACGGCGACGTACTCGATAGCTTGGGGCGCTATGCCCAGCTCTTGTATGCCGCTTAGAAGGTTGGGCACTGAGTTGGTTGGGCCTGCTTCAACAAGCATCGGTTTAGGGCCAGCTATGATGTAGCTGCAGATAAGCTGCTTAATGCCGCCAGTGTCTAATTCAACTTGATAGAGGTTCTTTCCGATTTTCTTCGTATGCAACTATATCGCCTTAGATGGTGTGTCTAAAAGAGTCTTACTGCATAAACATTTCCGACATGGAATAAAACTGCTTGTTATATCTAACAACCAAGCTATCAAGTGACATCGTCGAGTGATATGATGTTTGTTGTGGGGGTTATCTTTTTGATTAGTCGAGTGTCTTCGGTTATGAATTTTAGTTGCTTTGTTTTGGCTATGTGAGCGTATGAGGCGTCGTAGTAGGTGATTTTTTGGTTTATGGCTGTTTGCAGAATCTCTTCTTCGTAGTCGACGGTTTCTATTATGCCCATTATGGAGAGGGTGTGATTGACGGTTTTTGCTAAGGCTTTTGCTTCTTGCTCTGATAGCGTGGCGTGTAAGGTGTGCTCTTTCCAGAGGATGTTGCCCAACTCATATCTTGCTAACTCTATTGTGTAGTTGCCTGCGAGGGCTTCGATTTTGTTTTCTTTTATGGCTTTAAAGATGGCTGAAGCGTCAAAGAGGTACTTCATCGGCTGTCACGGTCTTCTCGTATGCATTTAATGACGTCAGTCATTGTTATTTTTTCGAGTGTTGGTTTGAGGTTGGCGATTTCTTTTTTTAGTTCTTCGACTTCTCTTTTTTTGACTTCATCTTCAAGGGCTTTGCGTAGGATTTTGGAGGGTTTGATTTTGAGGCGGTGTATTTTTTCTTTGAGTTGTTTGGGGATTTTTGTGGAAACAGTCACAGATTGAACCAAAATCTCACCAAAAAGTAATACCTAAAAGTAAGATAAAAAAGTTATCCAACCATAAAGGAAAAAACATCCATTAGGAAAAAACATCTGCATAAACCGCAACCGTTTAATAATTAACCTATCAACCCATTAACAACCAAATCACGGAAGGCACCAAATTGTCCCTGAACCAAAACTTAGAAAAACTCTCCAACGCCTGCGGAGTCACAGGCAGAGAAAACCAGGTCTGCGACCTTATGGCTGAGATGCTAAAGCCATACGCAGACGAAATCAAAATCGACCGAATGGAAAACGTCATAGCCATCAAAAAAAGCAAACCCAGCGGCCTCAAAATCATGCTTGCCGCTCACATGGATGAAGTTGGCTTAATGGTTAAAACCATCAACAAAGAGGGCTTTCTCCAATTCAGCAAAATGGGCGGAATCGACGACCGCATTCTTCCCGCACAGAAAGTCAGGGTCTTTAGCAAAAACACATGTTACCCCGGCGTCATCGGATCAAAACCGCCACATATACAAAAAGAGGAGGACCGCAAAAAAATCCTAAACTACGACGACCTCTTCATCGACGTCGGCGCAGCAAACAAAGAAGAAGTCACCAAAATGGGCATAGCCGTCGGCGACCCAGTTGCCTTCGATGTTACATACACAAAAATGGGTTCAGACGTTGTGATGGGAAAAGCCTTTGACAACCGCGCAGGATGCGCTACCATGATTGAAATCATGCGGCTACTCAAAAAAACCGACTGCACCGTCTACGCAGTGGGCACCGTGCAAGAAGAAGTCGGTTTACGTGGTGCAGCAACTGCGGCTTTCGGCGTTGACCCTGACCTCGCCATCGTTTTAGATGTAACCATCGCAGGTGACGTGCCAGGCGTGCGCGAGTTTGACACCACCGTCAAGATGGGTAAAGGACCCGCATTGACGATTAGTGATTCAGGCTTGATTACTCACCCCAAAATTCTGCGTTGGTTCAGAGATACCGCGGAAGAAGAAAAAATCGCTGTACAACTGGAATCAGGCTTGATGGGCAGCACTGATGCAGCACGCATTTCCATCACTCGGCAGGGCATCCCAAGCGGAACCATATCCATCCCCACACGCTACATTCACAGCCCCGTTGGCATGCTCAGCTTATCGGACATCGAAAACAGCGCCAAACTCGCCGCCGCAGCCATCCACAAAGCCTCCAAATTCTTTTAGGCGGCATTACTTTTTATTTCCCTTCCTTCTTCTTTGTATCTAACAGTTGATTTGGCATGAAGCAGCCTGAAAAAGTTGTAAAACCAGAAAAGTTTGCGGGGCGATTTGAGTTTCTGGAGCATACCGCTGACGTCTATGTCCGTGCGTTTGGAACAAGCATGGAGCAAGCCTACGAAAACGCGGCGCTTGCCATGTTTGAAACCATGACTAACAGCGACAAAATCGCGCAGACTACAGAGGAAACCATAGAAGTAGAAGCGGAAGATCAATACGCGTTGCTGTATAACTGGCTGGAAGCTTTGCTGGTGAAGTTTGAAACTGACGGCATGCTCTACAGTCGATTCCAAATCGTTGACTGGAAAGAAACCGCTGAAAAATTTAAGTTCACGGCGAAGGTTTGGGGAGAAAAGTTTGACCCCAAAAAGCACCCGCAGAAAGTAGGCGTTAAAGCGGTAACATACCATTTGATGGTGGTTATTCGCGAGCCTGAACGGGTGGTTTTGGAGTTTATCCTCGATATTTAGCTGATTTTTAGTTTCTTTAGTTCCTCAAGCATCTTGGCAACCATCGGGTCCGGTGGCGAATCCAGCGACTTGGTGGTTGAAACGACGAAGGGAACCTTTTTTTTCTTGTAGTAAGCTATGAGTGGTTCGGTTTGGTTTTTGTAGACTTGCAGGCGGTTTTTGATGACTTCTTCGTTGTCGTCTGCACGTTGGTAGAGTTCTCCGCCGCATTTGTCGCATATACCTTCTTTTTTAGGTTTGAGGAAACGGATGTTGTAGACTTCACCGCATTTTTTGCATACACGACGAGAGGATAAACGGGCGATTATAATGTCGTCTGGCACATCCAACTGTAGTATGACGTCGATTTTGGTGATACCTTCCAAAGCGTCTGCTTGCTCAGTTGTGCGTGGAAAACCATCAAGCAGGAAGCCTTTGCCTTTGGGTACACGGCTTAAGCGTTCCTTTAGAACCTCAATCACCACGTCGTCGGGGACAAGTGCGCCTTTTTCGACGTAGCTTTTGACTTTTTTACCCAGAGGGGAATTTTGTTTTACGGATTCACGGAAAATGTCGCCCATAGCGATAACGTCTACGCCAAGCTGATTCTGCAACCTTGAAGAATAGGTGCCTTTGCCTGCGCCTGGCGCTCCAAAGATTATAGCTTTCACCTGCTGTGTCACCTTAAATGGCAACTCATAGGCGGCAATTAATAATTAAGTCTTGCCATCCACACCAAACCTCAACGACTGCCAATTTTTTGGAGAATAGAATTTGCTGGCGAATTCAGCGTTTAGCAGGGCAGGTGTAAAATGGCTGAAACCTAATCTGGAAAGTAAACGCCTGATTCGCCAGCAGTGCACCCTTGGAGATGTATGTTGGCAAATGTATCAACGTGTTTTGGCTCTTAATAGTTTCACCAATAATCTAAAAAAACTATAGAGTACGCGCAACAAACCAAGAGATATGGAATAGTCTATGCTTTGGGCATCCCTAAGAGTCGGCAGCTCAAAACGTAAACGGTTTATTTGGCGTGTTTTTGCTGTGCAGTGAATTCTTGCCAGCTTGCAGCAGCGTCAAAGTAGGCTTCCTTAGATGGTTCAAACTCTGAGTTTAGGCGGCAACTGCTACAATTGAAAATCACGGTTCGCTCATAGGTTTTCCTATGCACCGACAACGTTGGTTTACCGCACCTTGGACACACAAACAGTGTCTCACCTGTTGCGATCAATTTGCACCTTCTCCCAAAAGAGTTTTTCAGGTTAAGATGCATTAATATTTTTCTCAACAACTACAAAAAACCCAACATAATAGCCAGTAATGAAGAAAAATACCGGTTAACTAGAGAATTTAACTCAACAGAGAAAGGCGGATACAAGATTTTGTTTAGGCTCGATTCTTATGGCGCGGTTTCTGTTAAGAGTTGATGTAGGAAGAAAAATGTAGAAAGGGCACGGGCTTAGTAGATTCCGCCTTCACGGAAGTAATGGTTTTCTTCTTTTTTAGGCCCAAAAACCCGCACGCCGTCCTTTTTGAGTTGACACCTTAACTCTTTGGCGTATTCTTTGGTGATTTCACCCTTCTTTTCCAAGTAAGCAATTATCTCCTCAGCCTGCGCTTCGGTGTCACATCTGCGCAGAAAATCCACCGCTTGCGGGTTAAAATGCCGCAGCTTATCAGGAGTCTCAGTGCACTGTTCCAGGTCCTCTTCGCCTTCATGCCACTCGTCGCAGCCACATCCCTCCACTTCGCCCTCTGCCTCAGCCGCATTCTTACGTATGCCGTTGATTGAGACTTTGACGTCGCCTGATTGGAGTTCTTCGTAGAGATGGGGGAACATTTTTTTGAGGTCTTTCTTTTCCATCTGGCATCAGTTGAGTCTAGGATTGGTTTTGGTGGTTTAAGTCCTTTTTTGATGGATAAACATGATTTTCAGGAGTTATTGAGGTATAAATTGCCTCGTTGGGTGCGTCTGCAAGACTTTTTCAAGCTGCAGAATGTTGAGGCCTTTGAGTTCGTCTCCGAAGGTTTCGCAGCGCCGCTTCTTCCCCGCTTCTTCACTGCGTCGAGCAACGATTTCCAAGCCATGTTTGGCGGCGGTTTGGGCGTAGATGTGGTAGGACTCCAAAGTGGCGCCTTGTTTGTTGACTGTTGTCCACTGGGTTTTAGTTATTTTGATTCCGCCTGCTTTCAAAGCCAAAAGAACCGAGTCAGGATTATCCGTATAGACGGCGATGTCGATGTCGCTGCCCTGTTTTATGGTTCCGCGCCAGACACTGCCAATTAGCACTGGACAAAACGCCGACAGCAGCCGCATCACATCCAAAGCCTCCTGACGCATCTCGATTAAGCGTGCTTTACGTTTCTCTCCCTCGTTTTCCTCAGCAATTTTGTCCAATTCTAAGGCTACTTCGAGGTTTGAGGGCAAAAAGTTTGAGCCCAACGTTTGCGCGGCTTTCTCTTTAGCTTGTTTGTATTCTTTTTCAGCACCAAAATAGAGAAGGGTTGCGGCTTCCCGTGCAACTCGACGTTTTAAATCAAAGCTTTCAGACAATGCATTTACCGTTTAGAGATGGTTTCATAGAGCTTAACGGTTTTCTCAGCAATCTTGTTCCATGTAAACTCTGCTAGAACGCGTTTTCTGCCGTTTTTACCAAGTGTTTTACTCCACTCTGGACTTTCCAGAGCGCTGGTGACTCCCCATGCGATATCGCTTGGGTTGTTGGGGTCGATGTGGTAGCCGCATTGTTCAGGTCCGCAGCAGATGACGATTTCACGCATACCGCTCACGCCTGCCGCGCCAACGACGACGGGTTTTTCCATGCTCATGGCTTCAAGGGCAACGATGCCAAACGGTTCATAGAGGCTGGGGAAAACTGCGATGTCGCATGCTGCGTAGTGGCGTATGCGTTCTTCTTCGGGGATGAAGTCGTAGCAGAACTTGACGAAGTCACCCATCTTGGTTATCTGAGTAAGGTTAGTGAGGTACTCCTGCAAGTCGCCAACGCCGACAATGACAAGTTTTGCTTTGGGAATTTTTGATAAGATGTGAGGCATAGCCATAATGAGTTTATCTACGCCTTTGACGACTACGAGTCGACCTAAGAAGAGAATCATGTACTCGTCGTCTTTGATGCCGTATTTAGCACGGATACGAGCAATGTCCTCTTTTGAAACGTTTTCAGGATTGTACTTCTGCGGATCTACGCCGTTATAGCTGACCTGTATTTTATCGCGTGGAAAACCAAGCCCGATAAGTTCATCTTTCATGGCGTAGGAAACGGTGACCACCATGTCAGCCATAAGACCAGCCCGCAACTCGATGTTACTAACAACACCTGAACCGTTGCCCATAGTGCGCCCTTTTTCAGTGGAGTGCACATGAAACGCAAAAGGCAAGTTAGTTTCACGCTTAACGGTTACGCCGCCCATCGCAGAGAGCCAGTCATGGGCAACAACAACATCGTACTTCATACATTCTTGCTTGATTAATTCGTTAACAAGCTTTGCAGCAGATAGGTAATTGTAAACCATGAGTTTGCCGAAGAATTGCTGTCCGCGCCCCCACTTTTTAATGTCTTCAGATATGACGTCGGGAAGCGAGTCAGAGATATCTATGTGTAGAGGACGGTGGATTTCGATGCCGCGCCAGATTTCTCGGGTCGGCATGGAGCCTTCGTCGTCGTTCATAGTGAAGACAGTTACATCGTGGTCGTTGAGGACGAATTTGCGGGTGATCTCCGCAGCGTAGGTGCCGAGTCCACCTACGATTTTAGGTGGATATTCATAGACAAAAACAGCTATCTTCATGCTTTGAATGTCACCATTTATCCATTTAGCAGTGGACGCCTCTGTACTAAAGCTTTACCTAACCCAACCCTGAGATGCTGCCTAAAAACCAAGAGATTGCTCATGGTTTCTGTAGGGTTGGGGGAAAACTTTGATTAGACTGAAACACATAACCAACTAAGGCAAGGTGCCCAAAGATGAGTTTATCACCTATTAAATTGGAAATTCTCCAATCCATGCTTCTATTGGATAAACCGATGAAAGCTATGGATATCGCTAAAGATGCCCATAAAGAGTTCCAGCCAGTAATGATGCACCTCTTGGGACTTCAACGCATGGGCTACGTTTCTAGTCCAGAAAAAGGACTCTACGTCATAACCGCAGCAGGCAAAAAAGCGCTCGGTATTCCTGAAATCACAAAAGAGAAAGCCACATCCATCCTCGCTTACGCCCCACATGACAAATCCTTCCACTTCTACGCCACCGTCGGCAAACCCCTCAGCATGCACGCCCACAACCTACGTGATTTTGTCGGAAAAATAGAAAAAGCAGACATCATCTCAGTCGAGTTCCACTTTAAACGCGGAGACTTTGAGAATTGGTTTAAGGGACTTGGCGACGAAGAGTTAGTTAAGAAAACGGCTCTGCTCAAGCAACGCAACGTATCAGGCGAAGCGCTAAGAAAACAACTCCACGATATAGTAGAGCAGAGGTACCGTGAGTTGGCTCAGTTAACTGGGCAAGTGTTTCCCGAAGACCAAGCAGCACCAGAAAATGAACATGTACATGCGCACACCCACGAGGACGGGCAAACCCACGAGCACCCACACACGCACCCTCACGGCGGCCACATGCACAACCACAGCTAAATCTAGCGATTACCGTTTTTTTTCTTTTTTAGATGAAAAGAAGGTTGGGGAATAAAACCCCAAATAAAATTTTTAGGTTATTTGCTTGTAAACTGGGTGCTCTTTGAACTTCAGAATCGTCGAGGACCACTCGATGGTTCCGCTGGGCAACCGTGTGCAGAGCGATTGAACTTTTGCGCCGCCCTGAATGAACCGCACGCCGTCAAGCATTTCGCCTTTAGTGATGCCTGATGCAGCAAAAATCATCTCGTTGCCTTTAGCTAACTCGTTTTCAGTGTAAGTCTTGTTTATGTCTACGCCTGCAGCTTCAAGGCGTGCCATTCTATTGGGATCGTCTTTTTTGTCCTTCCAAACCTTAACAAGCATCGTTCCTCCGAGGCATTTCACTGCGGTCGCGGCGATGGTGGCTTCTGCTCCTGCACCTGCACCAACCAACAAATCCACACCTGAATCAGGCAAGCAGGTTACGATGGCGCCTGCGATGTCTCCGTCAGCGATCAAGATGATGCGTACACCCATCTTTCTGAGGCGTGCAAGCAATTCGTCATGTCGAGGTCTTTCCAGCATGATAACAGTGAAATTCGCTAAAGGTCGCTTCTTGAGTGTAGCTATGGTTGTTACTATTTCTTCGATGGACATGTCAAGGTTGATTTTTCCTTTTGCAACACCATTAGTTGCAACTTTAAAGTAGTAGCCATCATCAGGCAAAACTTGGAGGCAACCTACAGGGGCACAAGCCAAGGTTGAGATGGCGTCTTTTTTGCCCTTGCTCGTAGCAGTTGTGCCGTCCACTTGGTCGATAACGAACTCCACTTTGGGACCGTTACCCGTGCCGACTTTTTCACGGTTGTTAAAAGCGGGCGCGTTGTCTTTGGGTCCTTCGCAGCAGATAACTTCGCCGTCGATTTCCATTTGATTCATGACTGCCCTTGAGAAATCTAGGGCGGTTTGATCCACCATGTCGGGGTCGCCTTTGCCGATGTGTAATGCTGCTCCGACGGCTCCAGCGGTGGTTATGCGAATTAAGGATGGCCCAAGAGATCGAAGAGATGTCATATTGATCACTTTTTCCTCTCGTTTTGCCAGAGTTCTACAAACTCCATGTAGTTCTGGGCGATTTTCTCAACCGCTTCTCTACGTGTTGCTTTGCCAGCTCGGAACTCGACGAGGGGATCCCAGAAGATTGTTCTGCCCACTGCGAAGCCGATGATGCCGGGGATTTTGGCTCCGACTGCAAGCCACTCTTTGACTTTGTCTTTGGATTCGCCGCGTCCCAAGGTGATGACGCCCGCTTTGCGTCCACCTGCCTGAGCTTGTTTAACGATGGCTTTAGCGTTGGCGGGGTCTTCGACACCTTCAAGTTTCCAGATGACTGGTTCCACGCCGCCGTCTTGGATTTGCTTTAGGCTTTCACACATGAGTTTGGGGCGAAGTTCAAGGTCATATCGCTCTTTGGAACCGCCCAGCGATGCCAACTGCGCGGAGGTTGCGGGGACGATGAGTTCGAATAGGAAGGGTCGCTTTGTTTTGGCGAGGTAGTCGCTTAGTTCCTTTAGGCGCTTGAGTTGGCGCTTGTTCATGGCGGCGTCACCTTCTGGGTTGTAGCGTACCAGCACTTTGAGGAAGGTGGGGTCGAATTCTTCGATGTGGCGGCTGTATTGGCTGCCGTATTCGAAGTCGAATTCGTCTTGACCTGACTTCTCTGCGGGCATGGCGAAGTTGAAGCCTTCCTTTTTGGCTTCGGAGAGGATGGTTGCGCCGAATT
>Ga0101944_10001746_pt1 | contig 41641 bp, 30 predicted proteins | sample DewCreD2012metaG_FD_75245 | JGI IMG/M metagenome (GOLD analysis project Ga0101944, IMG submission 75245) | Hot spring sediment bacterial and archeal communities from British Columbia, Canada, to study Microbial Dark Matter (Phase II) - Dewar... ... | reverse complement strand
GCCGGAAGCGAGTCTTGCGTGGTGTCGGGGTGACCCGGCCTGCGAAGCGTAGACAGCCAGTGCCGAAGCCGTGTGATAGAGCCTCGAAAGCCTAATTGCGGGAGCCTTCGTCGTGGACAGAGCGGGGGCCGCGCCGATGCATCGTAAGGCCTGATGCGTGGGTCCTGCCGGGGTCGAAGAGCAGGGCAAGAGCACAATTGGGGTTCCCCAGGAACGTAGGAGATCCTGCCGTCTCCACTGACCAATTCCCGGCCGGAGGTACCGGGTGACCAACTCCAGGAGACCCGCCCGCGGCAGCGCTCGGCCGTGAGCGGGCGAAACACGAGCGCTTGAGTGGTACCGCCAAGCGAAGGCAACGAAGTGCGGCGGGATGGGCGGCAGGAAGTCATAGCGTCCTGATAGTACCGTGGAAGCCGGGGAACTTGCACCGACGAGGACCCGGGGGAGGGAAGCGGGGCGTCGAGTAACTCGGCCGTCGGCAGGCAACACATGGGAGGCATCGAACTCCCACTGTGTGTCACCGTAACGCTGACGGATAGCCCAAACCGGGTTTGCCACGGCGCTAGCTAGGTCGCGGTAAAGCGAACGGGTTACTTGAGGAACCGAATGCGTTAGTTGCGCACGTTCGGGTCTGTGGGAGCCCCGGGCGGGAAACCGCCCGGGGCCACCCGGTTCTTTTCTCTCCCGCGACGATACGCCGCTGCAGCAACGCTTGGAGCCAAGCCGTGACGTAGCCAACGGCGAGGGTGAGTCGCGCAGGATGGACGGGGCGAGCTGCGGTCCTTCCTCCTGACGCCACGACCGTCTGCGCAGACAAGTTTTCCACGCCGGACCGCGTCTGCCGGGAAGCCCTCTGTGCGTTGTAAGTGCCGCCAGCCCAGCCAATTACAGGCACGGCGGAAGGTGCCCGCTTGACAGGAAGTGTGCATCTGATCCAGTGATCGTTTGTACCCGTTCGCTGGCCCCCTCCGCTTCCTGCCATGGCGCCGCCGTGCCTCACGCCGTTGGGACTGTATCGCCCGCGCAACCCGCAGGCCTCCGGCCTGTGGCGCGTGATCGACGAGCATTTCGACACGTTCCAGCGGGTCTACGACGAGCGGTTTGCGGCCAAGTACGGTTTCTGGCGGCCGGTCGTCGATCGCTCGGTGACGGCCTTTTTGAAGTGTGGCGATCTGCACGAGGGCTTCGCCCGGGTCCGCTGCCCGGACTGCAAGCACGAGATGTTCGTGGCCTTCTCCTGCAAGCAGCGCTGCACCTGCCCTTCGTGTCACCAGAAGCGGGCCCTGCTGACCGCGATCCACGTGGCCGAAGAGGTCTGTGCCCCCGTCGCGCACCGGCAAGTGGTGTTCACCATCCCCAAGCGCCTGCGCTTGCACACGCGCTTCGACCGGAAGCTGCTGGGCAAGCTCTGCGCGTGCGCGTGGACGTGCATCCAGGCCGAAGTCCAGCGCGTGCTGGGCCGGGATGACGTGCTGCCGGGCATGATCGCCACCATCCAGACCCACGGCGAGCTGCTGCACTGGCACCCCCACATCCACGCGCTGGTGACCTGCGGGGCGCTTACGCCGTCCCGCTCCCCTCGCCCGTTGGACGCGGCTGCGGTCACGGCCTCCCCTCGCCCGTTGGACGGGGCCGGATTCACGCCCTCCCCTCGCCCGTTGGACGGGAGAGGGGCCGGGGGTGAGGGCGGCTTCCTCGAAGTCCCCGCATTGGACATGGAACGTCTGAAGGCCGCCTGGCAGGAAGCCGTGTTTGCCTTGTACCTGGCCGAGGACAAGATCGAACCGGAGGTCGTGGACAATATGCGCACCTGGCCGCACAGCGGCTTCAGCGTGGATCAGTCGGTGTATCTGCCGGCGGGCGACAAGCCGGGGATCGAGCGCATGGTGCAATACATGACTCGCTGCCCGTTCAGCCTCTCCCGGCTGGTCAAGGTGACCGAGACCGGCCAGGTGGTCTACAAGGCCGAAAAGCAGGCGTGCCGGGCCTTCCCCGACCCCAAGGGCAACGAACTGCGACGCGGCCCCAAGCGGAACTTCCAGATCCTCTCCCCGCTGGATTTCCTGGCCGAGTTCACCCAACACATCCCGCCCACCGGTTCCCACCTGATCCGCTACTACGGCTACTACTCCAACAAGGCCCGCGGGATGCGTCGCAAGGCGGCCGAGGAAGCCGCGGCGGAACAGCCGGCCGCTGAGGCGGCCAACGCGCTCGGCGCGGGTCTGGCGACCCCGCCGAGCGCCGGACCGCAGGGCTCCTTAGAACGGCCGCCCCCCAGCCGCGCCAGCCAGAACGTGGGCGATGCTCATCAAGCGGGTCTACGAGGTCGACCCCTTGGCCTGTCCCCAGTGTGGCGGCCGGCTCAAAGTCATCGCCTTCATCGAACCGCCCTGTCGCTTCCGACCCCTTGACACACCACTCCCCTTTGGTGGACTCAGGGATCTGGGAGGAATCGTTCTTTCTACCAATTCTTCCTATCAATTCAATTTGTGAGCCTGCCCGTCCTTCAGGACATCGAGGATGCCATTCTGCGTCGGAGTGAAGAAGTCCCGCCGTTCTCGCTCACGGCTTTTCCTTGACGGGCCGGATCGTCTTCGGGTCCACGGGATAGCCGCCCACGGCGTGCTGCCAATACTTCAGCGTTGGGACATACCATGACTCATAGATCCCGACCACCTTGTCTGGAGTGTCATCGGCCAGCATACTCGGGATGGGCTTGGCCACGACCTTCTTCCCGATCAGCGATTTGAGACGGGGTTCCCTACGATCTCTCGCCATTTCGTCGCTCCCCTCTTCTTATGGCACTGTTTGCAGGAACACATGACGTTGTTGTAGCGCTACCGGCCGCCCACTGGGTCCGAGTCCCTCCGCCTCCGCTCGGCCCCGGCTAATCCTTTTCCGATGTTCCCGGCTGGATGTCCCTCGTCGGGGTGTAGGCCCAATGGGTGAGTTCGATTCGGCCGTCTTCTCGGATAAGAGGTTGGGGGAGTCTTTTTCCCTCCTCAGGCCGAAGTGGTAAGGAACGGCTTCCTCGAGTTCCTTCTTGAGTTGTCGAACGCCCTCTTTCAAGTCCTGGTGTCTCTCCCTGCTTGCAAGTCGGGTTGATGCCGCCGCCTGATCCCGTAGGACAGAAGACCTTACCGATGGTTGCTGGCGAGCCCCACCAGGGCACTCTCCAGGAATCATCGTGCGCATGACCTCAAGCCGCCACTCGATTTCTTAGGTCGTCTTGCCGGGCTTGAGAGTCCAATTCAGCGACTCGCGGACCGAGTCCAGGGCGTCGGGCCGGTCCTCGATCTTCTTCAGCAAGTCGCGGAGACTCTGGGCGACCTTCTTCGGGCCGCAGGCCGGGTTCGGCGTCCCGCCCTTGCCGACCGGACAAAAGACGTTCTCGACCGGGTCGTTCACAACGCGACCCCCCGGGGCGTCCATGCGTTGCCTACTCTTTCTTCTCCGGGGGGACCGGGATTCCAACGATGGTTAAGGCGGCGAACTCGTCCAAGAAGTCGTCTTCGTCCTCCTCCACCTCGTACCCCTGCTCCCGCCACTCCCTTTCCACCTCGGCCGACAGCGCCTCCAGCCTTTTGATAATCTCCAATCGTTCGTTCATACTCAAGGGGCGCTTTTTCTCTGGACTCGGGATGTCCGACGAACCTCCCTTCTCCACGGAACGATTTGATGGTTGCTCTGCGCTCATTGGCAAACTTCTCCAATCCAGGTAAGACGGTCCCGTCCGAGTCGAAGACGTAGACTGTGCCGTTGTTGCCGAACTTGCGGGTCGTGTGGAACTCGACTCCCGCTCCCAGAAGGGCCTTGTGGACTTCCTCTTCCGTCTTGCCCTTCATCCGCACGCGGTGCATGAAGTGCTCACCTCCCTTGTCCATCCTGAAAGTGAGGCCCTGCTACCGGTTGGCGACCATTCCCTTGGCCGCCACTGCTGTGATGGCATCATCATTCCCACGGCGGTAGGCTGCAAAATGGGCTGTTCGCTTGTTACCGGCAAGGGGAACATGCCCATTTTCGCGGACTTCGCCTCGAGCATCGGGACACCACCCGTCAACGGTAATTGCTTGGGACTACGCAAGCCGAGCCCTGCAAGCCTGTCGACCGTCCCTTAGACACCTCATAGGCTGAAAGGGTTCACAAAGGAACCGCAAGCCGAGACAAGGATCACGCGAGCCCCACTGCATTCGCCGTTCGACAAACCACGCAACGTCTCGGATGCGGCTGGACCGCGAATTCGAGAACGGTTTGGGACAGGTGCAACATTCTGGAAACCCCCATGTTCCCAGATTGGGACCCCCACAAGACGCCGACAATTGACACGGCCGCGCAGGGGAGTGAAACTGGCGTGCGTCCTCCGCGAGGGTATCGCGGCGGCGGCTCCCAAAGCTGGCCCAAGAAGGTGATTCGCCATGAAACGACACGCGTTAGTTATGCTGCTGGCGGCCACGCCGTGGATTGCCTTTGGCGTTGGGGCCGCGGAAGCGGCCGCACCGAGGCCGAACATCCTCTTCATCTTTTCCGACGACCACGCCCAGCACGCCATCTCCTGTTATGGCTCGAAGGTGAACCAAACGCCCCACATCGACCGGCTGGCGGCGGCCGGCGTGCGGTTCACCCATTCCTTCGTCACCAACTCGATCTGCACTCCCAGCCGCGCCACGCTGTTGACGGGTCAATACTCGCATCGCAACGGCGTGCCCGTGTTCAACCGTTTCGATGGGTCGCGCGACACGGTGGCCAAGCGGTTGCGGGCGGGGGGCTATCACACCGGCATGGTCGGGAAGTGGCACCTGGGGTCCGATCCCACCGGGTTTGACCGTTGGATCGTCCTTCCCGGCCAAGGGGCCTATTGGAATCCCGTCTTTCTCGTGCCCGGCCATCGGCTGACCATCCAAGGCCACTGCACGGAGATCACGACGCAGCTCGGCATTGAATGGCTCAAGACGCGGCCGAAGGACAAGCCGTTTTTCCTCATGCTGCACCACAAGGCCCCGCACCGCCCCTGGGAACCCGACGAGCGGAATCTGGCCGTCTTCAAGGACAAGGTTTTCCCGGAGCCGGAGACTTTTTGGGACGATTACGCGACGCGGCCAGCGGCGCTGCCGGCCAACCAGCAGACCGTGGCCAAGGACCTGACGCGCCGCGACTTGAAGTTGGAGCCGCCGCCCGGCCTCTTGCCCCGCCAGCGCAATCAGTGGCTCGACGAGAAGCCGTTCGAGGTCGAGGTGGCGGCGCCCGACGGCTCGAAAAGGACGCTGCGCGACAAGGAATTGATCCGCTGGAAATACCAGCGCTACATGCAGGATTACCTGGCTTGCGTGCAGGGCGTGGACGACAGTGTGGGAAAGGTCCTCGACTATCTCGACCAGGCCGGCCTGGCCCAGAGCACCCTGGTGTTCTACTCCAGCGACAACGGCTGGTATCTGGGCGACCTGGGGCTTTACGACAAACGCTTCATGTACGAGCCGGGGCTGCGCGTTCCGTTGATCGTCCGCGGACCGGGGGTCCAGGCCGGCGCCGCCGTGGCCTCGTTGGTGGCCAATATCGACCTTGCGCCCACGTTCCTCGACCTGGCCGGCCTGCCCGTGCCCGACACGATGCAGGGCCGGTCGCTCCTTCCGCTGCTTCAGGGGAAAACCCCGGCGGACTGGCGGACCTCGGTCTACTATCGTTACTACCACGACCCGGGGCATCACAACACGGCGGCCCACCTCGGCGTGCGCACCGCGACGCACAAGCTGATCTATTACTGGAAGAAAAACGCCTACGAACTGTTCGACCTCACCGTCGATCCGAACGAACAGCACAATCTCCTGTACTCCGCTGCCGAGGCGAACAAGCCCGAGGTCGCCGCGAAATTCGCGGAGCTGAAGGCCGAGATCGCGCGGCTCCAGAAGCAATACGGAGACGACGGCCAGTACGCCGATCCCGCCACCTGGCCGCCGGGCAGCGCCGATGGCCCTTTCAACGACAAGAAGCCGTTGGGCGTCAAGACGGTGGCCGAGGCCATTGCCGCGTCGGCCGGCTAAAGGGCCACGGCGAAGGAGACGGTCCGCGCTGGGAGAAACTCAGGCGGAATCCTCGGTCTCCGATTCCCAGCCGAAAGGCAGTTTCTTTTGCGGGTCTTGCTGCCAGGTTGGGTTGAGTTCCTTGAACAACATGCTGGGCTGGATGTCGGTGTTGTGCTGGTACTTGTTGCTTCGATACTCGGTGATCGGGCCGCGGAGGTCGTGGTAGATGATCTGGCAGATGGCGACGCCGGGATAAATCCGCACGGGCTGCACGGCGAACATTTCCAAGGTCCAGTAGCCGCAGAAGCCCACGTCGCCGAAACCCGCGGTCACGTGGACGAACAGCCCCAGCCGGCCAATCGACGAGCGGCCCTCGATCATCGGCACCAGGTTGCGTGTCTCGGTCCGCTCCGCGGTCCGGCCGAGGTAGAGCTGATTCGGGCTGAGCACGAGGCCGTCCGGCGGAATCCGTATCCTCCGGTGGCGGTTCGGCTTGCGCATGTCGAGGACGATTTCCTCGTAGACCATCAATTCGTCGTGGAGGGTGAGGTTGTAGCTGTTCGGATTGAGCCGGCTGGGATCGAACGGCTCGATGATGATGTTCCTGCCCAGTTGTGCCTGGATCTCAAGGCCGGAAAGGATCATTGCGTCTTCCCCAGAGCGGGCGCGCCGCCGGCCGTCATTCCCAGGCCCCGCGCGACGCCCCCGTTGGCCACTACGATTCCACCCCAATCTTCGGACAAAACGACTCCAAGGAACAATCGCCGCAGCGAGGTTTTCGGGCGACGCAGACCCGCCGCCCATGGTGAATCATTCGGTGGCTGAACGCCACCCACTCGGACTTGGGAATCAACTCCATCAGGTCCCCTTCGATCTTGGCCGGGTCCTTGTGTCGGGTGAGGCCGAGCCGCCGGCTCACGCGCGTCACGTGGGTGTCGACCACGACCCCGGTGGCAAGCCCGAACGCCGTGCCCAGCACGACGTTGGCCGTCTTCCGCCCGATGCCCGGGAGTTGGACCAGAGCCTCGATGTCGCGCGGCACCTGGCCGCCGAATTTCTCCTCGAGGATCTTGCAAGCGCCCGCAATGCTCTTGGCCTTGTTGCGAAAAAAACCCGTGCTCTGAATCGCCGTCTCCAGTTCTTCCCGCGGGGCCCGGGCGTAGTCGGCGGCCGTCCGATATTTGCGAAACAAATCCTTGGTCACCTGGTTGACCCGTTCGTCGGTGCATTGCGCCGACAAAATAGTCGCCACCAGCAGCTCCAGCGGCGTTTGGAAATGCAACGCGCACGTGGCGTCGGGATAGTCGCGGCGAAGGTTCTTCACCACTTGGGCCGCGCGGCGCTTGAGTTGCGGGGAGACGGGCACGAGCGGATGATCCCACCGAGGACGAGTCTTTCCGATGACGGAACCGATTGTCCAAGCGCCGCGGCCCGATGTCAAGGCTGGGCAAGCGTTCCCTCGGCGAAATTGGCCTCGCGCGTCGACCGATCGTATAATAGTCCAGCGGCGGCGTTGGGCGGTCGGTGGCCGACCCCGTGGCGTCTTGCGGGATTTTGCCGCCCGCGCTGCCCGGCGGGACACGCGCCCCGTGCAACGGCACGGTGATCGCGGACGCGCTCCGCCAACGTTCGCGGGCCGCGGAGCCGCCGCGCACGAAACAGCCAATGCCGACCCGCAGCGCCTCACTCCGAAAGGGATTGGATGGCGGACAGCCCTGCGAACGAGTTCCATCCGCTCTATCTCCAAGGAATCGAGGAGTTCAATCGCCGGCGCTACTTTGATAGCCACGAGGCTTGGGAAGGATTGTGGATCAACGCGACGGGTTCCCAGAGATCGTTTTACAAAGGCCTGATCCAGGCAGCGGTGGCCTTGCACCATCTGGAGCGGGGAAATGCCCACGGCGCGGTCAAGTTGCTCCAGGGATCGCGGCGGTATCTGGAGGCCTTTCGACCGAGGCACCTGGGACTGGACGTTGACGGCTTCCTGAACTCCTTGGAGCGTTTTGTTGACCAGAGGTTGGCAGGCCGCGGGGCGATCGCCGAAGGTCCGCCAGCGATTCGCGTCGCCAACCCGCCCCACCCCCACGCAATCTGAGCCTCTCTATGGCGGAATCTCACGAGAACCTGTTTTCCGTCGAAGGATTCCGCGGCACGGTCCGGCTGTTTCCGTTGCCGAACCTGGTCTTGTTCCCGCACGTGATGCAGCCGCTGCACATTTTCGAGCCCCGTTACCAGGCGATGTTCCGCGAGGCCATGGCGGGGGACCATCTGATCGCCATGGCGCTGCTGCGTCCTGGTTGGGAAGCCGACTACGAGGGTCGCCCGCCCATTCACCCCGTGGCCTGCCTGGGCCGGGTGGTGGCGCATCACCGACTGGCCGACGGTTCCTACAATCTGCTGCTCAGCGGCTTGGCGCGGGTCGAGATCGTCCGCGAATTGCCCGCGGTGAAGCCGTTTCGCGAGGCTGAGGCCCGGCTCCGCGAGGACGTCTATCCCGCGGTCGGCCCCGAGGCGGCGAACGAACTCCGCCGCCGGTTTCACGACGCGGTGCGCCGCGTGCTGCCCGAACTGGTGAAGGTCCATGGCGAGGTCGCCCCCCTGGCAGAAAGCAGTGCGGCGTTGGGCGTTTGGACGGACTTGGTCGGCTACATGCTCGATATCCCGCTGGCCGACAAGCAAGTCCTCTTGGCCGAACCGAATGTCCACCGCCGCGCGGAACTGCTGCTTGACCACCTCGCCCGAGCCGCGCACGACACAAGCCCCACCTCGGCCGGCGCAGCCGGTTTTCCCCCGGCATTCAGCGAGAACTGAAAACCGGCTGAGGCAACCGTCCACGCTCAGCAGGTCGGATCCTCTCCCGATTGGACCGAGCGTGGGCTTTCTCTTGTGCATTCCAAGCGAGGCTTCCCCGAGCGACACCGCCGCGATCGCGAGTCTCTCCCCCGCGCGCAAAAGAAAAAAGGGAACCGTTCACGGGGCCTGCCCCAATTCTCGCCGGGACCTCCGCGAAAAGAGGACTCTCCCTTTGGCCGGAACGGGGGGCGGACGGATTTTCTGGCCCAAACGGCCCGAAAAGGCGGTTGATTTCGGCCACAACGGAGCGTGGCCCTCCAGGCTGTGTCGTGAACGGTCACGAAACGGCGTGTGCGGAACTGCCTGGGGCCGTACGGAAGGTGCCGTCGGGGCCGCGGTGGATGGCCTTCGTGGTCCTGCTGATCGCCTTTTGTCGCCACAGCAAGCGGCGGACGGCCGAGTCCCTCGGCATGCTTTTCATTCATTGGGGACAGTCATCGGTTTTCGGCTGATATGATAGTACGCGGAAACCGATGGCGGTCCCCCGTTTCCGTCCTGTCGGTTGGCCCTTGGCGTGAGAAAGCGGCGCGAAAACCGGGCTTCTCTGCATCCCTCCTCCGCCCTCGCTGGGCAAAGTCCCGCTGAACACGGGCTGGCGTGTCGCAAGGATCGACGAGCCAGTCGCACGGTGCGACATCCCAGCCGCCTGCACTCCGACACGCTTTGATGCGCAAGTCCCTTTGGGGATCGGCGTTAGGCGATCGTGACGCAAGATCGTCGCATTGGCATGTCCGTTGCTTGCAGGACAGGATTCCGCATCACGACCCGGCCGGAGATCCCGTCCATGGACTGCGTATCCGAAGTCCGCCGCGCGAAGCCATCCCCGTCGTCGTGCGCCGCGCGGACCAAGGGGACGGGGGCTTTTTTGCGTGTCGGCGGCAATGTTCCAGGGCAATTCGACGTTCTTGCGGCCGACGCGGGAAACGGGGAGTCCGCTTGAACGGCTACCAGAAGGGTTGGGGTTTCGGATGATTCGGCCTGGACTTGACAGGGGCGGGCCAATTGATGATACTGAGTCTCAAACTCATTTGGGCGATCCAAGGAGCCAGTCCCAGAACCCGAGGTCCGACGCCTTGTCCGCCATGATACGGCCAAGGCGGCAGCCCACATCGGGATGCCATGGACCCGGCGCCGCCGACGTAGGCAACTTCGACCTGGCCCAATCCATGAAGTGAAGCCTGAACACAAAGCAGATTTCGCTCGACCGTCCCCCGCTTCCGACGCGGAACCGGGGCGTGACTTCCGATAAGGAGAAGCGTCCATGATGGGCACGTCTCGCGCTTGCCGCCTGCCGCATCCTCGCGGCTTCACGCTGATCGAATTGTTGGTCGTGATCGCGATCATCGGCATGATCATCGCGTTGCTTTTGCCCGCCGTGCAACAGGCCCGCGAAGCGGCCCGCCGCATGCAGTGCACGAACAACCTCAAGCAGATCACCCTGGGCATGCACAGCTTCGAGAATTCCTACGGACATCTTCCCTTTGGCGACCGGCTGAACGACGCGAACGTCAACAAGGTGGGCCCGGGCGTGCAAATCCTTCCCTACGTGGAGCAAAAACCCCTTTACGACCGGTACAACTGGTCGATCCACTGGTACGACCCAGGCAATAGCGGCGTGGTCCAGACGCCGCTGAGCGTCTTCGTGTGTCCTTCCACGCCGAATTCCCAAAGGCTGTTTAGCGGCGTCGAGGGGGGCGTGGCGTTCACCGCGGCGGCAACCGACTACATCCCGCCCAGCGGGGTCGGCAACAATGAGAAGAACTTCGTGCAAGCCAACTACGGCTTGACCGTCCGCGATGACAAGGCGATCCTCACCAAAAAAGTGAAGCAGGCCAACTACCTGCGCGACGCCACCGACGGACTTTCAAACAGCATCCTGTACATCGAATGCGCGGGCAAGCCCGACGTGTGGAGCAACGGGAAGATGACCGGCGGCGTGAACACGAAGACGGGCTGGGCGAGCCATGCCACCGGGTTCGATCCGAGGTTGTTCGTGCCGGGGACCTGCTCGGGCGTCGGGACCTGCGCGATCAATTGCTGCAACGATCAAGGCGTGTACGCCTTCCACCCCGGCGGCGCCAACGTGGGGATGGGCGACGGATCGGTCCGCTTCCTGAGCGCGACGACCTCGCCGGTCACGTTCGTGTCGCTCCTGACCAGAGCCAACGGCGAGGTCATCGCCGATTTCTAAGGAACCCGAAAACCATGCGCGCGCCGCCCAACACGCGCCCCAGGAGGAACTGGCTGTTGATCACGTTCCGCCGGTGGCATTCCTGGGGCGGCTTGCTCCTGTCGCTTTTCATCCTCGTCGTGGCCGGCACCGGGATCTTGTTGAATCACAAGGACGTCTTTTTCCATCATGGGGCGAGCGCGGGTCCGACGGGAGCCCTGACCACGACGGCTGACCTGGCGTCGCTGCCGGTGAGCTTCGATCGCGCCCTCGAACTTGCCCGGGGGCACTACGGGCCTGTCCCGCTGGACAAGCTCGAACTCAAGGACGAGCACGGCCGGCTGGTCTACAAGGTCTCTCGCGGCCACGGAGAGGAAATCCGCATCGACGCCCGGACCGGCGAGGTCTTTTCGAAATACGGCGCGAGCCTTTCGTCGAACGGCCACGCCGCGCCCCATTGGCCGAAAATCGTGGCCGACGTGCATACCGGGAAGATGTTCGGCGTCGCCGGCAAGCTGATGGTCGACTTGACCGCCGGCGTGATCATCGCCCTTTCCCTGACGGGGATCTATCTCTGGGCAGCGCCCCTGCTTCGCAGGCGATGAAGAGGTCGAGGCCGGGCCTCGGCTGCCGTGTCGCAAGGATCGACGCGCCAGTCGCGCGGTGCGACATCGGAGCCGGCTGCGCTTCGAGACGCATCGAAGCGCAAGTCCCTGCGGAGATCGAGGTTGGGCGATCCGCGCGCAAAATCGCCCGCCTGGCACGTCCATTGCTCCAAGAGCGGCGTTCCGCATCCCTGCGCAACCGACGAGGAATCAAGAACATGCTCGCGTGCCGAAAGCGCCGCCGGATCGGCTTCACGTTGGTCGAACTCTTGGTGGTCATCGCGATTCTCGGGACGCTGGTTGGCCTCTTGCTGCCCGCCGTGCAGCAGGCCCGCGAGGCCGCGCGCCGGGCCCAATGCCTGAACAACCTGAAGCAAATCGGGTTGGCCTTGCACAACTACCAGGTGGCCAACGCGGTCTTCCCGCCGAGCTTCTGCATCCGGCCGGGAACGACGCTTGCGACCAACAACGGTTCGTGGTCCATCCATGGGCGGCTCTTGCCGTATCTGGAACAGGGGGCGGCGTATAGCCGCATCCGCCTCGACATTTCCTGGGACGCTCAACTGGGCACCGGCGTGCCCACCATGCGAACGCCGACCTACGTTTGTCCCAGCGAAGTGAACGATCGCGTGCGCGTCGACGCCTCCGGCAATCCATACACCTATCCGCAAACCTATGGGTTCAACTTCGGGACCTGGTTGGTGTACAACCCGGCCACGAATCAGGGCGGCGACGGGGCGTTTTTCGTCAACAGCCAGCTTGGGCCGGCCAGTTTCGTCGACGGACTGAGCAATACGCTCGGTGCGGCCGAAGTGAAGGCGTTCACCGCCTACTTCCGCAACACGGCCGATCCTGGCCCGACCGTCCCCACGTCTCCGGCCGAACTTGCGTCCTTAGCCTCCGGCGCCCAGTTCAAACTCGGGCCGAACACCAACGACAACACGGGCCACACCGAATGGGGAGATGGCCGCGTCCACCATAGCGGCATAACGACGGTATTCGCGCCGAACACAAGGGTCGCGTACCTGCATACCGATGGCCAGACCTATGACGTGGACTACAATTCGCAACAGGAAGGCCGCAGCGCGACCCAGCCCACCTACGCCGCCATCACCGCGCGCAGCTACCATCCCGGCATCGTCCAAGGGCTGTTCATGGACGGATCTTCGCGGCCGCTGAGCAACACGATCGAAAGGGCCGTTTGGCGTGCGATGGGCACGCGTCAAGGCGGCGAGGCGCTTGACCCGCATGTCCCTTGAATAAGCGTTGCCACCTGAATAAGCGTTGACACGACGAAGCCTGGGCCAAGCCCTCAGTGACCCATGCTCGGCAGCCAAGCCCACTGCGTCGGGTGGGTACCGTGCTCAGAGTCTATCGCCACCCCCATTGAAGCATGGTATCTTCCCTGCCTTAGAACCCTCCTAAAGAATTACTGGCAAGTGGTCTTTAATAGGGGATAGCGGATCGCGTTTCCGAGCGATTCGGCTTGACCGGCCTGGGGTAAAGCAATATCCTCCGCGCACGAATGTCCATCTTTTCACGTGGCCTATCAGCCTTTTCTGGGGAGCGCGGGATAGCATGAGGCCCCAAGGGATCTTACTGGTCGGTGCCGCCATACTTTTTGGGGGGTGTTCGACGTGGGAGGGGCTATCCTTGCGATCGCAAAGCCCCGAAGAGCCCGAGCCCCCACCTTCCAGCGTGTCTCTCATTGGCGATCTGGCCGTCCCTTATGGGATGTTTCCGGTCGTGCTGGAGAACGTGGGCCTAGTGACGGGTTTGAAAGGCACGGGCAGCGATCCGAAGCCGGGCCCGCAACGTTCGGCCCTCCTGTCGGCCATGCAGAGCCGGGGCGTCGATCGGCCGAACGCGGTGTTGGCTTCGAACGACACGGCCCTTGTTTTGGTCCGGGCGGTGATCCGGCCTGGCATTCAAAAGGGCGATGCCTTCGATGTGGAGGTCCGCGTGCCCAGCAACAGCGAGACCACCAGTCTGCGGGGCGGCTATCTGTTGGAAACCGACTTGAAGGAAATGGCCGTGCTGGACGAGAAGATCGCCTCGGGCAACACGTATGGCCGGGCGGCGGGGCCGGTGCTGGTCGATCCTTCGGCCGACGCCAAGACGGACCGGATCGGCTCGTGCCGCGGCCGGGTGTTGGGCGGCGGGATTGCCCTGAAGGAACGGCCGCTGGCCCTCGTGCTCAAGCCGGAGCACCAATCGGTGTTCAACAGCGCGCGAATCGAGACGGCGGTCAACAAACGCTTCCACACCTACGAAAAAGGCATCAAGGTCGGCGTGGCCAAGGCGAAGACCAATGAATACGTCGAACTGAAGTTGCACCCGCGCTACAAGGACAACGTTCAGCGCTACGTGGCCGTGGTCCGGTCGTTGCCGCTGAAGGAGTCGGAAACCGAGCGGAGCGAACGCCTCGCGTTGTTGGAGAAACAGCTCCTGGACCCGATCACGTCCTCGCGGGCCGCGCTCCAACTCGAGGCGATAGGCAAGCAGGGCATTGCCCTGTTGAAGAAGGGGTTGACCGCGAAGGAGGCCGAGGTCCGTTTCTATTGCGCCGAGGCGCTGGCGTATCTCGACGACCCGTCGGCCGCCAAGCCGCTGGGCGAAACGGCTCGCAACATGCCCGCCTTGCGCGTGTTTGCATTGACCGCGCTGAGCGCGATGAACGATTACTCCGCGACCGAGCAACTCCGCGAATTGCTCCAGTCGGCGAGCGCGGAAACGCGTTACGGGGCTTTCCGGGCCCTGTGGACGATGAACCCGCACGACCCGGCCATTCGAGGCGAAAACCTCGGCGGTCAATTCAGCTACCACCTGGTCGACTCCGATCAAGCGCCCATGATCCACATCACGCGGAGCCGCCGGCCGGAGATCGTCTTGTTCGGACGCCACCAGACGCTCGGCTCGCCCTTGGCGGTCGAGGCGGGGACCCGCATCCTGGTCACCAGCCGAACGCCGGGCGAGGTCGTGCTGAGCAAGTTCGTTCCCAACGAGCCGGACCAGAAACGCGTCGTCTCGGCATCGGTCGACGAGGTGATCCGCGCCATCGTGGAGCTGGGCGGCACGTATCCCGACGTCGTCCAGGCCCTTCAACAAGCCAAGGCGGCCGGCGCGTTGGCGAGCCGGCTGGAGGTCGACGCTTTGCCCGAGGCGGGAAGAAGCTTCGACCGCAACAGCGGGTCCGAGGAGGACTCCGGACCTGCCGCCTCCCAGCCCGTCGTGAACAGTCCTGTCCCGGACCTGTACCGCCGGCAAGGCGACGCCAAGTCGAACTCGAACTCCGGTCCGACGGACCGGTTGCAGGCGAAAGAGGCCGAGGGGGAAGCCGGCGAGGATGGGGAACCCTCCGAGGCCAAGTCCCGCTCTTCCAAGGGGTTTTTCAGTAGAATGTTCAGTCGCGGCAAGTAGAACCCCGACGGCGGCGCCGGACCCAAAAGGAGCACGGAGGGATTCGGCGTCGGAGCGCGTCGGGCTGAGGCGCAGCGCGGGGACCGCGGCCAGTCTTCCTGAGGGTAGATTTCCACGAAACCATCTGCTCGGCTCGGTTGAGCCTGGCCATCGACGATGCTGAAGGCCCTCGAACTCGTTGGTTTCAAGAGCTTCGCCGACCGGACGCGGTTTGAGTTTCCGCCTGGAATCACCGCGGTGGTCGGCCCCAACGGATCGGGCAAGTCGAACGTGGTCGACGCGATCAAGTGGGTTCTTGGGGAGCAGAGCGTCAAGAACCTGCGCGGCAAGGAGATGGCCGACGTCATTTTCAACGGGTCGGGCTCCCGGCGGCCGATGAACGCCGCCGAAATCACACTCACCTTGGACAACAGCCGCCGTCTTCTGGCGATCGACACGCCGGAGGTCCATATCACCCGCCGCGTTTACCGCAGCGGCGAAAGCGAGTATCTCGTCAACCGGACGCCGACGCGGCTTCGCGACATCCGCGATCTGCTGGCCGGGACGGGCATGGGCACGCAGGCCTACAGCGTCATTGAGCAGGGCAAGGTCGACCTCCTGCTCCAATCCTCGCCGAAGGAGCGGCGGATGATCTTCGAGGAGGCGGCGGGCATCAGCCGCTTCAAGGCCCGCAAGATCGAGGCCCTCCGCCGCCTGGAACGCGTGGAACAGAACCTGCTCCGGCTGTCCGACATCGTGGATGAGGTCGAGAGCCGCCTGCGGAGCGTGAAGCTCCAGGCGAACAAGGCGCGGCGCTACAAAGAATACGTCGATCGGTTGCAATCGCTGCGAACCCAAGTGGCCTTGGTGGATTGGACGCGGCTGGGCGAGATGCTCGCCCGATTCGAGGCGGAAGCCGCGGAACTCGCCCGCTTGCGCGACGCGGCGATCGCCGAGGCCGAAGCCCTGGAGGCCCGGCTCCAGGAGTCCGAGGCCCGCGCCGCCGAGCTGAACGAAGCCATCCGCCGTTCCGAGGCGGAAACCGCCGCCGACCGCGAGCGGATCGCCGCCGCCGAGGCCATGATCGAGATCGAACGCGCGCGATGCTCGGAGACGGAGCAGGAGATCGCCCGGCGCCAGCGCCAACGCATCTCGTTTCAAAGCCGCGCCGGCGCCCTCGAGCAGCAACTCCTGGAAACCCGCGAGGCGGTCGAGGCGGCCGAGGCGCGGCAGCGTCAGATCGCGCGCCAGGTGGGGGAGCGGGAAAGGGCCCTGACCGACCTGATGGCCCGAATGGACCAAATGCGGGCCGAGGTCCAGCAGCGGCGGGCCGCGCAGGTGGAGCAGATGCGGGCCGCCAGCGCGCTGGGCAGCCAGATCGGCGCGCTGGAAAGCCAGGCCGAGGCCGCGCGGGCCGAAGTCGAGCGTTGCCGCGCGGAGCGCTCGGACGTCGAGCAGCAGTGGGACGCCGTCCACGCCGAACTCGACGCCCTAAAGCGGCGTCGCGAGGAACTCGCCTCCGCGGCCGGACAAGCTCAAGCGCGAATCGACGAGGTCCTCGCCAACCTGGAGCGCTTGCGCGGGGACCGGGAGCAGCGGCAACGCGAACTCGTCGAACTCCAGAAGCGGCACGCCGCCGTCGCGGAGCGCGCGGCGGTGCTCGAGGAGCTCGAGCGCCGCCACGAGGGCCTGAGTCCTGGCGTGAAGGAAGTGCTCGCCGCGGCGAAAAACGGCGAGGAAAGCCCGTTTCGCCAGGTCTGCGGCCTGGTGGCCGATCTGTTCCGCGTGAGCGTCGAGTCGGCCGTGCTGGTCGAAGTGGCCTTGGGCGAAACCGCCCAGCATGTCGTGGCGCGCCCCGGCCGCGATCTGCTCGACTTCTTGCAGGCCCATCCCCAGCAGTTCAGCGGGCGCGTGGGATTCGTTTGGCTCCGCCCTCGGCCGGAAACCGAACCCTGGGAGGCGGTGAACCTCGACGGCTGGCCCGGCGTGCTGGGGCGCGCCGACCGCTTCGTCGAGACCGAGCCGGAGTACGAACCGCTGGCGAAACTTCTGCTCGGCCGCACCTGGTTCGTGGAGAAGCTGAGCCACGCGTTGACGCTGGCCCAAACCCCGCAACACACCTGCCACTTCGTGACCCTGGCCGGCGAGCTGCTGACCGCGGACGGGACGCTCTGCGTCGGCCCGCGGCACGCGGCGACCGGGCTGATCTCGCGACGGAGTGAATTGCGGGCCTTGCGGGGCCGCATGGCCGATTTGGACTCCCAGGTCCAGCAGGCCGAGTCGGCGGTCCTGCGCGTCCAACAGCAGCTTGCCGCGGCCCAAGGCGAACTCCGCCGGGCGGAGGCGGACCACCGTCAGGCTGCCGACTCGCTCGCGCGGCACGAGCACAAGCTCGCGGCGGCCGAGGAGCGCAAGGCGAGGCTCGGCCAGCAGCGGACCGCGCTGGAGGCCGAGTGGCGCGACGTTGAGGTTCGCCATGAACGAATCCAGGCCGCGTTGCGCGACGCCCGCGAGCAGCTCCGCGCCGTGGAGGCTGAAACCGCCCAACGCGAACGGGAACTCCTTCACCGCGCCGAGGAACTCGCCCGATGCGAGGCCGAGTGGGCCAGCCGGGGACGCGAGGCCACCGAGGCGAAGATCGAGCTGGCCAAGGGCGAGGAACGCCTGGCCAACCTCCGCGCTCGACTGCGGCAATTCGAGGAAAGCCAGGGGGAAGGCCAGCGCGCCCTGGCCGAAAGCGACGAACAGCTTGCCTTATGCCGCCGCCGCGCCGAGGAATCGCAGCGGAACATCCTCCGCGCCGAGGCCGAAATCGCCGAGTGGTATCTCCACAAGGAAGCCTCGGCTAGCCGCACGGCGGACCTCGTGCGCCAGCGGGAGGAAAACCAGCTCGAGCGAGGCCAACTGAGCGGCGGCGCCCAGCGCGCCCGGGCCAAGGTCCGCAAACTCGAGGAAAAGCTTCACGCCAAGGAACTGGCGGCCAATCAGGTCCGTCTGGAACGCGACGCCCTCGTCGAGCGCTTCCGCGAAGACTATGGAGTCACCTTGGCGGAATTGGAACATGAGCCCACCCAGGAGGAACAACGCCAGCGCGAGGACGTGCAGAAGGAAATCGACGAACTGCGCCAGAAGATCAACAGCTTGGGCAACGTCAACTTGGAAGCGCTGGAGGAACTCAATCAACTCGAGTCCCGGTACACCACGCTTTCCACGCAGCACCGAGACCTCTCCGACGCCAAGAATTCGCTTCAGCGGATCATCGAGCGGATCAATGCCGACAGCCGGCGCCTGTTCGCCGAGACGCTGGAGAGCGTCCGCGGCCATTTTGTCGCGTTGTTCCGCGACCTGTTTGGCGGCGGCACGGCCGACATCGTGCTCGAGGAAGGGGCCGACATGCTTGAAAGCGGGATCGAAATCGTGGCTCGGCCCCCTGGCAAGGAGCCGCGGAGCATCTCCCTGCTGAGCGGCGGCGAGAAGACGCTCACCTGCGTGGCTCTGCTGTTGGCGATCTTCCGCAGCCGGCCCAGCCCGTTCTGCGTGCTCGACGAGGTCGACGCCGCCCTCGACGAGGCGAACATCGACCGCTTCTCCAAGGTGCTCCGCGACTTCCTGGCCTGGACCCAGTTCATCATCATCACGCACTCCAAGAAAACGATGACCTGCGCCACGACGATCTACGGCGTGACCATGCAGGAGTCGGGCGTGTCGAAGCAGGTCTCGGTGCGGTTCGAGGACATCAGCGACAACGGCGAGATCCTGCTCTCGACCAGCGGAAGCGACGGCCCCCCGCCCGAGGCGCACCCGGGCGAACAAACCCGCGCGGCGTAGACGCGGCTTCCGAGCCTTCCTCCCGCGCGGCCCGAGGCAACCCTGTTGCTTCTCGCCGCGATGTGCGATCATGGGTTCTGGGAGGCGCGAAGAACACCATGGCGAGCGGCTTTCTGAAAATCGCGGGCGGGACGGTCTACGACCCGGCCAATGGCGTCCACGGCGAGATCCGCGACCTTTGGGTGGCCGACGGCAAGATCGCGGCGGCGCCCTCGGACCCGGCCGCCCAGCCGGTCAGCTTGCTGGATGCTTCCGGCCTCGTGGTGATGCCGGGCGGGATCGACATGCACTGCCATATTGCGGGCCCCAAGGCCAATATCGCCCGCAAGATGCGGCCCGAAGAAAAACGGGCCGCGGCGAAAGTGCGCCGCACCACGGCGACGCACAGTGGAACGCTGGGGAGCGTGCCCAGCACCTTTGCCACCGGCTACAAGTACGCCGGACTGGGCTACACCACCGCCTTCGACGCCGCGGTGCCGCCGCTCGGCGCCCGCCATGCCCACGAGGAATTCGCCGACACCCCCTGCATCGACAAGGGGTTTTACGTCCTCATGGGCAACAACCACTACGTCATGCGGGCGCTCAAGGACCGCGAGCCGGAGCGGCTCCAGGGATTCATGGGATGGCTGTTGGGGGCGACCAAGGCCTACGGCGTCAAGGCGGTCAATCCCGGCGGGGTCGAGGTCTGGAAGCAACGCCAGGCCGGCAATGTCGCCAGCCTCGATGATCCCGTCGCTCCCTACGACGTCACGCCGCGGCAGATCCTTCGCGGTCTGGCCGAGGCCGCGGACGCCCTCCGCCTCCCTCACGCCCTGCACATTCACTGCAACAACCTGGGACTGCCCGGCAACTGGACCACGACCCTTCAGACCATGCGCTCGCTGGAGGGCTGCCGCGGCCACATCACGCACGTCCAGTTCCACAGCTACGGCGGCGAGGGCGACGAAAGCACCTTCCGCTCCCAAGTCGCGCCGCTGGCCGAGTACGTCAACGAGCACGAGAACATCACGGTCGACGTCGGCCAGGTCCTCTTCGGGAAGACCACGAGCATGACCGGCGATGGCCCGCTGGGCTATTACCTGCACAAGATCTACGGGACGAAGTGGTTTTCAGGCGACGTGGAACTCGAGGCCGGATGCGGCATCGTGCCCATCGAGTACCGCGACAAGAGCCTGGTCCATGCCATTCAATGGGCGATCGGGCTGGAATGGTTCCTTTCGGTCCGCGACCCGTGGCGCGTCGTGCTCACCACCGACCATCCCAACGGCGGCTCGTTCCTGGCCTATCCCCAGATCATTCGGCTCTTGATGGATCGAACCTTTCGGACCGACGTGCTGAAAACCCTTCCCGCCAAGGTCCGCGATCGCACCGGGCTGGCGGACATGGACCGCGAGTACACGCTATCGGAGATTTGCATCATCACGCGGGCCGGTCCCGCGCGAATCCTCGGACTGAAGCAGAAGGGCCACCTCGGTCCCGGGGCCGACGCGGACATCACCATCTACACCCCGCACGAGAACCCTCAGGCGATGTTCGAGCTGCCGCGCTATGTGATCCAAGGCGGGCGCCTCGTGGTCGAAAACGGGGAGATTCGCCAACCGGAGAACGGCCGAACGCTCCACGTCGCGCCGCCATACGACCGCGGCGTGGAGGCCGACATCGCCCACTGGTTCGAGGAGGCCTACTCCATCCGTTTCCGCAACTTCGCGGTCGACGAGAGCTATCTGGAATAGTCCCTGCGGGCCTTGCAACGCGTACCGCCGGATCGGCGCGAGCCCAAGTTTCAATACATCCGGCTCGCGGGCGCCGCGGGTTTGACCAGGGCGGTCGTGGTGGCCGGACCCGCCCAGCGGAACGGATGGTAGATGTTGTTCGACGACCACGAGGGCGCATAGTCGCCGTGGATCAGATCCACGCCAGCCATGGGCCGCTGGTTGGAAAACCCGTACCAACGCAAGGCGGCCATCCTCCGCAAGCGTTCTTCGCCGCGGAACTCCGCCTTCTGCCGGACCACGGTCTTCGGGTCGGTGTATTGCTTCTGGTATTGTTCGTAGAACCACATTTCCTGCGTTGGCGCCAGCTCGCCCGGCGAAATGCCAATCGACGTCTTGGCCTCCCCCTTGGCCTCCGCCTTGGGGGCCGACTTGTCCGCCGCCAGCGAGGGCGACAGCAGGAAGAGGTATACCACAGGCAACATCGTCCAAAACCGCTTCATGAGCGTTCTCCTCGCAGGGTCATCGGCAATTCGTCCTACTCCTGCCTTTTCGGCCAGCCTGGAGGTTTCGGATTAGAGAAGTTGTGTGGATTTTGCCAATCCTATGGCATCGGCCTCTCGTTCCAGGGGAAACATCCCCCCAGGATGCCAGGATCGGCAGCCGATCGGAAACGAACGTCGGCGAAGTGGCCTGCCCAAGTGGTCCGTGGCAATCGTTCACCGGCCGAGGATTGGCCGGTTTTTCAGGACATTTCGGACCGGAGAAGGCGTCCACCCCCTTCTCCAGGCAAAGGGGACGGTCGTGAGGCCCTTGAGGCGCCAGATGGTGTGTTTGTGCCGCCCTCCCAACCACAGCACATTGTGGCCGTCGCGTGTAACGACAGGGCCATTCGGGACCATCCGCGTGAACGGTTACGGTCCGTTTCACCAAGGATGTCAGGGTTCCAGGGCATGGCGTGGTCTAACCTCCTCGCCGGTAGGGAGACTGCCAACAGTCGCGGGAGAGGACGATCGCCACGGCTGGCCCCATGCCGGTTCTTGTGCCTGACGTGCCCCGAGGAATCTCTTGAAAAGGCCGGGCTGATCCCGAACCTGGATGCGGGGCACTGGCAAGGAAAGCCTTGGAAAACGAAGACTCTATTTTGGGTGCTGACGAGAAGACGGGCATCCAGGCTCGCATTCGCATCCATTCGTCGTTGCGACCTGCGCCACGCCGGCCAGCACGGATCGAGAGCGAGCGCACGCACGGCCGAGCGTTGCAGTATCTGACGGCCCGGGATGTTCGGCGGGGCTATGTCATGGTCCGTTGCGAACTCCCGACCGGCATCGAATCGTTGGGGCGACCGGTGGCCCCAGTCCTGGGGCATGAGCCCTGCCGCTCGGCCAGGCGTCCTGGCCTGGACGGTGGACGATGGCTCGTCCCATCGCTGTGAAGCGGCCTGCAAGGGGCCGAACAACGAGCCATTCCTGAGGCCGTGCGCGGTTACCGCTCACGCGTCGTACAAGAACACCTCGACGTTGGTTCCCGGGGCGTAACCCTCGCTGTCCTCGGGGACGATCACGAAGCCGTCGGCGCGGGTGGTGGAGGAAAGGATCGAGGCCCCGCCAATCGCTAGGGGATAGACGTGCCCGGCGATGACCCGTACCCGGGCATAATCCAGTCGGCCGACCACGGAGACGAGTTTTTGCCGCCCGAGCGGGGCAACGATGCGGCGGTACGGCCAATCCGCGGATCGGCCGCCCATCCGCCGAATGGCCCGCCCGGCGAAGAAATCGTACGCCGCCAGGCACGAGACGGGGTTGCCCGGCAGCAGGAACACCAGGCGTCCGTCGAGGAGCCCCATTCCCGTGGGACTACTGGGGCGCATGGCGACGCCGTGGATGGGCAACTGGCCGTGCTGGGCGAGCAAGGCCGCGGCGTGATCTTCCAGACCAACGCTCGATCCTCCTGAAACCAACACGACGTCGGCCTCGGTCCGCATGGCCGCGAGGATCGCATTCGGGTCGTCGGGAACGATCTCCGGCTGCGTCGGGATGCCGCCATCCCGGCCCACGAGCGCCGCCAGCATGGGTCCATTGGCGTCCGGGATCTTGTATCGGCTGGTCTCGCCCTGGGCCGACTCGCTCGTTCCCAATTCCGGCAAGCAGCCTGCCGGCAGCAATTCATTGCCCGTCACCACGATCCGCACGCGCGGTTGGCGAACCACGCTCACTTGGGCAAAACCGATCAAGGACAGCACGCCGAGGTCTTGCGGGCGAAGCACCCTGCCAGCGGTGAAAACGGTTGCCTCGGCGGCAATGTCCTCCCCCACCCGGCCCACGTGCTTCAACGGCGACACCTCGCCCAGGGCATAAACCAGCTCGGCCTGAGCCTCGGTGAACTCGGCGGGCAGCACGGCGTCGGCCCCATCCGGCAGCGGCGCGCCGGTCATGATCCGGACGGCCTGGCCGGGACCGACGCTTCCCTGGAACCCCCGGCCAGGCATCGATGTCCCGATGACTTTCAAGGGAATGCGACGAAACGCCGCGGCCCCCAGCGTGTCCGCGGCGCGCACCGCGAAGCCGTCCATCATCGCTCGAACGAACGGCGGCACGTTGACCTTGCTCGCGCAATCGGCGGCCAAAACGCGCCCGGCCGCCGAGTAAAGGGAAACGGTTTCCGCCGGAAGCAGGCGAACCTGCTGATCCAGCCATTGGAGCGCATCGGCCACGGGGGTCCGGCGGGCAAAACCACGCATGCGCACATCGTCGGCCATCGAGGGCAGGTCGGTCATGACGATCCCTGCTTCAAGAAGACCCGGGGACTAACTCGACAGCGCTAAGTTGACACCCATGCTGAACTGGGAAGGATGATCGGTTTCCTCCCTTGTCGATGTTCAAGGTGCGTTGTTCCTGGTTTCACTTTCGTCGCAGCGTCGTGTTGTGGTACGCGGATCCCGCAGGATGGGCGATCAAGGCCCCACGAGTTCCAGGCGCACGTTGTCCACGTAGAACACCGATCCCGGCTTGCCCACGCTGGAAAAGCCGAACCAGGTGAACTGCTTGAACTCGGGATGGACATACGGGATGTTGTCGAACACCTGCGGCTCCGCGCCGGCCAGGGTGAGCGCAAGCCGGTAGCTTTTCGGCCCAGGGGCCTTGTCCGGTTGGCCCATGTCGAGTTGCACTTCCAAGCGTGCCCATTTGCCGGGCGGAACGGTGGTCAACGTCTTGCCAGAGGCCGTGACCGTTCCGTCCGGCTTGATGAGGATCGAAGGGCCGTCGAGATACTCGCGGCCCTTCATCGTGTAGTCGCGCAGGCCCACGTAGAACTCCGACGGTTTTTCGGCGCTGTTCAACAGATCGCAGGCGAAGCGGAGCTTGCCTGAGCGGTAGCGATCCGAGGAGAAAAACACGTGCGGCTGGAAACCGAACTTCAGTCCCTCGACCTTGGTGAACTTGAGCGACTTCTTGCCCTCGGCGGCGGCTTCCTCGGTGACGGCGACCGCGTCGGGCCGATCCGCGGGCGAGGGGTGGAATCGCGGCGGCAGCATGCCGACGGCCGTAAGCTCGAACGTTTCCACCATGGGCCGCGGCGGAGGCGGAGGCGGGGGCGGAGCCAGTTGCGGCAACGGCCCGCGCTGGATCTTCTTCGGCGCGGCGACCCAATCGGCGTCGCCGTAGAGCCCGACTTCCTCGACGGGGATCGGCCGGAATCCCATGGCCAGCGCCGGCGAGGTCGGCTTGAGGCGGAAGTCGAAGTTCCTTGCATCGACGAACTGGGGGTCGGCGATCCGCGAATCCTGGTCCCGGCCCGTGCGCTGCCATTCGGCGAAACTCAGCCCCGCGAACAGCGGCTCCTTGCCCGAAATGTCCCAGTAGAGGTTCCTCCGGAACTCGGTCTTGCACTTCAACGGGCTGTAGTGGTCCGAAATCGCCTGCCCGGCGCTCGACAAGACGATGTTGCCCTCGAACGTGTAGGAGAGGTGCTCCTCGGGCCGGGCGCAGGTGATCGGGTCGCGCCCGCCGAAGGCGAAGATGTTGTTGCGGGCCACGTTTTCCTTGCCGTAATGCTGATGGTAGGCCGCGGCCCCGACGTTGTAGACGATGTTGTTCTCGGCCACGATGCCGGTCGAGCCCTCGTCGTGGTAGATGCCGCACCCGCCCACGGGCATGAGCGGCGTGGGCGTCACGTCGTGGACGATGTTGTTGCGAATCACCGTGCCCGGCGAAATGCCCAGCGTGTAGATCCCGCCGCCGTCGCTGAAATAGCCATTGCAGATGTGGTGGACGTGGTTGAAGGCAATCAGATTGTGATGGGCGCTGGTCGGCGCGTAGCCCCAGGAGTGGCCCACGGAAATGCCCAGGTGGTGGAAATCGGCGATCTCGTTGTGCGTCACCTGGTTGTGCGACGAGCGGCCGATCCACACGCCTTGGCTGCCGCGGAAGACGTGCGAGCCGCCCTGGATGAAATTGTTGTCCAGCGTGTTGCGCTCGACGGCCGTGTCGCCCGTGTGCGGTTGGCTCTTGGGGCCAATGAACACCGCGCTGGCGCCGAGGTCGTGGATGTGGCAGCGGCGGACGACGTTGTCGGTCGAACCGGCGTCGAGCCACAGGCCGTTCTCGCCGGCATGGGCGATTTCGCAGTTCTCGAAGACGCTGTGGCGCAATCCCTCGGCGGCCACCAGCGCCTGCCGCTCCGTGGCCCCTTGCTGGTCCGTCGGCATGTCGGGCGACAAGAGCGGATCGGTGTGCTGGAATGAAATGCCCTGGAAGCGGAGGTGCTCGATGAACTTCCTCGACGTGGGCTGGCCCTTGAAGGCGACGAGCGTCTGCCGCACCACCGAGGCGATTGCCTCGGCCTTGGCCATGTCCTCGCCCGGCATGGGCCAGTAGTGAAGCACGCCCGTGGCGCGGTCCAGATACCATTCGCCCGGCTGGTCGAGGGCCTCGAAGATGTTTTCGACGTGGTATCGGGTGTTGTATTCCCACCAGTAGCCGATCGGCCAGGTCGAGATCGGGGCGAGCTTGACGATCCGCTCCTTGGGATCCAACTCGGTGATGAAGTGGATCGAGGTCGTCCAAGAGTGGTAAATCACGATCAAGGCGTCCTGGAAGTTGGCCCAGCGGCGGATGTCCCCGTCGCGGAACAGGAACCCGCGTTTGGCCTCGATGCCCGGATCGTACCACCTGGCGTGGTCGAAGGGGGCCAGCACGCCTTCGGTGTAGAGGAAGCCCACGTTGGGCGTCCGGGCCCGGATGCGGCGCTGTCCGTTGACGAAGAGCTGGTGGAAATACCACCGGCCTTCCTTCACGCCGGGGACGACCGTGGTCCAGAGCGGACCGTCCCCCTTTTTCCAACCTTCGATAGTCCGGCCGCCGGAAACGACCGGGCGCTCGCCAGGCTGCGCGGCATAGGTAATCGGAAAGTCCTTGGCGCCGGAATCCTCGGGCGTGAATTCGATCGTCTTTTCGACGCGGTACGTCCCGCCGCGCAGGAGGACCGTGATCGGTTCCTTGAGCGGCCCGGCGGCCTTGAGGCGGCGCACCGCGTCGCGGGCGCCTTGGAGCGAGGCCAAGGGGCCGTCGGTCCGGTCGGCGTTCGGCTCGGCCAGCCTGCCCGACCATGAATCGTTGCCGTGGGGCGCGACGTAGAACGTGGCGGCCGACACGGCTTGCTCCCAGCCCAAGAGTCCCGCGAAGACGACGGCGGCCGTAATGGATTTCATTTTTTCACCTTAGGGCGGTAAAGATCGGTGGCGGTGCCGAAATGCACCTCCGCGGCAAATCCTAGGGTCTCGCAGAGCGTGGGATGGGGGTGGATCGATTCGGTCAGATCGCGGAGATGGGCGCCCATCTCGATGGCCAGCACCGCCTCGCCGATCAAATCGCCGGCGCCCGCCCCGACGATGCCGCAGCCCGCCACCCGCTGCGTCTCGGGGTCGATGATCCACTTGGTCAGCCCTTCCGGGCGGCCGACGGCCTGGGCTCGACCGCTCGCCGCCCAGGGAAACACGGCTGTTTCGATCTTGCGGTCTTGCTTTTTGGCTTCGGTTTCCGTCAGGCCGGCCCAAGCGATTTCGGGATCCGTAAAGACCACGGCGGGAATGGCCCGGGGCTCGAACGCCGCCGCGTGCCCGGCCAAGACCTCGACCGCCACCTTGCCTTCGTGGGCCGCCTTGTGAGCGAGCATGGGTTCCCCGGCCACATCGCCGATCGCGAGGATGTGGGGGTCGGCCGTGCGCTGTTGGCGATCGACGGAGACAAATCCTCTCGAATCGACGCGCACCTTGGTGTTCTCCAGCCCCAGTCCCGCGCTGTTGGGCCGACGGCCCACGGCCACCAGCACCCGGCTGAAACGCTGGGTCGTCGCGCCGCCGTCGCCCTCCATCGTGACCTCGATGGAGTTCTTCTTTTCAGCAAGCGCGATCACCTTGGTGTTGAGCCAGATGTCGGCGAAGTCCCGCTCCAGCTTCTTATGAAGCAGCTTCACCAGGTCGCGGTCGGCCCCGGGCAACAGGCCGTCGGTCATTTCCACCACCGAGACCTTGCTGCCCAGCGCAGCATAAACCGTTCCCATCTCCAACCCGATGTAGCCGCCTCCGATCACGAGGAGCGTTTCGGGCACGTCGGGCAGATCGAGCGCCCCGGTGGAGTCCATCACCCGGGCCGAGGGCAGCTCGAGGGCCTTGAGCTTCATGGGGCTGGAGCCCGTGGCGAGAATGCAATGGGCGAACGTCAGCCGATCATCGTCGAGCGGCTGATTGCCCACCGGCTCCAAGCGGAGCGTTTGCGAGTTCTCGAAACTCGCCCGGGCCCGGATTACTCGCACGTTGCGCTTTTTGCTCAGTTGGGCCAGCCCACCGGTGAGCGTGGCAATGACTTTGTCTTTCCGGCCGCGCATGGCTTCCAGGTCGATCTTGGGGGGGGCGAAGACCACGCCCCACTCGGCCAGGTGCCGGGCTTCGCTCATCGCTTTGGCCACGTGCAAGAGGGCCTTGGAAGGGATGCAGCCGCGCAACAGGCACACGCCGCCCAGTGCCGGTTCCAGGTCGACCAGCGTCACCTGCATCCCAAGGTCCGCGGCCAGAAACGCCGCGGCGTAACCGCCCGGCCCGCCGCCCAGGACTGCCAGTTCAGTGTTCATGGTAGTCGTCAGCGCTCACGATTCGGGATGGATCCAGGTTCCCGGCCAAGAGTCATGTCCCAAAACCCATCGGACCGCGCAGTTCGAGGCCCTACGGCTGTTCATCCGCGAACCAAGGGACTCAAACGGGTCTGGTTCTGTGGCCGGGCAAGAGCGTGCAGAATCCCTCGGTGTTGGTCCGCGGTTTCCAACGCTCTGGCGACAGGGCCTCCCCAACGCACGGAGAAGCCTCGATGATTCTGCCAGAAGCCCGCGAGCGACGCAAGCGGAACATCGCGACGCGGCCGCGCGGCCCAAACGGCCAATCCTATAGACCTCGTCCAGCCAATGGCTGGCCTGGCGTCTTGTCCAGCTTGCGCCGCAGGATGCGCTGCGGCGCAGGGCCTTCCCATCCGTTTCCGTTTTCCCGGCCTTACGAGTTTCGCTCGTCGGGCCCCTTGCCCCGCGCGGCAAGCGCGAGCATGGAGAAGAGCCATTGGGCGGCGGCGAGGACCACGGGATGAAGGCTGGGGTCGTGGTTTTCTGGAAGGGGGGCCAGATGGGGCAACCTTTCCCAACCGTCGCAGGTGCGGCGCCAGTTGGAAACCAGGCGGGGAGGCGCGGAGGGGGTGGAGTCCGGCAGCTCCACGGCGAGCCACAGAACGCCCGCAAGGCCCAACAACACCCAACCGACTCGGTGCACGCAGCGACCCTCTCCCGTTGACCGGAGGGAACCGTGGCAAAGTCCGAACCGGTTGTGCTGGGGTTTTTCGCGAAACATCGCAACCTGTTGACAGGGCGCGAGTTGGCGGGAATCCGAAGATTCCACGCCGATCGTCCGACGTGGCGTTTCGGCAACACGGCGGTCCCCCGGCGTGGTTTTCCGTCAACGCCCCGGCGTCGCGAACCAACGTGCGCAGGCATCGGCGACGGTCAGTCCATTTGGCGCGAGCGGGTTTGTGACCTAGGCTTCCAAGGCGGGAACATGCGGCCACGCGCCGCGCGGAAAGGACAAACTTGGAGGCAGCGAGCGAGGCATGGTAGCGGAACCCCTGTTGAGAATCGACCTTCGCAAGGTCCTGTCGCGGGCGCAGTTGTCGGGCCTGCCCCAGAGCGCTGTTCGGCTGGTGGAGCTGTCGCAAGACCCCGCGAACGGTCCCAATGAGTTCGCGACGCCGATCGAGTCGGACCCAGGGCTGGCCGGCCAGGTGTTGCGGTTTGTGAATTCCTCGTACTTTGGCTTCATGCGCGAGATTTCCAGCGTGAAGCTGGCGATCTCGCTGGTGGGCGTGCGCACGATCAAGAACTTCGCCCTGTGGAGCGCCGTGTTCAGCCTGGTGCCCAATCCCCGCTGCGGCCCCTTCGACTTGAAAAGCCTCTGGCAAGATTCGCTTCGGCGGGGGCTGTTTGCGCGGGCGGCGGCGAAATGCCTGGGGGTGAAAGAGGCGGAAGAGGCGTTTTCCGCAGGGCTCCTGCAAGACATGGCGGTGCCCGTGCTCGCCAAGGAGTTGCCCGACGTTTATGTCCGACTCCTCGCCGCCCGCGAACAGGGATGCCTGCGCCTCTCGGCGTTGGAGCAACAGGCCCTTGGGTGGACGCATGCGCAGGCCGGGGGGATGATGGCGCGCCAGTGGAACTTGCCCGACGATTTCGCGATGCTGATCGAAAGCCACCTGGCGCACGAGGCAATCTCGCCGCGTGTTCGGCGCGATCCGCGTCTGGCGGCGGTGGCCATGTCGGCCCTCTTGCCGACGGTCGTCGATCCCGTCTGGCACGAGGCAGCCCAACTGGAAGCCTTGTACGATCAGATCCGTCCCGCCAGGACGCCGCCGCTGGCCAGGCTGCTGGCCCAGGTCGATCACGAATTCGCCGGATTCGCGCCGATCATGAAGGTGGCGCTGCCCTCGAAGTCGCTGGTCGATTGGCATGCCGAGGCCGCCGCCACAGCCTCGTGAGCGGCAGAAAACGGCGTGGAAAGAGGCCCGGCCGGCTCTCTACGGCAAAGGTTTGATCCTCAGATTGCGAAATTCGATCGGGTGGCCCTCGGCTTCGATGCCGATAGGGCCTCGGCCCGGCTTAAAATCCTTGATTTCCCAGGCGAGACGGCCGTTGACCACCAACGCCAGCCGGGCGCCCTGGCACGTCACCTCCCACTCGTTCCACTGTCCCGGCGGCTTGTGCAACTGGGGCACGGCCGGGCAGTCCTTGCGCCCGAAGAGCATTCCCGCGCTCCCGTCGGCGATCTGAATCTGACTTCCGCGAAAGAGGAAGCCGCTGTTATAGCCTTTGTTCAAAGGCCGCCACTGGAACCGGACGACGAAATCGCCGAAAGACTCCTCGGTGAACAGGTGGCTGTTCCCACCCGTCAGCACCAAGAGTCCCTTCTCGATCCGCCAGCTCTTGGGCGTGTCCTCCCGGACCTTCCAGCCGGCGAACGATTTTCCGTCAAACAAGGGCCGGAAACCGGTTTCAGGCCCGTCCGCCGCGCCGTGCGCAAGGGCGGCAAACGCCGCGGACGCGACCGCGATGGAGAGGAAATGCCATCGCCGCTTTCCAAGCAACGAACTCAACATGGGAATCACCTCCGCGTTTTCTCCTCAGTTGGGGGAGCCATGGCGCGCCTTGCCCTGAGGCGTCGCCGCGCGGCCTTGCAGCGCGGCTATTTTGGCCACATCGACCGGATCCGGTCCAACGTGCGGTCGACAAGGACTTGGCCGCCTTCCGGCCCGACGCGGCTGCTCTGGATCACCGCGCCGTAGCCGCCGCCGCGCACGGCCCGTTCCGTGGGCAAATAGCCCGCCGAGCCGGTAAGCTGGATGACGAAGGTCTGCACCGCCGGGCTGCGGGCCTTGATCTGCACGCCGTAGTCGGTATACAGCTCGAATTCGTTGGTGGCGATGGCCACGTCGCCCAAGCGCAAGACGTGCAATTCCATGGGGCACGTCCCCTCGGCGCCGGACCGCTGGGCCTCGTAGCGATCGACCACCCCCTGATGCCAGCGGTAGTTCCAACGCTGGGCGGGATCGTTGGCGTACTTGGCGGCTTCCTTGCGGGCCTCGGCCGCCTCGGCCTCGGTCACCTTGCGATAGGGCAACTGAATCTGCTCCACGCGGTGTTCCAGGGGCACGTCCTGGCGGAGGTCCTTTCGGGCGGCGTCGTAGGCGTCCTCCCAGGCGGCGACAATGCGGCGGGCGACTTCCTCCAGTCGCGTCAGCCCGCGGAGCTTCCGCATCCGCTCGTCGGCCGCCCGGCCGTACATAGGCCGCGACGTTTGATCGCCTGACGCGCCGGTCCAGGCGAGCACCAACAGCCGGCCGCCGTGCCGCTGCCGGAGCATCTGACGCGCCGGGTGCCAAAAATCGGCGTGGATCGCCAGGCCGCCTTCGGCCTCTTGGGCTGGACAAGGGACGTTGATCGCCGTGGCGATCAGGTGCTCCTGCTGGTCCCAGAAAAACAGGACGTCGAGGTTGTGATCCTCATAGCCCTCGATGCCGCGAAACGTGTCGACGTTCGTCGGGCCATACATTTGGGCCGAACCGTCGGCATAAACCGCGCGGCGGTTCTGGGCCACGACGGCCTGGCTTTGCCCCCACCCCACCTTGCCCGGCCGACGATTCCGCCAGCACTCGGCGATGGCCTCGGCAACCCGGCCGACCATGAAGTCCACGTACTCAACCGGTTTCATCACGCCCTGTTCGGGCAGGGCGTAGCGGCCCTCCAGCGTCACTGGGGCGTTGTGGGTGTGCGTCGCGCAAAGAAACAGCTTTTCCACCGGAAAATCCGGCAAACGCGGCTTGATCCGCTCGCGGACTTTCTCCACGATGCCCGATCGAACGGCGACCAGATCGCAGGACACGATGATCGCCTGATCCAGCGCCTGGTCGCCGCGACGCGATTCCAGCGCCAGCGCCGTCGCGGTGATCGGCGACTGCACCTGGTTCGAGACGCGAAGGTTTCGATGCCCGTCCAGGGCGACCGGTTTGTCGGGCGTGATGTCGGCGACCGCGGCCCCGATCCATAGTTCCCGCGGCCTTGCCGGCGTTTTCGCCGGTTCTGCCGCCGAGGCCCCCAGGGACGGCACGACCGCACCGAGAAAGATCGCCCACAGCCGTTGATCGGTTGTGCGCATCGTCAAGATCTCCTTCTGCTGTTGGAGAGGGTTTCCAGGCGCCGAGGTTCGCGGCCAAGGGAAGTCCAACTCCCCCTGCCAGCCTAACGGCTTCCACCGCCCAGCGGCTTTTCGCGGGCCCCTTCGGCCTCGACAATGGGCCAGCTTGCCCTGAGTTCATGGCGGTACGGGCCGATCCGCTCCATGGGGATCGGGCGGAAGCCGAGCTTGAAGGCGGGCGAGTCGGGCTTCAGACGCCAGTCGTCCTTGTCGGGATCCACGAACAGCGGGTCGGCGACCAGCGAATGCTTGTCGAAGCCCATCGCCTGCCAGGCGGCCCATTCGTCGAGCATCTCGACCTCGTAAAGCGACACGTCGTCGACCCAAAGCGTGCCCGACGTTTCGGCAAAGTCGATCCGCACGCGGAACTTCTTCATCTGATCGTGGTAGCCGCGCTCGCCGGGCGCGGGAATCTTGAAAACGAATTCGCAGTCGGTCCAGTCCGTGCCCACGTTCGCCTGATGGGGCCAGTTGGCCCAGAAGTAGACGTTGGCCACGTAGGACTGGAGCATCAGGCCGGCCTTCGCCCCGGGCTTGTCGGCCTTCATGCGCGCCGCAAGACGATAGTAGCGACCGGGCCGGGCGGCGATGTCCGTGCTGACGACCTGGGGATGAAACTCGCGGCCGTTGGGCTCCTTGCCGATGCCGCCGGTGATCATCAGGGCGCGTTTGCCCCCGGCCGCGCCCTGTTCCACCAGGCCGGCCTTCGATTCTTGGGGACGCATCTGCCAGTTCCAATCCTTGGGGAGTTCGCCGGCCTTGCCCGATTCAAAACCCGGGTTGGAAACCAGGTTTTCGGACAGCGGCTTGCCCGCCTTGGTCTGGCCGGTCAGGAGCGGCTGGCCGAAGTGCCAGACCAGGTTGTAGTCCGACTCATAATGGTCCCAGGGCACGTTGTGGAAGCTGAAGAGCTTCGCCTCCGGATTGCGGTAGAAGATGATGTTCTTGCGGAATTGGTTGCCGGACATGATCTTGCCGTCGGGAAGCACGGCGTCCTTGGGGTGGATGTGCATGTTGCGCATCTTCTGCCAGGCCGGCTGGCCGGCCACCATCTCGTAGCCGTCGACCATGGTCTTGAAGTGGCTCGTCCAGAACGGGTGCTCCCGGGTCCAGCCGTTGTACTCGATCTGCTGGAGCCGGCTTTCGGCGAAGATGTTGTTCTCGATCTTGTTGTCGCGGCCGTTGTGCAGGTGGAGCCCGGCCCGAGGGCAGCGGACCACGATGTTGCCGATCACGTCCACGCCGCCGGCGTTGTCGTCCAGATACACGCCCCAGGCGAAATGCGGCGAGACCCAGCGGTTGCCCTCGCGGCCGTAGCCGAGGATGTCGTGGAAGTAGTTGCCGCGGATCACCGTGCCGCGCGAGGAAATCCAATCCCGCCCGCCCGTGTAGACCGCGCCGGTGTCCTCCGTCTCCAGGTTCATGTGGCGGATGTGGTTGTACTCGATGAGGAGGTTGTTGCCGCTGAACATGATGCCCATGCGCGGGCCGTCGTGGATGAGGTTGTGGGAGGCGCGGTTGCCGACGCCATTCAGGGCGATGCCCACGCCCTGCTTGTAGAACACGCCGACGTGATGGATGTAGTTGTTGTCGGCGTAGTTCTCGGCCGGGGTGAGCGTCTTGCGGTCGCCACCGGAGAGGGAAACGCCGTGGCTGCCGATCTCGAAGACGTCGCAGCCCACCACGCCGTTGCGCCGGCCGCCGTCGATCGACACGCCCGACCCGTGGTAATCGCCCACGTTGCGGATCGTGCAGCCGGCGATCATGCAGTCCTCGGTGTCGCGCAGGACAATGGCCGTCCCCTCGCAGCACTCGAACGTCAGGCCGCGGAACGTCACGTGCGACGTTTGCGGCCCGATTTCCAGGATCGTCCGCATGGTCGGGGCGTACACCGCTTTGTTCTGGAGTCCGTCGGGCGGCCAGAAGTAGAGCGTCCATGTCTCGCGGTCGAGATACCATTCGCCGGGGGCGTCGAGTTCTTCCATGAGATTCCGCACGTAGTACCGATCGCCCGGCCGGATCGGATAGGAGCATTCGCCCGACAGCGTGATCTGCCGCTTGTCCCGGTCGATGGCCTTGATGGGCACGATGTTGTTCCACCAGTTGTAGCGCGGGAAGACGAACACTTCGCCGTCGGTGGGCCGGCTCCATGAGCGCGCATCCGCCGCCTTATAGATCAGCGTGTGGTGATTCTCCCCCGGGATGTCCTGGTACATCGAAACCAGCTTCCCATCGACGTAAGCCCAGCCGCCGCCGTAGGGGTTCTGCGGGTCGTAGTTGGGCCATCGCGCGAGGTGCTGGCGCCGTCCGTCGAAGATCAATTGGCGGAAGTACTTCCCCTTCAGTCCCAACGCCGCCAGATCGGCCTTCAGAATCGACCCGCGATGGGGTACAAACCCGGTGATCTCTTGCCCGCCGATGAGAATGGGCTTCTCGTTCTGATACGCCCGGTAGACGACCGGAGCGTCGGCCGTGCCCGAGTCGGAGGCCTCCAGCTTCAAGGTCTGCGGCAGGGCATACAGTCCGCCGCGGATATGGACCGTGACCGGCTCGGCAAGCCCCGCCGCCTTGAGCTTGCGGACCGCGTCCCGCGCCCGCTGGAGCGTGGCGAAAGGGCCGTCGGTCTTGGCGGCGTTCGGCGCCGCCAGGCTGCCCGACCAGGCGTCCTTGCCGTGGGGGGCAACGTACACGTCGGCGGCCTGGGCCCGAACGCAGCAAAGGCAAACCAGCAACGCAACCCCTGAGTGGCTCCGCATCGTGTCCCCCTTTCGATGGCGTCACTTCTTCCAAGTCTTCCGAGTCGGCTAGTGGCCGCCGGAGGCGCCCACGCCGTGCAGCGCTTCGACGCGGCTGAGCTTGGGCCAGGCATACGCGTAGACGGCGATAAGCACAAAGCAGATCAGCGGCACAATGAAGCCGCGCGACATGTTGTAGTGGTCGGCCACGGCCCCCATGATCTTGGGCAACAGCGCCCCGCCGACGATGCCCATGACGATGAACGCCGAGGCCCGCTTGGCCCGAGCGCCCAGCCCGTAGATGCCCAGCGCGAAGATCGTCGGGAACGTGATGGACATGAAGAAATAGCACAAGAAGACCGAGGCAACGGAGAGCCAACCCAGCTTGAGGAAGACCAGCAAGCACAGCGCGGCGTTGATCACGCTGTACAGGCCGAGCATCTTGTGGGCGGAAACCTTGCGGAGCAGGGCGGCCCCGCTCACCCGGCCCATCAGGAAGCAGAAGAATCCCACCGAGGCCAGCGTGGCCGCGAACTGGTTGGTCACCGCGACCACCCCGTCCTGAAACGCCAGCTCCCGCGGATAGGCCTCGGCGAGCAGCAGCCGGTTGAGCCGCGCTTCGTTGCGCCCCGAGGCCTGCGCCGCCAGTTCCTTGGTCTTGGCCGTCAGGGCGACGCCGCGGAAGCGCTGCGGGTCATAGAGGTTCTGCTTGGCGATAAGGCTGTTGAGGTCCTGGGCCAGGGCGATGCGGGCCGCGGTCTCGCTGGTCCGGCCTTCGTTCAGGCGAGCCAGGGTTTGGCGGGTGGGAGCGGAGAGGTTCGCGGCCAAGAATTCGGAGACGGGGTCGGCCGGCGAAGTCAGTTTCCGAGCCAACGACGGAATGTCCTTGAAATCCGCGGCGCCGAAGGCCGTGCGGACTTCGATCCACTTGCTCCCCTCGGTCAGCCAGGAGGCTGGCAGCGACGGCGGCTCGGAAGTCATGTAGTTGATCAGGAAGCTGAAAATGCCGCACTGAGCCGCGACGTAGAAGAACTGGGCCAGCGTGGCGCCGGTGAAGTGCTCGTGCGACCAGATGCTATGGTGCGTCAGACGCTTGACAATCCCCACCAGCGCGATCGCCGCGGCCGCCAAGGCCACGCACGCCCCGGCCGCCAGCACCACGAGGATCGAGTTCTCGTCGCTCACCACGAGGCTGGACGGATGAGGAATGGCCGAAGCCAGCCCGACGAGCCGCGGTCCAAGATGCAGCGAGTCGAAGGTCAGCCAGAGGATGAAGACGAAAACGCCCACCAGGGCGGCCACATTGCCCAGCAACAGCGCGTACGACAACCCGCGATTCACGTGGCGCACGGACGGCGGAGCCGCCTCGCCCTTGGCGTTCTCTTCGTCCAGTGCGTAGTCGTCCTTGGAGCGAACGTCGGGAACCGGCGCGAAGAAGAAGATGACGGCCAGAAGGAGCACGCCGACCGCGACGCCGGCGTAGGGGATCCACAACGTCTGGGAGCCGGTGCTTCGGCCGGCTTCGTCCGTGCCGTAAAAGAACAAGCTGCCCGCGATCGGACCAAAAATCCACCCCACGCCGTTGCACGATTGGGCCGTGTTGATCCGCGCGGCGGCGTAGCGCGGGGGGCCGAGGACGGTCGTGTAGGGGTTGGCCACGGTTTCCAAAAACGTCAGCCCGGACGCCACCACGCACACGCCCAACAGGAAGGCCCAGAATTGGGCGATGTTCGACGCCGGAATGAACCAGAAACCGCCCACCGCCACCAGAAGCAGTCCGGCGATGATGCCGCCCTTGTAGCCCAATCGCGTGGCCAGCCAGCCCGCGGGAATGGACATCAGGAAATACCCCATCCAGTGCGCGAACTGGACCCAAGCCGACTGCGACAACGTCAGCTTCAGCTCCTCCTGAAAGTGCTTGTCCATCACGTCGATCATGCCGTTGCAGAATCCCCAAAGCAGGAAAAGCGAGCTGACCAGGATGAACGTGAACGTCACGTCGCGTCCGTCCTCGAGAACGAACATGCCTTGGTTTTCGGTCTTCGCGGTTTGGGAGGGATGGGGAGTCGACATAGGCTTCTCGCTGCGGCCCGTGCAGGGGTCTGGAAAGGAAATCCGCTTGTTCATCGGCCTCGCGCCGTCGCGGCCCGCCGCCCGCGCAAGGGACGGGGGGCCGACCGGCGACGCAAAGTCGCGGAAAGCCCCGATTATGGCAAGGAGTTTTGGGGAACGCAACCGCGCGGCTTGGCGGCTGTTTTGGGGCGGTCCGGCGCCCCGCCAGCCCGGCCGTCCCCGCCCGGAGTTTGATTCCTCGACTGCGGACCATTAAGCTGAAGGGGTTGGGACGCCGGGAAGGCGACAGGGAATCGAAGGGATCGAGGGCGAAATGGGCGACAAGGTGCAACGTCCGTATGGGTGGTGGTCAAGCCCGATCACTCCGCGGAGCCTGGCCGAAGATCGGCGTTTGGAGGCCGCCTGCTGGGACTCGGACGGCGAAACCCTCGTCTGGCTGGAAGGCCGATCCGGTCGCGGCGTGCTCGTGGGCGAGCGGTCGGCGGAGGACGCTCCGCGCGACTTGACGCCGGAATGGGACGTTCGGGCGGAAGTCGGCTACGGAGGCGGCGATTTCACCGCGCATGGCGGGTTCGTCTATTTCGTGGTCCATAAGAGCGGGCGGATTTACCGGCAGCCGCTGGCCGGCGGGACCGCCCGGCCCATCACGCCCCCGTTCGGCAAGGCCGCCTCGCCCGTCGTTTCGCCCGACGGACGCTGGGTGGCTTACGTCCATCATGACGACGACGATGTGGATCGAATCGCGGTGGTCGACGCCGCCGGCCGGCGCTGGCCCCAGACGCTCGCCGAGGGGCGCGATTTCTACATGCAGCCCCGATGGAGCCCGGATGGAAAGAGCCTGGCGTGGATCGCTTGGGACCATCCGAACATGCCGTGGGACGGAACAACGCTCTTAGTGGCGGCGATTCGCGAGGCGGACGGCGGCCTTCCCTGCCTGGACGATTGCCGCGAGATCGCGGGCGGCCCCGACGTGGCCGTCTTCCAGCCCGAGTTCACCCCCGACGGCCGACATCTCCTCTACGTCTCCGACGAAACCGGCTGGGGCCGGATCGCGCTTCATGACCTCACGTCGGGCCAACGCCGCTGGCTTACGGGCGAAGGCGCCGAGTATGCCGCCCCGGCCTGGGTCCAGGGCATGAGGACCTACGCCGTCAGCGCCGACGGGCGGTTCGTCACCGCCGCGCGCAACGAGCGCGGCGTGGTGCGGCTGGAGCGGCTGGAGCTGGCCACCGGCCGAGCGGCGGAAGTGGAAGAGCTGGCCGGGTATGGGGACATCGCCCAGGTGGCCGCGTGTCCCAAGGGCGATCGCGTGGTCATGGTGGCCAGCGGGGCGACGATCCCGCCGCGGATCATCGAGCGCGATTTCGCCCGAGGCGCCACGCGGATCGTGGCGCGGGCCTCGGCCGAATCGGCGCCGGAGGCCGCCCTGGCCCGGTGCGAGGCCCTGGCCTGGCCCTCCGCGGACGGCGAAACGGCGCACGGGCTGTTTTACGCCCCGGCGAGCGACCGGTTTGTCAGCGAGGGCAAGCCGCCGCTGGTGGCGTTGATCCACGGCGGGCCGACCTCGCAGTACCGCGCCGGCTGGAACGCCCAGGCCCAGTTTTTCGCCACGCGCGGCTATGGCGTCCTGCTGGTGAACTACCGCGGCAGCACCGGCTACGGACGGGCGTACATGCTCAAGCTGCGCGGCAACTGGGGCGTGTGCGACGTCGAGGACGCCGTCGCCGGAGCGCGCCATCTGGCCGCGGCCGGACGCGTCGACGCCGAGCGGACCGTGATCATGGGCGGCAGCGCCGGCGGCTTCACGGTGCTGCGGGCGATGACGCAGATGCCCGAGGCGTTCGCGGCGGGGATTTGCCTCTATGGCGTGGCCAACCAGTTCCACCTCGCCGCCGAAACCCATAAGTTCGAGGCCCGCTATCTCGACTCCCTGCTCGGGCCCCTGCCGCAAGCCTCGTCCGTCTACCGCGAGCGGTCCCCCGTGTATCACGCCCACCGAATCATCCGTCCAATCGCGATTTTCCAGGGCGACATCGATCGCGTCGTTCCCCGGCAGCAGTCCGACATGATCGTCGAGGCCCTCCAGCGCAACCGGACGCCGCACGTCTATCACGTGTACGAGGGCGAAGGCCACGGCTGGCGCAAGACGGAGACCATCGAGCACTTCTACCGATCCGTGGAGTCGTTCCTGCGCCAGCACGTGCTGTACGCATGAAGCGCGGCGGCGCGGTTTTCCCGTGCCCAGAGATCAACTCGCAACGCGTTATGGCCGACGCCTCGGAAGCCCCGAAAAACGCCGCCCGCGCCGTTCGCCTTGCCCGCCGTGCGATGGCGGCCTACCGGTCGGCCGCCGTGCTGGGCTGCACGACGCTGCTCTTGCTGGTGGCGCTGAACGCGGTGTTGAGCCTGGCGTTTCGCGTCAAGGACGCGTTCTTTCCAGAGATGAATCCGGGCGCGGCGGCTTACCACGATCGGCTCCAAGGCGTCTATCCGGGAATGAGCCTCGAGGAGATCCGCGCGCTGATGGCCGAAACCTGGCAACGGCGGATCGTCTACGACCCCTTCGCCCAGTTCCGCGAGGGGCCGTTCGCGGGGAAATACGTGAACGTCCACGAGGCCGGCTTCCGGGTCGGCGCGGACCAGGGGCCGTGGCCGCCCGCCGACGACCACTTGCGAATCTTCATGTTCGGCGGTTCGACGCTTTTCGGCTACGGCGTGCGGGACGAGGACACGATCAGCTCGCACCTGCAACGCTACCTTCGCGAGCGGCTGGGGCGCAAGGTCAGCGTCTACAATTTCGGGCAGGGGGCGTATTTCTCGTCCCAGGAACGGGCGATGTGGGAACAACTCCTCCTGGCCGGGCGCCGCCACGACCGCGCCGTATTCGTCGACGGGCTCAACGAGTTCGCCCAACTCAACGGCGAGCCGGCGTGGACCCAGACGCTCCGCGACTTCGTCTCCGAAAAGACCAACGACTGGTCGCAGCGGTGGGTCGCGCGCACGGCCCTGGCGCGATTCGCCGCCGGGGTGCGGAACCGATTGGGGATGGTTTCTGAAGGCAACGAGGAGGGCTCCGCCGCGGCGAACGACGCCCCGATCGATCCCGCCGCGGTGGAGGCGGTCTGCGAGAGATACTTGAACAACAAGCGGATGATCGAGGCCGTGGCGGCCGCTTACGGCGTCTCCTGCGCCTTCGTGTGGCAGCCCGTCCCCACGTATCAATACGACGCGCGCCGCCACCCGTTCCTTCCGAAAAACCCGAGCATCCCCCTTCGCTACGCGCCCCATGGCTACGCGTGGATGGCGGCGCGGCGCGGCGACCCCCGGTTGGGCGGCAATTTCCTTTGGCTGGCGGACCTGCAACAAGACCAGCAGGAGCCCCTCTACGTCGATCAGGTGCATTACACCGCGGCGTTCTCCAAGACCCTGGCCGAGGCGATCGGGGCGTGGCTGTTGCGCTGATCACTGGGCCAGGGACTTCGAGCCTTTCGGCGAACCAGCGATCATCACGCCCTCGGGAAGGGGCCGGGCGGCCACGCCCAGGCCGAGTTGATGGAGTTCTTTGCGCAGTCGGCGGAACGCGTCGAAGCTGTCGGCGTACACCCAGATGGTGATCGTCGTCTTGTCGGACTTGCGTTGGGCCAGCGCCCGGCGGAAGGCCGAATTTGGAGCCAGCGCCTCGTCCACCGTCTCGCCGATTTGCCCGCCGACCGGGATCACCGTCCACTCGGTGATCCTCAGGCCGATGTGCCGAATCGCCAGGCCGCCAGGCTGCTCTTCGATCGTGTCGTGCCGCTGGACCGTGTAGCGAAAGCGGAAGCCGCCCTCGGGTCCGACCGCCTCGGTGAATTCCGGCACGCCGTCGCGCTCCAGGAGTTGGTCGGCCTTGCGGCGCGCGTCGTCCCGCGCCAGACGGACGAGTTTTTCGATCGGCACGTGGGCCACGCGGCCTTGGCGCAGATGGAAGTGAAGCTCCTCATCGTCCACGGCCCGCCCAAGGGGCGTAGGATAGCTCTCGACGACGATGGCCTCGGGCCGAGCCGTCTCCAGGCGGCGCTTTTGGTCGCGAAGCTCGTCGAGTCGGCGCCGGGCCTCGGCCAATTGCTTCGCGGCGTCGAAGCGGGCTTGGGTCTGGGCGTCCATCTCGGATCGCCGTTGGCTCAGCTCCTGCTCCAACACCGCCACGCCGATGGCCAGCGCGTCGCGCTCCACGGCGCGGACCGCCGTTTCCTCTTCCAAGCTTCGGATATCGCGCAAGATCTTGGCCATCTCGCCGCGAAGCGACCGTTCCTCGGCCACGGTGGCTTCCAAGGCGGCGTGGGCCTCGGCGGCCTCGGAGCTGAGCATCGGATCGACCGGCGTGTTGCGGATTCGCATCCCCACCATGACGACCATGATGAGCATGATGCACACCACGCTCGCCACGATGTCCAAGAAGGAATCGGCGTTGACCGGCTCGGTTTCCTGGGAAAGGACGCGAGGCATGGGCAAAGGCGCTGGGCGGCCGATCCCGAGACCGGCGCCGAATCCCGTCGTCGGCGCCCCGGCTCGGGGCGGTCGGTCGATGCGTTCCTAGTTTCTTCGTTCCACAATCAGTCCGCTGTTGTCCAGCAGGGTCCTCAACTCGTTGAAGCGGAACTCGGCGTCGGGCGTCACTTCGATGCGGAGGATCGGACGCCAATACATCCCCCTGCCGGCGATCCCCCAGGTCTTCATGTGCTCCCACACGGCGGATACGAAATCGTCGATCGTGTCTTCGATGCGTTCGCCGAGCGGGACGTATTTGCGTTCGGCCTTGGGGTCGTCGGGCAGGATTTCCAGGCGATTCGAGGTACACCGCACGCGGATCGGCCGGGTGACGCCTACCGACCCCCGCGCCGCGTTGGGCAGGCCCCAGTTCTCGCCGCGGCTGTCGGCCAGGCGTTTTGTCTTTCGATCGGGGGTCTCGGATGGCTCCTTCCGGTCCTGGTCCGC
>Ga0101944_10001745_pt1 | contig 41642 bp, 35 predicted proteins | sample DewCreD2012metaG_FD_75245 | JGI IMG/M metagenome (GOLD analysis project Ga0101944, IMG submission 75245) | Hot spring sediment bacterial and archeal communities from British Columbia, Canada, to study Microbial Dark Matter (Phase II) - Dewar... ... | reverse complement strand
CTTGATAGACATTGGAGTTCTATCAACTTGATAGACATTGGAGTTCTATCAACTTGATAGACATTGGAGTTCTATCAACTTGATAGACATTGGAGTTCTATCAACTTGATAGACATTGGAGTTCTATCAACTTGATAGACATTGGAGACATATCAAGTTGATAGACATTGGAAACATATCAAGTTGATAGAAATTGGAAACATATCAAGTTGATAGATATCCAACACATATCAACTTGATAGAAATTGGAGATATATTCGTGTTAATAGACATTGGAGTCATATTCGTGTTGATAGACATTGGAAACATATTCGTGTTGATAGAAATTGGAGATATATTCGTGTTAATAGACATTGGAGTCATATTCGTGTTGATAGACATTGGAAACATATTCGTGTTGATAGAAATTGGAGATATATTCGTGTTGATAGATATCCAACACGTATCAAGTTGATAGAAATTGGAGACATATCAAGTTGATTAGACATTGGAGACATATCAAGTTGATTAGACATTGGAGACATATTCGTGTTAATAGACATTGGAGTTCTATTCGTGGAAATAAATAGCCAACACATATCAACACCGATAAATATCCAACACATATCAAGTCGATAAATATCCAACACATATCAAGTTGATAGATATCTAACACATATCAAGTCGATAAATAGCCAACACATATCAACACTGATAAATATCCAACACATATCAAGTTGATAGATATCTAACACATATCAACACTGATAAATATCCAACACATATCAAGTCGATAAATGTCCAACACATATCAAGTTGATAGATATCCAACACATATCAAGTTGATAGACATTGGAGACATATTCGTGTTGATAGACATTGAAGACATATTCGTGTTGATAGACATTGGAGACATATTCGTGTTGATAGACATTGAAGACATATTCGTATTAATAGACATTGGAAACATATCAAGTTGATAGAAATTGGAGACATATTCGTGTTGATAAATATCCAACACATATTCAGTTGATAGACATTGGAGACATATTCGTGTTGATAAATATCCAACACATATTCAGTTGATAGAAATTGGAGACATATCAGTGTTGATAAATATCCAACACATATTCAGTTGATAGACATTGGAGTTCTATCAGTGTTGATAGATATCCAACACATATCAAGTTGATAAATATCTAACACATATCAAGTTGATAAATATCCAACACATATTCAGTTGATAAAAATTGGAGTTCTATTCGTGGAAATAAATATCCAACACATATCAACACTGATAAATACCCAAATCATATCAAGTTGGTAGATATCCAACACATATCAACACTGATAAATACCCAAATCATATCAAGTTGATAGATATCCAATTCATATCAGCGTTGATAGACATTGGAGACATATCAACTTGATAAAAATTGGAGTCATATCACCAAGTCGATAGAAATTGGAGTCATATCAAGTTGATAAATATCCAATACATATTCGTGTTGATAGAAATGAGATATCTATTCGTGTTGATAGAAATGAGAGATATATTCGTGGAAATAAATATCCACAACATATCAAGTTGATAGATATCCAATACATATTCGTGTTGATAGAAATTGGAGACATATCAAGATGATAGAAATGAGAGACATATTCGTGTTGATATGTTTGGATATCTATCAATGTTGATATAACTCTCATTTCTATTTCTCCAAATACATTTCGTATTTCTATTCATGCGAATATATTTGGATGTCTATTGACACTGATACATTTTGAATTTCTATCATCACGAATAAAACTCCAGTTTCTATTTCTCCGAATACGTTTCAGATTTCTATCGATGCTGATACAACTCTAATTTCTATTTCTCCGAATACGTGTTGGATATCTATCCGTGTTGATAAATTTCTATCAACTTGATAGATATCCAATTTCTATCAACTTGATATGTTTTGGATATCTATCAAGTTGATATGTTTCCAATGTCTATCAACACGAATATGTGTTGGATATTTATCAGTGTTGATATGACTCCAATGTCTATCAACACGAATAGAACTTCAATATCTATCAAGTTGATATGTCTCCAATGTCTATCAAGTTGATATGTTTTGGATATCTATCAAGTTGATATGTTTCCACTGTCTATCAACTTGATATGTTTTGGATATCTATCAAGTTGATATGTTTTGGATATCTATCAAGTTGATATGTTTTCAATGTCTATCAACTTGATATGTTTTGGATATCTATCAAGTTGATATGACTCCAATTTCTATCAACTTAATATGTCTCCAATGTCTATCAAGTTGATATGTTTTGGATATCTATCAACTTGATATGTTTTGGGTATCTATCAAGTTGATATGTTTCCAATTTCTATCAACTTGATATGTTTCCAATTTCTATCAACTTGATATGTTTTGGGTATCTATCAAGTTGATATGGCTCCAATTTCTATCAACTTGATATGACTCCAATGTCTATCAAGTTGATATGTTTCCACTGTCTATCTACTTGATATGTTTTGGATATCTATCAAGTTGATATGACTCCAATTTCTATCAACTTGATATGATTCCAATGTCTATCAAGTTGATATGTTTTGGATATCTATCAACTTGATATGTTTTGGGTATCTATCAAGTTGATATGACTCCAATCTATCAACTTGATATGTTTCCAATGTCTATCAACTTGATATGTTTTGGATATCTATCAAGTTGATATGTTTCCACTGTCTATCAACTTGATATGTTTTGGATATCTATCAAGTTGATATGTTTTCAATGTCTATCAACTTGATATGTTTTGGATATCTATCAAGTTGATATGTTTCCACTGTCTATCAACTTGATATGTTTTGGATATCTATCAAGTTGATATGTTTTGGATATCTATCAAGTTGATATGTTTTCAATGTCTATCAACTTGATATGTTTTGGATATCTATCAAGTTGATATGACTCCAATTTCTATCAACTTAATATGTCTCCAATGTCTATCAAGTTGATATGTTTTGGATATCTATCAACTTGATATGTTTTGGGTATCTATCAAGTTGATATGTTTCCAATTTCTATCAACTTGATATGTTTCCAATTTCTATCAACTTGATATGTTTTGGGTATCTATCAAGTTGATATGGCTCCAATTTCTATCAACTTGATATGACTCCAATGTCTATCAAGTTGATATGTTTCCACTGTCTATCTACTTGATATGTTTTGGATATCTATCAAGTTGATATGACTCCAATTTCTATCAACTTGATATGATTCCAATGTCTATCAAGTTGATATGTTTTGGATATCTATCAACTTGATATGTTTTGGGTATCTATCAAGTTGATATGACTCCAATTTCTATCAACTTGATATGTTTTGGGTATCTATCAAGTTGATATGACTCCAATTTCTATCAACACGAATATATCTCCAATTTCTATCAACACTGATATGTTTTGGGTATCTATCAAGTTGATATGACTCCAATTTCTATCAACTTGATATGTTTTGGAAATCTATCAACTTGATATAACTCCAATTTCTATCAACTTGATAGATTTCCAATGTCTATCAACACGAATACGAATATATCTCCAATTTCTATCAACTTGATATGTTTTGGATATCTATCAAGTTGATATGACTCCAATTTCTATCAACTTGATATGATTCCAATGTCTATCAACACGAATATATCTCCAATTTCTATCAACTTAATATGTTTTGGGTATCTATCAAGTTGATATATCTCCAATTTCTATCAACTTGATATGTTTTGGATATCTATCAACTTGATATGACTCCAATGTCTATCAAGTTGATATGTTTTGGATATCTATCAACTTGATATGTTTCCAATGTCTATCAAGTTGATATGTTTTGGATATCTATCAACTTGATATGTTTCCAATGTCTATCAACACGAATACGAATATATCTCCAATTTCTATCAACTTAATATGTTTTGGGTATCTATCAAGTTGATATATCTCCAATGTCTATCAAGTTGATATGTTTTGGATATCTATCAACTTGATATGACTCCAATGTCTATCAAGTTGATATGTTTTCAATGTCTATATCAACTTGATATGTTTCCAATGTCTATCAAGTTGATATGTTTTGGATATCTATCAACTTGATATGTTTCCAATGTCTATCAACACGAATATATCGCCAATTTCTATCAACTTAATATGTTTTGGGTATCTATCAAGTTGATATATCTCCAATTTCTATCAACTTGATATGACTCCAATTTCTATCAACTTGATATGTTTCCAATGTCTATCAACACGAATACGAATATATCTCCAATTTCTATCAACTTAATATGTTTTGGGTATCTATCAAGTTGATATGACTCCAATTTCTATCAACTTGATATGTTTCCAATGTCTATCAACTTGATATGTGTTGGATATCTATCAACTTGATATGTGTTGGATATTTATCGGTGTTGATATGTGTTGGATATTTATCGGTGTTGATATGTATTGGATATTTATCGGTGTTGATATGTGTTGAATAGTTATCAAGTTGATATGTGTTGGATATTTATCAGTATTTATATGTGTTGGATATCTATCGTGTTGATATGACTCTAATGTTTATCAACTTGATATGTGTTGAATAGTTATCAAGTTGATATAACTCCAGTATCTATCAACATTGATAGAATTTGGATATCTATTCGTGTTGATATGTCTATCAAAACGAATACAACTCTTATTATCTGAGCGACGAGTTATTAACAACCAAATATTCAACAACGAAATATCAACAGTTAACTATTATCGGATGATGTGAGTAGCCGAGACTCTGAAAAAATATCCGATTTCTACATTAACTCCTAATATATCCCAACTGATATTAGTTGGGATATATTCAACACCTTAATGTTTAGCTATTATTGGCGAGTAATATTTAACGTCGAGTAAGAAGTTTTCTGATATTCATCTGTCAATCCTCAAATCCCGATCTTCAACTCTTAATATTATATCTGTTAATATTTAACCGCTAATACTTGACTACTAACCTATATTTCGTTTCCGAAGATTTCGTCGTAACATCTTATCAACAAAATGTTCCTGACTGAATATTCATAACCAAATATCTAGCAACCGCATATTCCTGACCCAATATTTAACAATAAGATATCAGAAACTAAATATCTAGCAACCGCATATTTAGTAATCGAATGTCAGATAAATTATCTGGCAACCGAATGTTTGAAACCAAATATCAGCAACCAATATTCGACAAAATATCTATTAACCGAATGTCTGACGAAAGATCTATTAACCGAATGTCTGACGAAAGATCTATCAACCGAATGTCTGACGGAATATCTATCAACCGAATGTCTGATGAAAGATCTATTGACCGAATGTCTGACGGAATATCTATCAACCGAATATCCAAGATGAAAGATCTATCAACCGAATATCCAAGATGAAAGATCTATCAACCGAATATCCAAGATGAAAGATCTATCAACCGAATATCCGAGATGAAAGATCTATCAACCGAATATTCGAGATGAAAGGTCTAGCAATCGAATATTCGAGACGAAAGGTCTAGCAACCGAATGTCTGACGAAAGATCTATTAACCGAATTTATAACGCTATCAACCGAATATCCGAGATGAAAGATCTATCAACCGAATATCCATATCCAAGATGAAAGATCTATCAACCGAATATCCATATCCAAGATGAAAGATCTATCAACCGAATATTCGAGATGAAAGGTCTAGCAACCGAATGTCTGACGAAAGATCTATTAACCGAATTTATAACGAAAGATCTAGCAACCAAATATTAGACGGAATATCTGGCGACCGAATGTCTGACGAAAGATCTATTAACCGAATGTCTGACGAAAGATCTAGCAACCGAATATCCGAGATAAAAGATCTATCAACCGAATGTCTGACGAAAGATCTATTAACCGAATGTCTGATGAAAGATGTAGGTACCGAATATCCGAGATGAAAAATCTATCAACCGAATGTCTGACGAAAGATCTAGCAACCGAATATTCGAGATGAAAGGTCTAGCAACCGAATGTCTGACGAAAGATCTATTAACTGAATGTCTGACGAAAGATCTAGGTACCGAATGTCTGACGAAAGATCTAGGTACCGAATGTCTGATGAAAGATCTAGGTACCGAATGTCTGATGAAAGATCTAGGTACCGAATGTCTGACGAAATATCTATTAACCGAATATTTAACAGTTAAAACTCCAGTATTCAAGATTACATATCATCAGCTGAATAATGGAAGTTCTTGATATTTGGCTGCTAATATTTCATTGTTAAATAGCTATTAAGTGATATCCCATCTCTAGATAATATTAAGTCTCGAATATTCGAGACTTAATATTTTCATCTGTCATTCGATACCTCGATATGTCGTCGGGGATATTCAGTTAATAGATATTTCGTCAGACATTTGGTACCTCGATCTTTCGGTTAATAGATATTTAGATAGACATTCGGTTATCGATATTTTGTCAATTGTATTTCGTCAGGAATATGTGGTTGTTAATATTTTATCAGGAATATCTCGTTGTTAATGTTGAATTAGTGTTACTCGGTTGTTAATATTTCGTCGAATATTCAGTTGTTACCCTTTCATCTGATATATCGTCGAATATTCAGTTGTTACCCTTTCATCTGATATATCGTCGAATATTCAGTTGCTAGATCTTTCGTCTCGAATATTCGATGATATATCTGTCAACAAAATATTCGAGACGAAAGATCTAGCAACCGAATATTCGACAAAAGATCTATTAACCGAATGTCTGACGAAATATCTAGGTACCGAATGTCTAACGAAATATCATCTAGCAACCGAATATTCGACGAAATATCTGGCAACAGAACATTCGACGATATATCTGGCGACCGAATGTCTAACGAAATATCTGGCAACCGAATATTCGAGATGAAAGATCTATTAACCGAATATTCGAGACGAAAGATCTAGCAATCGGATATTTGAAGATATATCTATCAACCGAATGTCTAACGAAATATCTATTAACCATTAACCAAATATCCGAGATGAAAGATCTATTAACCGAATGACTGACGAAAGATCTAGCAATCGAATATTCGGTTGCTAGATATATCTGTCAACCGAATTTTCTAACGAACTATTTGGCAACCGAATATTCGAGATGAAAGATCTATCAACCAAATATTCGACGGAATATCTGGCGACCGAATTTTCTAACGAACTATCTGGCAACCGAATATCCGAGATGAAAGATCTAGCAACCGAATGTCTGACAAAAGATCTAGCGACCGAATGTCTAACGAAAGATCTAGCAACCGAATATCCGAGATGAAAGATCTATCAACCGAATGTCTAACGAAAGATCTAGCAACCAAATATTCGACGGAATATCTGGCGACCGAATGTCTAACGAAAGATCTGGCGACCGAATGTCTAACGAAAGATCTAGCAACCGAATATCCGAGATGAAAGATCTATCAACCGAATGTCTAACGAAAGATCTAGCAACCAAATATTCGAGATGAAAGATCTATCAACCGAATGTCTAACGAAAGATCTAGCAACCAAATATTCGACGGAATATCTGGCGACCGAATGTCTAACGAAAGATCTGGCGACCGAATGTCTGACGAAAGATCTGGCGACCGAATGTCTGACGAAAGATCTATTAACCGAATATCCGAGATGAAAGATCTATCAACCGAATGTCTATTGAAATATCTGGCAACCGAATGTCTAACGAAAGATCTAGCAACCAAATATTCGACGGAATATCTGGCGACCGAATGTCTGACGAAAGATCTATTAACCGAATATCCGAGATGAAAGATCTATCAACCGAATGTCTATTGAAATATCTGGCAACCGAATATTCGAGACCGAAATATATATTAACCGAATGTCTATCGAAATATCTATTAACCGAATGTCTAACGAAAGATCTAGCAACCAAATATTCGACGAAAGATCTAGCAACCAAATATTCGACGAAAGATCTAGCAACCGAATATTCGACGAAAGATCTATTAACTGAATGTCTGACGAAAGATCTATTAACTGAATGTCTGACGAAATATCCGGTTGCTATATCTTTCATCTCGAATGTTCGATTGCGAATATCTGGTTGTTAATATTAGGTTGCGAATATTTGGTTGTTAATATTTAGTCTCGAATATTTGGTGTTAATATTTAGTCTCGAATATTTGGTTGCTGAGTTTGGTTGTTAATATTTAGTCTCGAATATTTGGTGTTAATATTCGCAACCGAACATTCGAGATGAAAGATCTAACAAGCGAATATTCGAGATGAAAGATCTAACAACCGGATATTCGATGAAAGATCTAGCAACCGAATATTCGAGACAAAGTATCTATCAATCGAGACCGAATATTAATTAACAACGAGATGTTTAACAACCAAATAATCGCAATGCAATATTAACAAACGAATATCCGAGACTTAATATTTCTAAAGAAATATCAGGAATGCGATATTTCGGAGTTGATACTTGATATTCAGATTCAACTGTTCATATCTGACTGAAAAGAGGTGGTTGCTGTTATCTAATCTAACTGATGGTATTTCTTGACGACTATTCGATCACTGATATTGCAGTACTTCCAAAAGAACATTGAATATCGGGATTTTCCTGGGAGTCCTGGGAGTAACCAAATATTTGTTGATGCTTATTTTATTAGCAGCGAATATGTATATGTGATATTCGATTCCAAATAAATCAACAGCGGAAGATTGGGTTATCGATAGTCGAGGATTAATGATATGAGGTTATGGTATTTAGTTGCCAAAATTCCGGCGGTGATATTCGATTTGGAAGATTGGGTACTCAACTGAGGATCTATTCCCGATATTTAGTTGATAAATATGTCGACAGAGGAATTTTTTTTTCTTCCTTTTCTCAACCGAAGAATATTTGGTTGAGAGATGTTTGATTGTTAGAGACGGAATAAGAGGAATTGGATAGCGGCGGTTAAATCTCACCTCTTGATTCTTTTTATTGGGAAGACATGTTCAACATGACAAAGTCGGTACGTCAATGTTAAGAAGAAATAAGAAGAAACTGCGATGGCGATTTTTTTTTCAATTTGTCGAGGGACATATTCCGAGGAAAATGGGAGAACGTTTTTGGAAGAATAAGATGCAAAAAGAAATTCGACTTAATCAAGAAAGAATGAGCTTACAACTAATTATATCAGGTTTGGTGTCTCCGACTGTCTTAACATCTTTACCTGGAGGTTTTGGAGAGACGGAAAGTCTCTATGTTGCGGACCAAGTTGGTATTGTGTATCGATATCAGGCGAATCAGTTGACGCCTTTTCTCGATTTAAGAAATCGGATTATTCCGTTAAATCCTCAATATGATGAGAGAGGTCTTCTTGGGTTTGTCTTCTCTCCGTATTACTTGGGTGGAGATATGCGAGTTTTTGTTTATTATTCGGCTCCTCCATCAACATCGACGCCAGGGCCGGATGGACGTCCTGTTACTCACGAAAACCGTCTCTCGGAGATTAACATGAATACAGGACAGGAGACGATTCTTCTCCGTTTTCCTAAACACTATGTTAATCACAATGGAGGGCGTTTAGTGTTTGGCCCCGATAACTATCTCTATGTGTCTGTGGGAGACAGTGGAGGAGCTTATGATCCGTATGATTATGCTCAAAGTCTCTTTGTATACTATGGGAAGATTTTACGTCTGGATGTGTCTCGACCTGGTATGTATTCGATTCCACCAGATAATCCATTTGTTGGACAATACTTTGCTCGGCCGGAAATTTATGCGTACGGCTTTCGAAATCCGTGGTCTTTAACCTTTGATTCCCAAGGAAGACTTTTCTGTGGGGACGTGGGACAGGACCGGATTGAGGAGATTAACATCGTTTCGAAAGGTGGAAACTACGGTTGGCCGATTTTCGAGGGAACACAGAGAACACACAAGACACAATCCTTTGATATGAGAATTACCTTTATTCCGCCCATCTTTGAATATACACATGAGGATATGAAGTCGGTGTCTCCTCATTCTCAGGTTGTTGCGATTATTGGTGGTTACTATGTGCCGTCCGTTGGCTATGTTTTTGGAGACTATGGCGGTGTTATTATGGTTATCGAACAATATCAGAATCGCTGGGTTTTTCGAGGTCGAGTTCCGATTAACACTTATATTCGGGCTTTTGGACAAGACTCTTTGGGAAATATCTATCTGTTAACGGCTCAAACTCTCGGTCCGTCGGGTTTGACGGGACAGGTTTCTCTTCTCCAGTTGAAATAAGAAACGGAAAAAATGGAGAGTCGAGGCGGAGAGAGTAGGAGAGAAGGATTTTTTTTTTAAAAAAAAAGAATCGAAGAATCGAAGATTCGACGAAGGAATCTTTGATACTCTTGACAGAATTTAATCGGTGATACTGTCGATGTGAATACTTTTGCCAAGAAGTTTTTCGAGTTCCTTTGTGCTAATAGTGATGATGCGGCGATTAGCTAAGGGATTGGGACCCAGAGTGCGATTACATTCAACATTGTCACATTGACATATGGCTCGATCATTTGGTTCATCGAGAATAGAGTCATCATTGTCATTATCTGAGTTTGAACCGGAGTATGATTTTGTTTCTTCCTCCTCATCATCAGATTCTTCAAAACGAGGGTGAGAAGGATAAGAGATCGATTTCTTATTGCGGTATTTTCGAATAACTTTATGGGAATTATGGGAATCTTGTTGTTCCGACCGGTGAGATATGGACTCACGTGTGCGAGAGGGAAGAGGGAGAGGTGTTGGCATGGCATTTGGGAGATAGATGTCTGCTTGAATGGAGAAGATGTCGTTTTCGGGGAGATTGGCTTGTATAACTGTGCGTGGCGGAATGGGATTGTTTCCGAAGAATTCTTCTTCCCGTTGAACTTTATTCGCGACCTGGAGATATTGAGGTAAAGGAGTGACAATTAACATTTTAACGATATCTTGGAGTGTTCCTCCTTGAGATTCGATGGCAGATTTAAGATTTCGATAGGCCTGACGGATTCTTCGGGTACCATCATCATCATTTGGAACAAGATTACCGGAACGATCTCGGCCTTGTTGAGCGGAGATAAAGATGTAATCTCCGGCTCGGGAGACATGACTGTATGAGTTTGATATAGGAGGAGCGAGACCTGACGGATTAAAATATTTTGGTTTATTCGATTCTGCCCGCTTTTTTGTGTTTTTCGATGACATGTTGGATTTTATACGACGGGTTAAATCTTTAATAATAAAATAAATAAATAATAAATAAAAAATGTTGATATCTTTGTCGGAAGATGGAAGTATTAAAAGACGGATATCTTTCTTTTCCTTTCTTTTAAAAGATTAAATATCTCGGAAAGTTTTGTCTCGACATTAATCTTAACTCAGATATCAATCATGGATCCCTTTGTTATTATTACAGTTCCTCACTGTCAATGTGATTTTTCCGATTCGATTCGAAATTGTGATCGAGTTGCCAGATATAGTGCGAGTTTGCTCTTTGATAAGATTCCATATGAGCGGGTCATCTTCTTTTCAGACATACCTCGAGCGCAGATTGATCTGAATCGGTATCCCTCGCGATCGACATCTTTTCGTCGACGAATTTCAGATCTCTTTTTCCAGTTGGCTCGAGATAACCGGACATCGAATGTTCTTCTTCTTGATATTCACTCCTTTGATGAGAATCATTTTGGTCCAGTTGAACTCGCCATTCTTGATGAGAAACCAGGAAACTCATCCTATGTCTCTCGCTTTCATTCATGTCTGATTCGAGAAGGAGTTGTCACCTCGCGTTTCATTGGGGACCATAATGACATTCTTCAAGAAGCTCGGTCGTATTCCATTCCCTCTGTTCTCTTGGAGTTTAATGAGGATTTAACTCCGTCGCGTATCGATGAAATTACCTCGATTGTTGTTAAATGTCTTGACACTCTCTTCGAGTCGTAAACAGAAAAAAAAGATTGATTGTCAGAATAAACCCTATCTTCCCTCGTAAAGGGGAGATGGACGAGGAACAAGGTAAGATTGAGTGGTGTGAGGAGGTTGAACAACTTCTTAAACAGTGGGGGGAGGAGTCAAAGGGTTATGCTTGGATGCATCGACGCTGTGCCACCTGGTTTAATAATTGGGACATTGTTCTATCGATTCCGAATGGATTTTTAGCGATTGCATTATCGATCACCTTTTTTTCGACGGATCTTCCTCGATGGGTACAGTTTTTGATGGGTGGACTCCAGTTTCTTTCAGGAGTTCTTATTTTTCTTGTTCAGTACTTTGAGTGGGGAAAGAGATCGGCACGACATGAAGAGGCACAGGTTCAATTTCTGGCCTTTGCAGATGAAATCGAGGCTGAGCTTAAACTTCCGAGACATCGGCGATCTTCCGCCGACCGCTTCTATTCTCGGGCGGTCAAAGTGCGACGAAATCTTATCAAGACGGCGTATCCACCAATTATTTCGATGTATTTAAATCAGTACAGTCGAAAATTTAAAGATAAGACCTTTTCCAAACCGACAATTGCGGATGGAATTACAGAAATTACAGTTACTCAACGGAACACACCTGATATTTTTGCTGGCACATCCGAGGTCATTTCGAAAGAAAATGCTAACAGTGCGATACAGTTTGAGGTGGACCGGTTTCTTCGGAATGAGAACTAAGTATCGATGTTCGATGATACGTCTAAAAGTATCATCGAATACATGTCAACAGGAAGACGAGGAGGAAGGAAATTTCTTTGAGAGAGCCTTTGAAATGGCATGTCGAAGATCCTCCAATGTAATAGGTTTGATAAGAAGAGCATCCATAACTTTAAGATACTTCTCTCGATCTGAGGAAGACACATTAGCCGTACATCCGATAATGTAAGGACGCTCGGACAGAGGTTTCTTATAAAGTTCTGACGCGATCGTGTAACCACTCATCTTTGGCATCTTAATGTCAAGAAAGATAATGTCATACTTGTTCTGATCAAGAAAGGTCTTTGTTTCCAGACCGTCGTAGGTGAAGTCAATGTTCCGATGTCCTAACTTATTAAGCATGAACTTGAGGACCTTCTGATTCGTCTGAATATCTTCCGCGGATAAGATTCTGAGATTACTCTGGGGGTCTTTTGGCCCTGGCAACCTCTCTTCCATCTTCTTCTCGGCTAGAAGTTCCACACAGATGTTTAACAACTTTCCCTCCTTCACCGGTTTAACCAAGTGATATTTAAAGAGAGAATTGGAAATCGTCTTATCACCAAGAGATGAGAGAGCGACAAGAGGCAGGTTCTTATCAAACTTGTGGATCTCCTGGGCCAGTTGAAAGCCGTCCATATTCGGCATACAGATGTCAATAAAGGCGAGATCAAAGATAAATCCATTTCGAAAGTAGATGAGAGCCTCCTCCCCCGAGGAACAGGCCACGGGCTTCATCTTCCACTTCAGAAGTTGAGAACACAAAGAGATTCGGTTCTGAAGTTTATCGTCAACGACGAGAATGTTCTTTCCACAGAGAGAGCAGTTGAGAAGATTTTCGTCAAGTTTGTGGTGCTCTCGAACTCGAATTGTAAAGAAGAAGGTGGAGCCGACTCCGACCTTGCTCTCGACCCAGATCTTACCTCCATATAACTCCACGAGACGTTTGGAAATGGCAAGACCGAGACCTGATCCAGCCCGAGTCTTTGTCGTTGACGCATCCAACTGACTAAATGGACGGAACAGCTTATGTTTCGACTCCTCACTAATTCCAATTCCATTATCTTTAACACGAAAGAGGATTTCATACTCCGTTTCCTTCGAATTCGGAGTCGAACTTGGAAAAACCTTCAGCACGGATACTCTTAGATCGACATATCCTTGAGGTGACTCATTAAACTTGATTCCATTAATGAGAATGTTAACTAGAATCTGTTGAAGACGTTGAGGATCTCCAATGACAAATGGAGGCACATCTGGTTCAATATAGAAGGATGTTGAAATGTTGTTTTCTCGAGCCTTGATGGAGACAATATCGAAACTACTTTCAATACACTCGCGTAAGGAGAAGGGCACCTCATCTAAGAAAATCTTACCAATCTCCAGCTTGGACATATCCAGAATATCATTGATCGTACTCATTAACGTGTAGCCACACTGACGTATCGACTCGACATAGTCCAATTGCTCCGAGGTGAGCTCGGTATCAATGAGAAGTCCCGTCATTCCAATAATACAACTGAGAGGAGTTCGCAATTCATGTGAGACATTGGCAAGAATTTCACACCTTGTTGATTGTTCGATGATAGTGGTGACAACTTCATCCCCCTCTTTATAAAAATAAACATTATACTCCTTTCCTCCAAACTCGAGAAAATACTCTTTCCCCATAAGATCCTCCACCGTCGATATATATGAAGCAAGTTCTGGAAATACCGTATCGATAGGTGTCCCAATATCGATATTATCGAGTTTTCGATTGTATTCGATACAAATCTTATCTTTCCAGATTATTATGTAACATGGAAGTTGAGGAAGAATTTTCTTTAAGATCTGTTTCAATCGAGAATTCTTCTTCATGTCCAGATCTTTCTATCGATTTTTTTTAAATATCGTCAATATTTAAAAATTGTACATTGACGATATTCTCCTCGTTTAAAAACTTTATTCTTTCGGGCTTTTCTCAGAACGTCTCCATTTCGGAAAATAATTTTCGGATTTTCCCGACCATATTTACCATCGTATTCGTCTCTCTCGGGAGTTCCCATTTCTCTTCCAAATGTCGTCATATCTCTCGATTTGAGGACAAAATCGTAATTCGATAATTAAGTCGAATTATCTGGATCGAAGCGGCGGCATCGAGAGAAAACACCTCTGGATAAAAGAGTTTCATCGATTTCAGGTCCGGAGAAAGGAAGCCCTCGCTCGATCGACCGTTCCATATTTATTTAAATCTGAGAAAATATATTGAATTTCAGTTGAGATTTTTTTTTCCCCCCGAAATTATAAATAAAACTTTCTGACATGGAGAAGAAAACATATCTCGAAACACTGCCTCGTGAACTGATAACGACGATGAGCCTTCGGTATCTTGATCTTCCCATTGGAGAGATCATTCTTCTCTGGTTAAACAATAAACTCAGTATAGATGAGATCGAAGACAGCATTGAATACTTCCAGGATCGAGCTCGACGGCTGGGACTTCCATATGTTCCTCCCCCGAATATTCGTCCACCTCTCTATGTTCAGGCGGCGACACGTTTACCTCAAGATTTCAAGGATTATCTCAAACAACTTGAAATTCTCTATGAAAGACATCCCGGACTTCCGGAAATTAATTTTGACAACCCTGAGGTTGGGTCGGCGAAAAGAGTGATGGAATATGTTCTGTCCTGGTGGATGAAAAGAGAGGAAGAAAAGGGAAACTTGAAGGAAAGGGTTTTCATCATTGTTCCTTCTCGCGTCTGGGATTATATTTCGGAGCGTATCGACGAGATTCTTATGGCTGTGGGGATCGTTCCTCAGGCGCACGTACTTATGGGGCGAGCGGATTATTTCCGCGGCGAATTCACACAGACACTTGAAAATACTGGTTTTGTCGCGAGAAGTTATCCCGAGGCTATTCTGAAAATCTTCGATTTTCTGAGACGAAAGTATCCGTCCATTGCAGAGGCTTTTATTAACAAACTGAGTATTAGTACTCTTGTCTATTCATGGGATCCTACTCAATCGAAAGAAGAATTTATCCAGCAATTTATTAGGAATCTTTTGTACCTTGTATCCGGAACAGAAATACCAGCAAGTCCGTTATACATGATTCATGAAATTTCATTGATCTAATCGAATACGTACACCTTGCTTCTTCCGATCATAATATCGACATGTTTCCATTGGGAAATTTAATTCGCCAATGGAAACATCGATTCGGCGGGATGAAAGGAGAATAGACGGATACACTCTCGGAAGCGAAGAAGATCTGGTTCATTTGAGTTTTTGTCTGCGTTTCAGTATTCGGGTCATCTGAGAAAACGGTGAACTCTTTTTTTTTTCCTCGGTTCGATCGAATCTCGAAAAGAAAAATATATACCAAATGTCAAGAAGATCTTACTTTCAGACATTGCCGCGTGATGTGGTGCAGCTGGGTATTCCATATCTTCCAATTGGAAGATTAATTATTCTTTGGCTCAATGGGGATATCGATCGGTCAGTAATTGAAGAGACGTACAAATATATTCTTGAAGAATCGAACGGTTTGGTTTGCCGGGACCCCTCCCGCCTCGATATGGCCGCCATTTTTCAGAATATTTAATTCGTTATCCACGAAATGTTCCGGAGTATCTTTTCCAACTTGAAATTGCCTGGCGATACTTAGGAGCGGATAGTGATGACGATGAATACCAATCATTAAAAGAAGTAACAAAATATGTTCTCTACAGGTGGAAGGAAATGGAAGCCCCCAAGATAGAAATATTCGAGGAAGAAGTTTACCTGGTCGATCCGAATTTGTTAATAAATACGATTCGAGTAATGTATGTTGCTCCTGATTTTATTGAGAATCTTCAGGGGCTTGGATTTTCCGGGAGAAGTTTCCTTGAAGCATTTTTAAAGATTCTTGACATCTTGGAACGCAATTTCAGACCCGTCGCGGATAAACTTCTTCTGGAGCTGACGTTTTCCAGTACACTGATTCCCGCTTGGGAAAAGAGTTCAACTCGGGAAGAGTTTCTCACTTTCTATATTAATAGTCTTCGGGAAGTGTTAGAGAGTGGGTCATTCTCTCCAAATGAACCGAAGTTTATTTTTAAACTGCGAAAAGTCATTTAACCGTTGTGTCGCGACTTCACTTGGAAAACAAGCGGTAATTCTTGTTGTCAGGAGAATCTTTTATCTTCCTCCGGAGGAAGATAAAAGATCCGTATACTCAAACTTTGGTAGGATGTCTACACGTCTCATTCTACCATTAACGATGAAAGGAAGAATTCTGGCCTGGAAGAGTTTCTCATGGTCGAGATTTCCACCATTCGGAACATCTTAGAAGGACGGGATGGGAGTTGACGTTTCGACTTCGGACTCGTCTTTAATTCTTTTTAATTGTTAACGCGACAGTTAGGATACGAAATTACTCTTTTGAATCTCTCGCCAACTCAGATATAAACGGCCCATCATCTATAGTTAGAATCCGAGACAATAAGGAGACGATAGGACATCATTCGACTCATGTTGATAAGAAAGGCGATTTCATGATAAAAAAAAATATTAAAGATTAAAGGTTATAATGTTAGGAGGAGAGAAAGAGAAAAGAAAGAGAGAAGAGAAGTTTTGTTACCCATATAAAAGATGGGTAATACGATCGCGTGGAGATGGTTATTTCCGGAAATAGTTAAATTTCAATGTGAAAAGTGTCTCAAGATCTATAAACTGAAACGTGGGGCTCACGATGACGATTACTGGTTTGGAATCAAAGTTGGACTGATTCAAGAATGTCCCAACTGTTTTGATAAACGGAGAAATATTTCATTCTCTTCGAGCTGTTAACTTTCGATTTCGACGATGTCCCCGAGACCGAGGAAGTTATGAGAGACACTGGTTTTACGTTTTGTCTTGATAAATTCTTCATAGAAGAGAAATTAAAACTGATTCCGATTCTTTTGTTTAAATTAAAGAGAGATGAAATCGTCGAAACCCGAAAAAATGTCAAGAGAGGAAGGTAAGGAGTTGAGAGAGGGAGAGTCCTCTCTCAATCAAGATTTAGCTGATCAACTTGCCCTTATCGGGTCCTATTATGAGGCTGAAGGTAATATCTATCGAGCTCGGGCTTATAATGAAGCCGCGGAACGCATTGCCAAATATCCGCGAGTTATCACGTCTGGAACGGAGGCGCGTATGAATATTCGAGGAGTTGGAGCGAGTATATCTGCTGACATTGATGAGTATCTATTGACAGGTTCCATTCGTCGTTTGCGAGACCTGGAGGAGAAAAATAAGGAGCGGTTTGATACACTACAGCTGTTTTCGGGGATTTTTGGGATTGATATGAAGATTGCGAACAAGTTTTATAATGAGGGGTATCGGACGTTGGAAGATCTCTGGTTTAAGGCGCCTCTGACTCCTGCACAGAAGATTGGTATTCTCTATCGGAAACACCTGGTTTTACGAATTCCAAGGGAGGAGATGGACCGAATTAATAACCGAATTACGGAGATTCTATTTCAACTGGATCCGAATTTGAAGTTTGTGATTGCTGGATCATACCGACGAGGAGAGGCATCATCGGGAGACATTGATCTTCTTGTTCAAGGAAATGGTCATATCCTGGAGGAGATAGTGGAGGCTCTTGACAAGTCTGGAATTCTTGTGGCGAAGTTGGCAAAGGGTAGCTCGCAATATATGGGGATTTTACGTCTTGGTCCGGACTTTAATGCTCATCGTATTGATATTCTTCTGATACCGAAGGAGTCATGGGCGACGGGACTGATGCATTTTACGGGATCCAAGATGTTTAACATTCTGATACGTCGGCGAGCTCGAGAACTTGGACTCAAATTAAATCAGTATGGCCTCTTCGAAATAGACACTCATCGTCAGATACCGGTGAAAACAGAGGAGGACATCTTTCGAATCTTAGGGATAAAGTATTTATCTCCGGAGGAGCGGACGCCAAATCTTTCATCTCTTCCGATCGTATCTGAATCGGAGGAAACTTCGAATTAAATGATTCTTTTGTTTTTTCTTTTTTCTGTTTTAAAAGAAAGAATTCTCCCTTTCTTATGAAGGCGGTTAAAGGGCGAGCTCTTCTTGATGTCAAGAGTGGATACTATTTAGTTAATCCATACATTCTTATCGATGGAAATCGAATTGTCGATATAAAGTTTAACCAGCCGTCCAATTGTTCTCATTTGATAAAAACGGATCTCATTTTACTTCCAGGACTTGCCGATGCGCACTGTCACCTGACCTACGGGTTTGACTCAAGGGGGCGATTTGGGTTTACGAATCCGACGGAGGAGGAACTCTATCAGATTGGACTTGACAATATGTCGAAGATTCTTTCGGCGGGATTTACCACAGTTCGGGATCTTGGTTCGCCTGTCAATCTTATACTTCGACTTGAGGATGCGATGAAAGAACTTTTAATTCTTTCATCAGGGGAGCCCATCTTTTCGGAACAAGATTTATCGGAACAGATTCGGCGCTGCTGTCGACAACCGGTTGCCTGGATCAAGGTTTTCAACGGATTGAATGAGAAAGGACAGCCTCTCTTTAATGATGAACAGATTGGAGAAATTGTGACGGAAGCCGAGAGATATGGAAAGTATGTTGCGGTCCATGCTCATGAACCCGAGGCAATCAAGGCATCTGTTGCGGGAGGAGCGCGATCCATTGAACATGGAACCTTTATTGATGATGAGGCTATTGAGATGATGCTTGATCATGGGACGTATCTTTGTCCCACCTTGATGTTGCCATATCACTATCTTGCAAACCGGGAGCGGTTTAACTTTCCAGAAAGCAACTGGAACTTCTTCCGCAAAATGAAACATTACGGTATTAAAAGTGCTCAACGTGCTCATCAAGCTGGAATTCCGATTGTGCTGTCAACTGATGCGGTGGCAGGAATTCCAGGACATAATGCAAAGGAGTTTATCTATTTGAAAAAGGCGGGACTCTCTCCTCTTGAAGCGATTGCTGCTTCAACGACAACCGCGGCTGAACTTCTCAACTATCCGATTGGCGTGATTTCAAGTGGAAGAGATGCTGATATTATTGGAGTTTATTCCGATCCTCTCAATGAACTGTCAACCTTACAAAATGTTCCATTTGTCATGGCCAATGGTAAGATTATAAAGAATGACTTGTAGGAGAAACCGTCTGATCTGGATGTCCAGATCAGACGACAGAAAGGAAATCTTTGAAAAAAAGAAAATATTTCCCCGAAAAAATATGTCTCTTCCTCCTCTTACCAAGAACGAACTTCTTCAACTTACCGTTCCTCAGATTAAAGACTTATTTCGAAAGGCCGGACTCAGACCTCGTGGAGCTCGAAGAAAAGGCGAACTTATCTCCGCCTATCTCTCTCTCCTGCAATCGAGTCAACCTCCTTCTCCCCCTGCGATTTCTCCGCCTTTTCCTCCATCTCCTTCTCTCCCTGAGATTTCGCTCCCTTCTCCTCCATCTCCTTCGGTTTCTCCGGTTTCATCTCGGATTTCTTTTGGTTCGGAGGATTTGGAGGAAGTTCCTCCGAAGAAGTCGGGACAGAAGATAGGGTTGATTTTATGTCATGGAACCTCTCATAAACTCATTCCAGATGTTTATGCCTTGTTGGCAGATCAATGGATTACAGTTGATATTGACCCCAATGCGAATCCAGATGTTGTTGGCGATGCGACGTCATTTGAGACACTTGCTAAACTTCTGTCATACTATCCAGATGGATATGACGTGATTCTTGAGTATCACTGTCCCATAAGACCTCGAGAGCCCCAAGAACTTGCAAACTATTTAATTGCGGTTCGACAATTACTCTCACGGAATGGGATTGCCATCTTTCCTAAAATGATTGTTCGTATTGGGTATATGCGAATGATAGATGGTCTTTTCGATAATATTCTCCAATTTAAGGAAAAGTTTTTACGGGGGGATCGTGATATCGTGAATTTGGTTAACAGAACTCTTGATAAAATTGGAGAGGAAAATGGATTGAAATGGAGGATTGATGGATTGAATGTCATCTTTTGGAAATCGTAATCGTTTCTATCATGGGAATTTGACACGTTGAGACAGTCGAGACTTTTCATCTTAAAATGGAATTCGATATTGATATCGGACTGTTACTTTTACTGGTAGAGTGGTTGTTTCAAGAAGTGTTAAATGATGATGATTAACATTATCGGAGAGTCCTTTATATTTCACGATTTCAAGTTAAATATAAAGGAAAAGTTTAAGCGAGAATTCGGAAGAAGGGAGCGGAGTCCCATTTGATTTCAATGTGAATAATCTTGATAATATCTGAAGGAGAGATAGATGATGTTGGTTTTAAGATGAGATGATATTGGAGGGAAGAATATGGATGATCCCATTTCAAGGAGATAGTATCATAGACAGAGGAGATCGGATTCATAAGTTCCTTAATTTTAGAAACAGGATCGTCTGATACTTGAGAGGTGATTCGATTCTCAAGATAGGATCGGACCTTCTCAAGACATGAAAGGAGACACCCGTTGTCTGGAAGAGAGAGGAGATCCTGAAGAGAAAGAGGAAGAGGACGAGGAAGAGAAGGAACTTCTTTTCTTGATAGAAAAGACAAAATCAGAGAGAGAGTTTGACGACAAATATCTTCGCGAGAGAGATTTCCCGAAAGAAGAGAGGAATGTCCATTTAATTGCTCGAGAAGAGACGGCATCAGTTGAAAGGTTCTTGACACGGTTTCAAGAGGATCATCAGAATAGAGCATTGCGAGTACCGATTCGTCAATGTTCTTCTCGAGCTTTTCTTTAAATAGTTGAGTAAGATTCGAAGGACATTGGAACGGAATTTCTCCATTGTTTATCTCGATAGAATCCAAGACTTCTCTTTCTCTTTTCGATACTTTTTCCGATTCGAGAGTTGATTCGGAGAAACTTTTTGACATTGTTTATTTTAATTTCTCTTCTTTCTTTTTAAGACGAAGAATTTCTTAGAGAGAGGAATTCGATTTTTTTTCTTTGAAGTTAAAAGGAAGACTTTTCAATGGATCCGTTTTCATTAATGGCATATGATGAGATTTTTTTCCATTTTGGTAAAACTTCCAATTCAGGATTTGATGCGGATGTGTCAAGTTAATCGTCGGATTGCTAATTTATGTCGAGATCCGTTTTTGTGGAAGGAGCGTTTGAGATACTTTTTCCCGGATTATCCTATACTTTCATCGGCGAAGATTAAGGATTATCGGCAGTGCTACATATATATGACGAAGTTTTATAAGCCAGAAACGGATCGTGCAGAACAGATCGAGATTCCAACAAGTCTCTTTTCGGTAGAATCGGAAGACAATCTTCCTTCTGAGGACGAGATTGTGGAACGTCTGAATCAGGATGTGAAGATACAAAGATATCTTGAGGAAGCCAATGTTCGTCGAGGAGACATTGTTCATCTTGAAGTCTATGGAGATTATCGGAATGATGGTAAGTTTATATATGATGGAGAGAATCTTGTCCCCTTGAATACCGAAATCGATGAATATGGATCGATTCCGAACGAGTTTCGAGTTATCGATGAGTTTCCAATTCGATATTGGGAGAATGTCATTGAACATAATTCCATTGTTCCCTTTGATCCGATAAAATATATCGATGACATTAGGAATAATTTAAAGAGAATCGAGTGTCAAGGTCAGTGTTTTAAGACCACATTTTATGATCCGTGTGGACGGGAATATACACTCTTTATAATCAATGAGATGGAGGAACCTCTCAACAAGTACAATCTTGAGAGATATCTTCGGAGAGGGATATATGAATGGGAGGATATTGAGGAATTTATTCGTCCAGATATATTAAGTTCTTATGATGAAAATAGGAGATTGTTCATACGCCTTCCTGGATATTCCAGGGAAGAGGAGGAGGAAGAGGAGGAGGAAGAGGAGAAGGAGATGTATAAATACCGAACTTCTCTTCCGGTTATTCGGCGGGTATAAATGTGTAATGGGTATTACATTGTATTCTGAGAAGAATACAATGTGATAATGGGTTTAAGGCTGAGTGTTAATTCCGATGGTTGAATAGTTATCATAGTCGACACAGACTTGAGGATTTACGTTGAGGTCTTTATTTTTCTTCTTTTCCTTATTTTTTTTGGGGAAGGATTCTTTTTCTGGAGGAGCTGAATAGTCATCTATCATGGAAATTGATTCGAAAGCTTTTTCAAGAGAAGAGGAAGTTTCATGTGTTTCACTTGGGGAGTAGTAACTCGTAAGAATCTCGAGATCAAGAAGTATCGAAGGATTGGTAAAGAAGTCGAAAAGAACAACACTCCAGAACAGAACAAAGATGATGGAAAGAAGATGTAGCCAAGAGTAGGAGGAGAAGACGCCACAGATGACGAGAACATCATAGAAGAGTGCCGGAGTCATATGATTTGTGTCGTGGGGCCAGGACGTGACATGATGAAGACAGGCCGTCAAACCAAGAAGAAAGGCGAGAGGAAGAGGTGAGGGGATTAGAAAACGGATAAGAAGAATAAAAGAGGCCATAAGGAGAAGGGTTTCCAGACAGGAAAGGTTTCGTTTCAGAAAAGGGGAAAAGGAAGAGAGTTTACGTGTTATTTCTGAATAGATCCACTGAGAGACGGGATTATAAAGAAGAATTCCATACGATGAGAGAAGAGGAGGGACAAAGTATGGTACACTTCCTCTTAAAGAAAGAAGAAAGGCTCCGATTTTCAAAAGGAGATCGAGAATGAGGGTGTCAGAAGTCTGGTTAAAGTTGAGAAAAAGAAGTGAGAGAGGTCCGACGAGCCAGGGTGCCGAAAAGAGAGTACAGGCGGTATAGATGGCACAACAACAGGCCGTGAGTTCACTGACGGAGATGAGAAAGTTTGTCAAGGAAGTGGAAAGAAAAGATGACTTTGACTCCTCGTAGAGTTTGGAGAGGAGAAGAAGAATGTAGGGATTACAAAACTGGTCAAAACGTCGTGTCATGATAATGGTTAAGATTTTTTTCCGGGGATCCGTAATGTGACGGAAGAGATCTTTATACTTATGAGAAGGGGAGATGTCGAGAATCATTCCACGGTTATAGATTTTGCGAAGGAGAGACGTGAGAGAGGGCCGGTGTTCCTCAACTTGAGAAAAGATGTTGGTGAGAATAAGGATTTTAAGAAAATAGACGAGGTGATCGGTGGAGAAGTCTGAAATTAGAGCGGAGATCTCTCGGTGACTGATTTGAGGATTTCGGAAAAGAGTGATTTCACACATTTTATTAAGAGTTGCGGCGAAGATCTGACAGATAAGAGCGCGATAGGTGCGACGAAAAAGAGAAAAGATGTAATTCCGGTACCGGACAAAGGGAGACAGAGTTTGAAGATACTCGGAAACGAACGGTATTGACAGAATAACAGTCGTGGCAGCTCCGATGAAATGAAGATATCCCCAAGTAAGGACATCGAAGATGAGAAAAGCGCTCCAGATTAGAATGTAGAAAAGATAGCGGTCAATGGAGGAGGAGTTTGTCCAACACAGTTGACTTCGACAAACAATATCCGACGATTCGTCTTTCCATCTTGACGGAGAGAGAAAGGGAATAAAAGAAAGAAGACGAAAGAGAGAGAAGAGGATAATATCACACAGAGAATAGACGCTATCCAATGTAATTAGAGTGCAAAGTCCAATCTTCGAAAAAGGAACAAGACTTCCACAAGTTGAATTGGAAATAAGAGGAGAAATCGTTAGAAGGCCAAATAAAACAAATATCTGAAAAACAATCGAAAACCCCATCAACGACTCGGATATCGTTATTTTAATAGGTGTTAAATTCTATGAATATTCATAAATTTTTCCGGAAGCGCCTGAATTTTTGGAAAAAGAAAAGGATGACGACTGAAGATCTTCTAATACTTCTGATTATCATTCTAGTGCTTGGAAGTGCGATTCATATGGAACGGATGGATCTTTACTGTCCCCAAGGACCTGACACTGTGGACCGATCATTATGTCGAGATGGAAATGGTAAGGGGCTTTTCCAGACTCTTCCGAGAAAAGAGGATTCTCTCAGTGAGACGGTGCAAAAGATTTCTCGTCTCGCGGATGCAATTACAGGTCGAGTGAAGTGGCGTGTCTCATTTATTGGAGCTGTGTTAACCGCATTTCTTCTGAATCTTCTTCTCTTTTCCGAGATTGACTGGCGTCGTCTCGGCGTCACGATTATTATTGTATTTGTGGCTTTGTATTTGTTATTGTCATTCTATGATGTCCATTATTTCGAACATATTTCGAGAAATCTTCATCACAGTGTTCAACATATAACCGAACTCACCCAAGGATCCTATTAAAGTTGGAACAAAGACCTTGAACAGAGGAATAGGAAGAGAAGAAAGAAAAGAATCGGAACAAACACGACCCAAAATCCAACTCGATAGTAAGGAGGGGCCACTTGCTTTTCCAAAAAGAGATTCTTCTTTCGAAAGTGGTTAATGAGAGGGTAACTTTTAAGAAGATAGGAGAGGGGATTTGTACTAATGGCGTTAATCTTACTGAGAAAAGTGGTCTTCTTCTTATAGCCCGGATGAACATAGCGGTCGATGTGTCGAGAGGCCAGATAGGCTGAAATCCAAAGGTCATCGTTAAGAATCGCGCTTTTTCGAAGGTCGGGATTCAGATCTCGGAAGTCGAGGAGGTCCTGACCTTTGAGAGGAAAGAACTTTCTTCGAAAGAGACAGCCGGAGCATCCTTGTAAAATGGAGACCTTGGTCATCTGAGATGGCTGATAGACATATCCTAGAAAGTTAATTCCAGAAGATATAATCCAACCATCTCCACCTATCGCGGCATTCGGATATTCCTCGGCATAGGTAAGAAGTTGTTTTATACGATCCGGATAATAGTGCATGTCATCGTCAACAATGATGATAAGAGTCTCGGGATCGGTTTCCAGGTCAAGCGTTGGAATGAGTTTTGTGATGGGTCCATAGTCATCACAGATGTTGATGAGAAGACGACTGTCAGAAGGAAGAAAGGTTCGAAGAGAGTCAACGTCATAGGGACGGTTTTCCTTTTTCGAGTATCGAGGAATATGGAGATAGATCGTATCTGGAAGGTGAGTCTGATTTAGGAGGTCTCGAACGACTCGATCAAGAAACTTCAACCGAGAGGGTATCGTAGTTAACGATACAACAATGCGAATCATCTTTCTAGGAAAGAGGATTTTTCTTTAACGTTCCAGGATTTTTGTCACATGACATTCCAGAAAAGCACTCTCTTATTTGGATGACGTCGGGCATAGTCATAGGCATAGATAAACCCCTTGGCATCATAGTGAGAAGAGGATGGAAAGGGCGGTCTTTTCTCCGGAGAAACTCTCTCGTCAAAGGACTGAGGATGAATAATAAGATGAGCCTGACCAACATCCGGAATTCGATACGTTACCGAGATGGCCCAGTACTCCTTTCCCAGCCCTGACATTTGAAGACCTCGAGTCAGAGCTCCGGATCCCGCCACCGAGAAGACAGCATCAAATTGTCCAAGATTCCTCTTGATCCGCTCTCCAAGTTTACAAATTTCTCTTCGTCCCTCCGGAATGTTAAGGCCTGACGGAAGAAGAATCGCGTTCGGACGTTGACGAACATACTCTTGGGCATACTGATATTCATCGACGTCTTCTGGGACAAAGAGAACCTTGGCTCCGAGTTCCTTAGCCGTAAGAGTGTGAGCCGACGGGCTTCCTCCAATTCTCGATGTAATAATCGTCGCGATCTTCGTTGGATCGAGTTCTTGACTTAACTCCTTTACAATGAGAGCGAGGGCACACTGAAATCCACCCCAAGGAGAGGTGACATAGACATATTCTTTCGCATGAGGAAAGATCTGAAGAAGAATTTTCTTCAAGATGCGACTCTTAGTTCCACCACACAAATAACTATCTGAAACGACAAGAAGATTCGGAAGAATCTCCTCATAATAGAACTTCTCTCGACTGACAGGATTTTGACAGGCTCTTTTTCGAAAGGTATAGTCATCCCAATCGAAGGGAATGTCGTCCATTTTATATCTTCGGAGAAAGATAATATGACTATATCTTTATCTTTATATCTTTATCTTTTCCAAAGAAAAAGATAAAGATCAATCTCGGAAGGGTGTTAGGTCGAACGTGAAACTCTTCGACGTTTATACCTTCGATGATTTCGTCGAAGATAGGTGACAATTTCTTCAAGAACCTTACAATCAACCTCGTTATATCGAAGAATGTCCCGAATAACCGTCTCATTGGAAGATCGAAGAGCCTCAAAGGCTCGAATCATCGCTCCATAGCCATCGAGACACGAGCTATCCCATGTTGTCGAAATTAGCCCGTGATTATACAGAGCCTTGGCCACGTCTTTAAGTTTAAAGGAGAAACAACCCTGTATTACAATCGGCTCCTTACGAAAAACTTCGAGAAAGTCAAACCAATGTGTCTCAAGAAAGTCCCAGGAGGACACATCCCGAGACTGGTGCCTCTTCTTTGCCTGTTCCCAAACTCTCTTTTCATAGGAAGACCAGTGAAAAAGAGGGAAGTCAGGACAGGAGTATCGTTGTGACGTCTCTCGAAGAAAGTTGACAAACTCTGAACAGATGCGGTACTCCTCATCAGAACTCAAAAACTTGATCAAAAAGTCCCGATAGACCCATTGCCGTGTTGAAGGTGAAATGTAACCCACACCAATGAGAAAGATGAGATTTATCCCAGTTTGGTCAGGAACTGTCGGCGGTGCCACCGCCTCATTGAAAGTTTCAAAGTCAACAAAGAATTCAAGTTTCTTCTTCTGTTGCCAGGACCGACGATTGTTTCGAATCCGAAGTGGAAGAACAGGGTTCCGATGAGACGGCTGGTGGTTGACGTTGAGGCGGTTGACTTTGAGCATCTGGGTTAAAATCTTCCGATACTGTCGAGAGGAAATTCCCAGTGTGTCAACATTACATCTCTCATCCGTCCACTCATAGATCTGATGCGAATGAGCGATCTCCCGATTCTTTGGCCCACACATCCAGAGCAAAGTGATCTCATTTAGGTCCTTGGCAAGACGTTCCTTCACCTCATGCCAGGGATAGTCGTGACTATTACACATGTTGGGATAGAGTTCGGGATGTTGACGATCGAACGGGTCCCAAGTCGACCCCTCAGCTCTCATTCTCCGAATCCAGTCGAGAGCTCGGGAAGTCTCTTCGACAATGTGTTGATCTCCTCCCCTAAAGTCAACCGTTCCGAGTCTCTCAAAACAGGAGTCTCCATCATACTTGCCTGTCTGAGTCTTATACTTCCACCGACGTCCCAATAAGTAGGCGACTCCCGGGTCATATCCCTGAGCCTTGGCAAGTAACTGATTATAGATGTAGAGCTGGGCCTTATACGCCGGAATCAGGCCCTCATTAAGAAGGTGAATTCCGTCAACCGAAAATGGCAACGTCATAAACTTGTAGTCGATGACACGATAGTGATAGCTCCCGTTCAAAGAGAGAGCGGGGACGGTCTCCTCTTCCGGAGTTAGAGGACACAACGTGAGCAACTTCCGGATCCAGTCACTGCGGACAAGAAGATCCGGAACTCCAAAGGTTTTCGTTTCCGGATCATGAAGGACAGGACTACAGATGAATGGAACTCCGTCTCGCATCGCCTGAAGAGACTGCAAATACTTTTCCTTCGAATAGGCATTCGAATTATCTCCCCCAAGATGAATAACGTTTGACGACCCAAACTGCTCCAAGAGATATGAGTTAACATTCCTCTCAAACTCGAGACCCTGGTTCAGAAGGAAGGAAGTCGCCGGAAAACTTCCGAATCCTGATGGAGAAACTCCCCTTGTGTGAGAGCGCGCCACCACATCCGCATAGTCCGGATGTTTTCGAAGAAAGGAGGCAGAGTGATATGAGAGCCAGTCAAGGAGAGGATCTTTTATCATATAGTTCTTCAGTGACGAGGCGGCGACCCATTCGGATGTAATTTCATACGCTTGTCCGGGAGACTCTGTAATATGTGTCTTTCGAGTCTTTCCAGGGCCCGATAATGTAATGGAAGCTCGACGTTTTATCGATTTTTGATGGTGAGACATGATGGGTCTAATTTATCGAAAATGGAATCAACGTGGTTTACGATTCATTTTTTATCCCAATCCGGAAGAAACTGTCAAACGGTACATGTTCGAGTCAACAATGGTGACAACATTCTTCAAGTCATAAATCGGAAATTAAAGGAGTATGACTCGGATCCTCGACCAAAGAAGAGAAGAAAGATTCTCTCCATACAAGTTGCACCGAGATGTGAGGCCTGTCGTCTCGGACTTGGCGGTCAACGAGATCACATGGAGTGTCAAGACGGGTGTCTTCGAGAAGACGATTCTTCTTTTCATCGCGACGTGTCTTGATAAATTCAAAACAAAAAGAGTTAAGATTCGACTTTTCGATGGAAAAATATACTTCGATAAAATATTTATCGAAGTATAAAATTGGACAAGGATGCTTCCACCGGACTTTCATTGGACAACATATCTTCTTTTAAATCCGGATGTTGCGCAGGCGAGTTTAACGAAAAGTTTTGCCGAGTCTCACTATCGAAAGTATGGTTCCCGAGAGAAGAGAAAATATAAATCCTATCATCCGAGTATGATATTCGATTGGAAGTTTTACATATTCCATAATCAGGAGTTGAAGTTTCTGAAGAACGAGGAACAAGCCTTTCGACACTATTTTCTAACGGGTAGAAAGAAGACATATCTTAATAACGCCAATCGAATTATTCTTATTAACTATTTAATTGATCGGTATCAGTTTAAGTCCTATTTGGAGATTGGTTGTGAAAAGGACCTCTGTTTTAATGCGGTGCGAGCTGAACATAAAGTGGGTGTCGATCCAATTGAGGGTGGAACTCATCGGATGACGTCGGATGAGTTCTTTTCAACGAACACGGAAACGTTTGACATTATCTTTATTGATGGACTTCACTGGTCGGAGCAGGTTTTTCGAGACATTACAAATAGTTTGAAGTCCTTAAATCAAGGGGGTATCATTGTTGTTCACGACTGTAATCCTCCGGAAGAGGAATACAATTTGTATCCACGTCCCTTGGAACAGAAAGAGTGGAATGGAGATGTATGGAAAGCCTTTATTTCCTTTCGTCAGGATCCCGATCTTGATATGGTAACTGGAAACTTCGACTGGGGTTGTGGTGTAATTCGAGTTCTTCCCAACACCAATCAACTCGTCTTGGAGAAGCCCCCTTTTTCACTCACCTATGCCGACTTTGAAAGAAATCGCAAGACCTGGCTACGTCTCTTAACCTTTGATCAGCTGATTTTGTGGCTTGATAAAGGTGACAGCGTACTTAAAACGTTAACTTCCTCCCAACAAGATCAAGACACTCTCGACGAGAAAGAAATAGTTAACTTCCCTAAACCAGATCTTAAATAAAATAAAGGAGAGGTATCGAATGTCAGCGAAATTTCCAATCAAAGACTTAGAAGTATTCTTTGATTGGAAATTTTATTTGGGAAAGTATTCGGATCGACAAAAGGCGGGATTAAAGACAGAATCACAGGCACTTCAACACTACCGCCGATATGGAATTTAGAAGGGACAACCAAAAAGAGTGGATCGAGTTTCATCGAATGATGAGTATTGAGAAGTTTTATCTTAGAAATGAGTCAGGATAATAGTATGGAGATACTTAAACCCTATATTGAGAAGTCAGTTCGATGGTTTGTAGAGAAACTGAGAGAGCGGATGTTTGAACAGAATGCTTCTACTTAAAGGTATCCAATGCATCTCGAAGAGCTTCGAGCATACCATAGCCAAAGGAGGCATCGGGTTCTAAAATAGACTGTTCAGTCCACTCATTCCATGCAGTTATAAATAGGAGGTTTTCTGACGTATTTGGATCTCGGATAATAAGGTCAATCTGTTTTATTAAGTATTCATTAAAAAGCTGTGGAGAGATTCCCGAACAAATCGACGAGGGTCTTCCAGGAGAACGCGTTGAGTTGTCCCATCCAGTAAAGGCTCCTCGAAACTGCAAACGGTTCAGACGTGGACATTTGAGAATTCTTTCCCAAATGTCCTTATATTTTGTGTGATGATGGGGTTTTGAAGTCAAGGGAGGAGCACCTTTGACAAAACGCCAGGAGTACATGGGTTCAAATTGCATACATCCATCACTTATCTTTGCATAATCTTCATTTCCAAAACTGTTAATGACGGCGATAATATAAAGTCCAGGAAGACCGTTTGAAATAGCCAGTTTCTTAAAGTGACGGGACATTGCTTGAAAGGTCTGCCAGCCAATATGATTACACCGATAGATTAGAAATATCGTATTCTTCTCAACTGTGATGTAGTTTTTATGTTTAAAGAACGGGAGAAGATAGTTGAAGTGCCGAGTCCAGTCATCAACATTCCCATAGTCTTGAGCTAAAAGAACGTCATGATTCAGACCATCCCAACGACGAGTCCACGGCTCATTCGCCCACTCTAAGCAAAAGGGAATATCAGGAGCTCCATCTTGTAACATCGCTTCAAGAGGTTTATACATAACTTTTCGTCCTTGAAACCAGTAATGATAGAAACAGAAGCCATAGACTCCATATTTCTTAGCGACTTTTCCTTGAAGATCGCGAATATGTGTTTCAGTCAGATCGTAGTAACCAAAGTCGGGATGTGGTTTACGCAAAATGAGTCCGGGAGCAAACGGAGATGCGTCTTTAAGTCTCACCCAGTCAGTGTATCCTTTTCCCCAAAACTTATTATTTTCCTCAACCTCATGAAACTGAGGAAAGTATATCGCTACCGGTTTAATCTTATACCTCTGTATAAAACTCTCTCGTGGAAGTGTGGAAATACTATATCCCATTGAGATCATGGCGTGTCCCCAGAAGATCTCATATCCATCTGAAATCATACCATCTGAAAGTTCTGGCATTGGAGACATCTTCATCTCTCGAGCTTTATAGGCGTTCGGAGCAAACTGACTCCGATCAGCTCTTTCCCAATGTTGACAAATCACGTCCTTCATCTCAGGTGAAGGAATTCTTTGGGAACTCCATTTAACCTTACTATTATATGAAAGATAATACCAGTGCCAATCGAGATCTTCAAGAGTTCCGAGGGATTTATAGACATCGAGAGGATTTCGATGAAAAAAGATTCTCTGAAAAGCCTCCGTTCGAAACCAAAACATCCCATTGGAAATAAATTGGCTTGATTGAAATTTGATCTCATTCTCCTCGTTAGTTTGTCTTCCTTCTTTATACCCATAGTTTATGTAATGATTAACGGCTTGTTCCTTTGTTTTAATCCCTGCTCTTCCTAAGTCGGGATACTTTGACAAATAGAACTTCCAGTCAAACGTCTTCGGAATATTATAGAACTCACACAAGGTTTTGACATAATACAGGTTGTTGAAGTACTTTCCTTCATCGGAATACGTTATAAGAGAGTCCTCAATCCCAATCAGACCGACGCAAGAATTCTTATTAAATATATCGATGACTCGCTGAACTCGATAGGGAGTTCCACAAAGTGCATGGACAGTCGACGCTACCAAACTCGTGTCTCGAAGACTCCGAAGTCTTAGGACATATTTATATTTCCATAAGTTTGGAAGAGAATAAAGTAAGGCTCCAGCATCAAAACCCCGATTTTTAATAACATCTAATTTCATTTGAGGATACTTCTTACGTAGCAATTCCTCCAAGTCTCTCGGATATAGATCGTCATAACTTAATGTCATATAGACCGGAACGGTTGAAATAAGACGATCCAAGAGGGGATAGAACTCTGGAAGACTTTCCTCTTCCTTGACATACACGGAAATGAGAAGTGCCCATTCCATTGTGTTTGTTTTATACTTTTATTCTATCATTAAGGTTAAGACTAAATATCTCCAAACTTCTTTCGTTTTAAAGATACCACAAGTCATCTTTCCTGTCTGTAAAAACAGGAAAGGTAGAAACTTCTTTTAAGAGAGAAGAGATTGGACGAACTTGACTCTAGGATTTCTTGAGATCCATTGGATGAATATGATATCCATAATGATAGGTGAGGATTCCAAACATTCTTTCCCAAGCATGAGTAAAAGTGGGTCTCACATTTTTAAAGTAACCCGGTTCCAGTCGGGCATATTCTTTACGAAAGTCAATCTTTTTCTCTCGAGCAAATCTTGAAATAATCGACCATCTCATCCAAAAAATGGTCCCAGCAACAAAGCGAAGAGGTGATTGATGACTCATAACATTTTTATAAGTCAACTGCCACTTCTGACAAAGGTCCTGTTGTATCGAATGATTTATATTGTTCGTAGGAGTAAAGCGATCGACATAGGTTCGGGCTCCGATTATTCCAACATTGGGATTCTGATTAAACACATTAATACATTCTCGAACCGTCGAGGCGGAACCGCAAATCGGGAGTATCAGTTCACGTCTCCACTTGGGATCCGTCTTGGTATGCAGAGACAGAAAATAGTCATACTCCTTCCCAGCTCTTAAGGCATAATCAAACGATAACAATTTGCCTCCAATATCAAGGCCAAGTTTATTTTTACACTCTATGAAGATACTCTGTGGATATAGCTGTTTAATTTCATCAAGAATCGGGGAAATCTCTTGATACGATACATAGAGATCTGTATTATATCCAGCTTCGAAAATGTTTGTCAGATATTGTTTAAACTCTGGCCAGAGGGAGTAGTTTCCAAGGTGAAAGAAAATGGCAAGTTTTGTCATGATTCGAAGACTCCTTTAAATAACACACACATAAACTAAATCGGTTTTTAATTTAGTTTATGTGAAGATTAAAATAAATGACACAATCCTTTGCCATTTTGACCTGGCCATGTCCACCCTCTCGAAATGAACCTTTTAAGGAATTCGAACTTCTTCTCCAGGACGCACTTACATTGTTCAGATGGAACAGTTATAAGATCAAAGTCCTGGTGGAGAAGTAAACACTATCAAGATCTTCTTAAGAACTATGAGGTCTGGGACTATAACAAATCAAATGTAAACTTTCTCCATCGACGTCTCGGAAAACGAGTTTCTCTTCTTCGTTTTGGCTATGCTCCTTTTCTTGAAACTGTGCCTTCAAACGTCCCTCAAGATATCGACGTTCTCTTCTATGGAAGTATGTGTCCTCGTCGATGGAACATTGAGAGAGATCTCCGAAAACAAGGAATAAATGCCATTTTCCGCAGCTTCAACCTCTGGGGAACGGAAAGAGACTCTCTCATCGCTCGAGCCAAGATTGTACTTAATATTCACTTTCACTCAAGTTGTCTCTTCGAATATTCTCGCGTTCTCCCTCTCTTATCCAATCGAAAGTTCGTTATCTCCGAATTCTCCTCCGATCAAGATGAATATAAGTTCCTTGAGGGAGGTCTCGTCATCTGTAACTATAATGAAATACTTCCCAAAATTTTATACTTTTTACAACATCCCGATGAGAGACACGTCATCTCAACTCAAGGTTATGAAATCGTTAAACAACATCCCACAATTCCACCTATCTAAATTGTTAACTTCCCATCTATCTTTATGTCTTCCTGTCTTGACTGGTTGTGTTAACGTTTGAGAGATGTTTAAGCTCGTCGTTTCGGAAATGTTAATTTCTTAAAACGTTAAACAGACGTAGTCGGAAGATCAACTAACTCTTTCTTCTCGAAACTTGGAAACGTCGACGTTCCGAGAAGAATCGAAATCTCGTTAAATAATCAATCGCTTCTTCTTAAAATTAATATGGACTCTCTTTCCCCGAAAGAATCATTTCGTATTTATCCCAAGGATGTCTCCTCTTCGATATCCCAGCACTACTATAATATGAATACGAAGCAAACTCTCGACTTTGTCAAGAGAAAGATTCAAGAGTATTCAGATCGTCCCAAAATCTCTCGAACTGTTAAGGAGGTTCTCCGTACACTCGATAACTTTGTCGATCCCAGTGATCCGGATACAACGGAGGGAAACTCGATTCACGCCTATCAAACCGCCGAGCGCATCCGCCAAGACTTCCCCACGGAAGAGTGGTTCCAAGTTCTTGGTCTTCTTCATGATCTCGGAAAATTTCTGTTTACCTTTGGAGAACCCAGTTTCTGTGTCGTTGGTGACACCTTTGTTGTTGGTTGTCAGTATGATCCAAGTTCCCTCTATTACGAGTTCTTTAAGGACAATCCCGACTTTGAAACCTATGCTCAGTTAAATCCGCCATATGGCATCTACTCTCCTTCGTGTGGTCTGAAAAACTTAAACTTCTCCTGGGGTCACGATGAGTACCTCTACCGTGTCCTTCTCGATAATCAAGACAAACACTCTCTTCCTCCTCTGGCGATGGCAATAATTCGATATCACTCCTGTTATCCACTTCATACGTACGACGCCTATACCTACTTTCTTAACAAAGATGACGGCGACTTTGAAACGTTGAGGTGGTTAAAGATATTCTCCTCCTACGATCTCTACTCCAAGAAAGATCCCTTTGTCTTGACTCCTGAGATCGAGACCTACTATGATAATCTTCTTTCCAAATTCTTTCCTCAACCTCTTTTGTGGTAAATCGGATGTCTGTCTTTAAATTATAACAGATTGGACTCTGTTATAATCTCTTCTTATCTCGAAGATCAGAAAGAAAGAGAAGAAATCTTTATCTTCGCCCCTGATTTAATCCTCTAACTGGAAGAGAACGGCATAACCTGGAGTGAAGGGTGGATCGGGATTGGGTGTAAATGGTCGAACGTTGGGTCCGATACCCAGAACGGCTCCAAGAACAATGTCTTGAAGAGCATTGGGTCCCGCCAGAACAAGACGAGAATCTCGTCCTCCCAAGTCAACTCCATTTCCAAAGAAGTCGTACTTGGTACCATTCGAATATGTGATCACAGCCGCTCGCTGCCACTCATCATAGTTGTCAAGCTCAAAGACCTGGACAGCTCCCTGATAAAGATTATTTCCAACCTGTCTTGATAAGTCGCTTATGACAGCTCTTCTATCTGAGATCTTAACATAAAAAACTCCAAAGAGATTCCGAGGTGCCGGAAGATCTGACGTCACCTTCTGTTTCAAAACCCAGGTCTTTCCAACTCTCGGAAGTAGCTCCAAGTGATAGAAGAAGGCCGCCCCCTGAGTCATCGCATCATTACTGTAGAAACAGGAGCCAACGAGAAGCCAATCTCCAGACGCACTCATACTGCAACCAAAGACATCTGAAATTCCATAGAGATCGGAAACAGACTGAGACTGATCTGATATGAGCGAACTGTGATATTCCCAGGTGTTACCCTTTCTCTGATAAATATAGACAATGCCATTCTCCCGTTTGGGAGGCTCATCCGGAAGAACCGCAAGAGAATTGGCATCTGAGATAAACATCCACTTTCCAGAAATGGCAACCTCAAATCCAAAGTATGAAAAGTTGGACACGATGTTATTCGGTCTCACAATCTGCTGTCCAAACGTCCACGAATGATTAATATTGTTTCGCCGAAACACGTACGCAGCTCCAGCTTCCCAGTACTCTATTCCATTGGAACTATTTGTAACGTTTTGCCCGAGAGCCCCAACTACCAGCCAGTCTCCCTTCTCCGAAATATCAAAGGAAAGCCCAAACTTGGCTCCAACTTCCACATTGGTCCCCTCCAAAGGTCGCGGTGTCAAGTTTTCCAGCCCCGGAGTTGACGCATTGATCACCGTCTTTATGTTGAAAAGCCCCGTTTCATCATTGACTTGATAAATTACCAAACTGCCTCGCATGTCCTGATTCTGTAAAAGATTACCTGTATCTCCCAGAGGTGTCCCAACCGCCGAAACATAGAGCTCCGTCTTTCCTTTATCCTGGAAAAACTTCAACCCAATGGCTCCAAAGTGATCTGCCGTCCCAAATGTCCCAATCGTCTGCAAATACGAATACTCGTTAAGTGTCTCATTAACACGGTAGATATCAACTTTTCCTGTCGCAGTTGTCGTTCGATCCAAACTAAATCCAGGATATGCCATCGCTAAATATGCCTCATCGGAGCTGATAGCAACAACACTTCCGAAAAGAGGCGTCGTCTGAAGGGGATTTAGATCTCTCGGCTGGAACACCTGACGTTCTGTCACCGTGAGAGCGCTCACCTGACATAAGAGGAGACTCTAGATAACACCCCAGAGATTCAATCTTGGCCCTTTCATTTATAGCGAGGTCAATTGAGTTGTTGTTTAAGAACATCTTAAAAAGAAACAGTGCTTCCTTTCAATTTTTTGTAATGATTTCCTTTCGGAAGAAAGAACGATTATTTCGGGAAAACTTTAGTCAACGGTGACGGTCTTTGCAAGACCCCGAGGATAGTCGGGATTATAACCTTTCAGAATTGAAACATAGTAAGCGAGAAGTTGCAGTGGAATAACCGCAAGAAGACCTTGAAATGTCGGATTTCGAGGCAGAAGAATCTCGAAATGACATCTGGGAAGTCTCTGGTCACTGATACCGATGACTTTAGCATGTCTCGATATGATCTCCTCCGTTGTACTACAATTTCTCGAAAAGTACTCATCATGAGGATTGATAATAATCACAGGCACCGTCTCATCCAGAACTCCATAAGGCCCGTGTTTTAACGAGGATGAACTGTATCCTTCGGCATGAATATAGGTCACCTCCTTTATTTTTAGAGCTCCCTCCTTTGCAATCGCCTCACAAGGTCCTCTTCCAAGAACAAAGAGACTCCGCGCCGATGTCAGTTCCTTGGCTAACTCCTTCGTCGGATTGGAGGTCATCTCGAGAGTCCGCGCAATATCCAGAGGCAGTTTCCTTAAATCTCGAATAATATCATAGCGACGAATATCATGACGCCCTCGAATCTGAGCAAACCATACCGCCATCAACGTCAAAACAATCACTTGTGACGTAAAGGCCTTGGTCGAAGCAACAGCCATCTCCTTTCCAGCGTTAAGATATACTCCACATGATACCTCTCGTGCAATAAGTGAATCAACCACATTAACTACACCAATCGTCGGCAGATTATATTCCTTGGCCAACTCCAGACTCCGATGAAGATCCTTCGTCTCCCCCGATTGTGAAATAAGAACAAGTGCTGTCTTTCCACTTTGCGGCAGGTCATACTTCGTAAACTCTCCCCCATCAAACACTGACACTGTGTCAAATCCAGACAAACTCCGGAATAATGGAAGTGTATAAAGTCCAGCATGATATGACGTGCCACATCCCATTAAAAGAAGGTGATTCACATCTCGAAGTTCCGACTCCTTCTGCGACAAACCGCCAAGACGAACAGCCTTATCTTCCAGAAGTCGTGATCCCATTCCCATCGCACGAATCGAGGACTCTGACTGTTCATAAATCTCCTTCAACATCCAGTGAGGATAGGGATCCGGTGATAAAGATATACTCAGTTCAGTCGAGACTCGTCTCACCGCATACGAATTCTTCGGTTTAAAAATCACCTTTCCGGAAACCTTCTTCAAAACAACAATGTCACTGTCATCAAGGCAGATGTAGTTATTAACATAGCGGTAAAACGCACTCTGTTCCGATGCCACCATCATAAATTCATCATTATATCCAAACCCAATGAGAAGAGGACTTCCATGTCTCACACAATAGAGCCGGTTAGGCTTGTCCACACATATAATCACCAGACCCCATGTCCCCTCCAAACGTCTCAGTGTCCTTGAGAGCGCCTTCTTGACATTCTTCGTCTCATTATAGTTGACACTGAGAAGATTGACAATCACTTCCGTGTCAGTCTGTGACCGAAATGTCACTCCCTTCGCAAGAAGCTCCTCCTTAAGTTCACGGTGATTCTCAATAATCCCGTTATGAACAAGGGCAAATCTATTTAAATAGTCCATATGAGGATGAGAATTTTCATCCGTCGCCGGTGAACTTGTCCTCCAACGAACATGCCCAACACCTACGGAGGAATTCTTAAACACATCCTCAAGATTTGCAAGTCTCGCTATCGCCGATCTTTCAACCGTACTTGCATACTTCCGTGTAATGAAAGTCTTATTCTCGTCAATGACTGTTATTCCAGCAGAATCATATCCTCGATTCTGTAACACAACCAATCCATTATAAATGCAAGGATACGCTGATCCATTACCAATGTAAGCACAAATACCACACATATTTTCGAGTCGAAGAAATATTATTCGTCATCTCATCAAATTTCGTTTTTTCTCTTCTCTCTCGATCTTCTCTTCCTCTCAATAAGCCTTCCTCCGAGAAATAAGAAAAAAAAAAGAAAAGTCCGAAATTAGAAAAAGAAATGTACCGTTGTGGAGATTATATCCTAAATCCTCACACCAACCGTATGATTCGAATTAGCGGTCGAACCGCCCAAAAAATCATCGGCAAGGACATTTGTCAGCTCTATCCTCGAGAAGGTCGAGAGTTTAACCCTCAACCTCATCAACGTCATGCCCGTCATCTCTTCGAAAAACTTCTCGATCATCATGGAAAACATCCGGATCTCCCTCATATCGGCTGGCGAGGCCTCCTCCTTTATCATGGTCTCGGGTCGGGAAAAACGTGCTCCTATGCCATGATGATCGATGAGTACTTACGTCGCTTCCCCAACTCTCAGGTTCATTTTTTTACTCGAGCCTCCCTGCGTGCCGACTTTCTTCGACAATACTGTGGATTTTGTGGTACACATACATCGAATCTTCTTGAACGTCTCTCCTTCCGCATTCTTAACTGTCCTGATGTTAAAGAACGTCTTCCTCAAACTCTCGACAACTCTCTCATCATCATTGATGAGGTCCATAATCTTCTTCTCGGTAAACTTCATGACAGTGAACAACTGTCCGCGGCCTATGACCGAATTTTCGCCAGTTCCAATTCCTATATCGTCTGTGGATCCGGAACACCTCTCGTTGATAACTACTTTCTTCTCTATTATCTGATTCGTCTTCTTCTCCCAAATGCTTATCCGTGTCTCTCTGACTTTGAAAAGTCCTTTCTTGAAAAAGACAATGTCTTCTACCCGAAAAATGAGGAACAACTTCGAATCCTTCTCCGTCCAGCCATCTCATATTACTCTCCTCCAAAGATTCTGTCGGAATTTCCTTCCGTCGAGATAGTTTACCTTGATGTCGTCCTTCCAAGCAACTTTCTGAGTGATTACATCTCCATTCGTCAATATGAGTCGAGCATTCGTCCTCCTAACCCCGATCTTCGAGAAATCGACCCAGAAGAATATAAAGAGAAACTTACCAGATTCTATCTGGCCACGTCAATGGTAAAGTCTCGTCAATTCTCCAATTACATCTATCCCACCATCGAATATGAAAATGAAAAAGGAGACGTCTTTGTTGGCACAGCCAAGGAACTTAAAATTCCCGATATCCTCTTTGAAGATGGCGGCTGGATCACAACACAAATCTTTGAAACACTTGACACTTATGGTGTTAAACTTATTCCATTGATCCGAGACATTGTCGAAAACTCATACAAACACGTCGTCTATAGTGAATTTAAAAGCTATCACGGAACCTATCTCATCGGAGCTCTTCTTTCCATGTATAATATTCCCGTCCGATACTTTGATGGGGATATGACCGATATTCAACGCTTAGATACTCTTAATGAGTTTAATGCCGAAAATAACATTTACGGTCAGCGAGTTCGAGTTCTTCTTCTAACAGAGGCTGGAGGTGAAGGCATTAATCTCCTCGAAGTACGTAAAATTCACATTCTGGAACAATATATCAGCAGTCACGTCTTAAAACAAGTCATCGGACGAGCCGTCCGCTATCAATCACACATTCGTCTTCCCCCGGAAGAACGTAATGTCACCATTGTAAATTATATGTTAAAACTTCCGCTCCTTTCTGGAGAAGATATCACAATGGAATATAGTTCTGACTATCTGGCAAAACAACGAGCCAACCGCAAAGACACCGCCATCTCTTTTCTAGTTAAATTTTTACAATCTCTCGACAAGTCAAACACTTCCAGCAACTGATTTAACTCCCTCTCATCTTTCTGTCTATCCACATCTATTTCTAGACATCGAAATGAATTTCGTATCAATCCTGATAATATCCAAGACATATTCGTGTTGATAATTCTCCAAAACCTATCAACTTGATTAATATCCAACACATATTCAGTTGATAGAAATATTAGAGTTGTATCAACTTGATAAATATCTAACACATATTCTGTTGATAGAATTTGGAGTTCTATCAGCATGAATAAATCTCCAACACATATTCTGTTGATACGACTCTCATTTCTATCAACTGAATATGTCTTGGAGATTTATCAATCCTGATAGCATTTGGAGTTCCATCACTGTTGATAAATATCTAACACATATTCAGTTGATAAATATCCAACACATATTCAGTTGATAGAATTTGGAGTTCTATCAGCATGAATAAATATCCAAGACATATTCAGTTGATAGAATTTGGAATTATATCAACTTGATAAATCTCCAACACATATCAACTTGATAGAAATGAGAAGCATACCAACATGAATAGATATCCAACACATATCAACTTGATAGAAATGAGAGTCGTATCAAGTTGATAGAAATATTAGAGTTGTATCAACTTGATAAATATCCAACACGTATTCAGTTGATAGAATTTGGATATTTATCACTGGAAATAAATATCCAACACATATCGATTTGCTAGAATTTAGAGTCGTATCAACTCGATAGATATCTAACTCATATTAACTTGATAAATGTCCAACACATATTCAGTTGATAGAATTTGGAGTCGTATCAGGATTGATAAATCTCCAAAACCTATTCAGTTGATAGAAATGAGAGTCGTATCAACTTGATATCTATCAACGTTGATATATTTGGATATTTATCAACACCGATATAACTCCAATTTCTATCAACTTGATATGTGTTGGATATCTATCAAGTTGATACAACTCCAATTTCTATCAAC
>Ga0101944_10001743_pt1 | contig 41665 bp, 37 predicted proteins | sample DewCreD2012metaG_FD_75245 | JGI IMG/M metagenome (GOLD analysis project Ga0101944, IMG submission 75245) | Hot spring sediment bacterial and archeal communities from British Columbia, Canada, to study Microbial Dark Matter (Phase II) - Dewar... ... | reverse complement strand
ACGACGGCAGGGGGGAACGACGGGATTGACACCGGCCCAAGGGCCCGCTATCACATGGCCATGATCGCGTGAGATTCCTGAGTGCGAGGGAGGAAGAGCATGTTTCGTCGTATTGGCAATCTGATTCGCGGATTTCTGAGCCTGTTTATCTCCGGGTTGGAGAAGAGCAATCCAGAGGCGCTCTTGGAAGTGGAGAAAGAAAACCTGCGGGCGCAGATCGCCCGCTATAATCAGGGGCTCGCCTCCCACGCCGGGCTGTGCGAACGGCTGATGGGCCAGGTCAAGAAAGAGGAGGCCGAGGAGCGTGATCTGCGCGCCAAGACCTCGGCGCACCTGAAGGCCGGCAACCGCGAGGCCGCCGCGCAATACGCCCTGCGCCTGCAGCAGGTTCAGGCCGAACTTAAAGAAAATCGCGCGCAAATGGAGCAGGCCGAGTCCACATACAGGGACCTGCTCAAGGCGCGCGACGTCGCCGTGACCTCCGCCACGGCCAAGATCGAGTCGCTCAAGGCGATGATCAACGACATGAAGATCAAGCGGGCCGTTGCCGAGATGAACGAGATGGCCACCGGCATGATCGCTTCGGTTGGCGGCAGCGGCGACACGCTGAACCGCCTGGAGTCGATGGTGCGCGAGGAGCGCGACAAGGCCGCCGGGCGGGCCCGCGTCGCAAAAGATTCCATTCAAATGGGCGACATTCATGTCAAGGAAGCCGAGATGAAGGCGCTGGCCGACCAGGCGCTGGCCGATTTTGCCGCGTCCGAGGGCATTGTCCTTGAACCGGCCGCCGGCGCCCCCGCGGCCGCCGCCGCGCCGGCAGCCGTCAAACAAATGGGGCCGGTGGCCCAGTCCAATCCTTCCTGAATTCAAGGAGACGCTCTATGGCGCTCATTCCGTGGTCCGACGCGCTCACGGTGAATGTCCTTGAGATTGACGCGCAACACAAGCGCCTGGTCGGAATGATCAACGATCTCAACGACGCCATGCGACAGGGCAAGGGCAAAGACGTCCTGGGCAAAATCATCAGCGGCCTGATCGCCTATACCGCGACGCATTTCCGCACGGAAGAAAACTATTTTGACCGATTCGCCTATCCCGAGTCTGCCGCTCACAAAAAAGAGCATGCCGACTTTGTTCAGAAGGCCGCGGAGTTTAAAGAGGGGTTTGACAAAGGCCAATTGGGGTTATCCCTTCAGGTCATGAACTTCCTGAGTCATTGGCTTCAAAATCACATTAAGGGAACAGACAAGAAATACGGCCCGTTTTTTAATGAAAAGGGATTGCGATAACCCAGTCGCTTGCGAAGCAAGCGGCCGGGGCGGGTCAAGCGCCCCGTGCGCCTGATAGGAGCGGATGATGTCGGCCGCGCGAAGGTCAAAAAGCTATTACGAGCCGGCGCGCTGGTATGACCTGCGTGACTTCTCCCAATTGGGGGACGTGCCTTTCTTTCTGGAAATGGCGAGCAAGTGCGGCCCCGATGTCCTGGAGTGCGCGTCGGGAACAGGCCGGATTGCCATCCCGCTGGCGCAGGCCGGATACCACGTCGTGGGGCTGGACCGCGATGAGGCGATGCTGCGCCGCTGCCGGGAAAAGTGGCGCGCCGCCCAGGCGCAGGCCAGGGGAACACTGCGCATCGTCAAGGCCGACATGACGGATTTCCGCCTGCGCCGGCGATTTGACCTCGCCTTCGTGGCCTTTAACACCTTCCTGACGCTGGCCCGCCTCGAAGACCGGGAGAAGATGATCCGCTGCGTCCGACGTCACCTCAAACCGCAGGGACGGCTGATCATCGACGTGTTTCAGCCGTCGCTGCCCGCGCTGGCGAGCGATCAACCCGAGCGGCTGGACTTTGAGATCGAGGACCCCCAGACCGGTTGCATGGTCCGCCGATATTCCCGCGCCCGGCGCGACATGTCCACGCAGCAACTTGAGATGACGTTCGAATACCGGTGGATCGATCCCGAAGGACAGCGACATTCCGAAGCCACAACCTTCCCGATGTGCGTCATCTTTCCCATCGAGATGCGGATGCTGCTGGAATACAATGGCTTCGAAGTCGAACGGGTGCTGGGTTCCCACGACGGATCGCCGTTCGAGAAGAACTCGCCCCTGATGATCGTCATCGCGCGCCGCAGCAACCGCTCCGTCCGGCGCTCGGCCTGAGAGGCCGCCGCGCCTCACGGCGTCCTCCAGCCGCTCCCCGGCACGTGGAACAGGCATCCGGCCGCGTCCGGCCCCCAGGTTCCCGCGGCATAGTTGGGGAAGCCCTGCGGCGGACGGGATTCCCAGTCGTCCAGGATGGGAGTGATGAATTCCCACGCCGCTTCGATCTCGTCAGCGCGCATGAACAGAGTCGAGTCGCCGCGCAAGGCGTCCAGGAGCAGCCGCTCGTAGGCCTCGGGCATTTCAACTTTAAACGTTTCTTCGTAGTCGAACTGCAGTTTGACCGCATGCAGGTCCACCAGCATTCCAGGACGCTTGACGAACATCGAGAGGGCGATTTCTTCGTCGGGCTGGATGCGAAACGCCAGCACGTTGGGCGTCTGACTGACGACCTCACACACGTCTCCGGCGCATTCGATGGTTCGGAACAGTCGCAAGGGCGGCGCTTTAAAAACAACGGCGATTTCTGTCACGCGGCGCGCCAGCCGCTTGCCGGAGCGCAGATAGAACGGAACCCCGGCCCAGCGCCAGTTGTCAACACCCACGCGCATCGCGACGAAGGTGGGGGTGTTCGATTGCGGATCGATTCGATCCTCCTGCCGGTATGCCTTGACCGCGCGTCCTTCGACCAGACCGGGGCCATACTGGCCCCGCACAGCCCACGTGTCGAGGTAACCATCCACAACGCGCGGACTCAACGCCCGAAGCACTTTGACCTTCTCATCGCGGATTTCGCGCGCCCCCCAGCGGGACGGCGGCTCCATCGCGATCAGGCACAGCAGTTGCAGGACGTGATTTTGAATCATGTCGCGCATCGTTCCGGCCCGGTCAAAATAGGCCCCGCGCGCCGCCTCGATCCCCTGCGATTCGGCCGCCGTGATCTGGACGTGATCGACAAAGCGGTTGTTCAGCAACGGCTCAATGATGGCGTTGCCAAAGCGGAACGACAGGATGTTCTGGACGGTGTCCTTGCCCAGGTAGTGGTCAATGCGGTAGATTTGACTCTCATGGAGGACCGACGTGAGCCGCGCGTTCAAGGCGCGCGCAGTGTCGAGGTCGGTTCCGAAAGGCTTTTCAATGACAACCCGCGCCCAGCGGGAAGCGCCGGGCGGAGAAATCAGGCCACATCGGCCCAGGTTCTCAGCGATTGTCCCAAAATGCTCCGGCAGCGTCGCCAGGTAGAACAGCCGGTCCCCGGAACGGGCGTCCTGGCGCTCGATTTCTTCGATCCGTCGGCGCAGGGGGGCATAGTGTTCGGGGTTTTCGAAGTCCATGACGTGATAGCGCAGGCCGCGCGCGAAAGCCTCCCATTTTTCACAGCCCGCGCCGGCGCCGGCGCCCGCGCAGGCTTCGCGCATTTGCGCGCGGAACGCGTTATCGGACGTTTCACGTCGGGCGGCGCCGAGGATGGACAATCCTCCGGGCAGAAAACCATCACACCACAGACGGTAGAGCGCAGGCAGTATCTTTCGCGCCGTCAAGTCGCCTGAGGCGCCGAAGACCACCGCCAACGCGGGGGTTGAAGCTCGAACCGCAGCATCCAGATTCGACATGACGGCAAGCGCTCCTTGGGCTTGGGCGGAAAGGGCGATCGTTTCCGGCCGGATGGTCGGACACGATTATCGGCGCCCTTCCGGTCAGGATCAATCCGGATCGCTCCGTTCCCGGCGCGATTTCACTATTGAGGAACTGCGGCGCCGATGATATGATACGCGCGTTCTTGATGCAAGAGATCAAGACAAGAGCCGGCCGGCGCCCTATGCCGGTCCATATTCTCTTCAGGGAGAAGCCTCATGCCGGAATCAGGCAGCCGCCATCGCGGTTTCACACTGATCGAGATTCTCATTGTCATCGCGATTCTGGCCATCCTGGCCCTGATCGCGATCCCGAACTTCATCGAGCACCAGGCGCGCGCCAAGGTGTCGCGCGCCTTGAGCGACCTGCGCGTCATCGCCGGCGCCCTCGAGGCGTATATGGTGGACCACAACGATTATCCGCCCAACGATGGCGATCTCAGTGTCACCCCCGTCGAACTGACGACGCCGGTCGCCTACATCGCCGGCGCTCGCTTCGTCGATCCGTTCGCCGAACGCATTGCGATCCAGCGCTCGCTGACCGAGGGAACCATCACGCCCTGGTACACCTACATGCGGATCGTCACGCTGGCGCAGGCCCAGGCGCTCGCGCACCGCCCGCCTCCCAATGAGGCCATCGACCACTGGTCCATGAACAACGGCGCGTTCGAGAAATATGGGCACTGGCGTCTGGTCTGCAAGGGACCGGACCGCGTTTACCTGAGCACGAGCTTCCCTCCGCCTCTCAAAGGCAGCGACATTCTCTACGACCCGACCAATGGAACCATCAGTTTCGGTAACATCCTGCGCACGCAGCTGGACGCTTCCGGCAGGCTGCGCAAATGAAAGGCCAAAACCATGAGCCGACAGCCTCCCGGCTTTAAACCAAGACGCCCCCTGGGCCGGACGGGGTTCGCCGCCACGGCTCTGGGCATCGGCGACGTGGCCGACCGCAATGTCCCGTTCGAGCAATGCGTTGCGACGGTCCGCCGCGCGATGGACGCCGGACTCAACGTCATCGATACCGCGCCCGGTTATGAAGACGGCTACTCCGAACAGATCGTGGGCGCGGCCCTCCAAGGAAGACGCGAGGCCATGTTCGTCATCGACAAGGTCGATCACCTGGACCGCCCGGTCGCCCCCCAGGTCGAGGACTCGCTTCGGCGGCTTGGAATTGAGCGCGTGGATGCGATGGTCCTGCACGGGCTCTCCAGCGTCGAGGGATGGCGCAACGCGGCGCAGCCGGACGGCGCGATGACGCAGTTGGAGGCGTGCCGGCGGCAGGACAAGTGCCGGTTCGTCGGCGTCTCCTCGCATTGCCCGAACACGTTGCGCCTGGCCATCGAGTCGGGCCGGTGCGATATCGCCCTGTTCGCGGTCGGCGCGTGCGCGGATATGCGCTATATTGAAGAGATTCTCCCGCTCGCGCGAGACCGGAACGTCGGGACCGTCTGCTTCAAAACGTTCGGCGCCGGGAAACTGCTGGGCGACACCGAAGGCTATTCACGGCCATTGACGCAGCGTCCCCGCGGCAAGCTGAGTTCCGGCGGATCGGATGGGAGCGCCCCTACTCTCCCCACCCTCAGCGTCGAGCAGTGCATCCACTATACGCTGACCTGCGACCCGGACGTCGCGCTGCTTGGCATGAGCTTCCCCAATGAACAGGACGCCGCGTTCGCTGCCGCCGCCCGCTTTCAACCCTTGTCTGCCGCGCGGATGGCGGAAATCCGTGCGGCGGCCGCCCGCGCGATCGAGGGCAAAGGCCGGTGCTGGTGGAATCCCCCGCTGTGATTTTCATCGTTCGCGCGCGTTTTTGGGCTTGCGCAAGCGGTTCGGCCCGTTTACTCTTTTGCGCCGCGTTTGACGGCGTCAGCGCGGACGCGCGGGACTTTCCTGATGAAAGCGCGCGCCAACACACACGCGGATTGATGGTTTCGAGGGTCCTGCGCCAGCCGGCATCCCAAGCCGACCGGCGGACGGCTCAGGCTCGACGCCAGACGAAATCCGCGGCGGACACAAACCAGAACAAGGGAGCAGCAGACCAATGATGACCCCAGTCTCCATGAAGCAGTTCCTCGAAGCCGGCGTCCATTTCGGGCACCACAAGCGGCGGTGGAATCCGAAGATGAAGCGCTACATCTTCACCGACCGCAACGGCATTTACATCCTGGACCTGAAAAAGACCGCCAAGATGCTGCGCGACGCGTGCAAGTTCGCGCGCGACCTGGTGGCCGACGGCGGAAAGATTCTGTTTGTCGGAACCAAGAAACAGGCCAAGGAACCCGTGATCGAAGCGGCCAAGTCCTGCGGCATGTTCCATGTCACGAACCGCTGGCTGGGCGGCATGCTGACGAATTTCCGCACCGTCCGGCGCAGCGTGCAACGCATGATCGCCTTGGAAAAGATGAAGGAAGACGGCTCGATTGAGAAGTATTCGAAGAAGGAAGCGGCGGCGTTGATGCGCGAACTGGCCAGCCTCCAGAAGAACCTCGACGGCGTCAAGAAGATGGACAAACTGCCCACGGCGCTGTTCGTCGTCGATCCCTCGAAGGAGGAAATCGCCGTCAAGGAGGCCAAGAAACTGCGCATCCCGATCATTGCGATCGTGGACACCAACTGCGATCCGGATCCGATCGACTATGTGATTCCCTCGAACGACGATGCGATCCGGGCCGTCAAACTCATGGCCTCGAAGATCGCCGAAGCGTGCATCGAAGGCGTCCAGGCGCGCATCGACGCCGGTCTGACCACGCAGGCGGAGTCCGACGTGCCCATCGAGTCGCTGACCGTCGAACAACTGGTGGACACCGAGGAAAAATACGGCGCATTCCGCAGCGAAGAAGAACGCTTGGAAGAAGAGGTGGACTACGGCGTGACCGATGAAGCCGGTCCGCCCGATGACATCCTGGCCAGCGCCGAACGGCTCGCCTCGATGGCCGAGGCCGAAGCCGCCCGCGCCGAAGCCGAAGCCCGCCGGCTGATGGAAGAAGCCCGAAGCCTTGGCTCGCTGATCAATCCGAGCCTCTTCGGAGCCGTAAGCGGCGCGGCCAAACCGCCCGAGCCAGCCCAGTCGTAGCGGCAGCCCCGCGCGCTTCAAGAGACCGATCTCATCCCTCACCATGCAACAACACTGACAAAGGAGAAATCTCGTGGCCATAACAGCAGATGCAATCAAGCAACTCCGTGAAACGTCCGGAGCGGGGATCATGGAAGTCAAGAAGGCGCTGGTGGAGACGGGCGGCGACACCGAGAAGGCCCTGAAAGTTTTGCGCGAGCGCGGCCTGGCCAAGGCGGCGAAGCTGGCGACGCGCGAGGCGAAGGAAGGATTGATCTGCTCTTATATCCATCACTCCGGCCGTGTCGGCGTTCTGGTGGAGGTCAACTGCGTCACGGACTTCGTCGCCCGCACCGAGGAGTTCGGGGCGCTGTGCCGCGACATCGCGATGCACATCGCCGCCGCCAATCCGCAGTGGATCCGCAAGGAAGACGTTTCCCAGGAGGCGCTGCAGCGCGAAATCGAGGTTTACAAGACGCAGGCGCGCAACGAAGGCAAGCCGGAGAAGATTCTCGACAAAATCGCCGAAGGCAAACTCAACAAGTTCTATACCGACAACTGCCTCATCGAGCAGCCCTTTATCCGCGATGAGGAAAAAACCGTTGGCGGCATGATTTCCGAATACGCCGCCAAGACGGGGGAAAACATCGTCGTCTCGCGCTTCGTCCGCTTCGCCCTGGGCGAAGGCGCGCCGGGCGCTGAAGAAGCCCAGGCATGAGACGACCCGCGCTTCTTTTGCGCCGGGCGACAGTCATCACCGCAAGCCGCCGGAGTTCTTCGCTCCTCCGGCGGCTTCTCGTTTACCCCCCATGCGGCTTGGTTTGGCGCGCTGGATTGCCAGGTCAAGTCCCACCGGAGCGTGTGTGGCCCCGCGGATTTCAGCGCAGCGAGTGATCGAGAATCTTCACGATGCGTTCCGCCGCATGACCGTCGCCAAAGGGGTTGCGGGCGCGGCTCATAGTTTCACGCGCCCCGGCGTCTTCCAACAGGCGCGCCGCCTCGGCGTAGATGGTGTCCTCCCGCGCGCCCACCAGCCGCGCCGTCCCGGCCTCGATGGCCTCGGGCCGCTCGGTGGTGTCGCGCATCACCAGAACCGGCCGCCCCAGCGACGGCGCCTCCTCCTGAACGCCGCCGGAGTCGGTCAGAATCAGGCAAGAGCGCTCCATCAGCGCGACAAAGGGCAGATAGTCCAGCGGCTCGATCAGATGCACATTGGGCAGGCTTCCCAGATGCGCGAAGACCGGCGCCTGCACGTTGGGATTCAGGTGGACGGGATAGATGAATGACACGTCGCCAAACCGCTCCGCCAGGCGCCGGATGGCGCGGCAGATGGCGAGGAATCCTTCGCCGAAGTTTTCGCGGCGATGGCCGGTGATGGCGACAACGCGCCGGCCCTCGAGCGATTCGGGGGTCACACTCCCCCACTCGAAACGGCGTCCCCGCGTTTTGTCGCGCGCCATCAACAGGGCGTCGATGACGGTGTTGCCGGTGACATGAATGGTCTCCGGCGCAACGCCCTCACGCAGCAGCCGCTGGCGCGCCCCCTCCGTCGGGGCGAAGTGATAATCGCTGAGTTGAGTGGCCAGCCGGCGGTTGATCTCTTCGGGGAACGGCGAAAACTTGTTGTCGGTCCGCAGGCCCGCCTCGACGTGCCCGACCTGCACGCGGCGATAGAAGGCGGCCAGCGCGCAGGCCATGACGGTCGTCGTGTCGCCCTGCACGAGAATGCATTCGGGCTTGCGCTGGTCGAGAACGTTTCCAAAGGTGGTCAGAATGCGAGCCGTCAATTCGGTGAGCGACTGGTCCCGGGTCATCAGGTTCAGATCGATGTCCGGCCGGATGTCAAACACCGACAACGCCTGATCGAGGAGTTGCCGGTGCTGGGCCGTGACGCAGACGGTTGTCTCAAACCGATGGGATTGCTCGCGCAAACGGTGAATGACCGGGGCCAGTTTAATGGCTTCAGGCCGGGTCCCCAGAACAACCATGACGTGCAAAGGAGGCATCGGATTGGGCGCCCACCGCTTTGGGTATGAGATTCATCGGGGCGGCGCGCGCCCATGCTGCCCTTCGAGCCCCTGCCGGAGCAAATCCTATTTCCCCCCTGGGTCATTATTTCGCCATTGGCGGATTTTCCGGGTTGTTATGCCGCCCGCCTGCGCATACAATGGCGCTCTTGAGCGTGTGTCCCGCCAGCGGCGCGCCCGCGAGGCGCGTCGGAAAGGAGTGAGGGGAACCCATCATGGCAAGTTTTTTGGTCACCGGAGGCGCCGGTTTCATCGGCTCCAACATTGTCGAATATCTTCTGGCCGCCGGCCACCGCGTTCGCGTCATCGACAATTTCGCGACCGGCGCCCGCGACAATCTGTCCGCCTTCATGGATCGCATTGATCTGATCGAGGGCGACATCCGTCAGCCGCCGGACTGCGCCCGGGCCTGCGATGGCATTGACTATGTCCTGCACCAGGCCGCCGTGCCCAGCGTCCATCGATCCGTTGAAGCGCCGCTGGAATCTCATGAAAACAACATCACCGGCACGCTGAATCTGTTGGTGGCCGCGCGCGATGCGAAGGTCCGGCGTTTTGTGTATGCCGCATCGAGTTCCGCCTACGGCGACCAGCCCGGCGACTCCAAGGACGAGTCGCTGCGCCCCGATCCGTTGTCGCCATACGGGGTGGCGAAGCTGGCCTGTGAATACTACCTAAAGGCGTTCCACGTCTGTTATGGGATGCAGACCGTCAGCCTGCGCTACTTTAACGTCTTCGGCCCGCGCCAGAATCCGCGCTCCGAATACAGCGCCGTCATTCCCCGTTTTATCACGGCCGTGCTCAACGGCCAGCGCCCCATCATCTATGGCGACGGCCATCAGGCGCGTGATTTCACGTATGTCGAGAACAACGTCCGCGCCAATGTCCTGGCCGCGACGGGCGCGTTTGAGGCCCGGGGCCAAGTGTATAACATCGCGTGCGGCGAATCGTATTCGCTGCTGGACCTGCTCGAATTCATTCAGAAAATCACCGGGACCCGCGTCCAGCCCGAGTTCGCGCCGCCCCGGGTCGGCGACGTGCGCCTGTCGAAAGCCGACATCACGCGCGCGCGGCAGGACCTGGGATACGAAGTGACCGTGCCGTTCGAAGAAGGCCTTCGCAGAACGATCGAGTATTACCGGGGCTGACAACGGTCGCCTCCACGACCCCGTCAGCGCGCGCGTTCGGCGAAACGATGCTGAAACTGATCCAACAGTGGAGCGCATCGGGCGACCAGGGCAGCGTGAATGCCGGCGCCGGCCGCCAGAATGCCATTGGTCAGCGTCGGCGTTTGATTGAACAGCAGCGGCCTGCCGTCCCGCGCCGTGGCGATCCCGCCGGCCGCCGCAACAAGAGCGGCCCCGGCGCACACATCCCATTCGTGCTTGGGCCCGAGGCTGAAGGTGGCGTCGGCGCGTCCGGCGGCAATCAAAGCCAGTTTGTAGGCGATGCTCCCCACGGCCCGGATCGTGAAGTCTTTTTCGAACAGACCAAACTCGCCGCGGCGGACCTCCGAGCGGCTGGCCAGCAAGGTCGCGCCTTCGAGCTGAGAACGGCGCGAGGCGTGAACCGGGACGCCATTGAGTTGAGCGGTCCCCTCTCCCATGGCGGCAAACATCTCGTCAGTGACGGGATTGAATATGACGCCCAGCATGGCGCGCCCGCGATGGACCAGCCCGATCGAAACGGCGAACTGCGGTTTGCCCTCGATGAACTCCTTGGTTCCGTCCAACGGGTCCACAATCCACACCCATTCCCGGCTCTGACGCGAAGGATCGTCCGCGGTTTCCTCCGACAGCCATCCATAGTCCGGCCGGGCGTCCCGCAGCCGCTCTTTGAGGCACTGGTCGCTGGCCAGGTCGGCTTCGGTCAAGGGATTGTCCTTCCCCTTGGAAGACACCTCATACTCGGATTGGTAGAACGACATCAGCAGCCGCCCGGCTTCACGCGCGGCCTCGGTCGCCAGATTCAGATCGGCTGTCAGCATCAACGCGGCTCCCTTCGCATGACAAACGCGGCTCTGCGTATAGTCGCTGGCCCGGCGCCTGACAATCCCAAAAACCGAATCGGAGAAACACAATGAAACTCACAACCGTCGAACGCGAGCACACCTGTTCGTATGAGCCCGACGGCCGCCGCCGCCTGCAATGGTGGAACATGAAACAGAAAGGCCAGCCCGGTTTTCTCATCTTGCCGTCGCCGGGCGACGGCCTGCGTCGGTTTGACCGCGACAGGACCACGCCGGGTTACGTTCTCTACACGCCCGACCATGCCAATAAAGTGCTGCTCATCGACCTCGAGGGCCATATCGTCCACGAATGGCCGGCCTGGACCAGCCATTTCGCGTATTTGCTTCCCAATGGCCATCTGCTGCTGGAAACCCAATTCTCTCCCGATCGCGATTGGGGCATCGTCGAGATGGACTGGGACGGCCGCGAACTGGGTTTTTGGCCCTGCCAGGTCCACCACGACTTCGAACGCCAGCCCAACGGAAATACCGTCATCCTGTGCGAACGCTCCATCACCGATGAACGCATTGCCCCGGGCACGCTGTTGAGTTCCTACATCCTGGAGGCGACCCTGGAGGGCGAAGTCGTTTGGGAGTGGCGCAGCGAAGACCACATCGAGGAACTCAAACGCCTGGCCGGCGTGCAGTTCCCCACGGGCAAGACCGACTGGACCCACTCCAACACGGTCCAGGTCCTGCCGCAGACGCCGGCATCGGTCGATCCCCGCTTCCGGGCCGGCAACATCATCATCAGTCATCGCGAGCTGAGCCTGGCTGCGATCATCGACAAGGCGACCGGCGACATCGTATGGACATGGGGTCCCGGCATACTCAACCGCCAGCATGCGACCGTCGTCCTCGACAATGGCCATCTGCTGTGTTTTGACAACGGCCCCGAGCGAGGATACTCCGTCGTATGGGAGGTGGACCTGCTGACCGGCGCGATTGTCTGGTCCTATCGAGGCACGCCCCAGGAGCCGTTTTACGGCGCGTTTCTGTCCAATGCGCAACGCCTGCCCAACGGGCACACCTTTATCTGCTCCGGCTCCAAACCCGACAGCGGACGGATGTTTGAAGTGACCCCCCAGGGCGAGATCGTGTGGGAGTTTCAGAATCCCTATGCGGAATACGCCGAGGGAGAACTCGAAGTGTATCGGGCCTACAAGTATCCACCGGACTGGATCGAGCCTTTCCTCAAAAAGCGCGCGTAGGGCATGAACGGCGCGGTGGCGTTCGGAATCTGGCGCCGGCGGGCGGCTCTGACGTTCACAGCAGTGGCGAAATCAGCACGCACAGGTCCTCGGCCATTTCCCGAAGCGGGCTGACCTCCAGTTTGCGGGGCTCCATCGACCGGTCCATCAGGCCACTGACCCATTGGGCGATGCGGTCGATGTCGGGCCGGGAATAAACAAAGATGGCGGCTTCGTAGTTTAGATAAAAACTGCGAATGTCAAAGTTGAGCGAACCGACCGTGGCCACCGCGTGATCGACAAGAACGTGTTTGGCGTGGACCATTGCGCCGCTGTAAAGGAAGATGCGCGCCCCGGCCGACGCCAGAATGCGAACAAACCGCCCGCGCGCCACATCGGTCAGAAAGTGATTCGACGTGTGGGGCAGAACGATGCGAACGTCCCGGCCCAACCGGGCCTGAAGCACCAGCGCCTTAAGGATTCCCTCATCGGGAATGAAGTAGGGGGTGACGATCCAGACGCGTTCGCGCGCATCGTGAATGGCCGAAAGAATCGCGTCATACAGCAGATCGTCCTCGACGTCGGGGCCGCTGACGGCCAGCTGGGAGAACGCCTCTGCCCCCCCGGCGGCGAACTGGTCGGAGGCGACGCCGGCCGGGACCGGGTCCAGCGTTTCGCCGGTGGCGAACTTCCAGTCGATGGCAAAAAGGGCGTCCATGTCGGCCGCCAGAGGCCCGTGGACAACCGCCGCCGTGTCAAGCCATCGGGCCGGGTCCACGTGCGGCCCCATGTATTCACGGGCAATGTTCATTCCCCCGATGATCGATTCGCGCCCGTCGATCACGATCAACTTGCGATGGTTGCGAAGATTGGCCGACCATTTGCGCCGCAGCGGCAGGACCGGCATGAAGACGCCCACCTTTCCACCGGCCGTTCGCAACGGATCGAAGAACCGCCCCCGGCTGCGAAAGCATCCCAGGGCATCCAGCAGCACGCGCACCTGAACGCCCTGCGCCGCCTTGCGCGCGAGCAGATCAACGATCGACTGACCGACCTCGTCCCGTCCGAAGATGAAAATCTCGATGTGGATCGACCACTGGGCGCGCTCCAGCGTGGCGCACAGTTCGCGATACGCCTCTTCACCGTTGCCGATGAATCCGATGGCGTTGCCCCCTCGCGCCGGCGGCATCCCCCCGGTCGTCAGGACCGCCTCGATCTCGGCGTATGGATGGCCTGAATCCCAGTTTTTCTTGAGCGCGAGTTCCAAGGTTCCCTTGCGGCGGACCTGCTTGGCCAGTTTTCGTCCGCCAAACAGCAAATAGGCGGGCACTCCCAGATAGGGAACGAAGAAGATGGCCAGCATCCAGGCGATCGAGACGGAGGGACGGTTTTCATCCCTCAGCATCCGCGACACCAGAATCATCGCGAAGGCGAAGCCTAGAATCGTGACCAGATGGGTCAGCAGCAGTTCGCGCACCAGTGACATGGCAGGGGAGTCCGTTTGTCCGCCGATCGGCCGACATGGCGTCGTTAAGGCTGTCTGCGGATTGTATATCTGCGCCGGGCCGGCTGATCAAATGGTTCTTGGCCCGGCACGCAAAAAATGGGGGCGTCATGCGGTTTCGCAGCCGATTCCCAATGACCGCCAAAGGACAGGCTGAGGCGAGGCCTTATGCTCCTCCAACTCGGTGGACGTCAGCGATTGGGATTCTGGCGTTGCCCGGTCAAGAGATGCGAACCCGCGAGTCGCAACCCATAAAGAAACGCGCCCTCGCAAGCGAGGGCGCGGGATTCTGCGAATGACCCTGGGGGGCGATGCGTCTTTTCAATACCGCTCAATGCGGCGCCGCATCTTCAGCATGTTGCGGCGCGCCTTGCGCTTGGCGGCTTCGAGCTTGCGACGGCGACGCTCGCTGGGTTTCTCGTAGTGTTCGCGACTGCGCAACTCCTTGAGAATCCCCGCCTTCATGCATTCCTTCTTGAAACGCTTGAGCGCCCGATCCATTGGCTCGTTGTCATCGACGTGGATGAGACTCATTTAAAGGACACACCCCCCATCTCGAGAAGCGCAAGATGTCTGGAGCCTTGGGGCCGCGTATAAACAGGCCCAAGCTACAAAAGCCCTCATTTATCGCATGCGAAGGGGCGGGGCTGTCAAACCATTTCGGACCGCCTTTGCCAGCGGTTTGTTTCCTGCATGTGTCACCGAGAAAACAATAGAGCCTGTTGCATAATGAAGGGAGCGGGGGCGTCTCGCCCCCGTTCGGGAGGTTTTTCATACCGAATTCCGGGGGCGAAACCCCAATCCGTCAGCCCGGTTCGCCGCATGGCGGAAACTGCTTGGGTTCTTCAGAAAGTTTTGTCCAACAGTCCGTTGATTATGTCACGGGAGCGTCTTCCAACTGCGTCGAAGACCTTGGCGGAACCATCGAAGATTTCGACCGATCGTCGCGAAGCGCTTTGGAGGCTTGCCTCCGCTATGGAGGGCTTGGCAGCGTGGTTGAAAGCGGAGGCAAGCCTCCACACTCCAAAGCGCTTCGCGCAGATACGACCGTTGATTTCTCAAATTGCTGTGAACGGCCGGGATGAGCAATCGTTTCTCTCGTCCCCAGGGCTCCCGGCCTTCGGCATAAAACGTTGTGATGAACCATTGTTTGTAGCGCTTCCTTCAGGGCGTCCAAACCGTTGGGGATGGGTGAATATCGAACGCCGTGAAGGACGCGCTACAAACAGGATATAGCCCTTGCAGGCCGACGGATTGGGGGGGCGAGACGCCCCCGCTCCCTTCCGATTGACATTCGACAACTGGCTCAATAGACACCCATGGACCTGCCAAAGGCTATGGATACCAGATAAACTGGGACAAACCACAATGAATCATTTTTGTATCTTATACATTCTATTGGGCCACTATTGTTTCTCAAAAACGGTATATCGACGAATGAGTCTCAGTGGGGAACGGATGATGATAGGATGGCTAAATCATATTTCATCAATCATTTACACGCCGTAACGCCAGTGGGATGGCGGACTGGCATGGCGGTTGCCCTATGCGGCGGGCATCACGAGAGGCCGTTCTTCTCCGAGCATGCGCGGGAAAACGATCTGCCTCGAACTCACAACTGATGCAAACAGACAGGGGGTTCCCATCATGGATCCGTCAATTGCAGAAGCGGTAAAATCTTTCAGCGCGATGAAAGTCGGCTTGGACACGGTCTGGGTTATGATTGCGGCTTTTCTGGTGTTCTTCATGAACCTGGGATTCGCCGCGGTGGAATCCGGGTTCGCCCGCGCCAAGAACTGCGTCAACATCCTGTCGAAGAACTTCATCGTCTTTGCCGCCTCGTCACTGGGCTTCCTGTTTCTTGGCTGGGGTCTGATGTTCGGCGATGGAAATGGGTTTATGGGGGCCAAAGGACTGTTCTTCGTCAGCGGCCTGGATAACTCGCCGGCCACCGGCGACGCTTACCGGGGCGTGTATTCGGCGATCAACTGGACCGGCGTTCCGCTGTGGGCCAAGTTCTTTTTCCAACTGGTCTTCTGCGGGACGGCGGCCACGATCGTTTCGGGCGCGGTCGCCGAACGCATCAAGTATAAGAGTTTTATTGTCTTCACTTTTTGCATGGCGATTTTCATCTATCCGGTCGTGGGCCATTGGATCTGGGGGGGCGGCTGGGCGGCAAAGATGGGCATGTTTGACTTCGCCGGCTCGACGGTCGTCCATTCGGTCGGCGGCTGGGCCGCCCTGGCCGGCATCCTGGTCTTGGGACCGCGGCTCGGCAAATATGGCCCGAACGGAACGATCAAGGCGATTCCCGGCCACAATCTTTCGATGGCCACGCTCGGAGCGTTCGTGCTGTGGTTCGGATGGTTCGGTTTCAATCCGGGTTCAACGATGGGGGTCGGCGACGGCAGCGCCATCGCCCACGTCGCCGTCACGACAAACATGGCCGCGGCGGCCGCGATCATGAGTTCGACGCTGCTGGCCTGGGGCTTGATTGGCAAACCGGACCTGGGCATGACGCTCAACGGCTGCCTGGCCGGTCTGGTGGCCATCACCGCGCCGTGCGCGTTCGTCACGGTGCCGGCGTCCATCGTTATCGGCCTGATTGCCGGGGCGCTGGTCGTCCTCGCGGTGCTGTTCTTCGACCGGATCAAGATTGACGACCCGGTCGGCGCGTTGTCGGTCCATCTGGTCAACGGAATTTTTGGAACGCTGGCCGTGGGGTTGTTTGCGGTGGATGGGATCACCGGCACGGCCACGGGCAATGGGTTGTTCTATGGCGGCGGGTTGAAACTGTTGCTGGCCCAACTGGCCACGGTCGCAGCCACGGCCGTCTATGTGTTCGTCGTCGCGCTGGCCATCTGGGCAGCTCTGAAGGCGACGGTGGGCATCCGGGTCAGCCGCGAAGAGGAGATTCAAGGCCTGGATATCGGCGAACACGGCAACGAAGCCTACTCCGGGTTCCAGATATTCCTGACGCAATAACCGCTATCGCAAGTTCCGTGGGATTTCCCACAGGTCCGTGAATGGCGGACCCGACAACAGCGCCACCCAGACAAGGAGAACACGCAAATGAAACTCATCGTCGCATACATTCAGCCGGAGAAACTGCCGGACGTCAAACAAGAGCTGTATAAGGCGGAGGTCTTCAAGATGTCCGTCACCAACGCCCTGGGATGCGGACAGCAGAAAGGCTACCACGAATCCTACCGCGGAGTGGACATCGAGGTGAACCTGCTGAAAAAAATCCGCCTGGAGATCGCGGTCAACGAGGATTTCGTCAAGCCCACGGTGGACGCGATCATCAAAGGCGCGCGAACCGGCAACATCGGGGACGGCAAGATATTCATCCTCGACCTTTCCGAATGCATCCGCATCCGCACCGGGGAGACCGGCGGCAACGCGATCGGCTGATCCGCTGTCGGGCCGGACTTCACACCGGCTTAACCGCCCGGCATGTGGCATTCCGGGACGCCGTTCCGCCATACGGGGACGGCGTCCTGTTATTTAAAGCGAAATGCCCTGGCGCGCGGCCACCGTGCGAAGGTGTTCGGCCGCCAGACGATACTCTTCCTCATTAGGCAGGTGCTCGATCATCAGCGGCGTGTCGGCGTCCAGCCGGTTCAATTCGCGCAGATAGGCCCCGAAATCCAAGCCGCCCAAACCGGGACGGGCTTCGTCGAGATGCGTCGTAAGCCGGTCGCGCAGGATAATGTCCTTGGCATGGCAGGACTTGATCCATGGCCCCAGCTTGGCAAAGCATTCGACGATAAAGGCGGCGTTGGCAAAGTAGCGCTGGGGGCTGCAGATCATGTTAACGGGATCCAGGTGCACGGCGAACATCGGCCGGTCGATCGCCTCGATCAATCGCAGATAACTGTCGGGCGAATCCGGATACATCCACGGCATGGGTTCGAGCGTGTAGAACGAGCGGGTGGGCTTGACCGCGTCGATAATGTCGCGAACGACGGCGACGATCATCTCGAACGTCTCGCCGGTCAAATCGCGCGCGTCGGGGCCGTCCCACTTGGCGCCGCGCGATCCCGCGATGTTGACGCAGCAGCGCGCGCCGATGCGGTCCGCCAGGTCAAGGCCCTTCCTGCATTTTTCGATCGCGGCGGCGCGCTTTTCGGCGTCCACGCTGAGCGGATTGCTCCAGGCGCCCACTTCCGCAATGACGATGTCCGCCTCGCGCGCCGCCTTCGCATAGGCCGCGACGATCGCGTCGTCCGCGCCTCCCTGCAGCGGGCAATACGCCGCGCGATACCCCGCCTGCCTGACGGCGGCAGCCCACGCTTCGGGCGAGTCATTCTTTCGAAAAACCGGTCCTCCAAGACGCATGGCGCCACTCCTTTCCATCAGCGCGACTGGGCGCGAATCCAGCGGACCGTCTCCCGCGCCTCCGCCGGATCGCGCGCCTGCAAGTTGATGATCACGCGTCCGCGCTTCAACGCGTTGATGTTCTCATAGACTTGCCGTGGCGTGCAATTGATCATCAGCGGCACGCCGCGATTCCATTCCATCAGCCGCCCCAGGCTGTCGATCGGAGGCGGGCAGTTGGGGTCCTGGCTGATCTGCAATACGCGCAATCCGGCGACGCGGGCGATGGCCTCGTGACATCGCAGGCCGTAAGCGTGATGATGAATGTAGCAGCCTCCCGCCGCCGCGGACACGCGGTCCGCGTAGGGACGCCCGAACTCGGCGTAGATATCCGGCGTCGCCAGATCGGTCGCATCCTCGGACATGAAAACGGCGTTGCCGGGATGCCAGACGCCCCAGATCGGCGTCCCCCCCTGAACGGGCGGGACGATGCGTCGTTGCTCGACCTCCAGCCACAGGATCGCCCCGGCGCACTTGTCCATCAGCGCATGGACCTCGTCGGGCGTCTCGAAAACATCAGTGAACAGCGCGTTGCCGCGCAGCGCATTGGCCATATCCATCGGACCCAGATGCGAAAACGTCTGCGTCGCGAAGTCGCCTTCGTTGCGCTCAACCAGGCGGCGATTCATCCGCGAGATCATCCGGAGCCACCGGTTGTTCTCGTCCATGCGCAGCGTTTCCAATTTGTCCCACGAGTCGATCACCGGATGGGTCCAGGACGTGTCCTTGCCGATAATGACCTCGCTGTCGCTGAACCAGGCGCTGTGGATGGCGATGCCGATGCCCGGGCTCAGGCACGGGATGCGGTCGTCATCGGCCTCCTGCAGAACCTGAGCGTCGATGGCCACGCGGCGCGTCTGAAGATCAATGAACGCCTCGGCGTCGTCGGGGAAACTCCACGAATTCAGAGGCCGTCCTTTGAAGCCATGGCGCGCATAGTCGATCCGCATCTCCCACAACGCCAGCGTCACCAGAAACCGCCCCGGCGTTTCGTCCTTCCAGAACTCATGATGGCGCTCGATGCGGCTTCGGAGCCACGGTTTGACGGGTCCGGTCTCGGTCATGCGCGCAAAACTCCTTATGCCGTCCAACGGTGGCGCGGATGTGACTCAACGCGTGATTGACATCGCAGCCACAGACTTGAAAAAGCATTCATCGCGCAGCCACGCGACCACACAACAATCCATGTCCGCGCGCTTTAATCCCAACCCATTCGCGAGAAATTATCCTGAATCCGGCAGTTGAAGCCCGCGGAATACGCGGAAAGGACGGGATTTAATCTCGAATAACGCCTCACCCAATGGGTAAGTCAGACATGAGACTTCCTGTCCTCGGTTTCCGTGTGTTCCGAGTGTTCCGTGGGCCACAACTGCCGGATTCAGGATTAATGTGTTTGCATCCCGCCCCTATACACTGCTTCCCCCCGGCGAGGCAAACGCCGTTTCGCGTCGCCGCGCTTTTCCCCAAGCCATGGGGCGCGGTCCGCCCGTCGGACGGCAAGAGCATTGGATATGCCGATATGCGTGAGACGCGGCGGGTCAGTTGACCAGGAAGACGCCCTCGCAGGCATCGAGGGACAGGCGCAGGCCGGCGGGGGCGTCAGTGAGGGCGCCGGTCAGGGGGCGATACAGTTTCCAGGGGCCCCGGGCGCGCAGGCGCGGCTGGAGCGTGATCGCCCCGGCGTGGTTGTTGGCGATGAAGTAGATGTCGTGACCGTCGCGGCGGCGATGGACGTAGCAAACCTGCGGATCGGGTTGGACCTGCGCCGATTCGGCCTCCGGACGCAAGAGTTCAAGATCGGCGCCGATGCGGTCCTTGAGCGCGCCGGAGAGGGCCTTGAGCGACAGCGGCGTTCCGATTGAGCCGAACAATCGCGCCATCACGGCCTCCAACTCCGGCTGGTTCTTTTCTGAATCCGCCATGTCCGGCGTTTCCCAGACGCACATGACGATCCCTCCGGCGGCGGCGAACTGTTCGAGCGCCCGCGCCGTCTCCAGCGCCAGGGCTTCGACGCCAGGCAGAACGATGACGCGATAGGCTTCGGCGCCGATGCGCATGGCGCCGTCCCTCATTCCGCCGGCCGTTGCCGCGGCCTCCTGAATGGCCCGTTCATCCACCAGATCGAAGTCAATCTGGTTTTGGATGAGCGTCAGACCGGCTTCATGATAGCGGCTGGCGATGCGGGCCCGGCGCGCGTCGGTGTCGCGGTTGGGCAGCGCCGGCCCGGTCCACGGCCCCCATGGCGTCCACCATGCCCAGCCCGTGCGCACGGGATAGAGCATGGCGACGTCGCAAACGTGGTGGCCGCCGCGCAGCATCAGGCCCAGTCGGCCGACGTAGTCGTTGTAGGCGCGGTAGCCGTCCTTGCCGACGGCGCCCCAGTGGTGATACAGCGTCAGCAGGTTCACGCCCATCGCATACAAAACGTTGGCCTGCCCCAGCCAGTCGCCCAGACTGGTCTTGACGCCCTTGATCCGCTGGTTGTGGCCGGAGGTTTCACACTGGACCAGTTCGCGCCCCGTCAGATGCGCCACGGACGAGACAACTTTCGGGGCCATCAGATGCTTGGTCAAAACGTCCTGGGGATTGGCTGACAGCAGGTCGATGCCGGGCAGTTGCATAGGGCGGACGACGGCCATCTGGTCGCCTTCATACATGATGTTTCCGTAAAGGCCTTCTTCGGCGAGGACGTGTCCGGACGAGGCGATGCCATTGGCCGCGCACCAGTCGGCGATCTGCTGGTGATAGGCGGCGACATACAGCCGCGTGGCGACATCCCAGTAGTCCTGTCGCACGAAGCAGTCGCGTTGTGAATCGCCCGTAAACAGCGACAGCAGGCGCGGGCGGATGTCGTAGCCCTTCAGGGCTTGAAACTTCTCCGCAAAGGCGGGCGTCCACGGCAGCGCCGGCGGGCGATCCGCGAAAAGGGGCTGATCGAGGACGAACTGCTTGCTATCGCGTTCGGACGGCAGCGAACCGCCGTATTTGGCGAGCATCAGCGGCTCGTCGGTGAAGACGGCCTGGACCTGCTTCCAGATTTCGGGCGGCGTTTCGCGCCGGTAGGCCTCGTGCGTCACGCGGATGAAGGCCTTGACGGCGTCGGGATTGAGCACGTCGATGTAGTGGCGCGTGTCACCGTGCGGAATGGCCGTGACGAAGGTTCCCTCGAACATCGTGCGGCGGGCAAAGTAGCAGACCGTCCATTTCCCATCGGGCGGCGTCCAGCGTAGCGCGCCCCATTGATCAACGTGGCCGGACAGGTCGATCACGGCCGCGGACGACGCGTCCAGAGGCGACGCGCCGGCCGGAAACGCGACGGCGCCTTCGCACATCCGGCAACTGACGGGCAGGGCGATTTCGATGGGCTTGCCTCCCTCTGCCGCATGGGTGTAGCAGGCCAGACCAACGGCCGTGTATTCGGGATGCGCGCGGGTGACGACGCCGCCGGCCGTCCCGCTGGGATACGCCTTTTCGTCATAGAACCACAGCGTCATGCCCATCTCGATGGTTTTAGCCGCGCCGTATCGCCATATCTCCCACTGGCGCGCGCTCTGAAGATAGTCCTTGTAACCGACATTGGCGACGATGCCGCCGATGCCCATTCCCTTGATCAAGTCAAGATAGCGGTCGATCCCCTCCTCGCCGGTCAGATTGTCCTTGTCGGTCATGTGGCGGTCGAAGCCATGAGCGATCTGCATCGGGCGAAATTGTGCGGGTGGATCGGCGAAGGCAGCGGAATCAACCACGGACATGGACGGAGTCTCCTTGGTGTGGGCGGCAGGGCTTTCGGGTGGCTGCGGCGCCGCCATGGACAACGCGCACGCAAACGCAGACGCCCCAAGGCTTGGGATCAAGTGAAGAAGTCGCATATGGGACGTATTGCAGACGGCTGTGGACACGAGATCATCAGGCATTCTGCGCATCGTCCTCCAGTTCCGCGGCTGTAAGGTCCAGGGCAGGGACCCGGTATTCAGCGGCCTTGTGCAAAAACGCGACTCGCGAAAGACCTGCCAACTGGGCGGCGCGTCCCGATGAGAGGCGGCCCAGTTCGTAGAACTTCATCGCAGCGGCTATAGTTGAAGGTCCTTGCGAAATGTGTCCACGTCTTCCTTCAGCGAAATGAGGACCGGTTCTGGGCAGTCAATCTCGACGACAGGCATCCTATTTCTCCTTGCGCATCATTGGGGAGGATTATGGCGCCGAAACGCCGACCAACGCCAGTCAATCCCGTCTGAAATCGGGATTATCGAAACCGGCCGCAAGACACGAACGAACGACGGGAATGCAGAAGTCAACAGATTCACGCCGTGGCGGCCGACTGCTGGCGTTCGCGTTTCTTGCGAAGGTCGGCGTTGAGGATGAGTTTGCGGACGCGGATGGATTGGGGGGTAACTTCGACGAGTTCGTCGTCGCCGATCCATTCGAGGGCCTGGTCCAGGCTCATTTTGCGCGGGACGTTGATCCCCACGTAGTGGTCCTTGCCCATCGCGCGATGATTGGTCAGGGCCTTCTTCTTGGTCGGGTTGCAGGGCATGTCTTCGGGACGGGAGTTTTCGCCGACGATCTGGCCCTGATAGACCGGCTCGGTGGGCTCAATGAACATGACGGCGCGCTGCTGGAGGTTTTCGATCTGATAGCCGGTGGCCGGGCCGGTTTCCATGCTGACGAGGGAGCCGCGCGTGCGCGACGGGATGTCGCCGCGCCATTCGCCGTATCCTTTGAAGCGCGCCGCCATGATGCCGAGGCCGCGCGTGTCGGTCAGAAAGTCAGACCGATAGCCGATGAGTCCGCGCGTGGGGATGACAAACTCCATCCGGATGAGGCCGGTCCGGGTATTCTCAACATGGAGCATCTCGGCCTTGCGGCGCGCGAGTTTCTCGATAATGACGCCCTGATACTCGGCGGGGGCGTCGATGATGAGTTGCTCCATGGGTTCGAGGAGGCGTCCGCCATCGTCGCGGCGCGTGATGACTTCGGGGCGCGAGACACACAGTTCCATGCCTTCGCGCCGCATTTCCTCGATGAGGATGCCCAAGTGGAGCTCGCCGCGTCCGGAGACCTTGACGCCATCGGCGCGCCCGACGTCCTCGACCCGCAGGGCGACATTGGCGCGCAGTTCGCGATCCAGGCGCTCCTTGATTTGTCGCAGCGTGACGGCCTTGCCGTCCTGCCCGGCGAAAGGCCCGTTGTTGACCAGGAAGAACATGGACACGGTCGGCTCCTCGATTTCGAGGGGCTTGAGGGCGGGATTCTCCAGTTCAGGGGCCGACAGCGTATCGCCGATGGTCATCGAATCGGGTCCGGCGATCCAGACAATATCCCCGGCGCCGATTTCCTCGACCTCGACGCGTTGCAGACCGCGCGTCACCCACATATAGACGGCGCGTTCGGGTGAAGCGCCGATGACTTCCCATCCCGCTTCGGGGGCGCCGGCGTTGAGCCAGCGGGTGGCCGTCCGCAGGAACGAATCCCCCTTCTTCAGTCGTCCTTGAAGAACCCGGCCGCAACCGATACGGCCGACGTAATCGCTCCAGGCCAGCGTGCTGATCTGCATGAGAAATGGCGCGTCGGGATTGCCCTTGGGGGGCGGGACATGAGCGACGATGGTCTCGAACAAGGCGTCCATGCCCTTGTGCTCATCGCGCTGGAGATCGCGCACGAGCCATCCGTCGAGTCCCGAGCCGTACAGAACCGGGAAGTCGGCCTGTTCATCACTGGCGCCGAGTTCCAGGAAGAGGTCAAACGTTTTTTCGAGGGCGCCCCGGGGATCGGCGTTGGGCCGCTCGACCTTGTTGATGATGACGATGGGCCGCAGCCCCAGGCGCAGCGCGCGCATGAGGACGTAGCGGGTCTGGGGCATGGGGCCTTCGTTGGCATCGACGAGAAGGAGGACCGAATCAACCATCGACAGGACGCGCTCGACCTCGCCCGAGAAGTCGGCGTGTCCGGGCGTGTCGATGATATTGATCAGATGGTCGCGCCAATGGACCGTGCAATGCTTGGCGCGGATGGTGATGCCGCGTTCGCGTTCGAGTTCGTTGTTGTCCATGACGCGCTCGCCCATGTTCTGGTTGGCGCGAAACAGATGAACGGCGCGAAAGATCGAGTCGATCAGGGTGGTCTTGCCGTGATCGATATGGGCAATGATCGCCAGGTTTCGGATGTGATCCATCGGAGTCATGAAGACGCGCAGAGCCTGCCTTGTGGCCAAATAAAACCGCGTTCGATCCGCTGCCGGAAGGCGCGCGGAATCAACGCGGCGCAGGAGTGGACACAAAAGCAGGGGGGGGCGCAAGCGAAAAGTCCGCCTAATGGCGCCGCCCCTGAAGGTTTCGCGCGAGGCGCCGTCATCGGGCAGCCGGCCACAGCGGTCGGGCCTGTATCAAGCCCCCGGCGCGCGCCTCATATTCCTCCGGAGTGCCGCCCCGGAGCAGGAGGCTCAGAAAATCAGCGTCGCGAAATGGACTTTGAGCGGTGAGTGGACCCAGCCGGGCAATCACCATCTTCAGCGAGGGGATGACATACAGCCGCTGCTTTCCGGCGCCGGCGGCCAGACGCAGATCATCAGGCAGCCATTCCGCATTGACGATGTCCCCCATGTCCCGCATGAGAATCGGGATGGAACGCAGCAGCAGAGGATCGACTTTCTTCTTCAGCCACCATGTCAGACCATAGGCGGGATTGGTTGTGGAACTCTGAAAGCAATCCTGGAGCAATCCGGGGTCCAGCAATTGGCGCTGTCCCCATCGCCCTTCCTGGCAGATGAGCCACCCGAAGTCAGCCCAATCGCGCGCTGTCATCCAGGCCCCTCCGCCCAGCCGGGGGTTGCCGTCGGAGCTCTGGCGCCACACGACGCGCGCCCCGATGGGACGCAGGATGCGGCGGTTCAGGTAGGCTTCAAACGATTCGTCATTACGAGCCCGGAGTTTGCGCTGCAGGATTTCGCCAAAGACGCACAGGTGGTTGGGGCCATAGTCGAAACTCGTTCCGGGAGGTTTGACCATGGGCACGGCCAGGATTTCCTTCCACGGCTGGGACTGGCCGAGCGTCCCGATCTCACCGGGAGTCAATCCGCTGGACAGGGTCAGCAGCTGGCGCAACGTGATCTGCGATTTGAGCGTGTCGCTGGTCCACTCCTGCAATGTCTCGCACGCGCGTTCGTCGAGAGACAGCAGCCCATCTTGAACGGCGGCAATGGCAACAATGCCGACGAAACTCTTCGAGCCGCTGGCGAGCATCTGCGGCTGAAATTCCCCGCCGCCATTGTCATACGCTTCAAATATGATCCGACCGTCCTGCATGACCAGAAAGGCCTGCCCTCCCGCCACTTTGTGATAATCATAGGCGGCCCGCACAGCCTGCTCCCGACGATCTTCGTCGGTCAGTTCGGTCTGCGACGCGGGCGGCTGACATTGCGTCCTGTGACCATTCCCCAGCAGACACAGACACAAGAGAAACCACAGAATTCGTTTTTTGGTCTGCACGTTCCCGTCTCCTTGCGGCGCAGCCCTTTCAGCAAATGCCTGCGGGCCGACCTGACGTCGACGCCCGCCGTCACGCCGGTTTTGTGCCACAGCCGCCACGGCGGCGCAAGAAGCGAAGCCGCCCGAAAACGACGCGGAAAAGCCTTGTTCGGTTCGCTCACGACCCGATACGCTGGCGCGCAGCAATTCTGACGGAGGTCAACCGTGGGCGCAACGCTTCGAGCAGGGATCATGGGAACGGGTTTCATGGGCCAGTCGCACGGCAAGCGACTGGGGCAGATCGAGGGAGTCACGGTGGCCGCCATCTGCAGCCGCGCCATCGAGACCGGAAACGCTCTGCGCGACAAGATCGCGGCGACGGACGCAGTGGTCTATACCGATTTCGACCGCATGCTGGCCGAGGCCAATCTCGACATGGTGTATGTCTGTCTCCCGCCGAACGCCCATCGGGGCGAAGTCGAGAGGGCCGCCGAACGGGGCATTCATTTGTTTCTGGAGAAACCGATCGCCTATGACGTGGCGACGGCCGAATCGATGGTCCGCGCCATCGAGAAGGCCGGGGTTGTTTCCCAAGTGGGGTATCACATGCGGTTCCGCAAAGGGGTCGAGCGATTGAAAGAGTTGATGGACTCGGGAGAGGCGGGACGTCCGACGTTGTTCCAGGGACGATACTGGTGCAACATGCTGGGCAAGGAATGGTGGCGCGACCAGTCGCAATCGCATGGCCAGTTGTTCGAGCAGGTTATTCACATCTACGACATGGCGCTTTACTTCCTGGGCAAGCCCTCCGGCGCCTGTGGTCTGGTCGAAAATCTGTGCCACCGAGACGTCCCCGGCTACAGCATTGAAGACACATCCGCCGGACTGGTGCGCTTCTACAACGGCGCCATGGCGTCCATTGTGGGCAGCAACTGCGCGCTGCCGGACCATTTCATCGGCGACTATCGCGTCGTGTGCGAGCGGGCGACGCTCGATTTTCATTCGACGGGCGACTGGCGCGTCAAGGATGGATCGACCGTCTTCCGCTACGGCGCCGGGAAGATTGAAAAGGAAGAGTTCGTCGAGGACCGCGATCTGTATCTGGCTGAATCGCTGGATTTCATCAACGCCATCCGCGGCGGGACCCCGCCGCGCGCTCCGGTCCGTGTGGGTCTGGAGACGATCCGCGTGGTCAGCGCGATTCTGGATTCGTCGTCCCAGGCCGGCGCGGCGCCGGTTTCTAAGCCCCTCGACTGAGTTTTGGAAGAAAGGCTCAGGCCGTCGCAAGCGTGGGCCGCCGGACCTTGACCTGCACGGGCCTGGCGCCCGGCGCGCGCGACGAAAGTGGCTTGACAAGGCACAAGAGGATCGATACAGTGCCCTCGCGTTGACGGTTGCGTCCTTCGGGCGCTCCGTGGCCGCGCCCCGGCGGGGCCAGCGTAGCTCAGCTGGTAGAGCAGCGCATTCGTAATGCGCAGGTCAAGGGTTCGAGTCCCTTCGCTGGCTCCAGGAATTGACTTGATATCTCCGCGCCTCAATCTAATACTTTTTAGATAAGGTCAGTAGGTTTCGGCCGCCGGACGGGACTCCAGGAAAACGGCCTGCGATTTTGAGTCCCGTCCGGCGGCCGGGACCTACTGACACGCCAAAGTGAACCGTGTTGCGCCCAAAGCCCAAGATTTCAAACGCCCACATCGAAAACCAATAATCCGTCGATCACGTTCGCGCTTGGGCAATTGCGGGACGAACGAAGCCACCGGCCCGGTCCAGGGCCGACTGCGCCTCGGTCGCCGTGCAGCCGCAGGCGGCCATGACGATGGCGCGCTTGACGCTGCCACCGGCCCGGTTCAACAATGCGGTGGCCGCGTCATAGTCAAGACCGGTGATCGTCATGACGGTGCGCGTGGCGCGCTCTGACAACTTACCGCACGTCAACTGCAGATCGACCATCATGTTTTCATAGACCTTGCCCAGCCGTATCATCGTCGCGGTCGTGAGCATATTAAGGATCATCTTCTGCGCCGTGCCCGCCTTCAGGCGCGTCGAACCCATGACCACCTCCGGACCGACGACCGGGGCGATCACGACATCGACCGATGCCATGAGCGCCGGGGGCGGACTGCATGTGACCAGGCAGGTGGAGGCGCCCTTCGCCTTCGCATATTCCAACGCGCCCAGCACGTAGGGCGTGCGGCGCGACGCTGCGATCCCGACGAGAATATCGCGGGCGCTGAAACCGCGCGCGTCGAGGTCGAGCGCCGCCGTCTCGCGCCGGTCTTCGGCCCCTTCACGGCTTCGCAACAGCGCCGATATCCCGCCCGCAATGACGCCCTGAACCATCGACGGCGGAGTGCCGAACGTTGGCGGACACTCCGAGGCGTCGAGGCAGCCAAGCCGTCCGCTGGTTCCCGCTCCGACATAGAACAGCCGGCCTCCGTTGCCAAGGGCGGCAACGATGCGCTCGACCGCCTCCGCCACCTGCGGGAGGACCTTTTCGATGGCTGGCGCAATGCGCGCGTCCTCGCGATTCATCAGACGGACGATGTCGAGGGCCGTCATGGCGTCAATGCCGGCGGCCGCCGGGTTGCGCTGTTCGGTCGGCAGGTCGCGGCATTCGGCAAAAACGCGCCGGCGTTCCTCGACGGCGTCCGATTCGGAAAACGGGTCCAGCGGACGAGGTTCCCCCGGCGCCGCCTGCGCCCGCCCGAGCCTCTCGAAGCCAATGCGCGCGGCGCCGAGCGCGAGGGAATCCTCCGGACACAGAATCGTGTCGGAAGGTTGCGCCGCGTGGACCCCGACGGCGAATCGCTCCTGGAAGATCGGTTGTTCGCGGGCCAGGCGGCCGCCAAGGACATAGGTGGTGACGGCATCGGGCGCAAACAGACTGCGGCGCACGGCCAGGGCGCCCGCCACGAGGGCGCCGACGGCTTCATCGATCACGGCGACCGCGACCGGGTCCATGAGTTCTGCGGCTTGAAAGACGCATGGAGCGAATGCGGCGATGGCAGTGCGGGGGATTTCGGGCGTGGCCAGCCGGGCGATGAGATCAACGGGCGAGGCGACGCCATAGTGTCCGCGGGCCAGTTCAAGGAGTCGGGTTTCGGAGCCCCGTCCATCGTGGCACGCGCATACGGCTCGCAACGCGGCCAGAGCGATGTGGAAGGCGCCGGCCGTGTCGCCCAGCAGGGCCCCCCATCCGTCGGCGCGGGCCGTCCGGCCCTCCGCGTTGCGCCCCCAGACGAACGATCCCGTGCCGGCGATCACGGCAATGCCGGGGCCCAGCACGCCGCCCGAGGCGAGCGTGGCGGCCGCGTCGTGGTCAACATGAACCTGGTGGGCGAGACCAAGCCGGGCCAGCGCGTCATGGATGGCCCGCTGCTCGGCTTCGCGCCCGGCGCCACTGAGGCAGCAGACCATCAGGTCGGCGGCGGGCCGGTTCGGCGGATGCCGGAGGCGCGGATTTGCGGCGAGAGCCGCTCGCGCCGCTTCTACGATGGAGTCAACGGCGCGCTCCAGCCCCACGCCATGAAGGTTGGAAGGCCCGGCGTGTCCTTCGCCCAAAACGCCGGCGTCCGCATCCACGAGGCACGCCGTGGTGTGCGATCCCCCACCGTCAATACCGATCACGCGTGCAGGCATATCCGGAAAGCCTGAGCTGTTTTAATTGCGGGCCGTGGAAGTCCTCGCCGACGGTCTGCGGCGGTTGCGGCCGCCGGCTAGGCCGGGAACGGCGGAATACGGACGAATTCGCGCAGCAAGGCAATGCGCTTGGAGATATCTGCTTTGCGCAGGCGCGCCGTGCGGCGGCAACTGAAGGCCTCGACACAGTAGGAGGCCATCACCGTGCCGGCGACGACGCCGCGACGGAAGGCGTCTTCATCCAGTTTTCGCGACCGGGTCACCGCGCCCATGAATCCGCCCGCAAACGAGTCGCCGGCGCCTGTGGTGTCGCGGACGGTCGTCAGCGGGATCGCGGGCAGCGCAAAGAACGACTTTTTGCCGAACAACAGCACACCGCTGGCGCCCTTCTTGATGATAACGCGAGCAGGCCCCAAGCGCAGCAGTTCCCGCACGGCCGCGGGCGTCGTCGCCTGGTTGGTGAACTGCCGCGCCTCGTCTTCGTTGATGCAGATCACGTCCACCTTCCGGAACACGCTCTCGAGATCCTGCGGCGCAGAGGTGATCCAGTAGTTCATGGTGTCGCACAGGACAAGTCGGGGACGGCGGACCTGGGCCAGCACCTCCAACTGCAACGCCGGCGCGATGTTGGCCAGCAGCACATGGGGCGCGCTGCGGTAGGACTCGGGAATCCTGGGCTTGAAGTTGGCGAACACGTTGAGATGCGTGAAGCGGGTGTGCGCCAGCCCCAGATCGCCTTCGTAGAATCCGGACCAGTGAAAGGTCTCGCCGGTGGAATCGATCTGAAGCCCTTCAAGATCGATCCCCCGGCGCTTCAGCAGGCGGATATGCGCGGGATCAAAGTCCTTTCCCACGACGCCGACGATGCCGGGCTGGGCAAAGTGCGATGCGGCCACCGAGGCGAACGTCGCCGCTCCACCCAAACCGCGTTCGAGATGTCCGTGGGGCGTGTCGATGGTATCGACGGCCACCGATCCCACGATTACCAGGTTCATTTCAAGCCCTCCCTGCGATTGGCCATTCCCGTGGCGCGCGCCGGCGGGAACTCTGTTTCAGAGGCCGGCGATGGACAATAACGTTGGCGTCTTCCGCGTTCAAGAGAGCGTTTCGCGCATGAGTCGGTTCCAGAAAACATGTTCGATTGCTTGAATCATGGTTCTTCACAAAGTTTTGCGCAACGGTCCATTGAATCAGTCACGGAAGCGTCTTCCCACACCACTGCGAAGACCTTGGCGGGACAATGGAGGCGTTTGACAGATCGTCGCGCGAAGCGCTTTGGAGTGTGGAGGCTTGCCTCCGCTTTTGACCGCGCTGCCCCCTTGCGGCGAAGCGATCGGCCCGGAGGCTTAACGGGGGTTGACCGTTCTAATGCTTTCCAGGACTCAAGCCGATATAGTGTAAGAGGAGGCGGCGAATGGAATCGAAGGACGATACGGGTCGCCGCCATTGCCATAATGAGCGATGAAACATCCATCGCGACGCCCCAGGCGGCTCCCGCCCCATCGGATACGCCGCCGGCGACCCTGAGTTCGGCGACGCCCCCCCCGGACGCCGCCGCTTCTCCGGAGGCGAATGCCGCCCCGGTTTCGGCGGACACGGACGGATTCGGCTCGGAGGACGTGGCCGCGCCCGCCCCCCCGCCGGAAGACCTCCGCCCCCCGGGCCAGTCGCTCAGCGTCACCCTTTCGCGGGACCGCATGGAGGCGTTTGTCGTCTGCGACGCGCGCGCCGATGTCAGCGATCCCGAAAAGGCTTTCGCAGAGATGCTCGCGTTCCTGAAGTCGCAAGGACTGGCAGGCATCGACGAGGAAGCCCTGCGCAATCTGATCCGCTGCCATCCCACTGCGGGCGCCATTCGGATAGCCCAGGGCAAACCGAAGATCGATGGCGAAAACGGAGACATCATTCTGGATTTTCAACGACCGGATGACGCCGAGACCCGGGCGTCCTCGCTGCGGCGTGTGGACTACCGGTCCATGCGACCGGTCGAAAACGTCGAGGTGGGCCAGACGCTGGCCCACGTCAAGACGCCAACGCGCGGCGAAGACGGATACGACGTCACAGGCAAGCCCATTCGCGCCAAGCCGGGCCGTCCTGTCCGCCTGAAAGTGGGCAAGAACGTCGAGATCAGCACGGACGGACTCGAAGCCAAGGCGACGCGCAAGGGGGTCGCCCGGCTGTCTGGAGGCAAGATCACCGTTGAGGAAGTGTTCACAGTCAATGGCGACGTGGACTGGGTCGTCGGCAACATCACGTTTGTCGGCGACGTCGAGGTGAGTGGCGACGTGCTGCCGGATTTCCAGATCAAGGCCGACGGCTCGGTGCGCATCAAGGGCAACGTGGACAAGGCGTCGATCGAGGCGCGCGAGGATGTGTCAATCCAGGGAGGCCTCTTCGGCAAGGCCGAATCCATCGTCAAGGCGGGACGCGACATTCATCTCAACTTCGCCGAGAACGCCCGCATTCAGGCATTGAACAACGTAATCGCCGAGGACGCCCTGCTGCAATGCGAGACGCGCGCGGGCAACATGATCATCCTCAACCGCCCCGGCCCATGTTGCGTGGGAGGACGGATCGTCGCCAGCGGCGGCATCGAAAGCGTGACGCTCGGCTCGCCGACGGCGGAGGTCAGCACGATCGTCCAGTTGCAGGTGGACCCCCGTCTCAAGCGCCTGCGCGCGCAATGGGCGAACGAGATCGCCGCCGAAATGGAAAAGGAGGCCGCGCGCGACGTCAAAAAGATCGCGCTGCTCCAGGCCAAGATCGCCACGGTGGACCAGCAGATCGAGCGCCAGCGCCACGCCAGCATCATCGTCAAGGAAGTGATTCATCCCGGCGTCGAGATCATCATCGAGGACGTGCGCTATGCGCCCCTGTCCGCGCTGACGCGCGTGCGCTTTGTTCTGGCGGCCGAGGAACACAAAATCCTGATGCTGGACGTGTAAGCCCCGTGGCGCCGGATTCCAACCCGGACGATTTTGACTTGATTTCAGAAACGGCGACGCCAAGCATGGCCCCGGCCGTTGCGACGGCCATTGAGCCCAGGCCACAGGATTCCTCGGACGCCCATGCGAATCCACATCGTGGGACGACAGATCAGCGAGGTGGCCGCCCTGGCGCGCGACTCCGGATTGCAGGTCACGGCGCGGACGCCGGACGTCATCGTCTGCCACGGCGGCGACGGCACGCTCATCGGCGCCGAGCGGGAATTTCCGGGCGTTCCCAAACTGGCGTTGCGGCTGGACAGCGAATGCCGCAAATGCCCCCGGCACCGCACGGCCAACGTCTTGCGCCAGCTGGCCCGCAACCGCCTGGTGGCGTCGGAGATCATGAAACTGGAGGCCCATGTCCGCGGGCGCCGGCTTCTGGCCATCAACGACGTCCTCATCCACAACGCCAACATCCTTTCGGCCGTCCGCTACAAGGTGTGGATCGGAGACGATCTGTATTCGGAGGAAATCGTCGGCGATGGCCTGGTGACGGCCACCCCCTTTGGCAGCAGCGCGTATTACCGGAGCATCACGCACAGCATTGTGCGCTCGGGCATCGGGCTGGCGTTCAACAACTCGACCGAACCCATCGACCACATCGTCCTGAGCGAGAGTGAGAGGGTTCGCATCCGCATCACGCGCGGGCCGGCCATCGTCGGCGCCGACAACAATCCCCAGCACGTCCAGTTGAGCGAGGGAGACGAGGTGACGATCGGCAAGGCGGCCGAAACGGCGACGGTCCTGGCCCTTGACACGCTGCTGTGCAACCACTGCCGCCGCCAGGACGGGCGCAAGTGGAACCGGCATGGCGCATTAATGGCCCTGTAGGCGGGTGACGCGTGTATCCGGTTCTGTTTTACCTGTATAAACTCCCCATCAGCCCTTACGGCGTGCTGCTGGCGCTGGCCCTGGTCATCGGCGTGGCGCTGTCCCTGTGGCGGGCCCGCCGCGTCGGCATGCGCGACGACGTGGTTCTGGACACGGCTTTTTTCGGCGTGTTGAGCGGATTCGCCGGCGGACGCGCCGCCTACATCCTGACCCACTGGAGCGAATTCACGCAACGCCCCCTGGCGTTGATTTTCGACCGGGCCGGTTTCACGTTCCTGGGCGGACTGATTGTCGCGCTGGCGGTGTGCGTGTGGGTGATTCGGCGCCGGGGAGAGCGGCCATTTCGCGTCGGCGACGTCATGACGCCGTCGCTGGCGCTGGGACATGCGCTGGGCCGGGTGGGCTGCTTTTTTGCGGGCTGCTGCTATGGGAGCGTCTGCCCGCCCGAATTCGCCGCCTGGGGCGTCTCGTATCCCCTGCGCCACGACGCCACCGGCGCTCCGCTGATGCCGCCGGCACTCTATGACCAGATCGAGCGCCAGGCGCTGCCGCCCGATGCGACGCGCTCGCTGGCCGTCTGGCCGGTCCAGTTGATGGAGTCCGCGGGACTGCTGCTTATCTTTATTGCGTTATGGCTCCTGTGGCGCCGGCGGCGGTTCGATGGCCAGATTGTCTGCGTTTATCTCGCCTCGTATTCGTGCCTGCGATTCGCTCTGGAGTTCCTGCGGGGCGACGCCGACCGCGGCATCTGGGCCGGGCTTTCGACGTCGCAGTGGCTGTCCATCGGATGTGTTGCGAGCGCCGGCGCTCTGTGGTGGCGGCTTCGAACAATCCCGTTGGCGCCCATGAGCCTGGAGCCGGTCGCAGCCGCCGGCGAGGCAATGAGGACCGGCGCGCCGCCGGATCGCCCGCCGGGCCGGTCCCGCCGCCGCCATCGCCGGGGAGGCAAATAGAAGGCGCGCGCTATCGCCCAATACTGTTCACTTCGGCGTGTCAGTAGGTCCCGGCCGCCGGACGGGACTCAAAATCACGGGCTGTTTTCCTGGAATCCCGTCTGGCGGCCGGGACCTACTGGCGTTATGTGAACAGTCTTGGGCTGCATGGCGGCGGTTTTAAACGAGGGCTTCGACTTTTTGCACAAAGTCTCACATTTTGCATGACTCTGTTCGAAAGAAAGGCTGGCAATTATTAAGACCATCATGCCGTGGACGCTTGCGGTGACGCTGGCGGCGGGGAATTGTTTTGCTCAGTCATCCCAGGGCGCAGGCGTGGCGGCCACCCAGACACAGCTCGCATCGGCAACCAAAGGCGGAGGCGTGGCGTCGGCGGCAGCGGAGGAGACCCAGCCGGAGGACAAGGCCGCTCCGGCGCCGCCGCTGCCCGTCAGTCTGATCTTTTGCGGTTGCGGAACGCGACAGGCGGCTTCCGGCGTCTTTGACTCGTATTCGGTTCAAAGCGCCTCGGAATAGGGGCGGCGCAAATCATTTCATATTATCAAAGGACTTTGACCCATGCGCATCGATTTCAAAGGAAAGATCGTTGACGAGCCGACGATTCGTATCGGACACATCGGTTGCGGATCGCATTCTTTCCGCAATCTGTTTGCGACGTATCAGTTCGTGCCGGTGGAATTGGCGGCGACATGCGATCTTGATGAGGCCAAGGCGAAGTTCTACGCGCGCCAGTTCGGCGCCCCCGCGGCCTACACCGATTATCGCGCGATGATCGAAAAGGAGAAACTCGACGCCGTCGTCGTATGCGTCAATTTCGACAAGCGGGGGCGGCCATTGTATCCCCGGATTGCCACCGAGTGCATGAACATGGGCGTCAATGTTTTTATCGAAAAGCCGCCGGCGGCGACGGCCGCCGAGGTCGAACTGATGATGAAGGCCTCGGATGAGACCGGCAAGATCGTCTTGTGCGGCCTCAAGCGCGCTTTCTTTCAGATGACCACCAAGGCGAAGAAGCTCATCGACGCTCCCGAGTTTGGCGAACCAATGACGCTGCTCCTCCAGCGCGAGGAGCGCATCCCGACGATGGCGGAGATGGCGGATTACCGGGCCGGAAATCCGAATACTCCCACCATCCGCTTCCTCGATCACTTCTGCCACCCCGCGTCGGTGATGCTGTATTTGTTCGGAATGCCTCAACGCATGATCTATCACCGCGCGGCGCACGGATCGGGCGTGGCGACCTATGAATATGACAATGGCCGGGTCGCCAGCATGTCGTTCACGCACGGCGGTTCGGGCGTCGCGGGCGGCGTCGAACGCGTCACGGTAATTGGCACGAAATACCGCACCGTGGTCGTCGAAAACTGCCGTGTGATCTGCTTCCAGGGGCCCGTCAGCGATCCGGGCGTCCACGAGTCCTATGGCGCCAAGCCTTCGTATTTCACCGGGGACATCGGGACGACGACGGCGTTGTGGGAACCGGAGTTTCAGTTGGGCCAGCTTTACAGCAAGGGCGTCTTTTTGCTGGGCTACTATGACGAGCTGCTGGAGTTTGCCCGGGCGATCATGGAAAAGCGACAGCCGACGCGCGGGACATTGGAACAATGCTGGCAGATCACGCACATGTTCGAGCAATTCAACCAAGGCCCCAGCCGCATGATCGAGCTGCGGACCCGTCCATGACCGGGGGGCGTCGAGCCGATCAGGCCAGCAGGTCCGGCAGCATGTCCGGATCGATTGAGCGGAAATCCGGAACCATCCGGCGAACGTGGGTGGCGTGTTTGAGTTCCTCTGGATTGGCGCCCGCGGTGATGGCGATGCAGGCCATTCCGGCCGTTTCCGCCGCTTGAAAACCGGGCAGCGAATCCTCGAAGACGACGCACTGCCGGGGCGCGAATCCCAGCAGGCGCGCCGCGGTGAGGAGAATCTCGGGATTGGGTTTGCCGTGGGTGACCAGTTCGCGATGGATGACGACGCGGAAATAGCGGCGGATATTGAGTTCGTCGAGGACCATGTCAACGTTTTCGCGCGGCGAGTTTGAGGCGGCGGCGCAGGGAATTCGGCGTTGATTGAGCGCCTGCAGGAGGGCCGTCAGTCCCGGGATTTCCCGGAGAACGGGACGAAAGGTCGTCCGGTAGATGTCTTCCTTCTCGGCGCTCATGCGTTCGATGAAATCGCGCGACACCCCGGCGCCAAAGATCGTGCGGACGTTCTTGTCGTTACTCTGGGCGTGGATGTGCCGTTGGTAGAACTCGGCGGAGATGGGATGGCCGTGGCGGCGGCACAGTTCGATCCATGCCGCCTCATGGAACCGCGCGTTGTCCACCATGGTCCCATCGACGTCAAAAATGGCTGCGATCATCAGTTCGAGTCCGTTCGGTTATTTGTCGGCGCGCCAGGATCGGCGTTTGGGCGTGGAATTTGGGAGGCCAGCCACTGCGAAAACGCTTTCGCGCCGGCGCCGTTGAGGTGAACCAGGTCGGCGAAGTGTTCGCGCCGCAGTCCGGGCGCCTGCGTTCCGTCAATAAATCGAGCGCCCTGGCCGTCGCACAACGCTGCGGCGGCTTTGCGCGCGTTGTTCCAGGCTTCGGCGGCGCCGGGGATCATTCGGTCGAAATCCGGATGCTCCGGCATCAGAACCACCGTTACCTCGCAGCCTGCGCGCTTCAGCCGCCCCAGCGCGGTTCTCAGGTCGCTCACGGCCGTTTGGCTGCTTCGAGCGTGGGTGACGGTTTCCCGGATCGCGTCGAGCTGGCGCTGACGGGAGGCGTCGGGCGTCGTCTCAAAAGTTCCGTCCAACGAACGCCAGCCGCCCTGCCGCATCACCCACTCGCTGGGCTGCAGGATCGGCGGCCCCTCTTCGATCATCCGGCGCAGGGCGTGGCGGTAGCGCCAGAGGGCGAGGCGGTCGATCCAACGGGCGCGGTCGTCCATGACACGGAAGAGACTGAAGGATTCGAGGTATTGGTCGAAACCGCGCATCAACGGCGCGTCGCCGGTGAAGATCAGGAACGTCCACCCGATGACCACGCGGGTTTGTCCGGCCTGGAACGCGGACTGAAGGCGCTCGACAAGCCGGCGCAGATAGCGGGCGTTTTCGGGTCCGGCCAGACACAGCGCCCCGCCGCAACCGTCCCGCGCGTCATCGAGCATGTGTGGGACCAGGCCGAATTCGGCCGTCGAGTCTCCCAGGATCAACAGCCCGGGGGGCTTGTCCTGGCGGCGCATGCGTTCGAGCTGGAAGATTCGCTCGCCGAGCCGCAGCGGGTAGTCGGCCTGGTAGAAATGCCGGATATGCGGGGCTGCCAGGCGCAATCCACACTCCAGTCCGGCCAGCCACACGGCCAGAGCCAGCGCGAAGACGGCCGCGCGGTGGGGGCGCAGCGAGGCAAAGTCGAGCGTCTCAGAACTGAAAATAGATGAAGCTCGCACTGCGAGTCACCCCCAAATAGATCAGCCCCATCAGCAGTCCCGCGGCCAGCCATAACCGCCCGTGTCGGGTCGTGCGGGTGTGGAACAGCGCGAGGTGATCGCCGGTGAGGCGTTGTGGCAGATCGAGCGCCAGCAGCGCCATCATGGCCAGCGCCGGGCCGGCGCCGATGTTCCATGTCCCGCGCAGACTCAACAGGCCGTCGCAATAGGCGAAGGCAGTCGCCCAGTCGGGCGAGCGGAAGAATATCCAGGTGAACGCGACGAGATGAAAGGTCAGGAGCGTCATGGCGGCGGTCTTCAGAGCCGGGCCAAGCGACCGCAGGGCGGCCTGCGGGACGCGCGGGCGGTTGGAGCAGGCCAGTTTGTGGACGGCCAGATAGGCGCCATGCAATCCGCCCCAGATGACAAACGTCCAGTTGGCCCCATGCCACAATCCGCCCAGCAGCATCGTGAGCATGAGGTTGCGATAGGTCATGAGCGTGCCGTGACGGTTGCCGCCCAACGGGATGTAGAGATAATCCCGCAGCCATGAGGACAGGGTGACGTGCCAGCGGCGCCAGAAATCGGTGATATTGCGGGCCAGATAGGGCTGCTGGAAGTTTTCGGTCAATTCGAAGCCCAACAAATGGGCGCTGCCGCGGGCGATGTCGGAATATCCTGAGAAATCGCAATATATCTGGGCCGAGAAGGCGTAGAGGCCTCCAAGCAACTGGCCGGCTGAGCAGGCGGCGGGATCGGAAAACACGCGCTCGACCAAGGGGGCGGCATTGTCAGCGATGACCATCTTCTTGAACAGGCCCAGCAGGATCAGGAACATCCCCGAAGCGAGTTGTTCATGGCGCACGATGCGCCGGGACTGAATCTGCGGGATCAGCGTCGAGGCCCGTTCGATGGGCCCGGCCACCAGTTGGGGGAAGAACGTGACGTAGAGCGCGAAATCCACCGGATTGCGGACGGCTCGAATGCGGCCCCGATACACGTCGATCGTGTAGGACATGGTCTGAAAGGTGTAGAATGAGATGCCCACGGGCAGCGCGACGCGCAGCGTGATGGCATCGATGTGAAAGCCGGCGGCGGCGGCCAGCGCGGCCAGCGAATCGGCGAAGAAATTGAAATACTTGAAGGCGCCGATCATGCACAGGTTGCCCGTCACGGCGGTCAGCACGAACGCCCGTCGCAGGCGCGGGGAACGGGTGGATTCGATGCCCAGGCTGCAGCCGAAGTCGAGCAGCGTCGATATCCACACGAGGATCAGAAAGCGCCAGTCCCACCAGCCATAGAAGACGTAACTGGCGGCCAGGAGGAAGACATTCTGGGCGCGGTGGGCCAGGCTGTAATAAATGAGCAGAACGACGGGCAGGAAGACCGCATAGGCCAGCGAGTTGAACAGCATGGCCTTGTCACAGCGTCCATTGCTCGAAGCAGGCGATCTCGGCCACCGGCTTTCGATTCTTTTGCGCCGGGCGCGAATCCGCCGGATAGCCCACGGCCATCAGTTCCACAACCCGGATATGGGCGGGGATATTCAGGACGGCCTTGACCAGGTCCTGATGGAAGGCGCCGATCCAGCACGTCCCCAGCCCCTCGGCGGTGGCCTGCAGTGACAGGTGGTCCAGCGCGATGGCCACGTCGATGGGGTAGCACTTCTCGCCGCAGGTCATGACGTGGTCGTTGGTGTCGGCGCAGGCGGCGATGACCACCGGCGCCTCCTCCACGAAGCGCTGGCCCTTGGCGGCGTCGCGCAGGGCTGCGCGCCTGGCCGCGTCGGTCACAATGACAAAGCGCCATTCCTGCCGGTTGCTGGCCGAAGGGGCCAGACGGGCGGCCTCAATCAGCCGCAGCAGAATCTCGCGGTCCACCGGACGGTTCTGATACTTGCGGACGCTGTAGCGGTCCACGATCACGGGCAAGACAGTCCCAGACATGCTTTGGTCTCCCTTCCTGTGATGGTTCCCTTGCTTTTCCGTCTCTCTGGCGCGCTTCGTGGAGGACGCCGCCCGGCGCGGACGCGCGGGCCGGCTATTTCTGCTCCGCGACCTTCAGGACATAGTCCACGACCTTGTCGGGGATGTCCACGCCGGTCGTGAGGATCGAGTTGCGGAACTCCATCGTGTAGTTGACTTCATTGACCAGCAGGCCGCGCCGGGGGCACTCGAGAATGTCGATGGCCACGATGCCGCCGCCGACGGCCTGGGCCGTGCGCAGCGACAGGTCCCGCAGTTCGTCCGTGACGGGGCAGTTGGTCGCCCGTCCGCCGCGGGCGGTGTTGGTGATCCAGTGCGCGGAGTCACGGTAAATGGCGCAAATGTTTTCATCGCCGACGACGAACGAGCGGATGTCGCGCTGCGGTTTGTGGATGTATTCCTGGATGTAGAAGATGGAATGGTGGTAGGAGCCCAGGACGGTTTTGTGTTCCAGGATCGCCTCGGCGGCGTCGCGGTCGTTGATCTTCGACAGCAGGCGACCCCACGAACCGACCGCCGGCTTCAGGACGACCGGATAGCCCATCTGCTCGATGCACTTCAGGGCCGATTCCTCGGTGAAGGCGACCATGCAGCGCGGGCACGGAATGCCGGCGCGCGCCAGGCGGACATTGGTGAACAGTTTGTCGCCGCAGACGGTGGCCACCTCGTAAGAGTTGATGGTCCTGACGCCGCGGTGATGGAGGATCATCAGCGCATGGAGCGCCCGGGAATGGTTGATGCACCGTTCGAGGATGACGTCGTATTCGGTGAAGGCGTCGCCGCCCAGTTCGAAGGTGATGTCGCGGTCGTCGATCTTGTCGTAGGAGACGCCGCGTTTTTCCAGCGCGTCAAAAAGCAGTTTTTCTTCCTTGCGGACGATGGAACACAAGACGCCGATTTTCATGGAACTACTTTCCTGGAGGGATGAAGGGGACGTGGCCGCCCCCCGGATGGGACGTGGCGCCCGCGAAGGCCGGTGGGCCGGCGGGACCGCCGTTGCGCCCGGCGGGCGCGCCTGCCCGCCTCGCCGCGGCGGTGTCAGGCCCGACCGGTTTGTAGAATGCGGGCGTTCGATCGCGCATGGCCTATTCGCCCCAGTCTTCTTCCTCTTCGGGGGCTTCGGCCACTTCGGGCGGGTCCAGCGAGAGAATCTCCAGTTCGGCCCCACAGTCGGGACACTCGATGATCTCGCCCTCTTCGGCGTCTTCGGGCAGCGAAACCTCGGCTTCGCACACCGGGCATACTGCGGTCATGATGGCTCTCCTGTGATGAGAGAATATCCAGCGATCACCGGGAGGTGATCCGCGGTCCTGGATTTCAGTTGATCGGGCGCGTCGAGCCTTCCGTGGCATACAGATGCTTGATCCGGCGCTGGCCGCTGGCGGCTTCGCGCAGCAGATCGTCCACGAATTGATCGTTCAGCCGCTCCTGGTCGGACATGGTCTTGATTTCCCACGTGATCTCCGACAGCAGATCGTCGGCGATGGTCAAGCCCAGCTGCTGGGCGCGGTGCTTGATGGCGTTCTTGCCCACCAGACGGTGCGCCACGTCGATCTTGCGGTCCATGCCGAAGTCGGCCGGATCAAAAATCTCGTAACTGGCGGCCGAGCGCACGATGGCGTTGGTATGAATGCCGGCGCGATGATGGAAAGCTGTGGGGCTGGTCAGGCAGCTGTTAAAGGGGATGTCAACGCCGACCAGACGCGCCACGTATTCGTCCAGGGGCTTGAGGGCCTTGAGATTATACTTGGCTACGCTGGAGCGGTCGATCGAATACAACCGCGCGATCAGGCCGGTCAGGGGCGTGATGCCATTGCGCTCGCCGATGCCCAGGACGCAGACGTCCAGGTGCGTGGCGCCGGCCATCAACGCCGCGTAGGAATTGGCAATGGCGCATCCCGCGTCGTTATGCGCATGGAATTGAATCTGCGCCTGCGGGAACAGAGTTCGAAAGCGCTTGACGGCGTCATAGACCTCGAAGGGGGTGGCCACGCCGACAGTGTCGGGCAATCCGATGCGATCGGCGCCGGCTTCGAGCACGGCGGTGAAGACGCGTTTGAGGTCTTCAAAGTCGCTGCGGAAGGCGTCTTCTCCCGAGAAGCGCACTTCCATTCCCATGCCCTTGAGATAGCTGACCATCTCGGTGGCCCGCGTGATCACCTCGTCGATGGACTTGCCGTGGCTGTATTTCTGCAAGATCGGCGATGTGGCAAACATCAGATGGAAGACCTTGACGCCGGTCTGCAGCGCCAGGTCCACATCCGGCTTGGCGCAGCGCAGGTGGGGAACCAGTTTGGACTTCAGGTTCAGGTCCACCAGCAGCTTGTGGTCTTCGAGCGAGACCGCTGACGAGGCCGGCGAACTCAGTTCGATGTATTCCACGCCCACCGTGTCAAGCATCTGGGCGATCTTGATCTTGTGATTGGTCGTGAAGCGCGAACCGGCGAACTGCTCGCCCTCGCGCAGGGTGGAATCGACCAGGTGAAACGGTGGAA
>Ga0101944_10001741_pt1 | contig 41694 bp, 32 predicted proteins | sample DewCreD2012metaG_FD_75245 | JGI IMG/M metagenome (GOLD analysis project Ga0101944, IMG submission 75245) | Hot spring sediment bacterial and archeal communities from British Columbia, Canada, to study Microbial Dark Matter (Phase II) - Dewar... ... | reverse complement strand
GTCATCTTCTCGCGCCGCACGGCCTCACGCGCGGCCTGCGCCGAATGGTTCAAACGCGGCCATCCCCACATCGTCAAGGAATACCGCGCCGTGTGCGAACTGCTCGCCCCGCCGCCTACATGGCGCCGCCGGCTGGAGCATCACATCGCCCGCGGCCCCAACGACGCCTGGCTCGAAGCGGTCTATCCCGGACGCGCGCCCAACGCCGCGATCGAGATCGAGTGCCTGCATCAGACCGCAGACCGGGGCGTGTTCCGTGTTTGGCCGTTCACCGGGCGCCGGCACCAGATTCGCCTTCAACTGCGCGCCTGCGGCTACCCGATCGTAAACGACCGTCTCTACGGCCTGCGCCCGCGCCAGGATCCTTTCGACCTGGATAACCCCCTGGGTTTGTGCTGTTATCGCATCGCCGTGGCGCAGGTCCCCGGCGCAGGCCGATCCGGCGGACCTGTCGAATGGATTTCGACGCGGCTTGCGGCGGACAATGCCCGTTGACGGATTGGGCGGAATCTGCTCCACTGGGGTCGTTTATGGGCGGCCCGCGCCGCCAGGAATCAGTCATGGCGTTTTCACATCCATCGCGCGCGCGCGACGCGTGTTTTACGGCCGTCTGCCTCCTGACAGCGGCGCTGTCCATTGCCGCCTCGGCGTGCGCGCGCGGATTGATGAGCGGGGCCGACTGGGTCGGGCGTATCCTCCCCCCGGTCTTCACGCGCGAAACCGCCTCGTTCGAGACGCTGCTCTACGCCTTCATCGCCGTTCAGACGGCGCTGACCCTTCTGTTCTTCGTCGGATATTTCTGCAGCCTTGACCTGTGGCGCCGGCGACGGCCGGTGGCAAGGCTGTGGCTCCTGACGGCGGCGCCGGGCTTGTTCCCCGCCGTGCTGGCCATCTCGAACGCCCCCGAAGAGCTGATCGTCTGGCTGGGCGCGTTGGGCGCAACCCTGGTCGCCGCGCCCCTGCTGGTTCTGGGTCTGGAGCGGCTGGCTGGATGGCTCATGACCGCCCTGGGCCGACGCGCGCGGGACCGGGATTGGATGCGCCTGGCGGCCCGATGCCTGAAATGGGGAACGCGGCTGGCGCCCGCCGATCCGGCCGCCCGCCGCGATTGCGGCATGGTCCTGAGGACGACGGGCGAGCCGGCAACCGCGCGCGCGCTGCTCGAAACGGTTTTCGAAGCCGGTCAGCGCGACCCGGAAATGGTCGAAGTCCTGAGCGAACTGTCGCTGGCCGAGGAGGACTGGCAGGCAGCCGAGGAGCGGCTCGAAGCCCTGCGCCAACTGCGGCCCCATGACCGCGATGTGATCGTCCGTCTGGCCGTCGCCCGCAATCGCCTCGGACGCTTCGAGGCGGCGCGCGATCTGATCCTTTCCATCCCGCCCGAGGGACACACGCCGCCCATGCTCGAAGAGCTGGAACTGTGCGCCCGCGCGTTGCATGACATTCAGGGCGCCTTGTCGGCCGCCGAACGTCTGGCGCTGGGAATGGGCTACGAGGCCGCCCGCGATCACTACGGCTCATTGCGCGACGCCTTCCCTCAGTCGCCCGAAATCCTGTGGGCCATGGCCGACCTGGCGCGCCAGCGCCGCCACTTCGCCGATGAGACCCAGCGGCTCGAAGAATTGATCGCCATTGCCCCGGAGCACTGGGACGCCCACGCCCGCCTGGCCGGCATCTATCGCGACCAGAACCGCCCCGACCTCCAGTTCCGGCGCCTGCAGGCCATCATTGACGGAACCAGGACGCCCGACGCCGAAACGCTCCTCGAATACGCCCGGCTGCTGGCCGGCCGCTCGGACTACAAACACGGCCTCAGACTCATGCAGCAGCACGCCCTGCGCTTCCCCGAAGACGCCCGCTTTCCGCTGGCGATTGCGCGGTTTCATCTGGCCCTGGACGAACTCGAAGCGGCCGAGGGCGCCGCCCGCGCCGCGCTGGACGCCGCCGCCGCAAGGCCCCAAAACGGCGACGAGTCGCCCCTGGCCGGAGAAGCCCGGTCGCTGATCCGGCGCATCGAGAAGGCCTCGAACCGACGCCGGCTCGAAGCCGCCCGCGTGGCCGCCGAAGCTGATCCGAACGACGTGGACAAGCGCTTCGCCTTCATCGCCCTGCTGGCTGAGAACGACGACGCCGAGGCCTGCGTCCGCGAGCTGGACCGCCTGGCTTCTCGCCATCCCGAACTCAAGGCGCGCATCCAGAGGGAGGCTATCGAGTTCACTGCCAAGACCGAGCGCCCCTTCATTATCTACCGTTATCTGTCCGATCTCGCCCTCCAGGACAAGGAACTCGAGCGCGCCCTCGAACTCTATACCGTCATGTCGGCCCGTTCGCTGCATCCCCGCGAAATCATCGGCGAAGGCTGCGAGCGCATTCTGACCCTCAAACCCGACTTTCTGCCCGCCCGCGCCATGTTGGGCGAGTTTCATGCCTCGCGCGCCGAATGGAACGAGGCCATCGCGGCGCTGACGCCTTACTTCCAAAATGGCGGCGAACACACCGAAGCCGTGGACCGCGTTATGTTCCAGGCCGCCCTCAATACCCAGGATGTGGCCGCAGTGGGCGAGTATCTGGATCGCCTCATCGCGCACAAGCCGCGCGACGCCGCGCCGGCGCTGGCCGCCGCCGAGTTTTACCAAGCCCGCGAAATGGACGCCCTGGCCATCCAGGCGTTGCGACGCGCCCGCTCCATCGACGACAACAACGCCTCGGTTTACGAGCAGCTGCGCGCCCTGACCGAAAAGGTCAAGGAGGCGCGCTACTTCGAACTGCGCGACCAGATCGAACGCGATCCCGAAAACGTCGCCCTGAACATGGAAATGGGCGACATCCTCCTCGAGCGCGGCGAGCATCTGCAGGCCGTCAAATACTACCAGATCGCCGCGCGCGACGACAGCCTGGCCAATCTGTCGCAGGCCAAGCAGGCGCTGTGCCTGGCCCATCGCCGGCTGTTCGACATGGCCGAGGAACAGCTGGACCGCGTCACGCTGGATCGTTCCGGCGATCCGCAATCGCACGAGATCAAGGCCCTGGTCTATGCCGTCGGAGCCATTTATGAATCCGACAACATGCTCAAGCAGGCGCTGGGCGTTTACAAGCGCATCTTCCGTGTGGACGCAGGCTTCCGGGACGTCGCCCGCAAAATTGAAAAGATTGGCTCCTGAACATGCTCTTTGTCTTTGACGTTGATCGGCCCGAATCCGCTGGAGCGCCGCGCCGCCGTGTTTTCCCGGGCGCCCGGCTCCGGCTGGGCGCCGTCTGCGCCGGCCTTCTGGCGGCGATGGCGGCCGGCGCCCCGGCCCTGGACATGCGCAACAACGGCGCCTACAGCCTGTATCTGCGCGATTTCAATGGCGACGGCCGCGCCGACGCCGCCGAGTTGACAGGGCGTTCGCTGAACCTGTTCTTCACGCCGCCCGGCGCCTGGCAGGCGCCCGAAAGCCCCTCGGTTTCCATCCGCGTGCCCGACGAGGTGGCGCTGGTGGCGCCGGCGCGGCTGGCGCCGGGGGCGCGCGCGGCCGCGTGGGTGGGGCTGAGCGCTCGCGGAATATGGATTCTGGACCGCAATGAGGCCTCGGGCCGGTTTGCCCTGCATACGACCGCGACGCTGTCATTGCCGGACGTGTTCGCCACGCCCGGAATGGCCGTCTTCGCCATGGACCTCAATGGCGACGGCGCAGACGAACTGCTGACGCCCCAGCCCGGAGGACTCGGCGTCTGGAAGACAGCCCCGGACGGACCGTTAGAGCGAACGTTTCTGGCGCCGTGGGACGATGCCCAAGCCTGGTTCATGGATTCAAGCAAGTCGCCGCGGGTGTTGTCTCCCTATGCCCCCAGCGCGGAGTTCACCCCTCCGCCCACCTATGCGGCCGCATGGAACGGCGGCGCGTGGAAACTGCGGTCGGGCTGGGCGCTGGGCGCGGCCGGAGCCGGATACACCCTCGCCGATCTCAACGACGACGGCCTGCTCGATCTGGCCGGCGCCAACGCCCTGTATCTGCAGGAATCCGAACTGACCTTCGCGCCGCCGGCGCGCGGCGCCGAGGCCTACAGCGAACTGGGAAATTTCACGTTCGCCGCCGACTTCGACCGCGATGGACGGCCCGACGGTCTGCGCCTGGTCGGCGAACCCAGCCTCGCCCGGCCGCGCACCCGCATCGAACTTTATCGCGGCCGCTTTCCCGAGCCCTTTGCCTTCGATCCGGACAAGCAGAACATGACCAGCGACTACACCCCCCGCCCCGCGCGGATGCCCGTCGTGGATTTCAACAATGACGGCTATTATGACCTGTTGCTGACGCGGCTGGACCTCAAGGCCGCCGATCCCCAGTCCAATCTCAAAGCCTATTTCCAAAAAGGCCTGAAGGTGGACCTGCGGGTCTTCCTGTGGAATCCGGCCGGGGGATTCTTCGGCGAGTATCCCGCCTTCGAACGCCGTCTGGACCTGGCCTACGAGATTTTCGGCCTGCTGTCGGAAAGCGACGTCCCCATCATCGCCGACTATGACTTCACGGGCGATGGCCTGCCGGACCTCGTGACCAAGGCCCGGTCCGACGCGGTCGGATTGTTTCCACAGATCAAGGCCCAACCCGGCTGGCTGTGGGACGCGCCGGGCGGATTCGACACCGTCGCCATTCGCTCTCAAACGCTGAACCACAAGGCGCAGGCGTTGTATGCGCGCGAGATTGACGGGCAGTTTCCCGTGGAAATCCTGTGCGTTTCGCCCCGGGACGCCGAAGGACGCCGGCAGACCAGCGTCATTCATTGGGACCTGAACTAGTCAGGGCTGGGCGGGCCGGCACTGAAACCCGTCAAAGAACGCGCGCGCCTCGGGCGACTCGAGCTCCCGCGCCGAGTCGGAAATATAGGACAACTTGAAGAAAAACGGCGGCGCGATCCGGTATTCACACAGCGCATGGAATCCCGATCGCTCCTTCACCATGGTCTCGGCTATCTGCAGCGGATCGCTTAGAATGTGATCAACCTCCGGTGAAGGGGTCGCCTCGGCGATTCGATACCACACGCGCCGGGCAGGATACCCCTGAAATTGAAAATCCTCTTCCCGGACGATCCGCGCCTGCATCCGCTCGCGATCCTGAAGGGTCGCAATGTTCAACGCAGAATTCAAATCGATTCGCAGGAAGACCTTTTCGGTGTGGGTGAACCAGCCCAGCGTGCACGACGTGTGGGCATCCTTGGACGAGGAGAACTGCACGTAGGTGGATTCGCCCTGGCGCTCGCGATGCACATGCGGCAGCGAAAACCCCGGCGGCAGCCGCGCCTCGATGCGCCCGTCCCGCGAACGGATGAGAACGCCCTGTTCGGTCTGAACGGCGTCCTCGCGAACCGGGATTTCCGGCTCCGGCGTCGCGGTCGGCGCCGGCGGCGCTGCCTGGCCGGGCGGCATCGACGGCGGCGCCGGCTTTTTGCAGGCCGCGATGGCGCTTGCGGCCAGGGCAAGCAACAATAAAGATAGAGGCCTCATGATGACGTCCTCACGTGTCAGAGTCTGAACCGGCCCGTGTCGCGCAATGCCGGCAACGGGATTGTAGGAATGCCCAATCCTCCCAAGCCACCCAAAAACGCCGCGACATGGGGCGGCGCCGTTGCGCTGGGCCTGTGGTGCTGGAGCGGCGTGTGTTACCGCGCGGGGGCCGAGGCCGTCGGCGCCCTGCCGTTCCTGTCGCTGGCGTGCGCCGTCGGCGTGGCCACGAGCGCCCTGATTCATTGCCTGCGCGGCAAGCCCCTGTCGCAGATCGCGCGGCCGCCCCGGCGGGTGATGGTGGCGGGATTCTTCGGCGTGACGCTCTACACCCTCGCCCTGTCGATCGCCGTCGCCCGGGCCGATGCGCGCGACGTCGCCCAAGTGATGCTCGTCAATTACCTGTGGCCCATCTTCATGGTGCTGCTGGGCATGCGGCTGCTGCGCCAGCGCGTGCGCATGGGCCGGATGCTGGCCGCCGTGGCCATCGGATTCAGCGGGATTGCGGTGGCGCGGGGATTCGACTCGCTGTGGCGGCTGCCCGCCAGCCTCGCGCCCCACGCGCTCGCCGCCGCGGGCGCGTTCCTGTGGGCGCTGTATTGCGTGCTGTTGCGGCGGTGGAACGTTCCCGAGGATCAGGGCGGCTCAACGTTTCATTTCGCCGTCTGTGGCGCGCTGGCCGGCGCCGTGGCCGCCGGACAGGGCGATTGGGCCGCGGCGATGGCGGGATTTAACGCGTCCGCCCTGGCCTGGATGGCGTTCATGGGCGTCGGCCCGATCGGCGTCGCCTACTACCTGTGGGAAATCGGCGTCAAGCGCGGCGCGCCACACTTGCTGGCCATTCTGGCCTTCTTCACGCCCGTCGGGTCGGCGGTCCTGATCGGCGTGTTCTTCCGGGAAACGCTGAATCCGGGGCTGCTGCCGGGCGCCGCGCTGATCGCCGTGGCCGCCGGGCTGGGACGCAAGGCCTCCGGGCCGACCGATTCGTCGGATCGGCAGAATTGGGGCTCCAGGGCGCTTCGACAGCCAAGCAATCAGGATTGACATGGACCCCGCCACATCGGGCGTGTCGCAAGTCTTGTGGGATTGGGGACTACCCCGTGATCACTCTTTCCGCAATGAGATGCCGTTTAACGATAGAGACGAAGCGCCTTGCCTTGTCCAGAAGAGCGCAGGCGTCTTCGCGCGTGGCGGAGACGGCGGAACGATAGTCAAAGGTCTGGCGCATGCGAAACGCCTTGTGGATGTCCTGCGACAAATCTTTGGGGAAAATCCCTTTCAGAACAAACTCAGTGTCGAAGAGACTGATCGCTCCGGTATGTTTGTTTGGAACTCTGCCAATGCGCTGCAGCAAGGCCAGGACTGCGTAGAACATGGCATAGTATGCGCGATTGATTACGCCTTGTGGACTTCGCTCTCCCGCAAGAAGATACTCGGCGTCAGCGAGAGCCGTGTCGGCTTGTTCAACTCGATAACGAACCAGTATTGTGATCTCCTCCGTCTTCACGCCGCCACTCCATCCCGTCGTGCAGCCAAGGCAAGCAGAGAGTGCCTCTCCGGCCCCTCTTCCCATTGTTTTCTGGAGAATACGACTGGAGACACTACGACTCCGTGCGGGAAGCCGGCTTCCCACGCGCATTGCCCCACATAGTCGTCAGCGTCGGGTGTTATCGGCTCATCAAGGACAATGATCACATCCAAGTCGGACTCCGGCGCCGCATCCCCGCGCGCCCTTGAGCCGAAAGCAATCATGCGGCGGATCGTTTCGCGACGTGAAACCAGTTCGCGCAGACGTGCCAGAATGGTTTGTTCGATTCCGCTCATGCCGGACAATGTGACCGCGTCTTATAAGTGACGGCGATACGCCATCCGAAAAGAATGATGACGAACCGCTTGCGGGTGGGCAAGCCATTTTGCGCTTCCTTCTTCCATTCCTCGGGGAGCCAGATCAAAGGCATGCGCTGAGCTGCAGATCGCGAAATCGCAAGCCAGCAAAGCAACCAAGATATTCCTGTCATGCGTCGTAAGCCCACAAACCTCGCAGCGATCGCACGTAGCGAACGGACATCGGAAAGTAGATCAGGAAGGCGACCACCGACACGGCCAGATACAACAGCGCGCTCAAGGCGCCCGGCATCCCCAGCCACCACGCCAGCGGCGCGGCGCCGGCCGAAGCCTTGGCCTCAACCAGCGCGGCGGCGGCAAACAGCGGCGAGATGCGCGTCAGCGCCAGCCACGCCGGATCGGCGGGGCCCCGCCCGATATTCGCGATCACGAAAAGCGCCACGGGCAGGACGACCCAGAGCAGGACCACGCCGGCCAGCAGCCCGCGCATGACGTAAAGCCGGTTGTTGAACCGCAACGTCAGAATCCGCGCAATGATCGCAAGCGCCATCGACGCGGTCACCGTCACGGCCAGCCCCATTTGAAAGGCGGCCCCATCCACCGGCGAAGGGCCGGAATGGAAGTATTGCCACGAGGCCCAGACCCAGGCCCCACACAACGCGGCGACGAAATACACGGGCGCGTCAATCACGCGCAGGAGCGGAAACAGCCGCTTGTAGCGCCATTGCTCGTCGCCGACGACCACGCGCGAGGCGCAAAAAATCATCGACGCCGCCATCAGCAGCGCCAGACCCGCCCACAGCCAAACGGCCGCGTCGTCGGGCCCGACGGCCCCCCAGTCCTTGCCCATCAGAAATCCCAGTGTCACGCCGAACACGCCCACGAACTGGCCGTAGCGCAGCGAACGGGCTTCAACGTCGTAGAGCTTGCGGCAGGCGATCAACAGGAACAATGCCGACACGCCGGCGCCCGCCCCCATCAGCAGCGCCCATCCCGGAACCATCAGCGCCCCGCCCCACAGTGGCGCGCGCGTCCACAGAAACCCCGTGAACGCGCCCGAGCCGCCGATGACGCTGGCCCGGATGACGCCGAAAAACATCAGAAAAAAAAGCCCCAGCGTCAGCGCCATCATGGCGCCCTGCGACGAGCGCGTCTTGTCCTTGATGCTCGACAGATACATCCCCGCCGAACACATCGCCAGCGACGCCCCCAGCAACAGCCCGAACCACCCCAGCACTTCCTCGGGCGACATGCCGCCATACAGGAACGGAACGCACAGGACCGGCAGCGCGCAGATTTGCACGAGCACGACATACATCATCGTCGAGATCAGCCCGCCGGCGACGAACGTCGAGGGGCGGATCGTCGTCACGCGCAGAAAATCAAACGTCTGCCGCTCGCGCTCGGCCGTGATCATTCCCGCCGTGATCGATGGCGCCACCAGCAGCACGAGCAGCGCCTGCACGCCAAAGACCGTGAAGAACACCGACCGGCCCACGCCCGCGATCTGGGCGACGAAGTTCTGTCCCTGCCGCGGATCCAGCCGCGCGCTTTGCACCGTCAACAGCAGGAACGAAATCCCGCACACCAGGCCGACGTAGGCGATGAGAAAGAAGATCATCGCCTTGCCGCGCATCCGCCGGCGCAGTTCGCGCAGGAAGATCGGATTGTCAAACAGCATCGGGAGGAGGGTCATGGAGTCCTGTCTTTCAGCGGTGAACCAAGGCGCGTGTCTTCCCAAAGGTCATTCGCAACCACGGCAGACCTTTCATCTACTGTGTTCAGCGGTTGCTATGCGGCTTCGGCCTTGCGGCGGTGTTCCATCGCCCGGCGACGACTCTCCTCGACGGGAGGATCATCCCAACGTCTTTGACGCCATTGAGGCTGGCGCTGCCCGGCGCCGGGAACGCTCAATTCGTCTGGCGCCTTTGTGCGCCTTGGCGGCCTCGGACACCGAGACGACTTTCAGCCCGGAGAGGCCCAGTTGCGCCATCGCCCTTCGGCCGCTTGCATTAATCTCGTCGGCAGTCTCGTTGCGCAGAGCCAGCCGATGCCGGATTTCATGCAGTTCCCACATCATTCGGTCCTCGGCAGGTGAATAGTCGTTTTTATAGCGTCCCATATCTGGCCCCCCCTAGATGCTCAAGGGTCAGGATCTGAATCGACGGGAGGCCGACGGCCTGATTCGAATCATGTATCGCCTTGATCGTTTTCAGATTGACGATGTGACGGAAGTTCCACGAAACGATCGCGTCGAGTCTCGAATGTGATGCTGCTGCGATATGAATTGTGTTCCGGACTTCGCGTGGCAGAATTCTGGTCCGATAGGTCGCAGCGAGCTTCAGTACTTCCTCGTTGATATCCAAAACGATGGGAGACAATAGAACAAGCAACCTCGCCATTTTGTCCCGCAGTTCTGGATGCGTGTTATTGTTCACCTCTTGCACGACGAGCTCTGAGGCGTAGAGCTCATACGATTTTGCCTCATTTTCTATCCATTTCTGCGTCACCAGTTGTCGCACCGGTTTCTGCAAGTCGAAATGGGCCGAAATCACTGAGGTGTCAAGATAGATGCGCGGCTTGCTCATGGGAACGCCCGCCGATAGAATCTGTTGTTGCGCAATGTTCCCGTCAGGCCACCTTGCCCTCGGTGATCTTCATGAAGGCGTCTTCGAGGTCGAGTTCCAGTTCGCGGACGCTTTGGACTTTGACGCCGGCTTCGACCAGCGAAGACAGGATGAACGAGGTGTCTTCGAGGTCGAGGGAAACTTCGACCTGGAGGGTCTGGCCGTCGGCCGACACGTTCTGGACCTGCGGGTTGGGCTCGAGGACGGCCCGGGCGGCGTTGGGGTCGCCGGCGACCTTGACCTCGACGACGCGCTGCGCCTTCAGCCGCCGCAGAATGTCGTCCACCCGCCCGGACACCAGCAGGTTGCCCTTCTCGATGATGGCGATCGTGTTGCAGAAGTCCGACAACTCGGTCAGAATGTGGGAAGACACCAGGATCGTCTTGCCCATGTTCTGCAATTCCTTGAGTAGCTCGCGCAGTTCGATGCGGGCGCGCGGATCGAGGCCCGAGGCCGGCTCATCGAGCAGCAACACCTGGGGATCGTGCACGAGCGTCTTGGCCAGGCACAACCGCTGCTTCATGCCGCGCGACAGCGCCTCGACAAAGTCCTCGCGCTTGCCCGTCAGGTCGGTCAGTTGCAAAACGTCGTCGATGATCTGTTTGCGGCGCGACTTGTCGATCTTGTAGGCCGCCGCGAAAAAGTCCAGATACTCCCAGACCTTCATATCGTCATACACGCCGAAGAAATCGGGCATGTAGCCGATGACGCGCTTGACGTCGTTGGGCTGCGTCAGGACGTTGTAGTTGCAGACCTCGGCGTGGCCCTCGGTGGGCTTGAGCAGCGTGGCCAGCATCTTGATCGTCGTGGTCTTGCCGGCGCCGTTGGGACCGATGAAGCCACAGATGTCGCCGCGCTCGACGCGCAGATCGAGATGATTGACCGCCACCAGGCCGTTGAAATGTTTGGTCAGTCCGAAGGTGCGGATCATGGTCTCTTTTCCGAAGTCTGAAGCCTGGCCTTGTTCTGCCATATAAACGCCGGCAATCCGAACACGGCGCAGAAACCTTGAGGTATGTTCATGGCCCGCTCGCCGGGAGTCAAGCTGCGAAAGGCCGTCTTGAAAACCCTTGAGCCGAACCGGCCCGTGACGGCATTAATCAAGAGCGGGCCGCGCACGACGCGCGCGACATCCCCTTCGGACGATCTCGATCATGACCGCCTTGACTGTCAACGATCTCCCCGAAACCTATCACGATTGCCGCCGACTGGTGGCGGGACGGCTGCGCGGCGATGGCGCGCCGGTCCCGCCCCGCGCGCTCAAACCGCGCCGCGTCGATGAGCGCGTGCTGCAATGCGCGTGGTTCGACCGGATGTTCGCCGACGAGGGATTGGCCACCGCCACGGGGCGCCCCCTCGTCATTGTCGATCCCGGGCGCTGGAACCACGAACAGGGGCCGGACTTTCTGGGGGCGTCGCTGGTGATCGACGGTCAGCCGCGCAAGGGCGACGTCGAGGTTCATGCCGATGCGCGCGACTGGAAGCGCCACGAGCATCACCGGGACTTCGAATACAACCGCGTCATCCTGCACGCCGTCCTCGAGGCGCCCGACGGCGCCGTCCGCGATCCCAAACACAACGGCGAACAGGCCGAGCGCTTCGTCATGCGCCCGTTTCTGCGTCCGGACCTGGAATCCATCCAGCGCGCCGTCAATCCCGACGACTATCCCTTCGATGAGGGCGGCGGGCGCGGCAAGTGCGCCGCCATCATCGCCGAGATGTCCGACGCGTTCCTCGAACGATACTTCGATCTGGCGGCCCGCGAACGGCTCGAGGCCAAGGTCCGGCGCTTCGCCGACCAGGCCGCCGACGAATCGCCCGAGCAGGTCTTTTACCAGGGGCTGCTGACCGCGATGGGCCACAAGGGCGGCAAGGCGCTGTTTTTCCTGTTGTCCAAGCGCGCGCCACTGGCCGAGGTGGCCGATTTTGCCCAACAGGCGCCGCCGGCCGAGCGCGTCGTCCGGATCGAGTCGATCCTTCTGCACGTGGCCAGCCTCGTTCCCCCGGCCGGCTCGCGCGAGGGTTTTGACGACGAAACCCGCGCCTATCTGGACCGGTTGGAGGCGCAGTGGGCGCCGGCCGCCCCGTATTTCAACGACCGCATCATCCCGCCGACCAAACGATGGTTCACCGGCATCCGGCCGGTCAATTTTCCGCCGCGCCGTATCGCGGGCGTGGCGGCCCTGGTGGCGGGGGCCGCGTCGCCGGGACGACTGTTCTCGGACCTGGTGGAATTGTTTCGCACGACCGCGCCGCGCGCGCCCACGCGCAAGACCGCCCGCGAGTTCGTCCAGCGCTTCTGCGGCGCCGTGATGATCGATCCGGGCGGCTACTGGTCGCGACGTTACTCGTTCGCCGCCAAAAAGGCGGCGCGCGCCATGACGCTGATCGGCGAGGATCAGGCGCAGTCAATCCTGCTCAACGCCTTTGTGCCACAGGCAATCGTGCGGGCGCGCGCCACGGGCGACGCGGATCTCGAGGGCCGGGCCTTTGCCCTGTATCACCGGTTCCCGCGACTGGCCGAGAACGCCGTGACGAAGTTCATGCGCTGGCGGCTGTTCGCCGACGAAGGCCGCGCCAAACAGCTGCTGACAACCGAGGCGCGCCAGCAGGCCCTGTTCTATCTGTTCAACGACTGTTGCAACAACGCCGCCAAGACGTGTGACCAATGCGCCTACCTGCGCGATGAGGGGATGGCCTGACAAAAGGTGGACGGGACGGATACAAAAAGGCGCGGCGTCCGGTTTGTGCCGGACGCCGCGCTGTGGTTTGGCGCAGGCGATGGCAAATCCGCCTATTCCGCGTCGTCTTTTCTGAACCGCAGGTAACGGCTCGTGAGCTTGCCGCCGCTGACGCGGACGACGTCGCCCAGGCTGAGCGTGCCGTTGGACGGATCATAGGGGAAAGCCGTGGTGAACTTGCCCGTTTTGACGGTCACCGAACCATCCTCATCGGTGACGTCGAGGAAGGCGTAGTCCTTGGTCGGCGACGGCGTCGCCGTGGCCGCCGGACCGCAATCAACCAGCTGGTTCTTGATGTCATTGACGCCATCGGGGCCGACGCTGAGGAGCAGCCACTGGTTGCGGCTGTCGGTCTTCACGGGGCAGTCCACGGGCGTGTTATTTGTATTGATGGCCACCAGTCCGCCGGTGAACAGCTGCAAGTAGCCACGGTTTTTGAGGACAGGCAGCGTGTTGCCGAACGGATCGCGCGGCACGTCGGTGATGTAGGAGACCGGAGTGGTCATGTGCCGATACCAGTAATACCGATTGGCAGCCGCGCGTTGTGTCGCGGAGCCGGCCGGAATGCCCGTGTTGTCGTGAGCGCTCCAGATATACGAGTTGTAATCGACGAAATACGATTCCAGGGCCGTGGCGATGGTTCGCATATCCGCTTGAGCGCGCGAAACTTTGGAACGCGTCTGGGCTTCCAGGAAGTTGGGAATGGCGATCAGAGCGAGAATGGCGATGATAGCGATGACGATGAGCAGTTCGATCAAGGTGAAACCTTTTCTCATGGCACAACTCCTTCACGCAAAGATGTGGTTACACAACACACGCGACAAGGAAAGGCTCGTCTGTTGTGAACTCCTCGCCATAAGCCCGCAACAGCCGAACCCTTTATCCATCGTCTGAGCGTCAGTATAAGATGAAAGGCGGCCGGAGTCAATCCAAAAAAAACAAAAAAATAACAATAATCTTACTTCAAAAATGGGCCTGTTTGCGCTTGCGCGCTGGACCTGCGCAGGCGTTCCCGATAGCGTCTCTCCTCATCGCGGCGCACAACCCCAAGGAAAAGCATCGAATGTCCGAACTGCAAACACACGCCTCTGAACGGACCGGAGCGCCACGCATCGTGATCATCGGCGCCGGCGCGGCCGGCCTGATGGCCGCCATCGAGGCCGCGTCCGCAGGAGCGCGCGTTGTTGTGCTGGAGAAAATGGACCGGCCGGGGCGCAAGCTGCTCATCACCGGAAAGGGCCGTTGCAATCTGACTAACGTCGAGCCGATGGCGGGCTTCCTCCGCCATTTCGGCGACGCGGCGCCGTTCCTGAAGCCGGCCTTCCATGGCCTCTTCGCTGATGGGCTGACGCGGTTTTTCGAACAGGCGGGTGTCGCCACCGTCACCGAACGCGGCGGGCGCGTCTTTCCCGCGAGCGAACGCGCCGCGGACATCGTGGACGCCCTGGTCAAAGCGGCGGAGGCGGCGGGCGCCGTCATCCGGACGCGTTGCGCCGCGCGGAAACTGATCATTGACGAAGGCGCGGTCCGCGGCGTCGAAACCGGCGCGGGCGTGCTTCATCCCGCCGAAGCGGTCATCGTGGCCGCGGGCGGCGCCTCGTATCCCGCGACCGGTTCCACGGGAGACGGCTACCGGCTGGCCGGGGCCGCCGGCCACCGCATCATTGCCCCGCGCCCGGCCCTGGTTCCGCTGGTGACGGCCGGAGGCGTGGCGGCGCAGCTTCAGGGGCTGAGCCTGAAAAACGTGACGGCCAGCCTGTGGGCGGGCGGACGGAAGCAGGCCTCCGAGTTCGGAGAAATGCTGTTCACGCATTACGGTCTGTCCGGCCCCATCATCCTGACGCTCAGCAAGCGCGCCGTCGAGGCGCTCGAGCGCGCGGCGGACGTCGTGATCTCAATTGATCTCAAACCGGCGCTGGACGAACGGCTGCTGGACGCGCGGCTGCTGCGCGACCTCTCCGAACACGGCAAGCGCCAGTTCCATACCATCCTCAAAGGATTGCTGCCCGCCTCGCTGATTCCCGTGTGCATCGAACAGACCGGCGTCGCCGGAGAAAAAACCGGCGTCCAAATCCGGGCTGACGAGAGGCGGCGGCTGCGATTGTGGTTAAAAGATTTTCGCTTCGACGTCACAGGCCATCGCGGCTTCGCCGAGGCCATCGTCACGGCCGGAGGCGTGGACCGAGCCGAAGTTGATCCCAAAACGATGGAGTCGCGGCGCGTCCGGGGGCTGTATTTCGCCGGCGAGGTTCTCGATATTGACGCCGACACGGGGGGCTACAACCTGCAGGCGGCCTTCTCGACGGGCTGGCTGGCCGGACGCAGTGCAGCCAGCCAGGGACCGGCACGGACAGACACGGAGACACGCGGACACGCGAGGGGGTGACGGGCGCTTTGATGTCCCCTGGCTAATCCTCTTCGGCCTGCTGGCGCTTGCGCTGGTCCAGGAGGGTTTCGATCTTGCGCCGGCCGATGGTCTGATCGCGGTTGGGGAGTTTCAGGGCCAGGGCGGTCTTGACGCGGATTTTGTCCATGCTGCTGCTGGCGTCGTCGTCGCCTTCGTCGTCGTCTTCGCTGTCGTTCAGCGAGCGCGCCTCGATTGAAACGCCCAATTCGGCGTCATGCAGATCGCGCGTCATGACCAGCCGCACGCGATCCACCTCGCTCTGGTCGCCATCGTAGGTGGTCTTGAGCTCGGCCTTCCATTTGTGTCCCACCCGGACGCCAATGATCGGAACCAATTCCCAGTTGGTGTCGTCCTCGTGGAAATCGTTTTCGTCGCTTTCATCCTCCAGATCGTCGCGCGCGTCTTTGGCAGGATCGTCGTTGAGACTTTCGCTGACGGCCGCTTCAAACGCCAGCCACAATCGTTCGGGAATGGGGAAGTAGTCGGCGCGCGTGAAACCGGTCACCCGCTGTTCTTCCCAGGAATCGGGATGGTCGGGCGGACGCTGCTGGAGGCGCTCATAGGTGGCGCCTATCGAGTGTGAGAAGACCTCCCGGGGAGAGACGTAGTTCGACGTCAGCGTGATCCAGTCGATGATCTCGCCGGGGGCGTAGTCGGAGCGCAGATTGTGGCCCGCGTCGAGCGCCAGGGCCAGGTCCGGCCGCAACAGGTCATACTGGCCTCCGGCGGTGATCTCATGGGTCTCAAGGCGGAAGTCATACAGATCGCTCTGGGCCTGGCGATTGCCGAGCGAGCGATAGGTTTCGCCCAGCGTGTCGTCGGCGCCCTGACGGATGAAATAGCGCAGGTAGCCGGTCAGGGCGTCGTTGAAGCGGGTGGTCCACTTGGACTCGAAATCGCCGTAGGCGAAACTGGACGAATAGCCGTCGAGGTAGATTTTGCGTTTGACGCGGTAATTGACATCCTTTCCATTGCGCCAGATTTCCTCATCCCCTTCGACATCAATGGGCGCGTCCACGTATTCGTAGGTGTCCAGCAGTTCTCCGACGACATACTCGTCGTAATCGCGCAGCGTGTCGTCCGACAGGCGGACCGTGCCCTCGGTGCGGTCGTAGCCGATCAGGTCGTCGTCGCGGGAGATGTTGCCAAAGCCGAAGCCGAACTTGTTCAGCCACGTGCTGTGGTCTGAGACGCGCAGGGCATGCATCAGCGACTGATACAGATCAAAGCCCCGGACAAACGAGTCGTCGTCCTCGTCCAGGACGTTCAGGCCCTTGTCGAGGTTGTTCATCAGATTCAGGTCCATCTGGTAATACAGCGGCGAACGCCAGGGCTTCAGCCACGGCGTCGCGATGGTGACCTGCGGCAAGCGCTCCGAAACGCGCGCCCAGCGGTCCTCGGGCAGCCCTTCAATGTCGTCATCGGTGGTGATGGCGTTGGGATCGTTGCCGCGCCCCTCGGAATCCAGATCATCGTCGAAGTCGGCGTCGTCGTCCGCGGGATTCGAGAAGTCGGTGATGCGGTTGCGGCCGACGCGGTCCTTGATGTCCACCTGGACGCGGGCCAGCCAGCTCTCCTTGACCAGATTCAGGGCCGCGCGGGCGCGCCGTTCGGGGACGCGTCGCCGCTCCTGCTCATCTTCGAAGAAGTCCAGCACGTCGTAATACAGCTCGGGGTCCGACAGCCAGTCGATGTTGACCTGAAACTGCAAGTCGTCGGTCAGGTTCGAACGGTGTCCCCACACGACCCGCGAGCGTTCGGAATCCACCTCGGCGTCCTGGGCGCTGACTTCGCGTTCGTCGTCGTTGATGCCATACAGCTTCAGAACGCCCTCGTGACGGTCGTAGTCAAGGCTGTATTTGTCGATGATGCCCAAGCCATGGCCGCGTTCCGAGTAGAAGTCATACAGGGCGGTCGTCTGGTTGAACGAGCGGCGCACGTAGTCTTTCTTCTGCTCGGGATCGGGGACGTAATCCTTGTAGTAGTAGTCATAGGTGACGCGCAAGGCGGCGCCGAGCTCCGAATCGTACCCGACATAGAACGACCAGGGCCCGGCTTCGGAGATCGACCGCGTGTAGGCGGGAATGAACAGAACCGGCACTTCCCACACATACAGGACGGCGTTGCGCGCGAAGATGCGGTCGCGCTCCATGAGAATAAACTCTCTGGCCTGGACGCGGTAGTGGGGAATGGGAAAATCGCAGGCCGTCACCGAGGCCTTGTGAAACAGCGACATCTGGGGATTGATTTTCTGAAAACTGGGGGATTCGGCCTTTTCGTCCGGGTCGCGGCGGAAATAGAAGTCTTTGTGCTGGCCTTCGACGCCATAGGCGACGCCCTGCTGGCGCTCGAAGTTAAAGCGCATGCTGTCGGCGTGAAGCGTCGTGTCGCCGCTGCGCAGTTCGACGCCGCCGGTGGTCGCGGAGACGGCCTGGGCTTCGCGCAGGCGCGTGTCGAGGATGATGCGGTCGGCCACGAGCGTGAAATCCTCGTATCGGACGGTCGTGCGCGCGCGGCCATAAATGATGCCGCGCTCTTCATCATAATCCAGGAAGTCCTCAGACTCAACGTGCACGCGGCCGGCGCGCGAATCCGCCTTGGCCGGGGTCCCGTCCTTGTCCTTGTCCGTGTCTTTCTTGCGATCGCGGGCCTCGGTTTCCGGCGTGATCTCCTCCAGACCTTTTTTCAAGGCCGGCCCGATGCGATAGTCAGCCGGCGCGAAGACGGTTTCGGCCACCTCCGCCGCGCGCCGTTGCGAACGCTGGGAGGCGGTTTCGGGCTGTTTGAGTCGGGCGTATTCGTCGGCGCTCCAGGCCGGCGCTTCGGTCGCGGGCGCCTGGGAGAAAGCGGGCTGAACGCCCATTGCCCCCGTCAGGCACACCAGCGCCAGGATGGTTGGGACATACGCCGCAGGTCGTGCGGGGCGCGTTGAAATCATGAAGCCCACCCGTGCCGCAGGCCTTCCGCCTGCGTTGTTTCCGTGCGATCCACTCGGGATCCCGCCGCGGCCCGCAGGCCGGTCAGACTCCGGACCGCCCCGAAGGGCGTTCCCAATCTGCGGACGGAAAAGCCCGCGTTGCTACTGGCGGACGCTCCGCCACATGAGGATCAATCCGATGCCGCCCAGCAGCAGATTCGGCAAAAACACCATCGGAAATCCCCATGGAGAGCCGCTGAGACCCATTTTGACTCCCCACTGAACAAGGACGTAATACGTGAAGGTCAGGCCCAGCGCAATAGCAAATCCCAGGGTTTTTGCCGAAGGCTTAAGATACACTGCCAGAGGGATGGCCAGCAGGGTGACCGCCACGCAAGCCAGCGGGATGCTGAAGCGCTGGGCCAGGTCCATCTGGGCCGCATAGAGGTATTTGTCCTTGATGTCCCATCCGGGCGCCTGGCCCGTCATGATGCGCCGGTCCAGTTCGTCTTTGGACACGCGGCCCGCCAGATCGCGGAATCTGAGGGCATCGGCGATGAAGCCGCGCAGTTCACCGATGCTCATCATGTTCTCGTCCTTCTTGAAGGTGCCGTCGTTGGCCCGGCGGCCAATATCAAGCGAATTGGAGCGCGTCAGACGCCGGAACGAGACGATGTCGTATTCGTCGGCGCGTTGGGGGTCCTGATTGCGGAAGTGGAGCATCCCATCCAGCAGTTCCAGGCCGATGGCGGCATCCTCCATGTTGGGGACGATCCGGCCCCGCGGCGCCGTGATCAGGACGTCGCTGTCGGTCAACTGGCCCTTGACCTTGTCCGCATTGCCCAGCTTGACGGCCACCTCGCGCAATTCGCCGGTCTTCGGATCGCGGTCGCGGAACGACAGCGCGGCTTCCTCTTCGTCCTTGGCGAATCCGGCGTGCGTGTCGCCGGGGCGGATGTCATGGGCCAGTTTGAAGGTCACGCGCAGCCACAAATCCTCTCCACGCAGGGCCAGCGCGGGATTGAGCCACAGGTTGGCGGCGACCATCACGGCCGAAATGACGGCGCACACGCCGATGATCGGCCAATACACCCGCCACAGATTGACGCCGCCCGACCGCATGGCCAGGATTTCGTTCTCCGAGGCCATCCGCCCCAGCCCCAGCAGCGCCCCGAGCATCAGCGCCATGGGTATCGTCAGCGAAAACAGCCCCGGCAACAGGCAGGCGATCATCTCAAGGGCTTCGAAGACGGTGACGCTGGTGTTCAGCAGCAGATCGGCCATGCGATACAGCTCGCTGACCAGCAGCAGGAACGTGAACACCAGCAACCCCAGGAGCGTCGGTCCCGCGATTTCACGGAGGGTGTATCGTTGCAGAATACCGAGCAAAAGTCCGGCTCCGGAGGCGGATGGATGTGGCCGCAGCGCCGGCTGCAGGCCGCGCGCGAAAGCGCCTTTATGACGAGGCCGTGGGCCAAAGTCAATCCTGAAAGCCCTGCGGGCCCGGTTCTCTCAGGAGATTTCCAAGGCGGTTCATGGCCGCAACCAAAGTCTTCAATCCTGGAACGAAAACGTATAAAGGAAATGTCGTATGTCGAATATCGAACAAGAAACTCCCAATTCCAAAATCCCTCTTCCTTGGAAATCGCGACGTTAGAAACCGCCTGCGCCAACCCGCCGCGGCTGGATTTCTGGCTTGACTGGCCGGGTCAAGATCACTAAAAGACTTGGCCCTTTGACGCTGACGATTCGATTTCAGAACCCACGATCCGCAAGGATTGGAGCGTTTCATGAACATCCTGGTGTGCATCAAGCAGGTCCCGGAGACGACCGACGTCAAGATCAATCCCGAGACCAATACGCTGGTCCGCGAGGGCGTGGCCTCCATCGTCAATCCCTTTGATATGTATGCCGTCGAGCAGGCCCTCAAACTGCGCGACCAATACGGCGGCAAGGTTCACGTCATCACCATGGGCCCCCCCCAGGCCGAACAAGCCCTCAAAGAAACCGTCGAACTGGGCGCCGACGAGATTCATCATGTCTGCGACCGCGCCTTCGCCGGCTCCGACACGTGGGCCACGGGATGGACGCTGGCCGCCGCCATCCGCAAGATCGGCGAACCCGAGCCTATCGACCTGGTCATCTGCGGCAAACAGGCCATCGACGGCGACACGGCCCAGGTTGGCCCGGGCGTCGCCGAGTTCCTTGACTGGCCGTTCATCGGATATATCCGCAAAGTCTGTGAATTCAAGGATGGACGGCTGCGCGTCGAACGCGCCAGCGACTTCGGACACGACGTCCTCGAAACGCCGCTGCCCGCCGTCATCACCGTCTTGAAGGAAATCGGCGAGCCGCGCCTGCCCTCGCTCAAAGGCAAGATGAGGGCCAAGAAGATCAAGGCCCCGATGCTGACGGCCGCCGCGCTCGGATTGCAGGACAAGGACCTCGGACTGAAGGGATCGCCGACGGTGGTGTCGAAAATCTTCAGCCCGCCCAAGCGCGAGAGCCACGCCGAGTTCCTGAGTGGAACGCCTGAGCAAATCGCCGACCAGCTGCACGGCCGTTTGAAGGAGGCCATGATCCTATGAGCGGTTTGAAGATCGATCTGCCCACCTGCATCGGATGCCTTCAGTGCATCGACGCCTGCCCGTTCGCCGCCCTCGAACAGTTTGAGACCGAGTCCGGCGACACCAAGGTCAAGGTCAATGAGGCGTGCACCCTGTGCGGCGCGTGCGTGCCGGCCTGTCCGGTCGAGGCCATCTCCCTTGAAAAACCGTCGAAAGACCAGATCGACGCCACCCAGGACCTCGCCTCCTACAAGGGCGTCTGGGCCTTCGCCGAACAACGCCGTGGCAAGGTCTGTTCGGTCTCGCTCGAACTGATCGGCGAGGGGCGCAAACTGGCCGACAAACTCGGCGAGGAACTGTGCGCCGTTCTGTTCGGACACAACATCCGCGCCCAGGCCGAAGACCTGCTGTTCTACGGCGTGGACAAGGTCTATATGGTGGACGACCCGTTGCTCGAACACTTCAACGGCTCGCCCTACACGCGGACCATGGAAGCCCTCATCCGCAAGCACAAGCCCAACATCGTCCTCACCGGCGCCACCGCCGTCGGACGCAACTTCATCCCCCGCGTCGCCGCCCGGCTGCGCACCGGCCTGACCGCCGACTGCACGGGTCTCGATATTGAGGATGGCACGCGCCTGCTCCTGCAAACCCGACCCGCCTTCGGCGGCAATATCATGGCCGTCATCCGATGCGAACACTACCGGCCCCAGATGTCCACTGTCCGCCACAAGGTCATGAAAGAAGCCCAGCGGCGCGATTCGCACAACGGCAGGGTCATCGAAGAGAAGATGCCGGACAACGCCCGCGACTGCCGCGTGACGCTGATCGAGGTCCTCGACGCGATGGAATCGACGATCAACATCGTCGAGGCCGACATTATCGTCTCGGGCGGGCGCGGCCTGGGCGAAGCCAAGAACTTCTCCTATATCGAGGAACTGGCCCAAGCCCTTGGCGGCGCGGTTGGCGCCTCGCGCGCGGCTGTCGATGCCGGATGGTATCCCTACAGCCACCAGGTGGGCCAGACCGGCAAGACCGTCTGTCCGAAGCTCTACATCGCCGTCGGCATCTCCGGCGCCGTCCAGCACCTGGCCGGCATGGGATCAAGCAAGACCATCGTGGCCATCAACCGCGATCCCGAAGCGCCAATCTTCCAGGTCGCCGACTATGGCGTCGTCGGCGACTGGAAGGAAGTCGTCCCGGCCATGATCAAACGCTTCTGGCAGCGCTAGCGGCCCCGGCCGGGGCCGGCTTGCTCACCGCGACTTTCTGCTTCTCGATACTGCGCCAGGCCCCAGGAACGAAGGCCTTTCCACCCGTTGCGGCGCTTGCGGCCGCAGACTGCGCGTGGAGGAAACTGCCGTCGTATCACGGCTGGTCCCACGTGGTCACCGATGCGTCGCAGTCCTTGTCCGCGTCGCAGACGCTCACCCCCCACTGCCCAACGGAACCTTGCTTAAAAACTTCGTGGTTCATCACAACGTTTTGTGCAAAACGCCGGAAGCCCTGAGCACAAGAGAAACGATTGCTCATTCCGGGCGTGACAGCAATTTGAGGCTTCAATGGTCGTATGGTCGCGAAGCGCTTTGGAGGGTGGAGGCTTGCCTCCGCTTTCAACCGGTCCTGGCAGGTGGAGGACACCTGCCGCGGTTTGGAGTGCGAAAGGCGGATTTGGGCTAGAAGCGGCGCGGACCGGCGCGTTATGGTGGTCAAAACGCGTGTGCGACAAGGGCTCCATCCATGATCCTCGGGTCGTTTTTTAAAACGCTGACGAAGAAGCTCTTCGGCGACAAACAGGCGCGCGATCTGCGCCTGTATATGCCGAGAGTGCAGAAGATCAACGACATCTTTGCGACGCTGGCGGCGCTGTCCGACGATCAACTCCGGGCCAAGACCGATGAGTTCCGCCAGCGCCTGGCCGCCGGCCAGACGCTGGATGACCTGGTCCATGAGGCCTTCGCGGTGGTCAAGGAAACGTGCCGGCGCCATTGCGGCCAGACGTGGCTGGTCCGCGGCAAGCCCTTGGAATGGCGGATGGTCCCCTACGACGTCCAGCTGATGGCCGGCCTGTGCCTGTATGATGGAAAGATCGCCGAGCAGCAAACCGGCGAAGGCAAGACGCTGACGGCGATCCTGCCGCTCTATACGCACGCGCTCGCCGGCAAAGGCGCCCACCTGGTCACCGTCAACGACTACCTGGCCAAGCGCGACTGCGAATGGAACGGGCCGATCTTCAAGTTCCTCGGCCTGACCGTGGACTGCATCGACTACTACGAGCCGAACACGGCCGAACGGCGCGCAGCCTACCAGTGCGACGTCACCTACGGGACGAACAACGAGTTCGGCTTCGATTATCTGCGCGATAACATGGCGACCCAGCGCAACCACCTCGTCCAGCGCGAACTGAACTACGCGATCGTGGACGAGGTCGATTCGATCCTGATCGACGAATCGCGCACGCCCTTGATCATCTCCGGGCCGGTGGACCGTTCGACGCATCAATACGACAAGATCAAGCCCATGGTCGAGGCGCTGGTCCGCAAGCAGGTGACCCTGGTCAACGAACTGATGACCGAGGCCGAGAAGGCCTTCGAGGAACTGCAAAAAGGCGACAAGGACGCCGAATGGCAGCTGGGCCGGCTGCTGCTGCTGGCGCGGCGCGGCGCCCCCAAGCACCGCCGGCTGATGCGCCTGACCGCGACCCATCCGGCCGTCGAGCGGCACATCAGTCGCGTCGAGCGCGATTTCATGATCGAGAAGAAGATGCACGAACTCGACGCCGAACTGTATTATGTCATCGACGAGAAAGGCCACTCCATCGACCTGACCGACAAGGGCCGGCACGCCCTGGCGCCCGAAAACCCCGAAATGTTTGTCCTCAGCGACCTCGTCGAGAAGATTTCCGAGGTCGAGGGCGACGCCAGCCTCTCGCCTGAGGAAAAAGAGCGGCGCAAGGACGCCATCCGCGCGGCCAACGAACAGCGGGCTGACGAGCTGCACAACATCTCGCAGCTGCTGCGCGCCTACATGCTCTACGAGAAGGACGTCGAATACGTCGTCGAGGATAACAAGGTTATCATCGTCGATGAGAACACCGGCCGCAAGATGCCCGGAAGACGCTGGTCCGACGGCCTGCACCAGGCCGTCGAGGCCAAGGAAAACGTCCGCATCGAGGTCGAGACGCAGACGCTGGCCACGATCACGGTCCAGAACTTCTTCCGCATGTATCACCGGCTGGCCGGGATGACGGGCACGGCCGAGACCGAGGCCTCGGAGTTCTACCATACCTACAAGATGGATGTCGTTGTCGTTCCCCCCAACGTCCCGACCCGCCGGGTTGACAAGGAGGACCTGGTCTATCGGACGATCCGGGAAAAATACAACGCCCTGATCGAGGAGGTGGAGTTCCTCCACAAGGCGGGGCTGCCCGTGCTGGTCGGCACGGTCTCGGTCGAAGTGTCCGAGATTCTCAGCCGGATGCTCAAGCGCAACGGCATCTCGCACAACGTCCTGAACGCCAAGAACCACGAGCGCGAGGCCGACATCGTGGCCGACGCCGGCAAGCCCGGCCAGGTCACAATCGCGACCAACATGGCCGGCCGCGGCACCGACATCAAACTGCAGCCGGACCTGTCCGCCCACCGGGGCAAACTCGATGAAAAAGGCATGCCCATCATCGAGGTCGCCATCCCGGTCGAGGGGAACGGCGGCAAGACCGAGACGATCGAGATTCCCTACGGCTTGCAGATCATCGGCAGCGAACGGCACGAGGCCCGCCGCATCGACCGCCAACTGCGCGGCCGCTCCGGCCGGCAGGGCGACGCGGGCTCGTCGCAGTTCTTCCTGTCGCTCGAAGACAACCTGATGCGGCTGTTCGGATCGGACCGGATCGCGGGAATCATGGAACGGCTGGGGATGGAGGAGGGCGAGCCGATCCAGCACCGCATGGTGACGGGAGCCATCGAGCGGGCGCAAAAACGCATCGAGGGGATTCACTTTGGCCAGCGCGCGCAGACGCTGAAGTATGACGACGTGATGAATAAACAGCGCGTCGCCATCTACGGATTGCGCCGCCGGATTCTGCTCGAAGACGATCTGTCGGACGTCCTGCTGGACCTGTGCTTCGAGTCGGTCTCAGCGGCGTTCAAACACGATTTCGGCGGAACCAGTCCCGATGCGCGCGAATGGGACGCCGCGGGGTTCCTGTCATGGGTCCGTCATGGGGCCCCCAACGCCCCGCTGCAGGAACTCGAGGCCAAAGCCGCGGGCGACGACAAGGCCGCGCTGGGCGACCCCGAGTCGTTTGTCCGCGCGGTCATGGAATGCGTCGCCAAGGCCTATGAACTCAAGGCGCAGGCTCTCGGCCCCGACATCATCCGCGACCTGACGCGATTCGTCCTGCTGGACCGCATCGACGACAACTGGCGGGCGCATCTGGCGGCCATCGACGAATTGCGCGAGGGCATCTGGATGCGCGGCCAGGCCCAGCTCGATCCCCTCATCGAGTATCAGCGCGAAGCCAGCCTCATGTTCGAGGAGATGATGGACAGCATCTACCGCGAAGTATTCCAGAAGTTTTTCCGGATGCAGGTGGTGATCGACAACGTGGTGATGCCCGACATGCCCGTTCAATACAGCAAAGCCGAAGGGATGAGCGCCGAGCAGCTGGCCGCCGCGCAGGGGGGCGACGGCGCCCGCGCCGGCGGCCCGCCCGTTCCCCAGAAAGTGACGACCGTGCGCCGCGCCCAGCCCAAAGTCGGCCGCAACGACCCGTGCCCGTGCGGCAGCGGGAAAAAATACAAGAAATGTTGCGGCGCATGATGCAGGCCTCGTGACCGACCGGAAAGAACAGCGCGACAGTTTCCTGGAGGGCAGGCATGAAGAAACAGGCGAATACGAGGCGAAAACCCGCTTCCTATGAAATCGCCAACAGCGGCGAACAAATCGGAATCGATCGAGAAATTCTGACGATTCATGGACAAAGAGTTATTCTGGACGCCAGTCTTGCGCGTCTCTATGGCGCTCCCACGAAACGGCTCAATGAGCAGGTAAAACGAAACCGAGACCGCTTTGCTCCAGATTTTGTCTTTGAATTGACTCCCGATGAGAAGATGGAGGTGGTCGCAAATTGCGACCAACTCACCAAACTCAAGTTCTCGCCTGCAACGCCATACGCATTCACCGAACACGGCGCCATCATGGCTGCGACCGTGCTGAACAGTCCGCGGGCGGTCCAGATAAGCGTGTTTGTGGTCCGCGCCTGCGTCGATCAAAAAATCAGCAGGGCGCTATGGCCGACTGTAATATCCTCCCTCAAAAACCTTGCTATCATCCTATGCGGCGACTCGTGGGATTGCGCGTGGCGCCGTCTGGCATGAGTCCTGCCAACGCGCGCGCCAGCGATTTGAATTGATTCGGCACGCCCGGCGGCGCAATGGTTGCCTCCGGCGCGGGCGCTGCCAGGATCGACAAGCCGCGCGGCATAACAGGAGCGCGCACATGTTTTCAATGCCAGGCGGATGGGAATGGATTCTGATCATTCTCATCGCGCTGATTATCTTCGGACCCAGCCAGTTGCCTCAGCTGATGAAGACGCTGGGCCGCAGCCTGAACGAATTCAAGCGGGCGGCGTCGGGCGTCCAGGACGAACTCGAGCAGGCGGCGCGGGAAGCCGACATGAAGAAGGCGGCCGCCGCCGCGCCGCCAACGCCGCCCCCGACCGCGCGCGCGCAGGACGCCGGCAGCGGCGCAGCAGCGGCGGCCGAACCGAAGGGCGCGCCGGCCGGGATCGATGGCGGCGCGGTGGCGGCCGCTGACGAGTCCGAAGCCTCGGCAGAGAATGACCCTGGCGCGACGAGCGGCCCCGACAAGGGCGCCAGCGCCTGACGGCGCAGGGCCGCGGGGCCCGGGCGCGCCTGAGCGGTGGAGGTGGTTCCAATCCCTTGGGTCCTTCGGGGCCGAAGGGTTTTTTTATCAGAATGGATCGTTTCGCCATGTTTGGGCGTCCACGCGTTTCCCATGAGACGGAGATGTCGTTCCTCGATCACCTCGGGGAGTTGCGCACGCGGTTGATCGTCTGCATCGCCGCCATCTTCACGACGACGCTGTTCATCGGGCTGCCGCTCTCGGAAAGATTCGTCGAACTGCTGCTGCGGCCGTTGCGCGTGGCGGACATCGGGGATTCGGACGCGCCGTTGACGATCGAGGTCGCGGCCGACGGGACGCTGCGGCTGAAGGACGCGGCCACGACGGCGCCGCGCGCCGGGACGCTGGCCTCGATGCGCATCAACTTCGAGGTCCGCCGGCCCGACGGCCAGATGACGGTGATCCCCTTTGGGCCCCGCCTGAAGCAAAACCTGTATTACCGGCAGCTGTTCGATCCGTTCATCATCACCCTGAAGGCGGCGATGCTGGTGGGCATCGCGCTGGCCGTTCCGGTGTGGCTGTGGCAGTTGTGGGCCTTCGTCTCGCCGGCGTTCACCCCGGCTGAAATCCGCTGGGTGCGGCCGATCTTTATGGCCGCGCTGATCCTGTTTCCGATCGGGTCTGCCTTCTCCTACTTCATGCTGCGGTTCGCCTTCGAGGTGTTCTTCCGGGCTTTTGCAATCAACGGATTGGAGCCCTGGCTGGATCCCAACGCCTATATTTCGTTCGTCTTGATGTTCATGCTGCTGTTTGGAGCGGTCTTTGAGACGCCGCTGATCGTGATTCTGCTGGTCCGCCTCAAGGTGGTAACCACGGAGGGGCTGCGGCGCACCCGCAAATATGCCATTCTGGTCATCGCGATTCTGGCGGCGTGTCTGACGCCGCCCGACCCGCTGTCGATGATCATGATGGGCGTGCCGCTGTGGCTGCTTTACGAGGCGTCGATATGGATTTCCGTCGCTCTCGAACAGCGCATCGGAGCGCCGTCCAGCGACGCGGCCGAGGCCTGAACCTGCGCGCGCGCGGCCGTTGCGAGGATTCATTTGGAAGGCAGGCCGCCATTCGTTTGCAACGATTATGGATTATGAATGATCCCACCCACAATCCGATCCCCCCGGCAGATGCCCGCTTGAGGCGGGTTGTGGTGGACGAGCATGAGAGAGAGACGGCGGATTCGGTCCAGGCGGCGCTGGGGCCGGAGTGGACCGTTGAACGGGTTGGCGCCGCAGCGTTGATCGAACTGCTGCTGGGACGGGGAGCGGCGCCCGGGCTGGCCTTGGTTCCGTTTGATCGCGCCCGCTCCCTGCTTGAAGCGATGCCCACAGGATCAGCGGACCTGTCGGACTGGGCCGGCGCCGCTTCCGGCCCCGGCGTCCCGTCGCAATTGCCGTTGATCGCCATCATTGACGGCGCCGCGAACCCCCACGACTACTTCCCGCTGGTCCACAAGCGCCGGCTGCGCGGCGTGGTCCATGCCTCCTATCTGCGTGACGGCCCCCTTCTCAGCCGGATTCTTCAGACGCTGGCCGATCCCCCGGGCGTCCATGGTCTGCAGTCACTGAGGCTGTCCGAGTCCCCGGTGGCGCGCGAGCAGGTGCGCGAGTTGCCCGAACGCCATGCCCTCATCGACAAAGTCTGTGAGGAGGCCGCCGCCGCCTTCGACCGCGATTACCAGGTCACCGAGCACCGCCTGGCCATCGAGGAAATCCTGAACAACGCGTTGTTTCACGCATTCAAGGACAAGGACGGCCGCGACCTGTATGGCCCGGTCTTTCCCGATCGTCTGAGGCAGGGCCGACGGGTGGCCATCGAATACCAGGCGGACTCGCGCCTGTTCGCGTTTTCCATCACTGACAACGGCGGAACGCTTCCGGCCGATCTGATCCGCGCCAAAATACAAAATCAACTGTCGGGCCAGGACCTGCTGAAAGGGCACGGGCGTGGATTGTTCCTGACGTTTTCGTTCTCCAATATCTTTTGGGCGTCGTTGGTCCGGGGACGCCTGACGCAGATGGTCATTGCGTTCTTCCGCCGACGCGCCGCATGTGAAAAACTTTTCCTCATTCATTCCGACCACTGACTGGCCATGCGCTTGTCTTCCATAAACAATGAACGCCTCCAGAGGCGCGCCATCCGGGCGGCGGCGCTGGCGCTGATGGGCGCCTGCCTGGCGCTGTTGGTCCCCTGGAGCCGGCAGACGCTTTCGGAAAAGGCCCGGTTGCGGGCCATGGAACAGCGCCCCGGCAGCGCCGGACGGCTCGAACTGTTCCGCCGCGCCGTCGCCCTGGACCCTGGCAATGGACGCGCCCGCGCCCTGCTCAGTGGCGAATGTCTGGCCCAGGGACGGATTGACGAAGCCGAAGCCGAGGCCGGACGCGCGGTCGCGAGTTTTAACTCGCCGGAGTTCATGCTTCAGCGGGCGTCGATCGCGCGGCGGCGCAACGAGCCGGCCCGTGCGCTGGCCATGCTGGAGTCGGCGCGGCTCATGCGGCCCGACTCGCCGGAGGTCTTGACGCAACTGGCCGCCACCTATTCGATGGACCACCAATACGAATCCGCACGCCGCGTCGCCGAAGCGCTGAACCTGCGCGATCCTGATAATCCCGACGCGCTGTATATTCTAAGCCTGTGCGCCGAGGCCTCCAATAAAACGTCGCTGGCCCGATCATTCTATGCGCGCGCCGGCGACCGGCTCCGACAGGGCCGCAAATCAGCGTTGCAAATCTCCATCGCCACCTTGGATGATCGGGCCGGCTCACTGCGGGAGACGCCCTGAGCGGGATTTGCGCAATGCCACGCATTCTGGACGAACCGGTCGCCGAGTCGCCGCTGTGGCTTGAGGTCGCCGGCTATCCGCGGCATCTGAACGCCACCATCCGCGGCGGCGCGTGGCCGGTCTTCAAAAAACTGGTGGAACTCGACTGCGCCGCCAACGAACGGCCCGCCGTGTTTGCCTCGACGGTGGCAGGCGTCGCCGCCGGCGCCGGCGTCGAGGCCAAGGTCGTCCGCCGCGTCGCCGAGGGGTTGCGCAAGCAACAGATGCTGCGGTGCTTTCTGCCCGAAACGGATGATGAAGAAGCCCTGTTCGAGTTTCTGACGCCCTTCAAACCGCCACTGGCGCCGGAACTGGTCCGCCAACGGCTCGCGGCGATGCCCGGCGCGCCGGCCGAACGGCTGCGCTATATCGATGAACTGCCAGCGCGCCGGCCCGCGGCCGATTCGCTCGTCCAACAGGTTGTGGACGCGTATCTGGATTCCTTCGGGCCCAAACTCAATCCGTTTGTGCTTGACGAGCTGGCCCTGCTGGCCGGACGCTTCCCCATCGCCGACATCACCAGCGCCTTTGCGCGCGCCGTCCAGATGCAACGGCCCTCCCTGCGCTGGGTCATTCAGGACCTGGCCGGGCGCGCCCGCAAACGGCAAGCCACCTCCTGAGCGCGAAGCCGCGCGAAGAGTCTGAACATATGCCACTTAAAGCCGCGTCCGATTCCATGCCCATACCTTCCACACCATCCACGCCGGCCCCCGCCGAGGCGGCCCCCTGGATGACGATTGCTCCCGGCGAGGCCCGGGAAGACCTGCTCAAGACGCGCCTGATGCAGGCCGGCATACCCAAGTATCTGCGCAGCAAGACGCTCAAGGGGTTCTATGCTCACACCAAGTCGCTGCAGGAAATCCTCAAGGCCGCCAATGAATACGTCGAGTATTTCTGCGCCCACAAGGGCGAACAGGTGGACGGCGTTGCGCTGCGGGGACCGGTCGGATGCGGCAAGACGCACATTGCCATTGCGATTCTGCGTGAGGTGATCGCCCGGGGATTCAGCGGCCTGTATTGCAATGTTCCGGAATTCCTCAAGGACATCCGGGCGACCTACGACGCCAACACCGGCCCCGATGAATCCTCCCTGATCGAATACACGCGCGAGGTGGACCTGCTGATTCTCGACGACTTGGGAGTCGAAAATCGCATCCTCGATCCCGTGCGAGACCGGGGCAAATGGCTCTGCGACCGGATGTATCTGGTCATCAATGGCCGGCTCGAAGCCGACCGGCCGATCATCATGACGACCAATTGCAGCCTGGACGAACTGGAACAGCAGTTTGACAAGCGGATCGTCTCGCGCCTGTATGAGATGACCCGGCGCAAGTTCCCTCCCTTCCCGGATACTGACTATCGCAAGGCTCACATGAAATGAACAGAACTTTCCGTTCCATCCACCCGGCGCGCGCCGCCCTGCGGCCTGTGATCGCGCGCCCCGCAATGATCGTCTTCGCCGCCGCCGGCCTGATCGCCCGTTCGACGTCCGCCGTGGACACCAAGGTTTTTGTCCATGACTCGTATGAGGATTTCGCGCAGGGCGAACTGAAATCGACGTCCCTGTCCAACCGCGGGCAAATCTCCCGCGCGCCGGTCAAAACGCGCCGCGCTTCGCTGGATGAGAGCATTGTCTTTTGTCTCGAAGCCGGGCCGAAGGACACGGTGTTCGTGGGAACAGGCGATAAAGGCGCAATCTTTTTCCTGGGCCGCAACGACGCCGTCACCACCTTGTGCCGCCTGCGCGAGCCGCTGGTCACGGCGCTGGCGCTGGATGCGAAAGGACGCCTGTTCGCCGCCGGCGCGCCGGGAGGAAACATTTATCAGATACATGCTGACGATCCCGGCGCTACTCCCACGCTGTTCTGCGAAACGCGCCAGCGATACGTGTGGGACCTGTTGCCCGGCGAAAAGGGGGGTCTGATCGCCGCAACGGGCGCCGACGGACTGATCCTCGATATCTCCGACAAGGGCACGTCGTCGGTTCTTCTGGATACGGACACCGAAAACGTCATGGCCCTGTTGCGGACGCGCGATCAGCGGCTGCTGGCCATCACCCAGGCCAAGGCCCGGATTTATCACGTGAAGGGCCGCGACTCGGCGACCGTATTGTATGAAGGCAAACTCGACGAAATGCGATCCATCGTCGAAGATGCCGAAGGAGCGCTGTGCGTCGCGCTCAATGACAAGTCTTCCGCGCGGCGCGCGCTCATGACGGGGCCGATGTCGCTTCCCATTCTTTTGGGATCAAACACGCCTCCGCCCGCGCCTTCGATGGATCGCGCGCAGGAGCCCCCGCCGCCCACAGGGGAAAACAAGCCGTCCGCGCCGATTCCCGCATCGGTTCCGACGCCCGCCGTTTCATCCCTCGGGCCCGCCGCCGGATCGATCCTCGTCCGGATCGACCGCGATGGTTTTGCTTCGCTTCTGTGGAAAGCCGTTGACACTCCCATTCACTCGCTCGCGCTGGCCGCCGACGGACGGACCATCCTGGCCGCCGCTGGTTACAAGGGCGTGTTGTATGCCATCAAACCCAATGAAGATTATCTGGCCTTATTCGCACTGGAAAAGGCCAGCCCGGTGACGTTGCTGTCCCATGATAAAAAAGTTGTCATCGGGACGGCCAACGCGGCTGAAGTCTATGAGTTGTTGCCAAGGCTGGAGGCGAAGGCCGAGTATGAGTCCCCGGCAATCGATGCCGGTTTTCCGTCCTCGTGGGGCGCTCTGCGTTTTCAAGGAGCGTTGACCGACAATCGCACGATTCGTGTCAGTGCGCGCGTCGGCAGCACAAATGACCCTGATGACAATCTCTGGTTACCTTGGACCGAGGAAGTGTTCATCAAGTCCGGGCGCGCCAGTCTGTCGCTGCCGGTGGCGCGATATCTGCAATATCGCATTGTTTTCTCCGATAACACGAATAATCCGGACTTTGTCGAGAAAGTAGAAGCCTATTTTGGCCATTCCAATCGTCCTCCCATCATCAAGCATATCCGGATTGAGCCGGTTGCCGCCGCCAAGACTCCCGCCCCGCCCTTGCCGTCTCCTGACAAGGGTCCTGCGCCCGGAAGCAATCCGGCCGCCATTCGTTTGATGAGTTCCCAAAGCTCACCCAAGCAGAAAGTCAGTTCAGTTTCTGCGGACGCTTTTTCCAATTCCGGCGAAAAGAAAATATCATGGGATGTCAGCGACATTAATGAAGATGTGCTGACCACGGAAGCCTATTTTAAGGCTGAAGATGAAAAAGTCTGGAAACTGATCGAAAAGGGCATCAAGGGAAAAGAAACAAAACTTATTACCAAAACAATCCCGGACGGTCTGTATCGAATCAGGTTGGTTGTTTCAGACAGGCCATCAAATTCAATGGAAAAACACGCTACTGCGGAACTGATCAGTAATGTCTTTACGATTGATAATACTCCTCCCGTCATCGACAGCATTTCTGTTAAAAGCGAGAGTAAACAATGCCGTGTCACTTTTAGTGTTCATGATGAACTTTCGAACATCGCCAGCATTCGAATATCCATTGATAGTGGCGACTGGGAAACGGTTCTTCCCGCTGATAATCTTCTGGATTCTCTGAAAGAAAAAGTGTCAACTATTCTGAAGATTGAGAATAATGGGGAACATAACATTGCCATTCTTGTCACGGACGCTGAGGGCAACACGCGTGTCGATCGTTCCGTTTTTGAAGATTAAAATAAACTGAGCATAAACCTGTTCATATCCTGTCAATAAACGTGTGAGTTGCCCGTGATCGATTTCAATAATTCGATAATTAATGTTCATATCCCGGACTTTTGGATAACCATTGATATGCTGTTGTCCAGCGGTCAACATATAGACTGCATCGTTGAATGTTGATATTTATAGTTTTATAGAGTTATCGTCCAAATTAACAGGGTATTATATTTCAGTCTCCCGTTTCTATTAAGAAGAAAAAAATGATAAATAATATTCGCAAACCGGTTGTCCTTGTAGCAGATGACGATCCAGACATTCGCGATATTGTTCAAATATCCCTGGAGACCAAAGGAATCGAAGTCAGAACAGCGTCGGATGGCATTGAGACTTTGGACGCTATCGGACGATGCGAGTTTGATCTGCTGGTCCTGGACGTGGATATGCCGGGTCTGAATGGATACAGTGTGGTTCAAGAACTTAGAGGCAATGAACGAACCGCGACGATACCGGTGATTCTGGCGAGCGGATTAATGGCGGATTCGAAGCGTTCCGAAAGCGATTGGGCGAAAGAACTGGGCGTGGAACGCGTGTTCATAAAGCCATTTGATGTGATTCGGATCGTAGAAGCTGTCGAAACAATACTTTCAAGTCGTCCTGAAAAATGAGCGGTTATACGGGACATTGGGTATTGACGCCGTTAGGATGGCTCTACGAAGGAATAATGAGAGTCAGAGAGTGGATGTATGAATCCGGAGCGCTGAAATCTATGGATGCCGGCATTCCGGTCATCAGTGTTGGAAATTTGACTTTGGGAGGATCTGGAAAAACTCCATTTGTCATGGAAATCATGGCTCAGGCGAGAGAAATGGGATTGCGCCTGGGACTGGTGACGCGAGGGTATGGGAGAAAAGGTAAATATCCTGTAATTCTGCCCAATGGATCACCCGATCTCAAAGTGGAACAGATTGGCGATGAAGCGGCGATGATCCTTTGCAAAAGTCCAAAGGCGGCGGTTGCAATAGGAAAAAAGAAAAGCCTGGCGGCAAGAGACCTTGCAAAAACACGAGTTGTGGACGCGCTGGTCATTGATGATGGATTTCAGCATCTTGCGCTGCGAAGAGATTTAGATGTGGTTCTGTTTGACTGTTCCGTTGCGAATGTTCATGACCGCGTATTTCCTGCAGGCGCTCTTCGAGAAGGAATGTGCGCGTTGAAACGGGCGGACGTCATTGTATTGACAAAGTGGAATCTGACTTCGCATGGATCAAATCTTGAGAAAATCGTGAAAGACAATGCTCCAGGAAAGACGCTGTTAAGAACAGATATGACGGCAAGTGGGGTTATTTGTTTAAACAAGGATGGCATGACGGAAAACATTGATTCCCTGAAGGGAAAGAACGTGGTCAGCGTATGCGGGATAGGAAATCCAGATAGTTTTGGAAGAACCCTCCGGGATTTGGAAATGAGAATCGTTGGGGAGTTTGTCTATCGAGATCATCATTGGTATGAACAAAGGGATGTGACAAGAATTGAAAAGGCGTGCAGGGAGCTCAACGCGGACTGTATCATGACGACCGAGAAGGATGCCGTAAAATTGAGGCCTCTGATCAGCGCAAAGGCGCCATGGCACGCGCTTGAAATCGGGATTCGATTCCACGGTGAGGGGCGCGAAGTTTTCAAGAAAGAATTGGCGCGCGTGATCGGCGCGCGATTCAGAGAGCCAGAGGCGGGCAAGGCTGTATTTTCGACATGAAGCGAAAAGGATACGCGGAAGAATATCTGCTATGGCTGCTGTTGTTCGATCTGGTGACAGTGGCCGGAGCGCTGTTTTTGTCGTATGTGTTCCGGTTCAAGTCCTCGATACTTTCGACGGAATTGGGTTGGAGCCCGATGGACTACCTGGCGATCTGGCCCGTGGCCGTGGCATGCTGGATATTGGGATTGGCGCAAAGCCATGGCTATCGTCCCGGAACGGCCGTATTTGACCTGGACGTGGTCCGGCGTCTGCTGACGGGGTCGATCATCGCAATGGCGCTGGTGATCACCTATGTCTTCTTTTTGAGGCCGGGAGAGTTTTCACGCTATATGCCGGTGCTGTGCGTCATGTTTGTGTGGCCGGCGCTGGTGATTGAACGATGGATTTTTCAGCGTGTTCTCGAACGGCGCGCGGTGCGGCAGATGGACCGGGTGTTGATTCTGGGTTCAGGGCTTGTAGCGGAACGTCTGGCGCGCGTCATTCAAAAAGAACCGCATCATGGAATGACTCTGGCGGGATTCATTACGGATAACGCCGAGGCCCTGGGAGGGCAAGTCGGCGGGCTGGAGGATGTTCCGAATGCCATCTATGTGGGTCATGTCGATTCGGTGGAAACAGCGGTGCGCGAACACAAAGCTCAGCAGGTCATCATCGTGCATCCCGACATGCCATTTGATCGGATCAACCGGATCATCAACGACTGCGCGCGCGCGTTTGCCGAGTGCCGGATTGTGCCGAGCCTGCTGGGGTCGATCATTCCGGAGACCAATGTCCAGAACGTGGCGGGCATTCCGTTGTTCGACGCGCAGTATTCGCCGTTGCGGGGATGGAATGTCGCCGTCAAGCGCGTCTTTGACCTGACGCTGTCGGCGCTGGCTTTGATCGTCGTGTCGCCTGTGATGGCTCTGTTCGCGTTGATTGTCAAACTGGACTCGCGCGGCCCCATCCTCTACAAGCAACAACGGATCGGTCTGGATGGACGGCGCTTCAATCTGTATAAGTTCCGTTCCATGACCGAAGCGGCCGAGGCGCAGACCGGTCCGGTCTGGGCGCGGGAAGGCGACCAGCGCGTCACGCGGGTGGGCAAGTGGATGCGCCGGTTCAATATTGACGAACTGCCGCAGCTGTTCAACGTCCTGCGCGGAGACATGAGCCTCGTCGGACCGCGGCCGGAGCGGCCCTTCTTTGTCAAACAATTCCGCGACCGCATTCCCCGCTACATGCTCCGTCACCGCGTCAAGTGCGGACTGACGGGCTGGGCGCAGGTCAATGGGCTTCGCGGAGACACCTCGATCGAGGCCCGCATCGCGTATGACCTCTATTACATCGAAAACTGGAGCCTGTGGCTGGACATCAAAATCCTGTTGATGACCTTCACGGCCTGGAAAAACGCCTACTGAGCCGACCGCCTGTGGAAATTCAAGTCTTCAAGACCAAGGATGACATGGCGCGGGCAGCCGCGGCTGCAGCGGCCGGATTGCTGCGCGCCGCGCTGGCCGCCCGGCCGCAGGTCCGTTTCATCGCCGCGACGGGCGCGTCGCAGTTCGAGTTCCTCCATTATCTCTCACAGCAAAAGGGTATCGATTGGGCGCGAACGACGATGTTTCATCTCGACGAATACATCGGGCTGCCCATCACGCATCCGGCCAGTTTCCGAAAGTATCTCGAGGAACGCCTGGTCGCAAAGGTCCACCCCGGCACAGTGATCTTTCTCGAAGGCGACGCGCGCGATCTCGAAAGCGAACGCCGCCGCGTCAATGGCCTGATCTCCGCCGCCCCCATCGACGTCGCCTTCGTCGGCATCGGCGAAAACGGACACCTGGCCTTCAACGACCCCCCTGCCGATTTCGACGTCGAAGACCCTTACATTGTCGTTGATCTTGACGAGGCCTGCCGCCGCCAGCAGCTCGGCGAGGGCTGGTTTCCATCGCTGGCCGACGTGCCGCGCCAGGCGCTGTCGATGTCGATCCGCCAGATCATGAAATCCAGGGCCATCATCTGCGTCGTGCCCGACCAGCGCAAAGCGCAGGCCGTGCGCGACTGCCTCGGCCCCTCGGCCGCCGTCAGCAACCGCCATCCGTCCTCGATTCTCAAGCGTCATGAGCGCGCCTGCGTGTATCTCGACGCGGCGGCCGCCTCGCTGTTGCAGCCGCGGCGAGTCCGAAAGGAACGATGACATGAGCAGTGCGCCATCCAATGTCCGGCTTGTTTCTTTCGCCTTGAGCATTGTCATAAAAGACGCCCGGCACGCGGACCTGTTCACGGCCGAAACGCGGCGGCGCATTACGCGCTTTTTGAAACAACTCATGGCAGGGAACCGATGAACGCCGGCTACGTCGATCTGCAGGTCAACGGGTGCGCCGGAGTGAGCTTCAGCGCGCCGGATTTGACCCGCGAAGGCATCGAGCGCGTCGGCGCCCGCTTGGGCCAGCGCGGGATCGCCGCCTATTGTCCGACCCTCGTCACCGAAAGCCCCGCCATCTATGAACGCAATCTGCCACTGCTGGCGCGGGCGTGCGAAGCGCCGGCAGGCCCCGGCGTCGCGCGCATCCTGGGCATCCATCTCGAAGGCCCCTTCATCAATCCCAAGGACGGCCCGCGCGGCGCCCATCCGCTCGAACACGTTCAGGCGCCGTCGATCAATCTTTTTGACCGGATGCGCCGGTGGACGGAGGGTCATCTCGCGATCGTGACGCTGGCGCCGGACGTGGACGGCGCGCTGCCGCTGATTGAACACATCGTCCGCTCGCGCGCCGCCGTCGTTTCCATCGGGCATCATTCGGCCGACGCCGACACGATCCGGCGCGCGTGCGACGCCGGCGCCCGCCTGGCCACGCACGTCGGCAACGGCCTCGAAGACGTCATCCATCGCCACCATAATCCGCTGTGGCCGATGCTGGCCGAAGACCGCCTCACCGGCATGTTTATCACCGACGGCCATCACCTGCCGGCCGATTTCATCCGCGTGGCGCTGCGGGCCAAGGGCGTCGAACGCTTTATCGTGACCAGCGACATGACCGCGCTGTCGGGCTTGCCTCCGGGAGAGTATGCCTTCCACGGCCAGACGATTGTCGCGGAGGCGAACGGCCGGCTCCACCTCAAAGGCGAATACCGTCTGGCCGGATCCTCGAGCGATCTGCGCGCCTGCGCGGAATACTTCGCCTCGCTGGGCCTGCTGGATGACGCCGGTCTGCGCGCCGTCACCCGTGACAACGCCCTGCGCGCCCTGAACCCATAGCCCCGACGCCGCGGTTGGGCCTGTTTGTCGTGCGCCAGCGATTGGGAGCGCGGCGGCAAGGGCGGTTTCGCGACGCCGCTTTGGACGTCCCATCAGCTCTGCGGCAAACGCTCGCGAGTTGTCGTTTGACACGGCGCAAGGGCCAATTTCACAATTGGTCTCGCGTTCTTGCGGCGCGCGCCAACACCGGTATGAACCCCATCGAAACGCGGAGAACAGGACGGTCATTGAAGCGTCTGCTGGCCGAAGGCGCCGCGCTTGGCCTGTTGATCGGCGCCTATCAGGCCCGCCGTCATGGCCTCGATCTGGGAGACATGTCCGTCTCACCCGGCGCGGTCGGCGCGGCCGCTTCCGCTCCTGGCGCCGTGTCCACAACGTCCACCGCGCCCATCGAGTGGATGTGGCTGGCATGGCTGTGGATGCCGCTGCTGGGCGCGGTGGCCGGGGCGGTCGTTTATCCGTTGGTCAGCGTCGAAGCCTGGCGCGGGCGGATTCGCTCGGATCGAGGCGCGCAGGCTCTGGCTCAGGCGTCGGCCGTGGACCGGTGGTTCCTCGTCCCGATGATAACCGGCGTGGGCGCTCTATTCTTCGAGGCCTTTCGCTTCTGGGGCTATCTGGCGCTCTACGCGGGCGGCGCAACGATCAAGATGCTGGCCGTGTTTCCGCTCCTGGGGCTGCTGCGTCGCGGCGAGACGTGGCGCGGCCTGCTCGTGTCGGGGTGGCTGTGTCTGATTCTGTTTTTGGGACTGGAGGTGTCGGTGCGGGTGTATCTGAATCGCACGCGCCAGACTTTGGAGATGCTGGCGAGCATCCCAACGCGATTCGACCCCGGCCGCGAAGTCCACCTCGGCGAAATCATCGTCCGAAACGACAATCCCCGGCTGCTGTTCAGCGGCGCGCCGGGGGCCGCCGGAATCCTCAAGGGCGCGCCCGTGCGGCTCAATTCGATGGGCTTTCGCGGGCCGGAATGGACGAGGGCGAAGCCGCCGGGCGTTTTCCGGATCGCCGGCATCGGAGATTCTTTCATGTTCGGGTGGGGCGTGGCGCTGGAGGATTGCTTCCTGTCGCAGGTCGAACGGGACCTGAACGCGACATCGGGGCCGCTGCGCTACGAGGCCTTGAACTTCGGACTGTTCGGATACAATACGGTCCAGGAACTCGAAGTCGTGACCACGCACGCGCTGGCATTCGATCCGGACCTGATCCTGTGGCAGTATTTTGGCAATGATCGCGCGGCGCCCTATCTGCTCCCAAAAAAAAAGGACTATCTGCGCGCCGGCGGATGTGTCACGGTGGACCTGATTGCAAAGCGTCTGGCCGCGTTGCGTCTGGCGCGCGAAAACAAAAGCCGGGGCAAGCAGTCGCTGCTGGATTTGGGATTGCGGATCAATCCCGACGATATGATCGACTCGCCCGAGGACCTCGAAGACTTTCCCGAAGAATACAAGTATCTGACGGGATGGGACAACTTCGAGCAGGCCATGGCCGCGCTGGGCGACATCTCGAAACGGCGCAACATTCCAGTGGCCATGTTTGCCATGGCGCACGCCGGTCGGCGCGTCAAGCATGTCGAACGGTTGCAGGAAATCGCCCGCCGCAACGGCATCCACTTCCATGACGTCAGCGGCGAGTTGAACGCCGCCATCGCGGCCACGGGACGGCCGCCCATGGACTTCTGGGTCGGCGACCCGGACTTCCATTACAACGCCGAGGCCAATCGCATGGTGGCGGACATCCTCACGCGACAACTCCGCGCCTGGGGGCTTGTTCAAAAATCCGGCGCGGACATGAAAGACCCACCGATGGCAGAGCCGTCCCACAGATGACCACGCAAGCAGGAAGATCGGCCTTGGGAATTCCGTGTTGGATATTGGATATTCGATGTTGGATGTTGGGTTTTGGATGTTGGATATTCGAGTCTTTGATTCTTAATGGCATGACTCTTTGGAAGGGGATAGAAATATCCAATATCGAACAAGGAATGATCAATGCAACATGTAATCCCTTGCCATCTGTGGGACGGCCCTGCCATCCGTGGGACGATCCGCAGTGACCTCCATATTCTCGATGGGCATTCAGTGAGTTTTTCATGACGGAAACCGGGGACATCCGAACGGGGCGGGGATGGCCGCTGCGGCCTCAAGAATGGGGCGTCATGGCGGCGCTGACCGTGGCGCTGGGGTGGTTCCTGCTGGCCTATCCACTGGGACTGGACCAGGGCATCTATGCCGTCAACGCCGCCCGGATGCTGCGCGGACACGCCCTGTATTCGGGCGCGTGGGATATGAAGGGCCCCGGCATCTTCTTCATGTATGCCGTTCCTATCGCGATGGGCGGCTTCCGCGTCTGGCCGATCCAAGTCTTCCATCTGCTGCTGCATTTCGTCACGGCGCTGGCGCTGTATCGCATGGCGCTGTGGGCCTTTGATCGCGTCGTGGCCTGGACGGCCTTTGTTCTTTGGCTGGTGATCGCCTTCAGCTGGGGCGATCCGATCCGAAATGGCCAGCCCGACGATTGGATGCTCCCGTTTTTCCTGGGCGCCCTTATCGCGCTGGTGGCCGCATGGATAAATCCGCGCCACCGTCGCCGTCGGGCCTTGGCGGCAGGCGCGATGATGGCGTGGGTGTTTCTGATGCGGCCGCCGATGATCCTGGCGGCGGCGCTGTTGCCGTTGGTGTGGCTGGCGCTGGGATGGGACCGGCAAGGAGCCTCCCTCCCTTCCACCCCTTCCACCCCTTCCGTCCCCTCCACCGCGTCCACTTCGTCCACTTTGTCCACCCTCACCACGCTGCTGCTATTCTACATCGCCGGCGGGCTGGCGGTGGGCTTGGCAACACTGTTGTATTTCGTCGTGACCGGATCGGTTCAGGACCTGGTCTATACGCAGTTGAAGTGGAACGTCCGCTACGCGCAGGCCGACACGCCGTGGGCCAATCTGACGTGGCGGATGGTCTGGCACAACTTCGCCGTGCGATGGGACTCCTACTTTGACGAATGGAATGAGCTGTCGTGGTCGCCGGTCATGGGCCTCCTGGGTTGCGCGTTATGGCGGTGGCGCGTGGGCCGGCTGCCGTGGCGGGCGTTGGGGGTTTGGGCTGTTGGGCTGATCCTGGGGGCGTCGTCGCTGTTTATCCAGATGCGGTTTTTTAACTATCACTTCTGGCCGGTCCTGCCGTTTCTGACGCTGGCCGTTGCGCTGGGAGTCGCGATGGGGCTGAAGCTCTGGGGAGAGCTGTGGCGGCATGCGTCGTCGATTCCGGGGGACGGCAACGGCCGGCGCTGGTTTCAAGTCAGCGCGGCGCTGGTGCTGGTGTTTGCCGTGGCCGGAGCGTTCAATGCGAAGTCGGGCCTGCGCGAAATGCGCAAGCGCCAGGAGCGCACGCGCAACTTTCTGACTGGAAGGGATTCGCGCAGGGAGTTCTACGAGCGATTCAATTACTTCCGCATCTACCGCCCCTTCGAGGACTATCAGATTGCGCGCCTCATCAAGGAACAGACGCCGCCGGGGCAGACGCCCAAACTCTATATCTGGGGTTTCCGTCCCGCCATCTACTTCATGTGCGGCAGCATCGGTCCTTCGCGGTTCCCCTACAATCTGCTGAGCATTACCCACATCTTGTGTGAACTGCAGATTTCGCCTAGTCAACCAGACCACAAGAAATGTGAAAAAAAGCCCTAGCTTTCTAGCAAACCCCG
>Ga0101944_10001740_pt1 | contig 41716 bp, 46 predicted proteins | sample DewCreD2012metaG_FD_75245 | JGI IMG/M metagenome (GOLD analysis project Ga0101944, IMG submission 75245) | Hot spring sediment bacterial and archeal communities from British Columbia, Canada, to study Microbial Dark Matter (Phase II) - Dewar... ... | reverse complement strand
TTGAAGGGAAACGCATCCTCTCCGAGCTGCTGCCGGCACTTCGAACACGTCTTCATTTGATCCCGACGTCCTCGGAACTCCTGTCGTTGTCCCTGCTGAAGCACAGCCCGACCGCCGCCGCCAGGGATGCGCCGAACGCGCCCCAATTGGCCGTGGTGGCCGGATCGTTGTCCAGGATGGGGATCGCCACCAGGGTGATCCCCGCCGCAAGCGCGGCCAGAAGGCCGCACGCCGTCGTTTTCCAACTTTTCATGGTCTTGTCTCCTTGAGTTGATGGTTGTCCACGAACACCGTCTTCAAAATGCTCAGGTCTTTGGTCCTCCCGACCGTCCGCTTCGCCGCCTCGAACGGGTTGAAGTCCGCCGGTTTGAACGCCCGCGTCTTCTTCGGATCGCGGTGAGCGTTGGCCAAGAGCGCCAGCGTCACCGAGGTCCGGCTCCAGTCCGCCCGGCCATGGGACTCCGCCATCCAGAGGAGTTCCCGGAGCGTCAGCGGTCCTGGGTTCACCCCGACGATCCCGGCGAGTTGCCAGACGAGCCGCCAATACTCTTGAGCGCGTTCTCGAACTGCGCCTCGAGTTCGGGGCTGTCCAGCTTCTTCTCGGCCACGCCCATCGCCTTGGCTTCCCAGTCCTTCAGCTTCGCCAGCGCCTTCTGGAGGAGCCGCCGCTTCCCCAAAGGGAAAAAATCGACCAGTTCCTCCAGGAGCGCGGCCGTCGCCAGTTCGATGGCGTCGCCCGCCATGGCCCGGCCGAAGTCCTCGTCGGCCACTTTCTGCGAGTCGGCTTCCGGCTTCACCAGCGCGTAGAGCACGTCGCAGAGCAGCACCGGATCGGACGCCAGCCGCTCGATCAGTTTGCCGTCCACGACCTCCAGGAGGTTCACGCCGAGCAGCGTGCGGACGCGTTTGATCGCATCCACGTTCACCGTCACCGTCCAAGTCCGTCCCGCGTTGTCCTTGAATGTCTTCATCGTTTCGCCTCCGTCAGACCGTGACCCACTGCGGGGCCGTGGTGGAATAGGTGGGCTTGGCCGTCACCGAGACGGTGAGCGCCTCCTCCAGGGCTTCCTTGCGGCTGAAGTTCGTGATGGAGAAGTCGGCCTGCAGTCCCTGCGAGCCGGTGGCGGTGATGTCGCCGTCCATCACGGCGAAGCCGATCTTCGTGTTGTTGAAGTAGGCGTTCTTGATGGCCGCGAACCCGGCGTCGCCGGTGTCCCAGACCATCTCGAACTCGATGCTTCCCTCTTTCAGCGTCCCGACGGTCGCCCGCCAGCCCGCATTCCCGCGCGTGGTGACATCCGCCTCGCCGGTTTCGAGATTCAAGGTCACGTCCTTGACGTTCGTGAGTTCCTGCCAGGAACCGGAGCCGCCGACGCCTCCGGCCTTGAAGTACAGTTTCGCGTCCATGCCCAATCGAATGGCCATTTGAGTTCCTCCTTAGCTTTTCACCGACCCGGCCCACATTTTCGGAAGCCGGTCTTTGGTTTTCTGAAGCGCCGGTCCCATGAACGGCCGCTTGGGATAGCGTTCGCCACGGAACCGCCCGCCGAACTCGTGCGCCGTGCCCGCCGTGCTCACGATGGAGACATCCGGGCCGACCACGACCGTCTGCTTGCTCTTCTCAACCGCGTAAAGGATCGCCCGGCGGAGCTGGCCCTTGCGCGTGTGCGGAGGCGTCCCTTCCGGCGACTCGGTCTTGCCGCGCTTGATGCTGCGCTTTGCCGTCATGCGAAGCGCGCCGCCCGCGTGCCCCAGGCTCTTGATCGAGCCGGACTTGGCAGCCTTCACGACCCGCTTGCCGTTCATCTTCGTCTTCACCTTCATCGAGATCATGTTTTCCTCACGCCGACCCGAGGTTGACCTGTCCTTGGCGCAACTGGCCGCTCAGGTTGCGGGCGCGGAATCGCACCCGGTTGGAATCGGCATCGAAAAAGATGGCCATCTGACCGTTGGCGAGCTCCGTGTCCGGCGGGGCGATGTTCTGCGCCGTGAAAAAGGCCCCGACGGCCTTCACCGGTCCGCCGACCGCGAGCGTCTTGACCGCCTTGTTGAAGACCAGTCCCGCATCCGCTCCGAACGCGCCGTTGTCGTTGAACTGGACTTGCCGGTTCGCGCCCGCTGGAGGCGTCGTTCCGCCTCCGGTTCCGCCGAAGTAACCCATCACCAAGTCCCTCCGACAATCGTCACCGTGTCGCCCGGCGTTCCCTTGACCTTGACGGCCGACAGGTTGATCCGCTTGAAGCTGTGGTATTCGCCGGGCACCCAGGGCACGTCCGATCCGTCGTCGCCCTGGAAATAGACCACGGCCGCGTTGGTCGGCGGAGTCGATATCTCGACCGACGCCACTTCGCGGCTCTTGGCCGAAAGCGGCTGGTAGGCCGCCGACACCGTGAATTTCCTGATGACCGTGTTATTCATCCATCACCTCGTCACGCGGAACGTCAACGTCATCACGCTGGTGAATTGCCGCAGTTCCTGCATGTGCTCCAGCGCATAGACCGGAGCGTGTTCCGTCTTCACCCAGGCGGCATCCGGCATGCCGGGCAGCCGCTTGGCCCGGAACGATTCGGCGATCTCTTCCGCCAATGCCACGAGCGGATCGAGTTCGGCCGCGTCGCCCTTCACGAACTTCTTCTGCACGGCAACGTCGACCTTGTGGTCGAACGTCCCCTTGGCCCGCGCCACCTGCGTGATCTCGGCACCTCGCGGCACCACCGAGACGTGCAAGTCTTTCATCTCCGCCAGATCGAAGACCGGCTGGTAGTGACGCTCCGCCGTAAACGGCATGGTGAACGGGGTCGCGTTCAGCGCCGCAACGACCGCATCCGCGATCTGGATCAGTTCAGACGGCATGTTTCACCTCGTCGGGTCGTTCCGCACCGAGCAGGCACGGCTTTCGCTCCAGTGTGTCCTTCAGCTCCCGCAATGCCGTCGAAAGGTCGGTCTGCGCCCGCACGCTCTGGGCCGTCAGGTCCACGAGATTCCGTTCCAGAAGATCGATGCGTTTGGCCATGCGACCTTCTCGCTCCTGCGCTGCTCTGCGATCCGCATCGCTCGCCGATGCGAGCCGCCAGACCAGAAAGGCAGCCAGCGCCGTGAAGCCGCCCTGCATGACCAGCGTGATGAGTTGCGCTTCGCCCATTTACACGTCCTCCACGGCGATCTGTTTCGTGTGAATCCGCAGGGTCCGGCGATACGGGTCCGACCAGCGCCAGCACGGTTCGCCGCCGGGGGCCATGACCTCATAGACGTAAGCATTGCCGCCTTCGATCTCCCGGATGCGGTCGCCCGCCTTCGGAAGGATCGCCGCGCCATTCAACGCCAGAGCGGAGCCGAGGACGAGGTAGTCCCTCGCCTCGACCCGCTCCATGACGCCGTAACCCTTGTCGAGCCGGAATACGGTTCGGCCGATGGTGGCCGCAAGCTCCACGGAGTCCGTTCCGCGAACGTAGGCGACCGGCCGCGTGGCATGCGCCTCGCGCATGTCTTCGAGCCAGTTCGATCCTTGTTGAAGGAGGTCGGCCACGGTCATGTCCTCACTGGCTCAAACGCGTCCGCACGACGGCATCCGCGTCGGATGCCGTTTTCACGGTCTTGCCGATTTCCTTGTTCGCGCCCGATTCGCTGTCGGCCTTGGCGACCTTCTCGGCGGCGTCCCAGTAGACTCGGGTTCCGGCCGGAATGGCCGTTCCCGCGCCGGTCGCCTTGGGAAAGTCGAAGAGGCCGGTCACGGCCAACGCTCCGAGCTTGCCCGCCGGGATGTCGAGTTTGGCGACTCCCACGAGATCGCCTTGCACGACCACATCGCCCGCTTTCACTTCCGCGACCGGGGTGTAATCCACCGCGTCGCCCGTCTGGATGTACTTGGTGCTCATGTCTGTCCTCCTTGGGGTTTAGGCTTCGCCCTTGAATTTGGTCATGCCCCGGTAGTCCTGTTCGCGGACGCCAAGGTCGAAGATCACCCGGAACTTCACGCCCAGCGTGTCCAGGTCGGTTTCGCCCTGCTCGACGATGGGGATGCGGCGGCCCTTGAGGTAGCCGATCTCGAACGTGTCCACGACCGCCGGGTCGGCGAACAGGAACCATGCCTTGGCCGAGGCCCCGGGGTAGTTGGTGTTCGAGAGATACGGGCTCGTAACGACCTCGATGTCCTCGTCCACCAGCGCGTTGTAGGTCGGGATGCGGGCCTTGTTCGCGCTACCGGTGGCGAAGAACGTCACTGAGTTGAGCAGCTCGCGAGCCGTCATCTTCAGCGCCGTCGGCACCAGCAGGAACTTCGGATTCACGTTGATGGGCTGTCCGTCGGCGTCGGTCTGGTCCAGGAACATCTGGATGGCCAGCGCCATCGAATCGGCCGAGAGCGCCGTGTCCGCGCCGTCCCGCCAGTTCTTGTGATCGGCGTGGAAGAGCGTCTTGCCGTCGCCCTGGACGGGATTGCCGAGCAGGCGCGTGAAGAAGAGCTGGTCCACCTTCCGCGCAGCCCGCGCACCCATGCCCTCGGGCACCTTCATGAAGGCGGCCAGGTCGTCGTTGTAGATCATCTCGCGGGTGAGCGAGAATATCTTGCCGAACGTCCCGAGCTGGTTGGTCGCCTTCTCCTCCTTCAGCCCGCCGTGCTTGAGTTCCCCGTCCGGCGCGACCGGCTCCAGGTCGCCCACGTCGGTCAGGCGGTAACGCTCCGACTCCTTGAAGTCGTTCAGTTCGCCCTCGGAGCAGAGCCGGGTCGCCACGATGGCCTGGGCCTCGAAGGCTTTGAGCAGCTTCTTGTTGGCGACGTTGTTCAGGATGCCGGGCAGCGACACCGTAGAGAACGCGGCCCGGATCGTGTCGTTGCCGAAGGTGCGCGGGATCGTCCGGCCCTCCATCTCGGCGCACTCGGCCAGCAGTGTCTGGAGGCTGATCTCGCGGTTGGCATAGGCGCTCTCGACGATCTGCTCGCCGTAGTCCTTCACGAGCGTCTCTTCGGGAATGCGCGCCCGCAGACAGAGCGACGCCTCCAGCGACCGCGCGTTGAAGTTCGCGCCCTTGTCGGCACGCGTCACGATGTGGACATCGGCCTGGGGCCGGTTCTCCCGCATCGCCTTGAGCACCTTCTGCGAGGTGTCCTCGACGGTCCAGCCCAGGCGGATGGCGTCCCGCTCGATGCGCGGGAACTCGCCGCCGCAGATCTCCTGGATCGCGGACACGCGCTCGCGCTCGGTGCGGACGGCCGACTGCGCTTCCTCGCGCGCTTGGATGACCGCCTCGGCGGCGGACGGCTGCGTCCGCGCCTCGACCGTCGGCTTGCCGGGTTCGTTCTCCGGTTTCCCGGAACCGTTCGTTTCCGTCTCGAACATCGCCTTCAGGTTCGCCGTCTGTTCCTCGGACAGCCCCGCGAGTTCGAAACCCTTCGCTTTGATCCATTGCTCGAAGTCCATTGTCATGACCTCCATGTTGATGTTGTCCTCGAATGCCGGAACCCGTCCGGCTTCCACTTTCGCCGTCGTCGCGTCGTCCGCGCCGAGCGCCACAAAGCTCACTTCACCCAGCTTCGCCTGCCGGACCAGATAGACCGGACCGGCGAAATCCCTGCCGTTGGCGCTGGCCATCTTGCCTTCCGGCACGAAGACGACCTTCTTCACCGCCGCGCCGATGCTGGCCTGCCAGGGGAAACCGTTGTCGGATGCGCCGACCACCTCTTGCGCCGCGCTGCCCACGCCGGAGATGACACCGGCCACCGTGAGCGCGCCGCCATCGACGCCGACCGCGTCGGTGTGCCCGACGATCCGGCCCGTGTCGTGGTCCATCAGGATCGGCCGCGACTTCTTGCCGACGGCCAGTCCCGCCATGTCCACGACCACCGGATACGGCCAGCCGGAAAGCGTCATCGCGCCGCCGGTGTAGGCGGTCATCGTGAACCGCCGGAGCGTTTTGCCGTCGGCGGAGGCCGCTCCAGCCTCGACCTTCACGCCGCCGGGCTCGGCCCGGATGTAGAACCCGCCGGGCACATCGTGCCCTCTTGAACGCGTCTTACTCATCGCCTGTGTTCTCCTCGGTTGGATTCGGTTCCGGGGCCGGGCCGGTCTGCGGCTTGGCGTCGCTGGCCGGAAGCCCCAATTCGTTCATGAGCGCGATCTCCTTGGCCCGCTGGCGCAACTCCATCTCCCAGTCCTTGCCCTGACGGGCGTATTCGTGGGCGAGCGTGGTGGTGTGATTCTTGAGGCGCGTTTCTTGGGCAGACGCTTCCTTGGAAGGGTCCACATGCTCGAAGCCGTCCCAGAACCACTGGTGCGGCGGTAGCGCCCGGAGCAGATCGAAATTGCGGACCAGCACGGCGTACTCGCGCAGCCATGCGGCCAGCACGCGGTCGAGAATCCGCGAGGCCATGAACGACTGGTCCACGCGGATGGATTTGAAATAGGTCTGGTGGTCGAGACGGCCGGAGGCGTAGTTGTAGCCCGAGGAGTTTCCCGCCGCGATGTTGAAGGGCATGTTCAGACAGCGGGCGATCTCGTTGAGAATCTCCTTCTTGAACTCGGCATAAGTCGTCGCCGGTTGCATCGGCTCGACCTGGCTCATCTTCCAGCCGCCGGGCATGGTCAAGAGCATGTTGCGTTCGAGTTCGATCAGGTCCATCGGCTCGACGGAGTCCGCCTCGCCGTTGGCCGGAGCGTCGGTGTAGAGGATGCCCGCGAAATCGGCCGCCGCTTCCGCCGCCGAAAGCACCGCCAGCGTGAAACGCCGAAGCTGGGCGAAGAGCGGCAAGGCGGGCGTGATCTCCGGGATGCCCCGATGCTGGCCCGGACGGTCCTGCCGGAAGACATGGATCATCGCCGAGGCCGGAACGGTCGTGAAATCGTCGAAAGCCATCCGGTTCGGTCCGCCGGGATGGTCTTTCATCACCCGGTAGGCGACCGGATTGCCGTGGTCGTCCAGGACCAGTCCGTCCACTTCGTGATCGTCCAGGATGTGCCGCAAGGGGCTGGTGACCTGATCGGCTTCGATGAGCAGAAGATCGATCTGGACGGTGTGCTCGACGCGGGGATTGAACGCGAGGATGGCGAAGGATTCGCCGTCCTGCGAACGCGCCGCCCGCATGGTGCGGAGCTTCTCGGCGAGGCCCACCGCGTGCGACCAGAGATGGAACTCGGTCTCGACGGTGCGATTGAGCGTGGGGTCATCGGAAAGCATCTGGAGTCGCGGACCGGTGCCGACGGTGTCGTTGGCCAGCGTCAGCACGATGCCGCGGGCGTAGGAGTTGTTCGCCACCTCGTAGCGGGCGCGATTGCGGAGCGTCCGGCGCACCTCCACGCCTGCCGCCGCGTCGGGCGAAAGGGAATCGGCCCGCGCCCAGTGGCGTCGGTTGTGGTCGGTCGTTTCCGCCGAGTCGAAGCCGGCGCGGAGCCGCCGCATCGCCAAAGCGCGAACGTCCGAGCGCCGCAGGATGGGTTTCTGGAACCCGCCCAGGCGGATCGACGTCCTCGGTTTGGTTTCGGTGGTGGTCTGCATCAGGCGCTCCCCGGGGGAACGAGCTTGGTCAGTCGCAGGCCGAGGCCTTTGGCCTTGGCCGCTTTCTTGGAGGCGAGATAGCGGTCCGCCGCGATCTGGTCGGTCAGACCGTGCTGCTCCATCTCGACGGAATCGCCCTTGGCCCGCTTGGGGCCCTTGGCGTTCTGCTCGATGGTCTTGTCGATCTCGTCTGCCATGCATCGCTCTCCGTAAGGCGAGGCTTCACCGGTCCGAGTTGCGGCCAGGAGATGCACCGCGCCTAATGCGATACTTACCCGGCGGATTGACGAGATGACGGACGGAGGAAGAGATTTCGGCGGGGCGCGCTACGGGTAGAACTTCAGCATGGAAAATTCCGGTCGAAGATGACGGACAGGCCGAAGCGCCACATCGAAGTGGTAATATTTCTGACCACTATAAGCCGAAGTTGGAAACCAAACTGGCCAGTTGCGGCGTCAGTCGCACTTTTGCGGCGAGTTCGTTGACGACGCCGAGTTTTCCATGGGTGTCGCTGATCAGGAGAAACCGTATGCAACTACTCCCGCGTCTCCGGGAGATCAAGCAGGAACCGCCATATTGGAACCACAGTGACGGTTCCGTTGTCGGCATCGATCCGCTCGCTCTCGGCCTTCGTGACAATGGTCCCGGACTTGATGCCGAGTTCGGCCATGGCTTCTTCCAACGCCAGGACTTCCCGTTTCCTCGTCTGCGGGTCGGCAAGCGACTCGCACACTTGAATCAGCGTCCGTGAACGCCCTCGCGACGATAGAATGAAGTCGATTTCCCGTCCTGTCTTGGTCCTATAGTAGAAAATATCAGGGCAGGTTCTTCGTAGTCCCGTGAAGACAAGATTCTCCAGAAGGTGTCCGGAATTGACGAGAACCCCGGACGACACCGAATTGACCATCGAGTGATCGACGCAGTAGATTTTCTTCGGATTGACCTGGCTACGTCCAAGGGATGCGTCAAACATCCTAACGCTGAACAGGAAATAGGCGTCCTCGAACCATGTCAGGTAATCCGACACGGCCGATTTGGGAACCTTGTGTCCGAGCGACTTCAGGTAACCCGTCAGCCGGTTGATGGTGTAGAACGAAGCGGTGTTGTCGACAAGCCAATGGGCCAGGTCGGACACCGCCTTGGGATGGGACACATCGTGTCGTTCGACCAAGTCTCGGAAAAGGACGGCGTGAAAGTACTCTTGATGCGTCTTGATTCGAAGATGGCGGTCCAGTCCCAGCACCTCGGGGAACCCTCCGGTTTCCCAGTAATCGCCGAAGGCCCTTTGGACGAGGAGGCGTTTCTTCGTCGAAAGGTCGCCAGCGCCGTCGATCTTCTTGTAGTCCAGAAATTCCCGGAACGAGAACGGGAACATCTCCCAGGACAAGGCTCGCCCGCGCATCTGGGTGGCGATTTCCTTCGACAACATCTGCGCCGATGAACCTGTCAGATAGACTTCGCATTTCTCCGACCGCATCAAACGGTCAACGAAAGACTCCCATCCGGGGAAGGCCTGAATCTCGTCAAAGAAGCAATAGATCGTCTCCGTGTTCTTCTTCTCTGGGTAAAGCGAATAGTACGCTTCCGCCACCTGCCCCAAACCGGCCTGTTGAAGTCCATGCAGACGGTCATCGAAGAAGTTCAGGTAAAGGATGTTTTGGCGAGGCACCTTATCGTCCAAGAGCCGCTGGATGATCTGGAACAGATAGGTCGATTTCCCGCTCCGGCGAACCCCGATGCACACGGCCGCCTTGCCGGAAACCGTCTTCATCGACATGCGGCGGGATACACCGGTTTCCATCGGGGTCTCCTGCGAGTCCAGTATCATGGCTTTTAGGGTTTCAAGCATCGGCATCTCATGATTAAGTGGTAATAAATCTGCCCACTTACGGGCTAAAGTGGTAATAAATATATCCACTATCGGCATCGCCGTCAAGAGGTTATTAGGATTGTTCTGGGGTCAGATTCATCCTCATAGGCCTTCATACGTCGTCATCCGCCGTCCGCAGTTCCGGCATTCGCGGCGGCGACGGATGCGGCCGCCGGTGGTCTGCCGGGTGTAGAGGATGTGCAGATGTCTGCACCCGCAGCCTGGGCACTCGATCCCGCGTTTCTCATGCGCGGGATGCGGCCGTTCGGTCGGGACCGTGTTCCGCTCCGTCATCGCCGCCTGCCTTTCTGGAGCGCGGAGAGCTTCATCGGTCCCGCCTTGGGCGCGGCTTTAGCGTCCGTTCCAGGCAGAATCGCGCCTTGGATGGATGCGGCGACCGCGCAGCCCACGAGGCAGTCGAGCCAGTGGTTGTCCTGTGCCTCCGGCCGGAGCCGCCACTCATCCACCACCCGCCCGCGCCCCTCGGTCTTCACGCGGTATTCGGCGGTCAGGTGTTCAGCCAGGAGCCGGTGCGATTCCGCATCCCGGCCAAAGAGCGAAAGACATCCCCGGTCTCCCATCGGCACTGCCATCCGGGAGTGGATGAAGCTCTTCCAGAAATTCGAGTCGAAGAGCGCATGCCGGACGGAGCGTTTGCCTTGGACATTCGGAATGCGCCAGTTGAACCCGACCCGGTCGCCGCGCTTGCGCTTGTACTCGGCGAACGGCATGCTCGCCGCGCCCACGAAGCGTCCGTGGCTGGGCAGAAGCACCGCCGCGTGGGCGCTCTGTCGGCAGAACTGGTAGACGACGTCCGTGGACGTGCCCCAGTTGGCGTCGATCAAGCACCGATCCACCCGCATCATCGCGCCATCGTCCCGCCGCCACTCGCGGTTCAGATAGTCGCCCGTCAAGGATTCCAGCCCGGCGTAGATCGCGCCTTCGAGCCCCGTTCCCTTGGCCACGGACTGCATCGTCTTCTGCGCGTCGCGTAGCGTGAAATACGCCCGCCGCTGGTCCGGGTAAGAGCCGTAGTCGATGACATAGCCGGTGAAGTCGTCCTCCCACGCCGCGATGAGCCAGAAGAGCAGTTTGCCCTGGATATCGATGAACATCGTCAGATGGTTGACGCCGACCGGGATCTCGCCGCGCTTCATGCCGTTGACTTTCCCGGCGATCTGATCGGCGGTGAGCAATCCCTCGTCTTCGATGCCTTTCTCCGGGAGCGGCTCGTTCTGGTACTCGGCGAAGAACGCTGCCTCGTCCAGGAGCTTGAGGTTCATGGCGTGCTGGACGGCGGACGCCTCATCATGATTGAACCGCTCCGGCCAGGCGATCTCCGCGCCATCGTCGAGCAATGCGCGGTTCGCCTCGTAGAACGCCGTCGCTTCCCGCATGTCGCCGTGGATGCGCAACGACTCGGCTCGCACCTCGGCGTACTTCGCCCAGAGCTTCTCGTTGGTCGGGAAGCGGTAGACCATCCGCGTCCGCTCGCCATTCCATTCCGGGTGCTTCTCGCGGTCGAGGATGTTGTCGGCCATGTCGCCGGGACGGATGACCGTGCAAGGCATTATGCCGGATATCTTCTTGCCGGGACCGGCCAGCCCAAGAACCGCGCCCGCGAGGATGCGCTCCCGCGTGGCGCACTGCGAAAGACTCCGCGCCGACTCGTCGGTCTGCGGATCGTCCAGCACCACCAGCGTGGGACGGACGGTCTGCCCGTCGGCGCGCTTGTACTTCATGCCCCGGATGCGGCCGGTGATCCCCGCGACCTTGATGATCGCGGCGCTCGCCTTCGATCCGGGCATGGACGGAAGCACGACCTCGTTCGCCGTCCATCCGATGTGCGTCCGCTCGCCCTTGAAAAGCTGTCCCGAACATCGGTTGGCGATCCCGTCCAGGCACCGGATGGGATAGACGACCTCGGGAAAGTCGGCTTCCAGCAGGTCGTTGCCGTCGAGCTCCATCTTGATCGAGTCGAGCATCTCGACCGCGTGAACCTCGGATGCGCCGATCAGACAGACGAACTGCCGATGGCCGTAGAGCACGGACCAGAGACAGGCGCATTCGGCGATGCTGGTCTTGCCGCTGCCTCGCGGCATGGCGAGCGAGAAAAGCCCGCCGTGCAGGACCGCCTGCTCGATGCGGGCGATGACCTTCAGGTGGTCCGGCGACCACGCGAGATGGAATGTCTGCGGAAAATACGCTTCGCAGAAGAATCTGAAATCGCCTGCGGCCCGCGACTTCCGGTCCAGGTCGGCCACGGCTGGCAATTCGCCGATATCGCGTCCGGCTTCGGAGAGCGCCCGGTTCCTCGCGGCGGCGCGTTCCTTGAGCGCCTCGTACTCGGAGGTCGGGTCCACGGTCTTCCTGGGCGCGTGGCGTTGTTCGGCGAGCCACGCCACATATCGGAATAGGTCCACGCGGCGGCCGTCGCCGATACGGAAACCCGCACGCATCCGATGCCGGTAAAGCTGACGCTCGTCGATGACCGCCCCGAGCGGCGTCGAGTTCAGAAGGCGCGCCAGGTCGGCGGGCTTGAGATTTCTAGGGTCAATCGCCACGGGCGGCATGCTCCTTCACCAGCCATGCGGCATAGTGCACGAGGTTGACGGTTCCGTCCGAATTGACCGGCGCGCCCGCATCGATGTCCTTGTGCAGCATCTCCGCCGTGACGGATTTCCCGGCGCTCTTGGAGAGCAGTTTCGCAAGGTCCGCGACCGTCAAAGCCGTCGCTTTCAGGCACACGTTTTGCATGGAGGCGTCACCGGACATGCATGTCCTCCCTGCCTGCGCCGCGAGCGTCGCGGCAGGCAGGCCGCCTCTGGAAATCTTCAGAAATTCGCAGGGTTCCCCTTGGCTTTCCGCGCCCCGCATGGCTCATGTGTGTGTGCTGGCGCGGAATGGGCCGCGCCGCGAACAGGAAAGGACGACGAACATGGAGAACCGCAAAGAGATCGAGGCCGGACGCGTGAAACGCCAGCTCCGGCAAACCGCCGCCGAACGGTACGCCGACCACCGTAACGACATCGCCATCCTGATGGATTGCATCCAGATGGAACTCGACGAGCACGCAAAGCGCGCCGCCGAGAAACCGAAGGATTGGGGATTCGCCGGTGACCTCGGGCGCGTGCGCGAAACGATGAAGGAGACTCTGCAATCCTTCCTCATCGGACGCCACGGATGGTCCGAAACCGAGGCGGCGCGGTTCATCCAGGACCACCTCGAAGAGATGCGCGGCGAGTAGAACCGAAATGTTCGACCCCGGCATGGTGCCGACGGTCGTTTCAACATCCACAGAAGGAGACGAGCCATGAAAAAGACGAGCAAGAAGAACGCGGGCAAGCAGGAGAAAGTCGCCAGTAAACCCAAGGCGAAGATCGTCGCAGAGACGGTCGCGACGGAAACCCCGGTCGCCGAGACAGCCCCGGATGCGAAGACGCGGAAGAAAACGGTGCGCGAGGACGGGACGATGTCCGGTCTCGATGCCGCCGCGAAGGTGTTGGCCGATGCGGGCGAGCCGCTCAACAGCAAGACCATCGTCGAGCGGGCCATCGAGAGGGGACTCTGGAAGTCCGGCGGCAAGACGCCGTCCGCGACGGTCTACGCCGCCATGCTCCGGGAAATCCAGAAGAAGGGCGACGCGTCGCGTTTCGCCAAGACGGAGCGCGGGATGTTCACGATCAAAGCGTAGCATCGAACGATTCTCCGCTTCGACCTGCCCCAGCGCGGACCGCCGCGACTGGGGTTTGGTCGGTCAGGGCATCTCCCGGTTCCACGAACGACACCGGTTTTCCCATCTGCCGTGCCAAGACGATCTCCGCCTGCACGCCCCGCGATTCCCGCCATCCATCCAGCGTCAAGACCCAGACCTCCGTGCAGACTTCCATGAACGCCCGGTCGAACCGCTCCCAGAAGTCCCAGTCGAGAGGCAGTTCCTGAGCCGCAATGGCATGCGAGTAAGCGATGGGCGAAAAGACCGGTATGCCGCACCGAAACATCTCCGCCGCTTGGCGGCACGCGGCCCGGAACCGCGCATCGCGCACCACCGGGTCTGGATGCGTGTAGGGGCTGGCGAGGTAGATCATGCGACCACCTCCGCCGCAACGCGCGCCGCCTTCTTGCCCGTGAACTCTTCCCAACGCCGGACGATGACGTCGCAGTAGAGCGGGTCGAGTTCCATCAAGTATGCCCGGCGGCCCGTCTTCTCCGCCGCGATGAGCGTCGAGCCGGAACCGCCGAAGAGATCGAGGATGTTCTCGCCCGGCTTGGACGAGTAGGTCATGGCGCGCACCGCGAGTTCCACGGGCTTCTCGGTCAAGTGCACCATCGACTGCGGGTTGACCTTCTTGATCGACCAGACGTCCGTCGCGTTCGTGATCTCCGGGTTGAAGTAGTGTGCCGCGCCTTCCTTCCAGCCGTAGAAGCACCACTCGTGGTTCCCCATGAAATCCTTCCGCGTGAGGACGGGATGTTCCTTCACCCAGATGACCATCTGCGAAAAGTAGAGTTCGCATTCGCGCAGCGCGTGCGGATAGTTCCAGATGTTGGTGTAGCCGCCCCAGATGTAGAACGACCGGCCGTCCTCCAGGACGCGCTGGATGTTCCCGAACCACGCCCGCAGGAGTCGGGCGAATTCCTCGTCCGAGACGAAGTCGTTGGCCAGCGGCCGGTCCTTGGGCCGGAGCTTCTCGTGCGTCGCATGCGCGTTCGAGCCACGGATCGCCGCGTCCATGCCCTGCTGGCCCATGTATTCGCCGGAGGCCTGCGCGGCGGCGACGGCGTTGTTCGAGCGCGGCGCGACCTTCACGTTGTAGGGCGGGTCGGTGTTGACGAGCTGAATCTTCGCGCCGTCCAGGAGGCGATCCACATCCTCGGGCTTGCTGGAATCGCCGCACATGAGACGATGGTTGCCCAGCACCCAGATGTCGCCGGGTTTGGTGACCGCCTCGTCCGGCGGCTCCGGGACAGCGTCCGGGTCGGTGAGCCCCTCAGTGCCCGTTGCGCCGAGCATCTTCTCCAGCTCCTCGGACGAGAAGCCGAGGAGTTCGAGGTCGACGTCCATGCCGCGCAGCTCGGACAGCTCGATGGGCAGGAGTTCCATGTCCCACGAGGCCAGTTCCGCGACCTTGTTGTCGGCGATGCGGTACGCCTTGATCTGCGCAGGCGTCAGATCGGTGGCCACGTGGACCGGGACTTCCGCGAGCCCCAGCTTCTGCGCCGCCTTCCAGCGGGTGTGCCCGACGATGATGACGCTGTCCGCGTCCACCACGATGGGCTGGCGGAACCCGTACTCCCGGATGGACCGGGCGACCGCCTCGACCGCGCCGTCGTTGTCGCGGGGGTTCTTGTCGTAGGGCTTGATGTCCGTGATCTTCCGATTTTCGACTTTCATGGCATGTTCTCCTGTTGTTGGTTGCGGCCTACCGGGCCGCGCGGGTTGTCGGTGAAAAGTGCGTCAGGTTCCGCCCGGCGTCCGCTTCCTGGCACAGGGTTGCGCCCCGTTCGCGCCAGGTTGCGCCAGGGCGCGTCCATTCCGTCGGGGCGGCCAAGGATGCGAATCCGCGCCCGGAACGCGACCAAACGCGCCCCTGCGCGGCCTGTGGCGCGAAACCGGACCGGCAAAACAAACTGTGATGGACAAGGCGACCGTTCCCGCGCGCGTCTCGGCGGGTTTCGCCCGGCGGAGGAACCGTGAAAACCGTCCAGACACGCCGGTCAGAGGGTGAAAGAAAAGGAATCAGTGAATGAATGGGGTGGCGCAACCCTTGCAACGACAACGGGTTACACCGCTCGGCCAATACTTTCATTCTTTCCCCTGGGCATTCACAGTCGCTCACACACATACGCGCGGGCGGGTACGCGAGCGGATGGGGGTGAAAGAGTGAAAGAATAGAGAGAGAGTTGTTTTTCTCTTTATTATTCAATGACTTACGACCATTCGATTCTTTCACCTCATGCGGGTGAAAGAACGGGAACTTCGGAGAAGGAATAGAGATCGCCTTCATGCGTCACCTGCCTGTTCCGTCAGCCGATATTCGAGCATCGGGCGTCCGCCGTGCTTGGATTGCTGCGCCTGTGCGATGACGATGTCTCCGCGCTCGACGAGGGTCGTGACGAGATCCCGGAACGCCTTGGCGTCCTGTTTCATGCGTTTGAGAAGCACGCTGTGCGGGAGACTCCGCTCCGGCGCGTCGCGCAACTTTTCGATCAGCTTCAGGCAGTCGGCGTGGAATGGGTTCTCGGCAACATGGGCCTGGGCCATGAAGAGCATGCGCCGGGTCTGATGCATGACGAACCGCGTGGCCCACTCGGCGGCGGCAAGGCCGATGCGCGGCGCTTCGTGGTTCTCGCTCACGGCATGGATCAGCGCGAGCTTGCGGGTCTGCTCGCTCACCCGCCCCCAGACGGTCGTGCCGACCGGATCGCCTGCGGCTTCGGCCTTCGCGTATTCCGCCTCGGCCTGTTCCCGCGTCTCGACCAGCACGCGCTTGGCGTCGTCGGTGTGCTCGACGACGGCGGGGACGGGATGCCAGTCGTCCAGATTGCCGGTGCCGGGACGGAAGTCTGACCACCATTTCGCCGTGGCAAGGACTCGCGGAGGCAGGTCGAGAATGCGCGGCTCCTGCCCTTTCGGGCGCGGTCCGCTCTCAAGGATGATCATGCGGGCGAAGAACCCGTTGGTGAGCATCCGCTCCGAGAGCGCCTCGTAGTAATGGTTCGGAATGGCCGTGCCGAAGATCACCAGACACGGCTGGTCAATCGCCCCCGGCGCTTCCTTGCCCGCCTTGCGCCGCATGGGGAAAATGCTGTTGGCCGCCGAATACATGGTCAGCAGCGTGCCCATGACATTCTCGTGCCGGGCATCCTTGGCCTTGTTGATCGACTGGAGCATCCCGTCGATCTCGTCGGTCTGGAAGAGCATGCAGGGCTTGATGAAGAGCGCGTCCTGGACGCCCTCGCCCGAAGCGAAGCGTTCGCCGAGGCCGTCGCCGATCCCGACTTGGTGAGCGATGCGGGTGTTGATCTTGCGGGGCCAGTCCTTCCCGGCCGCAGAGTGCGCCAGGCCGAGCAGATAGACATTGGTCCGGTTGTCGCCCGGATCGCGGACCTTGCGCCCGGCCAGGAACGCCTGTAAAGCCAGCGCCCCGCAGAACGCCATGACCGTGTTCGGATAGGGCGCCGTCTCGATGCTGTGGTCCATCACCTCCGAGATGAAGCCCGGCACGCGGAGCAGATCGTCGGGCATCGGTCCGGGATCGAGCGGGCCGGGCGACGATTTCCGGTCTGGCTCGGCGGTTGTCGCGGTCTTCGCCAGAAGGCCGGAAAGGTCCACGTCCGCCGGAGGCGGCGCGTTCTCCTGATCGCGGAGCCAGCCGACGGGCCGGTCGTGCGGTTTGGAGGCGGCATCCTCGACCTTGTGCCGCAGTTCCTTCTCCGACCACGGCGGCAGGCATCGCGGGTTGTAGTGCGCCAGCAGGAGCGCGAGCGCACGATCCGGTGCGAGACCGAACCCGTGCACCATCGCCGTCGCCGCCGCATAGGCGGCGTTGTGGCCGCCCTGACCGCTCACGGCGGGCGGCATGGCATCGAGATAGGCGAGTGCTCGCCGTTCGAGATCATCGGGCGGCGTGATCGTGGTTCTGGGCGGCGCAGACGGTTGTTTTGCCGTCCGCCCGTTGTCGAGCACGGTCGCAAGCCATGACGGAGGTTCGGGAAGATCGTTGGGCAACGATACCAGTTCCGCGCCATCGGCCCAGCGGTAGGGCTTGCCGTCTATGACCGACGGCGGCGCGACGATGTAGCCCCCATTCCCGCGGGTGTCGACCTTGGGCGCGAGCTTGCCGCTCGTGTTGCCCCAGGCACGTCCAGCCGGTTGACGGAAGATGTGGTGCCGCCCGCCGCTCGGCGTGAATGACAAGGTCGCGCGGGCAAGTTCCTGTTGGCGCTCCGGCTGATCGCCGAGCCATGGGTTCTCCGCGCCGTCCACATCCACGACCAGAAGTCCGGCTGTCGCCAACCCGATATTGGCGTTCGGATTCCGTTTCCACCACGCCTCGATGCGCGTCTCGTCCGTCGTGGCGTCCTTGTATCCATGCTTGGTGATGGGCGCTTTGCCGCCGGGTGCGCAGGGGAAGACCGCATATCCGAGCCGGGCATAGGCCAGAGCCGCTTCAGAAAGGGATGGAGTCGTCATCGACACCCTCCCATGCCTGGACCGGCCTGTCTGCCGTGCTGGCACAGGCAGGCGCGGCGTTCTCCTCCACATCGTCCCACCCCGGTTCGCGGTAGGACGGCTTCTCGTCGAGCGCGTAGCCGACGATCCGGTCGTATTTCTCGCCGGTTACGCTGCGGATCGTGATGGACCGCGTCGCACAGAGCGCCCCGGCCTCGGCCAAACGGACCGCATCTTCCGCCGTCTCCGGCACGGGCGCGTTGGAACGTTTGCGCCACCACGATTCGGCCTTGGCCCGCGCATAGCCGCCGTGCTCGAAGCAGACCCATTCCGATTGGTATTGCTGCCAGCCGATCTGATAGTCCACGCGCATCGAGCGCGGCGCGTCCGGCGGCGCATCCCGCTTGCTGTGGACGCTGTAGCGGGTGTCATGCACGGCATGCTCGTTGATCGCGACTTGGCCGGACAGGATTCCTTCCGTGCCCGCCTTGGCGTCGTGCATCCGGCGTTCCGGCGGTGGGAAGACGAAGCCGCACTGCGGACAGGTCGAATACCCGGTGGCGACCAACGCATTGCATTCGGGGCACTTCTTGGCCGGAGCCTCGCCGTCGCCCTTGGGTCTTCCATCATCGTCGATGCGGATCGCGTCCACGGGTCCGTGGCGCAGCACGTTCCCGCCGAAATCGAGGATGAGACAATCTTGCTTGCCGTCGCAGAGACGGAATCCCCGACCGGCCATCTGATAATAGAGTCCCGGCGACATGGTCGGCCGCAGCATCGCCACGCAGTCCACATTCGGCGCGTCGAACCCGGTCGTCAGGACATTCACATTGACGAGGTACTTGATGCGTCCGGCGCGGAAGTCGGCGATGGCCCGGGCGCGATCCTGATCCGATGTCTCTCCGAAGACGGTTTCGACACGGGAATCCGTTCTGCGCAGCGTCTCGGCGACATGCCAGGCGTGCTGGATGCCGCTGGTGAAGACCAGACAGGATTTGCGCTCGCGGGTGTACTCGACGATCTCCTTGCAGGCCGACTCGACACGCTCCTGTTTGTCCATGAGCGCCTCGACCTCGTCGGCCACGAACTCGCCGCCCCGGATGTGAAGATCGTCGGTGTTCACCTCCTCGCGCCCGCCCTTGGGGACCAGTTGGCAGAGATAGCCCTGGACGATCAGTTCGCGGACGCCGATCTCGTAGCAGATCGAGTTCAGCACGTTCTCCGGGGCGCAAATCGGCCCGGTCGTCATGCGGAACGGCGTAGCGGTCAGCCCGATGACACGCAGGTTGGGATTGATCTTCCGGGCGTCCTCCAGAAACATCCGGTACATGCCGTCGCCGTCTGGCGGAATCATGTGCGCCTCGTCCACGATCACGAGATCGAATCGGTCGAGATCGCAGGCGCGTTTGTAGACGCTCTGGATGCCCGCCACGATGATCGGATGTTCCGTGTCGCGGCTCTTCAGTCCTGCCGAGTAGACGCCGATCTGATGCCACATCTCCGGCGCGACCAGATGGAGCTTGTCCAGCGTCTGTTCCAAAAGCTCCTTCACGTGGGCCAGGATGATCACGCGGCCGTTCCATCGCCCCACCGCATCGCGGCAGATCGTGGCGAGCACCGGGGTCTTGCCGCTGTTGTGGTGGACCACGAAATTGCCGTCGAGGTAGAGATGATCGCCATCAAGAACGAATCCGTAGAAAGCACCTCGTCCGTGAGGCTCCACGCGGAAGCCGGATCGGAGCACGGATTTCTTTTGCTTCCGGCGAGACGGCTTCCGGCGCGGAAGGCGACAGGGAACATCGTCAAAGTCGCCATAGATCGATATCCTGAAAAACCATCCGCCAGCCCCGGTCTGGCAGGAACAGTACTTTTCCACGCACCGTGCTGCGAAGCCAAGGCTTCGGGCAAGAAACAGAATGTCCGTCGCAAGCTCGCGCGACTTCGTGACGTAATCGCCGCCGCTCTTGTTGGCGTATCCGTCGCTGTCCATCAGCCCGGCAAGCAATGCCAAGCGATCAGGTCGCGGGGCCACCATGTAGTCGTGTGGAATGAACTTGGTGGCCGAGTCTCGTCCGTCGAGACCAAGGGCGATCAGCGATTCAGTCACGACGTTGTGCCTGCCGCCGCCGCGAAACAGGGTGTAGGTCGGGAACCGTCCGCCATGAGCATGCACCGTGACGCCGCAGTTGATGCTTTGGGCGTATTCGATCCATGCTTCGGCGACCGCTTCGTCCGCCGTAGTCAGTTCGACGACACCGTCTGCTAAGCCACCGTCTCCCAGCAGGAGGCCGAGAATGTAGGGCGGGATCGGCAAGTTAGGCTGACATGCGAAGTCCACTGGAACCCGGTAGAGCTTGCGGAGGTGCCGCCAGGACTTCGACTTTGCAAGGTATTCTCTGACCGAGATCGTTTCGGTTTCGCCCCCGCGTTTCTGGCAAGGGAAACGCCCCTTGCCTTCATTCGTGCATACCAGCGCAAGCACGTGGTCGCCGTTGACGACGAACGGATCGCCGCGATGGGGAATGACCTTGTAGAGATCGTCCTCGCCTCGGCATAGCACCGTTACGCAACGGGGTCGGCAATCCGGCCCCATGAGCAGATCTCCGACGGCGACGTTCTGGACGGGTTTTACGCTCCCGTCGAACATCAGGATCGGATGATCGAGAGCGTGACAGCCCGTGGGCAACACGACGCAAGGATTGTCGTCGTGTTCCCGAAGGTGGCGATAGACTGCCTCGACGGCTTCCTGTTGGTAGGGTCTCAACTGCATCATCGGTGTTCCGTAATCTCCTCGATGCGAACGATGGTCATGCCGCCCGGCACGCAGCCGCGTTTCTCGATCACGAGCCGCACGATCTGGCTGTCATCGCGGTAGACGCCGCCGTGCTGGAGCGCGTCGAAGAGGCTTTTCTGAACGTTGTCGATGTCCCGCCGCCGGTGGTCGGGCGGATAAACCTCGACCTGAACGGCAAGCGGTTTGTCGAATCGACGGATGCCGCTACCCGCGAGGACCGATAGAACCCTTTCCCGGAATCTCCGGCCCTCGCGGCTGATGAGCGTCCTCGGCCCGACGCGCCGGTAGTAGTGATTCACCGACGGCGGATAGGGCAGATCGAGTTCGATCATCGGCGCGCCCAAGGAGGAGTTTGCGCGGCCGCCTGTTGCGGTTGCCCCGCTGATGCCTCCTTCTTGATGTAGCCTTTGATCTCGTTGACGATGTCGCCGGTGTCCTCGCGCTTCTTGCACTTCACGGTGATGACGAGCGGCAGGTTGTGCAGCTCGCACGAGTCGTTCGGGGCCATCACCCCGATGGCGCGACAGATCGCCGACAGTTCGCCTTGCGCGATCTTCACGGTGAGGGCATTGGGATTGTCGAGGTTGAGGCGGGCCCAGAGATTCCGGCCCTTGAACTCGCCATCGATGATCTGGAATGTCAGTTCCAGGAAGTTCCCATTGCCGGACTTGGTCGGTTTCATCTCCGAGTCGGTGATGATCGCCAGGTACTTCCCGGCGGGGACCGGCTCGAAGTCGGTCGTGGGTTCCACTGTCCTTGCATCGAATCCTTGCAGATTAGCCATTGGTCTTTCCTCCGTTCTTGGTGGTCGCGGTGACGGGCGTCGAAGCGGCCAGATGTTTTGCGTAGATGTTCCAGTCGAGCGGAAGCTCGTCCGGCAGATTCAGGCGGTTCTTGGCGACGTGGGCGGGGCGCTCGGTCGTGCGGATGATCCGCTCGCCCGAGCCGATCCCTTGCGTGCGGGTCTGGCTGAACCCCTCGTCAAGCTTCTTCGTGTAGACCTTGTAGGTGGCGAAGAGCACCTCGTCGCACCACTCCTGCACCACGGACGACGCCAGCTTGTGCAGGCGCGGCACGTAGCGGTCGTAGGTCTCCGTCTCGGGGTTCTCGAACTTCTCGATCTTGGCGTGCGCCAGAAGGATGACCGTCATCCCGCGCTCGTTCCGCAGGGCGTTCAAGCCGTCCAGGAACTCGCGCCATTGGGTGAGTCCCAGGATGTAGCCCTTGGCGTAGGGAATGTCCTCGATGCTCTCGACGCCGCGCTTCTTGCAGACGTCCGACCAGATGAGCCGCTCGAGCCAGTCGAGCGAATCCACCACCACCGTGCGGTAGGGATGTTTTTCGGAGTACAGCTCCGACAGGGCCGCGATGGCCTGATCGAACGTCTCGGCCAGCGGAAAGCGATTGCAGTCGATCTCGCCCAGGCCGTCCTCGGTCTGGATGAAGATGGGCTTTTCGCTCATCGCCCCGAACGTCGATTTGCCGACGCCGTGGGTGCCGTAAAGCATCACCCGGCGCGGCGCGGGACGCTTCCCGCTCTGGATTTGTCCTATCAACTTCATGTTCGTGTGCCTCCTTTCGGTCACAGGTAATCGAAGGTTCTGATGTTCTCGTAGCCGGTCGGCCAGGAGTCCGTCTCCCGGCATTTCGCCAGCCGCGACATGGCCTGCTCGTTCTCCTTCTGCGCCAGAGCCAGGACGTTCTGCCCCATGACCCAGACGCCGGTGCGGAAGGGTTCGCGCTTCTCGACGGCGATGATGAAAACCGGAGCGACGACGCCCGCGATGATCGCGAGAACGCTCCGGTAGAACGCAAACTGGTGCGCGTAGCCGTAGCTCTTCGCATCCATCTCGAGCCAATCGAGGTTGTCGCAGGTCTTGAGGTCGACGATCCCGCGTTCGGGATGGACCCAGTCGATCCGCGACTGGCACGCCATGCCGTCGTACTCGGCCCGGACCACACCCTCGGCGACGCCGTCGGCCAGAAGCTCGGCGGCGTGCTTGTGCGCCCGGACGCTGGCGGCCATGCTCTCGACGAGAACCGACTGCTCGGTGGTCAGAACGGGCTTGCCCTGCGCCTCGGCCCATTCCGCATAGGCCTTGGTCCGTTCGCCGAAGACTTCACCAGTCTTGGGATTGACCGGTCCGCCCACGGCGTAGCGCTTCTCGAAGGCTTCTCGACCTTCGAGAATCAGCGTGTGCGCGGCGCGCCCGATCTGGTAGGCGGGACGGTCTTCTTCCCGCACGAGACCCAGTTCCTTCTTGTGGAAGAGAAGCGGGTTGCGGCGGAAGTCGGCCAGCCGATGGCTCGTCAGATGCGTCGCCGCCTTCGAGCGGTAAACCTCGTCCGGCTCGACGATCAGGTGCGCCGTCGCGCACGGCAGCTCTGGAACGTTCGCGTCCGCTTTCCTTCTCTTGAACAGATTCTCTTTGAAGCTCATGTGGTCACCTCCTGGGGCTGGGTGGTGCGGGGAGCCTCGTCGACCCGCCGCACTTTGAACGCCGCCTCGCCGAACTCGCGGATGGCGAAGCCGGTGAAGATGCGGCAGAGGTCGCGGCTCACCGGTGTGGTGGCGTCGATCACGCAGGCGCGTTTCTCGGCATCCACGCAGTAGGAAGCGTCCATCCGCACCCGCGATTGGCCGTGCAGGCTTTCGACCGCCAGCACCGCCAGAAGCAGGGATTCCTCGACTTCGGGCATCCGCGCCGACGGCTCGAACGTGTAGCGATAGATTTCCTTGTTCATGGTTTGGCTCCTCGTTGCGGCCCGCGCCCGATGTCGGACGCGGGCGACAATGCCGATGATGGATACTTACCCGGCGGAACGCCGGGATGACGGATGGCGCTCACAGGTAATCCCTCAGACCGGCGTCCTCGAAGATCGCCCGGAGCTTCTTGACGTGGTCGTTGAGCGTCGTGCGGGGAACGCCCATCTCGCGTGCGGCGTCGGAGATGGTACCGGTCTTGAGGTATTCGCAGAGTCTGCGGAGATGCGCCGGGAGCGCCGAGAGCGTCGCCTCCATGTCCTGGAGGAACTCCATCTCTTCCGCGCCGGTCCGGTTGCGCCGTCCGCATTGGAAGTCGGCGTCCTCCTGCGAGAGGAGATCGCCGCGCTCCACGGTGGAACCGTCTCCGTCGTCGACACGCTCGTTGAGCGAACACGCCTCGCGACGATAGTCGCGCATCTCCGAGGTGCGGTGACGGATGAGCTTGCTGATCTTGCGTTCGATGATGCGGGCGACAAACGTCTTGTGCGTGCCTTTGTTCGCGTCGAACTTCGGCGTGCGCGTGATTACGTCGAGCATCATCTCCTGTTCCAGGTCGTCGCGGTCGGACTCGGTGTAGCCCGCCGTGCCGACGAGATGTCTGGCTTTGTGCCGGATGACTTTCGCTGCGTACTCATTGATTTCATGCTGCTTCTGGTTGGTTTGCATTGCTGCCTCCCTTGGCCGGGGAGGCGTGCGTGGGTGCCAACCATGGCAGCGACCGGGACGAGCGGAGGCATCGTGAGTTCGCCGTTGCGGCGGCACCCACGACTGCCTCCACTGCGTGGCCGGTTAGTCGTCTGGTTTCCGAATACTTTTATTGAACGTTGGCGCGGGGGCCGAACCCGCTCGTCAGGCGCGCACCTCCTCCGCGATGGTCATGCGAAAAGGCAGACCACGCTGGATTTCGATTGAGACGATGAGTCCGTCGCCCATAGCCTCCATCTGGGCGAACATCTCGCGGACTTGGACCTTGAGCGCGAAGTCGGATTTCGACAGTTCAGGCCGTGGACCGTTCTCTCCGCCGAACTTGACCTCGCGGATCACGCGGGGCGGCGGAGCGAAGAACGGCTCGCCGTTACGGACATGGAGCCCTTGGACGGAGCCGAAGTTGATCCCCTGCATCAGCTCGACGAGACGGGCTTTGGCCGGGGACAGACTGGACTTGCTTGTGTTCGATACTGTTTCCTGCATCTGATTTTCCTCCTCGAGGGTTTCGAGCTGCGCCCTGTGCGCGGCTCACGCCCTCCGGCGGACTTGCAGGAAATGACGGCGAAAAACACGAAGGCCGCCGTAACGCGCTGGGAATGCGGCGGTTACGCGGCCTCGGGACGGCTTTTGCAGTTGCAGGAAATCAGGGAAACTGCAAACAGGGAGGAGAAATCAGCTTTTGAACTTCATGACCTTCTCGATGTCGTTGGCCGCTTCCCAGAGAATGGCGATTTCCTTGTCGGATGGATCGTTGATGGCTCGGGATACGGACGAAACATGAACCTTCAATTGGTCGGCCAGTTGTTGTTGGGAAGGGCGAGGCAACAGATTGGGGCCTTCGTCATGGTCGCGAGAGGAATACGCGTGGTCGCGAGCCGCACGCAGATGCTCTCGCAGCGCTTGTTTGATCGCGTCGATGGCGGCGGTTCGCTGCCCGCGCTTCTTGGCCTTCTTGGCGACGGGTTCCGGCGGGTTGCCGCGCAATTGGCTGTCGATGGCTGCGGTACTGACCGACAGCCCTTTGGCATCGAGGTCGATTACGGTGCGCGCCTCGATGAGGGAATCGCTTGGTATGTCCAGAATCTTACCGTCCGGCCATTGGCCCAGAACGAATACGACCGGCGACCGGCCCTTGGGGACGGACTGTGCGATTGCGGCGGCATCCGGCCACGACAATCCGCGCACGGCCCACAATGGCCGGGATTGGCCGACCAACGCCGCTCGCCCAAGGTTCCATACGCGGCCCGGCACTACCTCCTGCGGTTTTCCCGAAGATCCCAACGCGGACATGATTGCCGCCAGCATAGGGGTGAAGTCCACCGTCCACTGAAGCAATCGCTCCCGTGGAATATCGACGCGACCGTTTTCCGGGCAGACGGCGAAGAACCGCACCGTCCCGTCGGGATAGACGCTCCGCATCACCTCGGCGATATGATCGTCGCCGCAGTCGCGGCACATCACGTGACCCACCGTGTCGCCGGGGCGGAGCAGTCCCATATCCCGCAGTCGCTCGAAGTCTCGCGGTGGCAGCATGGCGACATCGTCGCCGGTCAGCATCGGCACGGAAGCCGGGCCGTCGGCGCATCGCCAGACGATGTTCATGGTGTCATACGACATCGATCTTCCACCTCCGCAGATACTTTTCGCCGAGAAGTCTCTGTTCTTCGCGCTTACTCTTGAGGTCGCATGTGTTCGGGGCCGAAACATTGAATGTCAGCGAGCGGCCATGTCCGTTGCCGTTGAGTTTGAAATGGAGCGTGGCCTTGGTGACCTGCAGGACCGACCTCGGCAGGCGTTTACGGTTGAGATCTTCTTCGAGCATCTCGTAGATGTGATCGCGCCCCTTCTCCGGGTCGGCCTCGAGCGTGATCCGTCCGCGTTTTCGCCCGATGATCGAGAGCCGCAGCCCACGCACGGAAACCGCTTCGATCCCGTCTTCCGGGTCCGTGTCGAAGGCGAATCCCTTGTCGAGAAGCGAATCAAGGTTGTAGGGCTGAACATCCGTGTTTTCCGGTTTCAGCTTCCTGCCGAGGATGATCTGGCAGAACAGGCTCTGCAGCGGTTCGATGACTTTGTGGCCGCCCTTGGCATACAGCTCCAGAGCGCCATTCTCCCGGTCGTAGGCGAAGACGACCTCGAAGGCCCGCCTTTCGGTCGTCCGCCGGAAGTTTCCGCCGTCGTCGAAATTGACGTGCGTGTTCGCATAGTCGCTCAGGTACACGAAAAAATAGTCGTGACCATGCCCGCGCGGGAAATGGTCGACTCGGCAGTAGTGCCCGCGACCCTGTTCGCGGAAGAACGCCGACATCGCATCGGCCAGCTCCCGCCGCCCGTCATCATCGGTACGCGGCTCCACCTTCGGCACATTGCCGCGTTTGATCCAGAACCGGCCGAGCGACAGACTGTCCGCCTTGGCGAACCGGACCGCCGCATCCCAGACCTGGGGCCGGTTCAGGCATGTCCACATGGCGCGGTCATACCGGCTTTCCATCGGCTCCAGGAAGACTGCCAGATTTTCGCCATGGCACGAGGCTTCCTCGTGGATGACCTTCAGCCCTTCGTCGCCCTTGGCAATCTCGTCGATGTCATGGAACACCATCTCGATATCCTTGCGCGGCCCGTCGGGCAGGCGCTGCCAGGCGTCGAAGATGTCGTCCACCTTGGCGTTCGAGTGGTCGTCCCACTTCACATCGAGCGGCTGTTTCTGTCGCTCGAAGAATTCCTTGAGCAGCGGCGGGGATATCTGCCGCAATACTCTCCTCGGGTTGAATTGACTCATGATTCGTTGCTCCTTTCCATGCACGCAGGCGCGAGTGTCCTAAACACTAAACGTCCGCGCCAAAAAAAGACCGAAATGGTTGTTCCGGCAGGCGTCCTCGGTCCGTTTCGGCGCAGGTCGGATCGCAGTATTCATCGCTCATCCTTTCGGCGGATGCGGATCGCCGCCATGGCTGTCGGACTGGGAAATCTTGCCATCCTTGTTGTGGATGCGCAGTTCCGTGCCCTGGTTCTGACTGATCTTCCGTCCCGCCTCGATGGCGTCCTGTTTGAGATCGTGATGCTCGCTTGCTCGGGTGGAGCCGCCGCGCTTCACATCCCAACCGCCACTTGGGTTCGGGACCACATGATGGGTCTTCGGTCCTTGCTTCGCCATTTCGTACTCCTTCTCTGCTCAAGGCAGACTCGACCGAGTTTGTTGCGTGAACAGATCGGGCCCGGGCTCCTCGGTCTTTATCAGCCCGAGTCCGATCAAACGAATCTGCATCGCCTGGCCGGAGACCTTGAAGTCCTTGGCCATCGCGCGGGCGACATCTACGGTGGGTTGGCTATCGTCAGCCAATCCCCACTTGGCGGACAACCCCTCGATCTCTTTTTCTGCGATATACGGGTCGAGACTTCCGTGGCGCGTCTTCCATGCCGCCAGCACCATGTCTTTGGGCATGAGCAGAAGGCCGGAGAAGGCGTCCGCCTGCCATTCCATCGGTTCCTTGCGCGAAGCCGTGCGACAGACGATGGACGGCTTGGGTTCTTCGCCGAACAGGCTCGCCTGGGCCGGGTTATGCAGAAAGAACCGCCGATGCAATTCCCAGTGCCCGACCTCGTGCGCCAGCGTGAACCGGTAGCGGCCTTCCTTGGCCGGGTTGTCGGTGGGATCGAGCGATTGATCGACCACGATCTGGCGATTCTGAAACCATGTCGCCCCCAGCACATCGGATATGCCCAGCCGTTTCGGCAGATCATCGAAATCGAGGCTCAGCGCCAGATGCGCCTCCAGAATCTCTTCCACGGGAACCGGCGGCGACGACACCGGGCCATATTTGCGGCCATAGTCCGCCAGCAGGCAACCTGCCGCAGCCTCGATGTCGTCCAATTTCAGGAAAGGTATCTTGCCCATCGTCATCTCGCCGGTCAGGGTTTCTTCTGCTTGCGGGCCTGTTCCGCGAGCTTTCGGAGTTCGGATTCGGACATGCCCCGCATCGTCCTCAGGAGATCGGGCAAGACGGTGGGTTGCTCGCGGATGATCTCGTTCAGTTCGGGATCGATCCGGCCAGCGAGCGCCAGAAGCTCATCGGCATCCACGTCCAGCAGCTCGGCCATCTTCATGATCTTGTCGGCGGCAGGCGGGTCGAACTCGCCGCGCTCGACTTTGCTCAGGAAAGTCGGGCTGATGCCCGCCGCCGTGGCGAACTGACGAAGCGTGAACTTCGGGTCGGCCTTGAGTTTGGCCTCCCGGAGATCCCGTATTCGCTTCCCAAATATTGGATTTCCAGCCAAGTCTATTGCTCCTCGCGTTATTCGTCCACTGTTTAGGACATTCTAAACGCTATACGGCGAATGTCAATCCCCTATCCAAACATTTTTCAGGGAAACGCCTACACGACTGGCGACTATCTTTTGAAGATCTCATCCAAAAGCCGCGTGATCTTCGCGGAATCGATGCTGCCGTTGGCTTCGTCGCGGGTGATAATCAGCGTCCCGCGCGTTCCGCCACCCTCGTCATGCGGCAGAATGCCATTGGCTTTGTACCACGCCAGCTTCTCTTCCCAACGGCGACGGTAGTCGGGCACGTGTAGCATCCCACAGTGCTCCCAGAAGAAAGACGCACCGGATTCCATGTCCTCGACGGTGAAGTCGGGATACTTGGTTACGCCTTCAATCGTGAGTGGTTGTTCATAGACGTATTCCACTCCACGCCGGGCAAGGTGGTCAGCGATGATGACCTCGGACTTGGAGCGCACCATTTCTCCGCGAGAAGTGCGATGGATGAGGTATTCCTCGAAGAAACGCCCCTCGATTTCGATTGGTGACGGCGGCGCGAACAGATTCGTCAACCTTCGCGCCGTCTCCGAACGGTCGTCCGAGGAGTACTTCCGCAACTCGGCACGCGGCCCTTGATGCAGAATGACGATTCTGTTCTTCTGCCGGGTCAGCGCAGTGTAGAGCATTTCACGGGACAGTAGACGGCATGGATTCGGCAGGACAAGGATGACGGTGCCGAACTCACTGCCTTGCGATTTGTGAACAGTGAGAGCATAGGCCAGCTCAAGGACGGGGTTGCCTTCATCGCCGAAATCGCGGGAAGTGTAAGTGTATTTGTATCCTGCTTGTGAGGAGAATTCGATTTCAAGTTTCCATCGGAAGTCCGGCAGGCCTTTCCTCCAGAAGAATCCCTCAACCATTCCGATCTCGCCATTGGCGATGTAGGCGGCATCCTTTGCCGGATAGACGGTGCGGTGTTTGTTCCATGCGAGTTTCGGATCGGTGTTCACAAGATTGATAACCTTGTCGCCATAGACGATTTCTTCCGGCCCCATTGGCTTCGGATACTTACGTGTCCACCCTTGTTTCCTGGATGCCTCGATCATCTGCTGGCGATACTGCTTGTGGATGAGCCGGTTTAGATCGGGGACGCCATGAGCACCCGCGCGCACCGGCGAAAGTATCTGCCACGACTCGGCCGCCTCAGCCGCGCCGGGCTTGTCATCCTTGCGAGCGTTGAAGAACCGCATGCCGTTCCAGTCCTCGCCACCGAGCTTGGCATCGAACCCGGCAACGTCATCAGGGCCGGAAAGTCCCAATTCCTTAACGAGTACATCAATCACACCCGCGCGAAGTTCTTCGGCAAACTGCCATTGGACGAACCGAACGTGCTGGGTCTCGCCCGTGCGCACAATCTTGTCGAACACGGTATCTTCGCCGGGTGCAATGGGCGAACCGCTGAACCACTCGGCCAACTGGAGATCCTCGCGATCCTCACCCGCTTGACGCCGCCGAATGGTCAGCTCGGCATAGCCGGGACCCACGCGTGGAATCTTCTCGAGGATGCCTTCAGGAGCGAGATGCTTTACTATATCCACGAACGGACGTCCCGCGCCGATGGGCGGCAACTGGCGCGGATCGCCGATGAAAATCAGGCGATGAACGCCCCTGAGCGCCTCCAGAAGGGCGGCCAACATCTCCTCGGTCAGCATCGATGCTTCGTCAATGATGACGGTTTTCGCCCCTACCTCCGCTGGCCGGTCCGACAGATGATACCGGCCGGTGGAACAGTCATAGCGGTGCGGGCTGAGGAACTGCGCAATCGTGTAACCCTTCAGCTTGAGATGCTGAGTGGACTGCTCCATCCGCACGCGAGCCTTCCCGGTGGGCGCAAGGAGAAGGACATCTCCCTCGGCAATCTTGGGATGACCGCAAAGGACAGATAGCAGCGTGGTCTTTCCGGTTCCGGCGGGACCGATGAGGACGGATACTCGAGATTCGGCCAGCTCTTTGAGCGCGGCTGTTTTTTCAAGCCGGGCGCGGTCTTCGAGTTCATCGGCGGTGGTCGCTCCCTTGGACGCAAGGTGCTTGTCGAGCAGCGCCCTCCAGTCGGCCTGAACCTCAAGGCGCTTGCCGGTGGCGCGCTTGCTGATTGACGACCGGATAACCTCACCCATTTCGGCGAGCCTCGCCAATTGAAGAGCGGGTGCTTTGTTGGCCATCGGCACTTCAACCACGGCGTCTTGGAATGAGTCCTTGGCGACAGCCATGAGATCGGCGTCAACTTCGCACGACGGCCACAGCGGGAGATTGCGAATTCCAAGGACAACTTGATCCTGCGGGAGAAGCGTGTTGCCCTTGGTCGCGGCATCTTCGAGGACATTGACCGTGAGGGATCGAACACGTCGGGCATCCGTGCCAGCGTCAAGGGCGCTGGGTTCGGGAAGCGGATGTTTCTTGCGGATCGCCTCGTCCGGGAACACGCCGCGATCAACCGTCCAGATGCTCATCGGATCATCGGTCAGCCGTGTCAGTTCGTAAAGCAGATACGGGTTGGCCAGAATGTCGGCGTCGGTGCTGGACAAACCCGCCTTCGCACGCTCTTCCTGGACATAGAGCATCGTGGCTTGGTCACGCGACACTTCAAATCGGCTCAAGAGCTTCAGCAGGGACCGACGCTCGGCCGGGAGCTTGGTCCACTTGGCAGCGATGGTCTTGCCGACTTTGTCGGCGAGTTCCGCTGGCAGGTGCTTCTTGGGATCAGCGAACATCTGATCCACAAGGGGCCACGGATCAACATTGTCACCGGCCTTCTCCACAATCGCACGGGCGATGAACGTCCCTTGCTCCAATCCAAAAGCGGACAGAACCGCACCAAGGCCCGGACAGGGCCCGCGTGCCTTCCAAAGTTCGGCGATCCGTTGATCGATCCATTCGAGGCAGTGATCCCATTTTCCGGGCAGAACCTTTTTCGCTTTGTGGAGCGAATCAGCGCATGCAAGGAGCCCGGCAATGGCCGCATCGTGCGTGACGAGCTGCGATGCGTGGGAGAACTCCATGAGCCGGTCTTCAGGGGAAAACGCGGCAATTTCGGCGGGATCAAATTCGGGGTTCTCTTTGGCATGCTCAATTGCGGCGTGATACGGCAGAAGGAACCCGTCCTTGAAATCCGGCCGGATCGAGTGCTGGACCATCTGTTCCCAGAGCATTGACCTCAGTTTGCCCTTGAGATCCTTGGTGCTGTAGTTGTACTCGACACATGGCGACACATGCTGGACGCGACCGACACCGATGATGATGCGGCGGCCGTCCGCGTCCTCAACAAAAGGAACATGCTTGGCATAAAAGAACACCAGCGACTGTTCCGGCTTCAGATGACCCGCGAAACAATCCAACAGCGCCTTTTGGTTGTCGCGTTCCTGTAGCCACTGCGTCTTGAACCCCAGGTCGGGTTCACGCTCTGGGTGAACGTCGAGCGAGTGCTCTTCGGCCAATTCCTCCATCGATTCCGCAAGCATCCACGAAAAGGGCACGGCTGGCGCGGAGTAGGGCGGATGCCGTAAGGCCGTGGGCGCGAAATGCGCGTGCGCGCCCTCCTCATCGTCGCGGCGATAGGGATGATTGGCGATCCGGGTGTATTCGAACGGGGCCATGAACGCCATGCGTTCGGGGACGCAGCACGGCCAGTTTTCCGGCGACAAGTCGTTGAGCGATTTTCCTGCGACCTTCTGCTCGGCTTCGTCGTTGCGCTTCTGCCCGATGCCCTTTAGTCGCAGGCATGCGCCGTTGAGCTTGGGATTGGCGCATACCCGGCCATCCCATCCGGTATCATGCCACGGGACGCGAATCGAGATGTGCCGAAGGGGGTAATTCATTCCCGCCCTCCGCAATCTGGCGCTTCTGCCCCGGTCATCTTCCACGACAAGGCCATGGTATCCAGTTCGGCGAAAGGGCGAGTGCCAGGCTTGAACAAAGCGATATTCTTCTCCCCAGAAAAAAATAACATCGGCTTTCTGCGCTCGATAACGGCGCAAACGGTTGGGTGACACATGCTGTTGTTGCAGGTCGCTGGCTTCATTCCGTTCCGCTCCAGTCCTTGCAGAGCACTTCAGCCTGTTCGAGGACAAGCTCTGTGGCGCGGGCCTGCTTGTCTGGCGGGTATCCGTACTTGCGAAGGATGCGTTTGATGATCACGCGCATCTGCGCGCGGACGTTTTCACGCACAGTCCAGTCGATGGTGATGCTGTTCCGGACCGACTTCACCAGCTCCTGGGCGATCAGCCTCAGCGTGTCGTCGCCGAGCACCTTGACGGCGCTATCGTTGACCTCCAGCGCGTCGTAAAAGGCCACTTCGTCCTCGGTAAGGCCGAGTTGCTCGCCGCGCTGATTAGCCTCGCGCATGTCCTTGGCCAGCTTGATCAGTTCCTCGATCACCTGAGCGGTTTCGATGGCCCGGTTCTGATAGCGGGTGATGGAGTTCTCCAGCAGCTCGGCGAACGACCGAGCCTGCACGACGTTCTTGCGGCCGCGCGTCTTGATCTCGCCTTCCAGTAGCTTTCGCAGCATCTCCACGGCCAAGTTCCGCTGCGGCATGCCGCGCACTTCCGCCAGGAATTCGTCGGACAGGATTGAGATGTCCGGCTTCTTCAACCCGGCGGCGGCGAAGATGTCGATCACCTCATCCGACGACACCGCCTTGGAAACGATCTGCCGAATGGCGAGTTCGATCTCCTCGGGGCTTCGTCGGCCATCGCCGGTGCTCTTGGTCAGCACCGACTTCACCGCCTGGAAGAAGGCGACGTCGTCCCGAATCTCCAGCGCCTTTTCGTGCGGCACGGCCAACGCGAAGGCCTTTGACAACTCGCCCACCGCTTTCACGAGCCGGTTCTTGCCGTCTTCCTGGGCCAGCACGTGTTCCTGCGCCGCAGGCAGCACCGACAGCCGCTCCTGCGAGCCGCCGGTCTTCCACTTCGACCAGTCGAAACCGTGGAAGATGCCGCAGCACACCTCGTAGCGCTCCAACATCACCGCGACAGCCTCTTCCTGATCAATGGCCGTCTGCCCCTTGCCGCCGCTCTGGGTGTAGTTCGCCAGGGCGTATTTGAGCTGGTCGGCCAGACCCAGATAGTCCACGACCAGCCCGCCCGGCTTGTCCTTGAAAACCCTGTTGACGCGCGCGATGGCCTGCATCAGGCCGTGGCCGCGCATCGGCTTGTCCACGTACATCGTGTGCAGGCACGGCGCGTCAAAACCCGTCAGCCACATGTCGCGGACGATGACCACCTTGAACGGGTCCTTCGGGTTCTTGAACCGCTTGGCGAGTTCTTCGCGCCGCGACTTCGTGCGGATGTGGCCCTGCCATTCCTCAGGATCGGACGCCGAACCGGTCATGACGATCTTGAGGATGCCCGCATTGTCGTCGTCATGATGCCAGTCGGGCCGGATCGCCACGATGGCCCTGTAAAGCTCGACGCAGATGCGACGGCTCATACAGACGATCATCGCCTTGCCGTCCATCGCCTCTAGGCGCGTCTCGAAGTGCTTCACCAAGTCCTCGGCGATCAACTTCAGCCGCTTCTCCGTGCCAACCAGTGCCTCAAGCTGCGCCCACTTGGTCTTCAGCCGCTCCTTGTGCTCGACCTCCTCGCCTTCGGTCGCCTCGTCGAACTCTTCGTCCAGCAGCGGCTTGGCCGACTCTTCCAGTTCCAGCCGCGCGAGGCGGCTCTCGTAGTAGATCGGAACCGTCGCCCCGTCCTTCACGGCCCGCTCGATGTCGTAGATGCTGACATAATCGCCGAACACGGCGCGGGTATTCTTATCCGTCAGTTCAATCGGCGTGCCCGTGAACCCAATGAACGACGCGTTCGGCAGCGCCTCCCTCATGTGCCGGGCGAAACCGTCGATGAAGTCGTACTGGCTGCGGTGGGCTTCATCCGCGATCACGACGATGTTCCGCCGATCCGACAGCAGCGGGTGCTGGTCTTCGCCATCGGTGGGGAAGAACTTGTGGACCGTCGTGAACACCACCCCGCCGGACGCTGTCGTCAGCAGCTCCCGCAGGTGCGCCCGGCTTCCGGCCTGCATCGGCTGCTGTCGCAGCAGCTCGTGGCAGCGAGCGAACGTGCCGTAGAGCTGGTCGTCCAGGTCGTTACGGTCGGTGATCACAACCAGCGTCGGGTTCTGCATAGCCGGGTGCAGCACCACCCGCCCGGCGTAGAACGCCATCGTCAGGCTCTTGCCCGATCCCTGCGTGTGCCACACCACGCCGACGCGTTTGTCGCCGCCCGCGCCAGCCGCCCGCACGGTCGAATCCAAGGCCAGGTTCACCGCGTGGTACTGGTGGTAGCCCGCCATCTTCTTGATCAGCACGCCGCAGCCGACATCCTCGAACACGATGAAGTGCCGGATCAGGTCGAGGAACCGTCGCTTCTCGAACGCGCCCTCCAGCACCACCTGAAGCTGCGGCAACTTCGTGTCGGTCAGTTCCTCGCCCTCAATGGTCCGCCACGGCATGAACCACTCGCGGTCGGCCGTCAATGTGCCGATCCGCGCCTGCACGCCGTCGGAAGCGACCAACGCCTCGTTGAACGCGAACAGCGACGGGATCTGCCGCTTGTAGGTCTGTAGTTGGTTGAACGCCGAGCAGATCGTCGCGCCACCCGAGGCGGCATTCTTCAACTCGATCACCGCGACCGGCAGGCCGTTGATGAAGAGCACCACGTCCGGCCGCCGCTCGTGCTGATCTTCGACCACCGTGAACTGATTGACCGCCAGAAACTCGTTGTTCTCCGGATCGTCGTAGTCGAACACGCGGACGAGGTCGCCGCCAATCGAGCCGTCGGCTCGCTGATACTCGACCGGTACGCCCTCGACCAGATACTTGTGGATGACGTGATTGTTCGCCACGAGGGAAGGCGAGTCCGGCCGCGTCAGCTTGCGGAAGGCCTCCTCCAGCGCATCCGCCGGCACCTGCGGGTTCAGTCGCTGCAATGCCTGCCGAAGCCGACGTTCGAGCACGACCTGCCCGTAGTTCTCCCGCTCCGCCGCTGTTTCGCCGGGCGCAATCTCCGGCCCAGAGACGATCAGGTAGCCCATGCTCTCCAGCCATGCCAGGGCGGCTTGCTCGACGACGGATTCTGTGAAGTTGGTGGTCATTCGGCTTCGCCCCCTTCTTGTTCGGCTTCGTCGGGCTGGTCTTCTGTTTCATCCTCGGCCTCATAGTCGGCGAGCAGGTCGCGATAGGCTTCCTGGTCCACATTGAACAAGACATCGCTTGGCCGGTACGGTGGCAGAGCCAGAATCCGCACCGGCTCACATTGCTCATCCAGCCATTCGTTGAAATCGGGATTGTCGCTGTATTCGAGCTTCACCGACTTCGGTCGCGTCAGATCCTGCCGGTGAACGCGATAGAGAAAACCAATGATGGCATCGGCGGCCTGCGCCACGAGTAGAGCCTGGACGCCTTCCATAACCGGGCGAGGGCCATCGCTCCCGTGAGACGCGAATCCGAAGGCGTTCCGCATCTCACAGACGCCTTGCATGGCCGTGTTCAGCCCGCTCAGCGTCTGTTGCAGGCTCTTTCTCGCTGCCGCATCGCCCGCCAGCATTGGCGGCAGGAATGGCACCGTGAGTGATGCCGCTTTGAAGAGCTTCGACATATCATCGTTCTTGTCGAACGTCCCGCCTCGTTCGGTGATGATCGTCTTGCATGCGCTCTCGACCAGTGTCTTGGCAAGATCGAAGGCAAGGCCGGTGTTCTCCACCACGGCCAGCTCCAACGCCTTGACCTGCTCCTCGATGTGGAGCATGCCGCCAGCGACCGCAGCGCGGGCACCGTGCATGACGAACACGGGATCGTCTGTTGCCACAGCCATCAGGCACACCTCCCAGCGATGCGCTCGGCCTCGGCGACCGCCAGTTCGCCAGAGATCAGTTTCGGCAACAATGTGTCGCGTAGCGCCGCGAGGGAAGCATTCTCGTCGTGAATCTGTTCGATCCGCTGGTGCGCGGGCACGAATAGAACCTCGAACCGTTTGACGAGCGCCTCCGGCGGCAAGACGAACTTTGGCTTCTGCAAGCCATCAAGCGGAAGCATGTTCACGGTGGTGCCGTTGGAGTGACCGGCCACGAGGTCATGGAAACGCTGGGTGCGCAGCAATAGGTAGGTGAACCATGCGGGGAGGTAGCTCGTGGACTTTGGACGAATCCGGAAGATGTGATGGCTGAACAGGCCCTGCGGCCCGTAGCGCTCGGGGACGATGGCCGAGTACCCGATCAACAGATAGTCGAAGCCTTGCTCCGTGTTCGTGACGATCACGTCTCCCGGCTTCAGTAAATGGGCGGGGCGGTACTCGCCGTTGTACCACTTCAACCCCTCGTGCTTGTAGCCGCCGCCTTCGTAAACAGAGTTGAGGTTGTGCATCGGGAGGCCTTCGCCTTCGGCGCACAGGTGTTGGCCCTTGTAGCTCAAGCCCTTGCCGGCTGTGATCTGATCAGCGAGGGAAGTGACGCTCCACCCCTTCGGAATCTCGCCCAGTTCGGAAGGCTCGAAGGTGTCGGGAAAGAGGGCGGCGACTTCTGGCTTGAGTCCGTGGGGCTGCTGACCGACGGCCTTGGCGCGGACGGGGTCGAAGTCCACGAACCAGCTCTTGAAGATCGCCCGCGCCATCTCCTCCAGCGTCCGGTTCATCGTGCGGTTCAACTCGATCTTGTCGTCCAATGCGCCGAGGATACAGGCGATGGCCTGCTGTTCCTTCAGTGGCGGTATCGTCACCTCACGATGACTGAGAGCGCCAGTCGGTACGCGCTGACGCCCGGAACTGCCGGTCATCTGCGATATGCAGTACTGCCGCACACCGTCCCATTTCGTCAGGTAGAACGCGAAGCCGTTGTCCGTGACATTCGGTCTACCACGTATCACGATGAACTCTGTTGATCCGTGTCCCGCGCCCTCACCTTCAGGGGCGGCATACCGGGCGATCTTGCCGTTTTCCAGGCACGGCGTAATGCGTGCCATGAGCGTGTCGCCGTGGACAAAGCGAGAGCCGCCGCCCTTGAAGGGGCGCTCCTCACTGGGGCCAACGCTGCGCGAGCCGGGGTCGACTGCCTGCATGTCGACGAACGGATAGATTTTGCCGAGCTCCAGGCGAACCGAGGGATTCACCAGAACGGCCTGGTCGAATGGCAATGTTGTCCAACCATCATCCGGCATAGCCGATGTCCTCCAGGTTGGCCCAGATGATCGTGTCGAGCTTCTCCGACTTCTCGGTCTGCTCGCGCAGGGCGGTTGTCAGGCGGGCCATCTTGTCTTCGAACGGCTCACCGTCGTCCTCGACCTCCGCCGCGCCGACGTAACGGCCGGGCGTGAGGATGTGGCCGTGGTGCCGGATGTCGTCCAGCGTAGCGCTCTTGCAGAAGCCGGGCACGTCCTCATATTTGACTTTGCAGTTCTTGTCGCCGCGCCATGCGTGGTAGGTGTCGGCGATCTTGCGGACATCGTCATCCGTCAGTTCGCGGTGGACGCGGTCAATCATGGTGCCCAACTTGCGGGCATCGATAAAGAGCGTCTCGCCGGTGCGCTTGCGGAACCGTCCGTTGCTCTTGTTGCGAGTGAGAAACCAGAGGCAGACGGGTATCTGCGTGGAGTAGAAGAGCTGCCCCGGCAGCGATACCATGCAGTCCACGAGGTCGGCCTCGATGATGTTCTTGCGGATTTCGCCCTCGCCTGATTGGTTGGAGGACATCGAACCGTTGGCCAGGACGAAGCCCGCAAGGCCGGTCGGGGCTAGGTGGTAGATGAAGTGCTGGACCCAGGCGAAGTTGGCGTTGCCAGCGGGCGGCGTGCCGAACTGCCAGCGCTTATCTTCCTTGAGCAATTCGCCGCGCCAGTCGCTGTCGTTGAAGGGCGGATTGGCCAGCACGTAGTCGGCCTTGAGGTCCGGATGCAGGTCGCGGTGGAAGCTGTCGGCGTGTTCCTTGCCGAGGTTGCCGTCGATCCCACGAATGGCCAGGTTCATCTTCGCCAGCCGCCAGGTGGTGTGGTTGGACTCCTGGCCGTAGATGCTGATGTCGCCGATCTTGCCGCCGTGGGCCTCGACGAACTTCTCCGACTGGACGAACATGCCGCCCGAACCGCAGGCGGGGTCATAGACGCGCCCCTTGTAGGGGGCGAGCATTTCGACCAGCAAACTGACGACGCAGCGTGGCGTGTAGAACTGGCCGCCTTTCTTGCCCTCGGCGCTGGCGAACTGGGAGAGGAAGTATTCATAGACGCGGCCGAGGATGTCCTTGGAGCGGTTGGCCTTGTCGCCCAGGCCGATGTTGCCTACCATGTCGATGAGCTGGCCGAGGCGCTGCTTGTCGAGGCGCGGATGGGCGTAGTCCTTTGGCAGCACACCCTTGAGCGAGGGGTTGTCACGCTCGATGGCGAGCATGGCGTCGTCCACGACCTTGCCGATGGTGGGCTGCTTGGCGTTGGCCTTGAGGTTCGACCAGCGGGCTTCCTTGGGCACCCAGAAGATGTTCTTGGCGATGTACTCGTCGCGGTCTTCCGGATCGGCACCCTTGGCGCGGTCAGCTTCGAGCTTGGCGTGCTGCTCCTCGAAGGCATCGGAGATGTACTTGAGGAAGATCAGCCCAAGCACGACGTGCTTGTATTCGGCGGCGTCCATGTTGGAACGCATCGCGTCGGCGGCGCGCCAAAGCTCGCTCTCAAAGCCAAGGTTCGCGCCGTTGTTGGTGTGGTTAGTCATGATTGTCACCTTTGCATGTTTTCGTTGTCATGATCGGTCCTTCTTCTGTATTTCCCAGTGACCGCCCTTGTCTGGCCCGATGCGGCGAATAAGCCCTGATTCCTGCATTCTCCTCAGATGATATTTCACCCCACTGTCGGTGATCCCAATGGCATCAGCGAGTTCCTGACGAGTAACACCTGGATTCTGGCCAATCAGGGCTATGATTTTCTGGGTAGTCTTCTGGATAGTTTTCTGGGTAGTTTTCTGGGCAGTCTCAGCTTGTGGGGCGCCGCCGAACATGGCCCTAACCAGGTCCGACGCCATGTCCACCTCCTTATCCAGTTCCGGGATGAACAACTCGAATGCCTTTCCGGCCCGGTCGTTCTTGTAGGTGGGCGACGGGTGGCCGAGCTTCCGCCACGCCTCGCGCATCATGCGCAAGCCCGTGCCCGCCTGTTCGCACATGGCGATGCGCCGCATGGCCATGGCGATGGAGGGATTGCGCACTTCCTTTTCGCCGGGTTCCCAGAGGCGGGAGTCGTCGCCGAACACATCACCCGGATTCCAGAGCTGAATGCCGTCGCGGAAGAACTTGATGACGGCTTTGCGAGAATGGTCACCGTAGTCCTGATGGATCAGCAGATTGACCGCCGCCTCGCGGAAGACGCGGAATCCGGGCGGATTGTCTCGTCGGCCAAGCGTCACGGGATCAATGTCCCGGAACGGCTTAGGCATGAAGAACCGGTACTTGGAGACCAGTTGTTCCCACGCCTGGATGATGTTGTCTTCGCAAACGATCCGGTCGATCCAGCGCGTCTCCGGCATGGAGTCGCCCGTGGAATAGCCGAGGAACTGGACATCCAGCGTCGGCCGGAAAATGAGCTGGTGCACGGCCAGCGACGACCCGAAGAGCATGACGGCCGCGCGGGTGGGGATGAAGCGCTTGCCATCCTTCAGCAGGAAACCCCAGTGGTATAGGAAGTCCCGGTCGGATTGTTTGGGGTCGAGGCCGGTATTGGCCTGATGAAAGCGGTCCCGATACCACTTCAAGCTGCCGGGATGGAAGGCGTCCTTGAGCGAAACCCGCTCGAACGGTTGGCTGTCCCATCGGTTGGCGGTGGCGTCCCGCAGCATTCGCTCGATGTCCTGCATCTGGGCCTTGTAATCGCCGCCGCCTTTTCGCAGGAAGGTGCGACGGATGTCGCCGTCGAGGTAGACGGGCTTGCGCGTGCGCTGGTTCTCGGCGACTTGAAAGACCAGGATCGTCTTGCCGCCGATGTCAAGCTTCTGCTCCGTGACAGCCACGTCATGGTTGATCTTGGCGTCGGCGTGCAGAACCGAAAGGAAGTCGTTCTGAACCTTGTCCGGCTTCTCGACGCCGGTGATTTCATAGACATCTCCGCGATGAGCGACGCCGAACACGAGATGTCCGCCATGGGTGTTGGCGAAGGCGGAAACGGTCTCAAAGGCGGACTTGGGAACATCCGTGCGAGCTTCCTTGAACTCGACGTCGTTCCATTCGCCTGCCTTGAGCAGTTTGTTTAATTCCGCAATCTTCATTCGTTTCCACTTCCTGCTGGTGCGACGCCGTTGACCGAGGCATTGCCTAATGTTTCTTGGTTGCGAAGGAGCCACTCCTCGATGGTGGCCTTGTGGAAGCGCCAGTGCTTGCCGACCTTCGATGCCGGGATGTTTCCCTTCTGGGCCATCTGATAAAGCGTGGACTTGGAGACTTTCAGATAAGCCGCCAACTCCTCAATGGTCAAAATTTCATCTGGATCAGTTGCCATTGGCAGAGCTCCTGTGTTGCGGCACTCCATCGGGCCGCTTTCAAAAGACCGATACATTATCCGTTCTTAGTGGTTGCTGTCAAGTGGGAATGCTTTCTGATGATGATTATATTTTTAGCGTGGCCGCACCACACGTCGTGCATGGTCGGCCACGGTTCGGCGGGATCGATGGAAAGTCGGGACGGGATGTGCGACAGTTCCGAGGAGGGTTGTCTTTGGGGAGCCACAAAATTTCTGCCCGAAGCCGGACCGCCGTTGGTTCACAGGAGCCGTCGTCGAACACCCTCGCCGACGGCTCCCCGCATGTCTGGCCTGAATGCACGCTTACGCCTTCGTCCCCATCGCCGCCCCATTCTCCGACACCACCCCAAACCGCAAACAAAAAAGCATGATTCAACCCCATGGGGGTCCGGCCCGCCCGGCACTCTATGGGGGCCGAGATTCTCTGAGAGTCCTCCCCGCCATCGCCCCATATCGCATCGCCGCCGGCCCGCTTCCGGCCGCCCCTCGGTCGTCGCATGCTCCTTGCTGGATAGGATTTACGGCGCGAGCCGCGGCGATGAGGCGAGCGTGCGGCGCGTGGTGCGCGAACGTCGGTTGCGGCGTTCCGGCGCCCCTCGAGCGGCGTCTTCCAGCTAGTGTCGAAAAAGGGGGGCATGGTAGTCCCCCCGGACGCCCCATGGTAGTCCCCCCGGCCACCCCAGGTAGTACCCCCGGGAGGCCCCGGGCGGGCTATCTCTGGTCGCGCAATCTTACACGCCGAACTACGTGTCAGATTGCGCAAGCCATCTTGCACGCCGGCAATCTGTCACGTAGAATGGCGTGTCAGATTGCGCCCAGTTTCCTCTGCCCCCACCCTCCGAGGATGAAGATGAACACCGCCGAGAACCCCAGCCAGATTCGCCGCACGCTCGACAGCCGCCTCAAGCAACTCAAGCCACGAGGGCCGGTCCTCCTGGCTTCGCTGGTCCAGAGCGCCCGCAAGTGCGGACGCTACGGCTGCAAGTGCAATCGCGGCGGCGGCTCAGGCAGCGGCCCCCGGCGAGACCGAACGAGACCGAAACGTAGGAGCACTTGACACCCGTCGGCAGACGGGGTATCTATAGGCTGGGCGCCGCGCTTTTCGCCCG
>Ga0101944_10001739_pt1 | contig 41729 bp, 38 predicted proteins | sample DewCreD2012metaG_FD_75245 | JGI IMG/M metagenome (GOLD analysis project Ga0101944, IMG submission 75245) | Hot spring sediment bacterial and archeal communities from British Columbia, Canada, to study Microbial Dark Matter (Phase II) - Dewar... ... | reverse complement strand
GTCTGTTTTACCCAATCCAAACTAAACTCCTCGGGACCCGTGGTACAAGGGAAAGCGCGCAAGAAGTACGGATACTGTAGCAGGCGCTGCAAAGCCTCCTCGAGCACTCGACCTTGCTGCGCTTGCCGAGCATCTACATCGTAGGGCAGGTCAAAAAAATAGCGCGCTGCCGCGTCAAGCAAGGTATTACCGGGACCGGTATCCGTGGCAAACGCCTTGCTCACCTCGCCATCGCCAGGCAGGAAGGTGAAATTGGCAATGCCGCCTATGTTAAGCAGGAAGCGATCTTCGCCCGGTTGCGAGAAAAGTAAATAGTCGCCATAGAGGGCCAAGGGCGCCCCCTCCCCTCCAACGGCTAAATGCTTCTGGCGAAAGTCGCTGACGGTAATAATACCCGTGCGACAAGCTAGGTGATCACCATCGCCAATCTGAAGCGTAGCGTTAGGGTAGTCGGGTAGGCCGTGAATGTGCCGCGGTGCGTGAAAGACCGTCTGGCCATGGCTCGCAATGAGGTCCACCTCGTCCGGCGCTAAGCTCCAGCGCTTTAACGCTGCGCAAATAAGCGCAGCATGCTTCTCCGCCACAACGACATTGAGTAAGACCAAGTGCTGAAAATCTATCTCTCGACGGGCAAAAACGCGGCGGATTTCTTCTTGAAAAATAGCATCAAAAGGCGCTGTTTCGAAATGCAACACCTTTACCTGCGTGCCTGGCCCAGCGCCTGTTATCGAGCACAAGGCCATGTCCAGGCCATCCAATGAAGTGCCCGCCATTAGGCCTAAAATGATGCGCTCTGGCTTTTGAGCCATAGCCGCCAATGTCAATACGTGGGAACGCATACGAAAGTTACCGCATTACTTCAGCTGCTGCGCCGCCTGGCGGAACTGCTGGGCAGCTTGCGCATTGCCCAAAGCCTCGTAAATCTGAGCTCCTAATTCGTAGGCCGGGCGGAAGGCTGGTGCTATCTGGAGCAAAGCCTCCAGATACTTGAGAGCCTCAGCAGAGCGGCCTTGCTGTTGGGAAAGTAAGGCCAAATAGTAGTACGGCATGGGCGCTCCCGGCTCCAATTGCACGGCGCGCTCGAATTGCCTTCTGGCCATTTCCAGATTACCCTGGTTGATCCAATACAAGCCTAAGACATTGTTGGCCATTTCGTCGGCGGGGTTGATGTCCAGGGCTTTTTCGGCGGCTGCCTTAGCCTCTTCTGGCTGGTTGCTGTTAAAGTAGGCCTGTGCCAGGCTCGACCAGGCTAGCTCATTGTCTGGGACATCCTTGACTTCCTGTTGGAAGCGCTCTACTGCACTATTCCAATCTTGAAGCTTGAGCGCAGCCGTGCCCAAGGCACAATGGCGCGTGGTATCTTTCAATATGGCTAAAACAGGCGCACCGCCAATCTCGATGACGTGCACTGCATTGTCAGGAGGCCACAGGCCGCGAGTGAGCGCATGGCCGTTGATGAAGCGCGTCGGATACAAGGCGTAATCCCAAGCATCGTCGCAGCGCCGCTCCCATTTGAGATATTTGAGCACGACCTTGTCGCCATACTTGGCTAAGTACTGCTGCGCCGGGTAATACATGTTGGTGGCAATGACGACCACCTCATCCATGTCGGGCCGCAGGATACCTTGTTTTTCCAACCATTCGATACCCTGGCGGATACTGATGCCCCAGTAATCGGTCTCGTACTTGCCATAGGCGCCCTTTACGCCGCCGATGAGGGGGTTGAAATAGAGATAAGAGATGCGAGGGTTTCGGAAGAGAAAGGCTGCGGCATCAGCCATCAAAAGCGCTGCAACAGCCACCACGGCGTATTGTCCGGCGCGCTTTGCGGAGAAAAGGCTCAGAAGCTCGTTCCAAAACAGGCTGGCAGCCACAACCATAGGCGGATAGGCAAACGTCAGGTGACGCCAACCGTCGTGGAGCGTGGCATTCTTGTATACCACATAAAACACTGGGAAAACAGCAGCAAACCACACCAAGATCACCCAAAGCGGCTGGTAGCGGCGCAGCAAACGGAGCACCAAGACAAAACTCCCTACAAAGCCGCCCAGTACGGCCAGTGGGATGGTCAGCGCTATCCATTTGACGGGGTAGTGCCAAGGAGTGAGGTTCGATTTGATGTTAGTGCCATCGTACAAAACACGGATGGCAATTTCCAAATCGGAAAACTTCGTCAGCGCTAACCAGGGATTGGTTAGCGGCGCCTGTAACGCAAAAGGCCAAAACAGCAGAGCCAGCGCGTAACCCACTACGGCTGCCGAGCCAATTACTGTCGCATAACGGCGCAAAACCTGACCATCGAGCAAACCTTTCCAGCGGTGCTTGAGCAGCAGGAAAAGCCCAGCGAAGAGGAATAGGTAAGCGAAATTTAGCAAACCGCCGGCGCGCACGCTCAGGGAAATGGCCAAGCCAGCCACCAGTCCCGCCCAATGCCAGCGCGAAGGTCGAGGCATCTGCTGCAAAAGGGCCGCCATGTGATATAGCGTGAGCATATAGCCGGCAGCAAACGGAATATCTTTAGGGTTGACCAACGCGTCGCCCATGAAGCGAGGCGACAGGAACAGGAGCAGCAGCGTCCATAACCCTGCTCGCCAACCTGCAATGAGCTGCGCTAACAAAGCAGCACAAACGACAGCTACCCAGCCCAAAGCTGCGCTGAAGAGGTGGCGCACGTGATGATATCCCATGTCCGACTCCTTCAAACCCAGCGCCTTGTTGGTGAAGCCGGTAACGATTTCAAAGAACCCCCCATAGAGATGCATGTTGCCATCGGGCACATAGAGTGCCGAGGTATCGCGCCCCCAGGTAGTGTAATAGTTAATAAGCTTCGCGCTGTAGGCGTTCTGAAATTTGTCGTCAGCATTGATACCGGCGCCAAACGACAAGGCACACAGGGCTAATAATCCAACAGCCGCTATACCCCAAAACCAACGGCGCAGCTGGGGGTCGGCGGGGCTACTCACTGGCGGCCGCTCCAGCAGGTCATGAACAGCCAAAGGCTCGGCAGCAGTTTTGGGCGTAGTTACAGGTTTGCGAGTAGCAGGTTTTTGCGGCGTTTGCTTTCGCGCTTTCGACATACGACAGGCAGGTGGTGGGTTGGTCAAGTTGGCCAAAGAACGGCACAAGGTAGCGAGATTTGCCCGCTTCGCAGATGGGCTAAATTACAACCCTTCGCGGCGGGCAAAGTACCACACCAGCACTGCTGCCAGCAGCAACAAGAGTAACACAACCAACACGGAGCCTATCTGCAAAAAACGAATACGCCACCGACGCTGACGACGCCGACGCCGTTGTTCCAGGCGAACCTCCAGGCGCTTCCAGACGCGCTCAGGCGGCGCCTCGTAGAGCTGCTGCTCTTGCTTTTGGAAAAACTCAAATAAATCCATAGCTCACCTCCTGTCAATACCTTTGGCTTTAAGCAACTGCTGCAGCTTGGCCCGCGCCAGCAGCAGCTGCGATTTGCTCGTGTTTACACTGATACCGAGCAAGTCCGCTATCTCGTGATGCTTGTAGCCTTCCAGCACGTACAGGTTGAATACCGTGCGATACCCCGGAGGCAGCTGGGCCAACAAATCTAAAATTTCCTGTGCCGACAGTTTGGCTTCTATCGAAAAATCATCGGCAGCCTCCATGGCTCGCACTTCTTCGCCCGGGAAGACCAACAGCTGCGTTTTACGCAGCAACATCAAGGCCTCATTGACCACCACGCGCCGCATCCAACCTTCGAAGCTGCCGCTGCCTTGATAGGAGTTTATCTGGGAAAAAATTTTGTAAAAACCACTCAAAAGCGCCTCTTCGGCATCCTCGCGGGAGTTCAAGTAGCGCCTGCAAACTGCAAACAGCAAGGGAGCATAGCGGTCATAGAGCCACTTCTGCGCTTTTGGATCTTCAGCCCTTAGCCGTTCTAATAGCGTTTGCTCGTTCATCATTGCCTTCCCTTATGATGCATGCAACAGGCGTTGCGGTGTACCGGTGCTTAAGGCTTGGCACTGCTACTAAACGCTTTACCTTCGCCCTCGCTTCAGGCAGCGCTGGCCATGTCCAGAAACAACCAACAATAAGAAGGGCTCTCTGAGCAATATTTTCTGTAAAAAAATGGCCACTGCCTGATGTTTTTTCTAAAGCCGTTATAGCCGCTAAGATAAAAAACAACAATCCGTGGAACTAATAGACGGAAAATACCGCCTGAGCGGTGGAATAGACCCGCTCGAACTATGCCGCCAATATGGCACGCCGCTTTATGTGTACGATAGCGGCGTGATGGCGCGCCAATATCGGCGCTTGGCTTCGGCGTTTGCGTATCCACATGTGCGCATTCATTACGCCTGTAAGGCCCTGACCAATATATCCGTTATGCGTTTTTTTCAGCGCTTGGGGTCGGGTCTCGACTGCGTATCTATTCAAGAGGTGCAAATGGGCCTAAAGGCAGGCTTTGCTCCGCAGGATATTCTCTACACTCCCAACTTTGCTGCTTTGGAGGAGTATGAGGAAGCCGCTCGGCTTGGGGTACGCGTCAACATTGACGCCATCCCTATGCTCGAAAATTGGGGCTTACACCACCGCGAAGTGCCTATCTGTATCCGCATCAATCCACACCTCATGGCTGGCGGACATGAGAATATCAGCGTAGGGCACATTGACTCCAAATTCGGTATTAGCATCCACCAATTGCCTCACGTGCTGCGGATAGTGGAGAGCCAAGGGCTGCGGGTGGAGGGCTTGCATATGCATACCGGGTCCGATATCTTAGACGTAGACGTGTTCCTACGCGGTGCCGATATCCTTTTTGAGGCGGCGTCCAAATTCTCCGATCTTCAGTTCATAGATTTGGGCAGTGGTTTCAAAGTGCCCTACAAACCTGACGATATCGAAACCGACGTAGAAGAGTTGGGCGACAAACTTAGCCGGCGCTTTGCCGAATTCTGCCAGGAGTATGGGCGCGACCTGACGTTGATGTTCGAACCTGGCAAGTTCCTGGTTAGCGAGGCTGGCTATCTTTTTGCAAAATGTACTTTGGTAAAACAAACCACCTCCACCGTATTTGTAGGGTTAGACACTGGCTTCAACCACCTTATTCGGCCTATGTTCTACGGAGCCTATCACCGTATTGTTAATGTAACGGAGCCAAATTTTAAGCCTCGTATCTACACTGTGGTGGGCAATATTTGCGAGACGGACACTTTTGCCGCTGACCGCCGAATTCCTGAGGTTGTCGAAGGCGACATATTGTGCTTTTTCAACGCTGGTGCCTACGGCTGGATGATGGCCTCTAACTACAACTCACGCCCTAGGCCAGCCGAGGTAATGCTTTATGGCGGCAAGGCCCACCTCGTACGCCGACGCGAGACGCTCGACGACCTGCTCGCTACGCAAATCCCCTTCGAGGATTGGTAGCGCCTCCTCGCCAATAGCATTGAGGTTCGCGTTGCTTGCTCTTAAGGAAAGGCAAAAGAAGAGCATAACCACCTTCCACTGCTGAGCAGGCTTCACGCTTCAGCTGCCGCTCCACCATTCACCGCAGGAGGTCTCTGGGCAAATTGCTGAGGTGAGGAAGAAGGGAACTCACTCAGGCATGCTCGCCATTACCTGAGCCATTTTTGGTCAAGGATTGCCGAAGTTGGGCCACTTCTTCCTCTGTCGTCTCTGCGATTTCGGCAATTTCAGCATCGCTCCAGTCAGGGAATTTCTTAAGTAGATTTATAACAAAAGTTCTTGTCTTAGCTGACATACCTTGCTGGAGACCTTGCTGGAGACCCTCCTGAAGACCTCGCTGGAGACCCTCCTGAAGACCTCGCTGGAGACCTCGCTCCATACCTTCCCTCCGGGCTTTTTCTTCGAAGTACTCATCGGCAGCCTTCTTCCAATCTTCACCGAACTTCGAGCCCTCTGCCATCTTTTTCAGCATTAAAAAAGCCTCATAGGCGTCTGGTGAGACCTTCCCCTTGAAGTCATCAAATTCTGCCTCGTTCATAATCAGCATGTTTTCTAAGTAAAAAATCCACGACCGCAGCACTAAGCGGCCGCGCTCTTCTTCCAAGGCCATTTCTACTACGGGCGCCATGGCTCTAAAGTGCCCTGCCAATTGCCGCCAGTCGCGTGCAAATTTAAATGTCAGCAGCATCATGCGCAAGTAGTCTGAACTCTCCAGTTGCTCTATCTGGTCCACCGTCACGCGGCTAAGGTCTAGCACGACCATCTCAAAATTGGGCACAAAGCGGCGCCATTGAGGTGAGGGAGGATGCTGAAAGCATTCCCAAAACTCGCGCTCATTCCAGGGCCGCTCTCCGTGATAGAAGAGGATAGGCAAAACCAAGGTAAGGGGGCGACCGTTTTTGCGGTCATCCTCCCACAAGGCGCCTTGGTAGTTGTACATCTGCAAGAACGTCCTGACGACATGGCGAACGCTTTTGTGCTCAAAGAGGATGACCACGCGCGCATGCTCCCTTTCTTTGCCGAGTAGGTGGGTTTCGTAAGCTAAATCACTGACGGATGTGCCAAAATGTTTGCTGACGTAAACCGTGTCTACTTTCCGCAGTTGGCTTAGATCCAGGTCGCTCAACAGGTCCGCCTCTACGGTGTAGCGCAAAAACCTGAGCAGGATTTCAACATCCGACAACAGCACCTTGAAAAAAAGGTCGTGGGGGCCGCGAGCAAACTTGAAGGGGGCAAATTGACTTTCTCCTTTGGCCATGATTGTATTTCGGATTGGGTAAATAATGACCAAAGTAAAACAAAAAAAGGGAACTTTAGCGGGAAATATGACGTAGTAATGCCAGACCCTCTGAATGCCGACATCGAGTGTTCTAAAACCAATATTTGCTAAAATGGCCAGACACTTCAAGCCTGGCCTATGCCTGAAGAAGACCTACACCAGACGCAAGAACACAATACCTCTACACATTGAAGCGGAAATGCATGATATCGCCGTCCTGGACGACGTATTCCTTGCCTTCCACAGACATTTTACCGGCTTCTTTTACTTTGGCTTCCGAGCCATATCGAACAAAGTCTTCGTACTTGATGACTTCAGCGCGAATGAAGCCTTTTTCAAAATCCGAGTGAATGACGCCGGCGGCTTCGGGTGCTTTAGCGCCGCGGCGCACCGTCCAAGCGCGCACTTCCTTTTCGCCTGCGGTGAAGTAGGTAATCAAGTCGAGCAGAGCGTAGCAATGACGGATGAGAGCGTTTCGGCCAGGTTCCTTCAGGCCCATCATTTCCAAAAACTCAGCCTGCTCTTCGGGCGACTCCATGTCAGCAATCTGCGCTTCGATGCCAGCGCAAACAAGCAGCAGATGGGCATTTTCTCCAGCTATGGCCGCGCGTAGGGCCTCTGTATGAGCGTTGCCCTTCAACACAGCAGCCTCATCCACATTGCAGACGTAGAGCACAGGTTTAGCCGTCAGGAGGGAGAGGTCTTTGGTCAGTAGGCGGCGCCCGTCCTCGTCCAATGTGTCGAGCAAGGAGCGAGCGGGCTGTCCGCTTTCCAGGTGAGCCTTGAGGGTATGGAGGATTTCCAGGTTGCGTAGTTCTTCTTTGTTACCAGCCTTAGCCGCCCGGCTAACGCGATCGAGGCGTTTTTCGACGGTTTCTAAGTCCTTCAGCCCCAGTTCGAGGTCGATGACTTCCTTATCGCGTACGGGATTGATGCTGCCATCTACGTGTACGACATTGGGGTCGTCGAAGCAGCGTACGACGTGGACGATGGCGTCCACCTCGCGGATGTTCGCCAAAAACTGATTGCCTAACCCTTCACCTTTGCTAGCGCCCTTGATGAGGCCCGCGATGTCCACGATTTCCACCGTAGTGGGCACTACGCGTTGGGGTTGCACCAGCTCGGCCAGTCGGTTGAGGCGTTCATCAGGCACGGTGATAACACCTACGTTGGGATCTTTTGTCGCAAAAGGATAATTAGCTGCCAGGGCCTTCCCACTGGTCAGCGCGTTAAAAAGGGTGGATTTGCCGACATTAGGCAGGCCGACAATGCCGCACTGAAGAGCCATGTTTTTTTATTAATGAATGTTAAAATTCATACCTGTTCGTCGCCAATGTGGGACGCCTTAGGATAAGCGGGCGCAAAGGTAGGGCCTTGAAAGAGAGAAAAAGACGATTGCAGGGAAAGTATGAGTGCGATGGGAGGCAGCGCTTGTTCGGCCCCTCATCAAATTAAAAAAAGAGCATTCTCTGAAAAATTAAAAGAAAGCTCAGCGGTGAAGAGCAGAGCGGCAGTTTATAGGTGCTCTGCAAAAATATTAAGCACACAGCCTTGATTGCCTCTTTGCCGACAGTAAGCCAAAGGAGCAAAAACAGTATTGCTATTTGTTATAGCTATTCTGGCACAGCAGAACAACAATTAGAGGTCCTTTTTTTGGAAAATGTGCAACGCCCAGGCCAAAGGCAGAAGAATCCAGGTCAATAGCATCAGCAACGCCAGCAATGAGCCAAGAGTAGAGCTGAAAAAGTGCTGAAATAGCGCACCAGTATAGCCCATCAGGGCAGCCGTATCGAGTTGGAGAAGCATAACGATACGAGCTAAGTCTACGGGGTTCAGGAAAGCTAGGGCCATAATGGCCTTTTCTATAGGATAGTCGCTTAGGGCAAACATAACCATGAGTACCAACCCGTCGTAGAGGATGACGCAAGAAAACCACATTAGTAAGGCTATGCCGATGCCCCGCGCCTTGTCACGCGTGAGCACCGCCGCCAAAAAGGCCAGTGATACGAATACTAACGTGAGTGCTATGCCACAACCCAGCAGCAAAAGTCCGGGAGCCGAACCGTCGTACAGTAACACCGGCACCCCTAGACCCACGCCGAAAGCTACACATAAAGAGGCCGATACGCCCACATATTGCCCTATGAAAATGGTTGACCGTTGAATAGGCTGCGCCAGCAGCAGCTCCATGAACTCGTAAGAGTTATACACGTGTATCGTTGCAAACACGACGCTCATTAAGGGTAAAGTAATGAGCATAATGTTCAATAGGCTGGCAATGCTCTTAAGTGGATCGCTTTCCAAGTTAAAGAAACTCATGGAGACTAGCACCCAGAACAGACCATATGCCAGCACAAAACGGTTGCGCAGGATGTCGTAGACAGCGTATCGGGCAATTTTAAGCATGTCTCTCGCTTTGGGTAAGAAGTGCAGGCAAGGCTTCAAAAGAGTAGCGATAGACTAAGCTGAACACGCTGTCGCGCTTGCAAAAGGCCATTACCCAGGTATTGGATAACGGGTATCTGCCCGCTAAGGCTCACGGCAAGTCGCTCACCATACAGGTCTATGCCTGCTTGACCAAGCAAACAGTATCCGCCTGTGTCGTGTACTCGGTCGCCAAGGTTTTGGTCCTCTGCTGACCACTCATATACGGCGCCGGCGGTAGGCATCCAACGCAGCGAGCCCAGCTGTCCTTGATAAAAGAAGCGAGTGTTGGCGTTGAGACGGTGGCCAAAGCGATAGCCCTCGCCGTTAGGTTGGCAAAAGCGGAAGAGCGCATCGGCTGCAAGGCCCCAACGGTTGTGGCGCAACATGTATGTACCACTTGTTATGACGTCGAGCGCCCCCGTTCCAGGCTGCATGTTCGGGTTGACACCTTGCTGCCTCAAGGCTGGATCAAACTTGCCAGTAGGCCATTTTACGCCTCCGCCTAACCACAGCTGTTGTTTCCCATCTTCGCCCCAGCTATGGCTCAGGACGTTGTAATGAAGAAACACTAAAGCATCACCCACGCCTTGGCTAATTGTGCGTTGATTCTCCAAGGTGCGGATGAAATAGTTAAAAGGCAAAACCCCTACTACTTGCAAACGCTCTCGGGGGAAGAATTGTCCCCACAGCTCCCAGGAGTGAAAATACTCGTCTGAAAATTGCCCACCGTGGTGGTCAGAGGCAAAGACCCGGTGAAACCACCGCATACCAAGCAGTTGGCGTTGGTACTGAGGCAAAGCGTTAAGGTAGTGCCCGCTAAGCGAGCAGCCACATCGATCACAGGCAACAGCAGCACTCGCGCTTATCCAAAAAGTTATTGATAGAAACAGGAGTCTCATGATGCTCTCGATATTAGATTGTTAATGACAGAAGCATTGCGGATAGCGCGATCTTCCATGTCCTTGTCTTGCAGTGCTCAGGAGCTTTGTCTTTTTTGCATAAGGTGCGCAATGGCGCGGCCTAAGCGCTCTTGGCCTGTTTCGGCTTTCAATTCGGGCAGCGGCTTAAAAAAAACCACTTTCCCCTCGACGAGGTAGAGTATGTGCGTAGCCAGCTCATCCAGGTCGCTCATAATGTGCGAGGTGATGAGAAATAAGCGGCCATTTTCCTTTTGGCGGGCGATTTTCTCCTTGATAATCTCCGCTGAGAGTGGGTCGAGCCCTGCAGTAGGCTCATCTAAGATGAGCACCCGCGGATTGAAAAGGAAAGCTAAGGCGGCACTTACCTTTTGGCGGGTTCCGCCCGATAGCGTACGCATAGGCTTGTGAAATATCTCAGGTAAGCGAAATGCCTGGAGCAGTTCGTCGTCGGTAGAGGAGACATCGTTACGCAAGTCATACATCATTTCGAAGAGCTGCCCCACGAGCATGTTTTCGGGATAGCGCCCGATTTGGGGCATATAGCCTAAATATCTTCGATAGCAAGCCTCGTTTTCAATTAGCGTTTCCTCGAAGAAAACAGCGCCACTATCGGGGTGCACCAGGCCCAGGATACACTTGATGAGAGTGGTTTTGCCAGAGCCATTAGGACCTACAATAGCAACCACTTGCCCGCCTTCTCCGCAAAAGCTTACAGCATTAAGTACTTGAAGACGGCCGAAGGTTTTGCTAATGTGTTGAACGCGCAGCATGGTAAGGTTTCATAAGCGGTGAGCGATCGCGCAAATTGTCCGGACACAAGCTAGGTATGGCGCGCTCTGCGCGCTCTAACAACAATACGCCAAAGCTGCGCCAGAACACCATGGCGTAAGGCATTTGCTCAGAAATCATGGCGAAGAGGCTAACGGGCATGTAGGGCGCATCGCCGATGCCGTCGCGGTCGAGATCATAGCCGGTGTACTGATCCCAGTAATTTTGTTCGAAAGTATTGATTACCAATTGGTTGTTTGTGGAAACATCAAAGGTGTTGGCGAAGAAATTGTTGTGACGAAAAGTGTTGTTCTCGCAGCTGGCCTGCACTCGAATGGCCCAGCCGTTTTGGCGGAATTCGTTGCGCTCTAAGCGGCTGCGCGTGCAGCCTTCCATGAAAATGCCTACTGTGTTATTACGAAAGATGTTTTCTGAGATATCGCTTCGCTGAATGTCTTTGAGCAGCATACCGTAGGCCGAAGCGCCGATGTTATCGGCAAATACGTTGTGGTGCATAATCACTTCGCGCGTGTACATTACAGCCACACCAGCTCCATTATTGGCAAAGGTGTTGTGGGTGTATGTGTCGTTGTGCGAAAACATGAAGTGCAGTCCATAGCGCACATTATGCGTGCTGATGTTCCGCTCGATACTGGAGTGGGTAACGAACTCGAAATAGATGCCATCGCGGTGCCCCCGGATATGGTTGTCGGCAATGGTGATGCTATCACACTTCCATGCGTGGATGCCGTTGCCCGAGGTTTGTTCTACCTCACCATGGGCCAATAGTCGGTTGCCCGTCACCCAGCAGTGTTTACTGTTCGATAGATATATGCCGAAGTAGTTGTCTTCCAGGTCGTTGTTGGAAATATAAACGTATCGGGCATTGTACACCTTAATGCCGGCGAGGTCTTCCAGGGAGCCTGTGCCGGAGTGGATTATGCGAAGGCCACTGACCGCTACATAGCTGGCATGAATACTGATTGGTTGACGTTGGTATTCGCCCTCAAGGATTGGCCATCCTTCGCCGCGCAATGTCAGCGGCTGATTCACAACGACGGCTTCGCGATACACACCGCTTTTTACCACCACCGTGTCGTAGGGTTTGGCCTGTGCTATAGCCTGGCCAATGTGGTTTAGCGCTGTGCCGGGGGCCACTACCCACGTACGCGCACATAGGGCATTGGCTCCTGTCAATAACGACAAAGAAAGCCACCAGCAGCAGTATCGTTTGATTACCTTCATAGCTCAGCGCGTTAAAAGCTTTCTTACTTCCTGCCATTGAAGCAGTTCTCCACCACCCTCCCGTAGCACCAGTTCCGCATCCTCTCGGCTGGCAAAAGCCGCTACTTGCGAGGCCATAGGCGTGCGCAGAGCTGGGCTGTAAACGTACACGGCCTCCTCCACAGGCACCAGCTGGCCTTCGTGGGCAAAGTCAGTTACCCATTGGCCGGCAACACTCTCGGGCGGCACGCCTTCTCCCTGTTGAAAATGTACCAGACAATTCAAATCATCGAAGAAATAGGCCATGCCCTTGTGGGTGACCAACTCAGCTCCATAGCGACGGTCAGAGAGAGACATGTGACACATGGCACACTCGCCGCGCCCATAGGGTATGGGTCTTGGGCCGTTGCTGCAGCTGATCCATATCAGCGCAAAGGCGAAAAGCAGGCCGACTATGGCAGCAGAGGGCGAAGTTGCCCGCTGGCGCTGGCGTTGCCTCCACGCCTCTAACACCACAACCAATAAGCTCAGTGTCGTCACGCCCATCAACACCCAGCCCCCCACATCGGGCAATGACCAAGCTTCAAAATTGAGCAACCTCTTGTAGCCAATCACCGGCGGCTGGTAGGCCATGCCCGGTATCACGATAGGAGCCGAGGGGTCTAAGTTGTGCCCATAGTCATAGCCCCAACGCCAGAAGTCGTACAGCGCCAAGCTGTCTGCCACCGCCAGTACCAACCAGTAAGCCAATGCGGACCACCACCTGCCTACCAATGCTAACAGTAAGCATAATACCGCAACACTTATGATGATTTTGCCCAGATACTGAAACTCAGGAAACATATCTGTACTGATAGGGCGCATGCCAATATAGTGGTTGAGCGCACTGATGACTTTCACATCACCCGTCAGTGTATCATGCCATATTTTCATTTCCAACCCCTCCGGGTATTGCGGCGCCGTAAGGTATATTTTCCAAATAGGCACATACAACATAGAGAAAAGGAGAATACCTCCCGCGATAAGTGTAATCCGGGAGAGAAGGGAGATTTTGAACATAGAGGTTATTTTTATATAATTAATAGTAGGGGCCTCCAGCGGAATAACAGGCCATCAAAAGACTGATGTTCTTATTCAGGCAATAACACCTCATCAATGACGTGGATGATGCCGTTGGAGGCCCGCACCGAAGCAATGATATTCGCCTTGCCATTTACTTTGACCTTACCGTCTTGTACGCTGAGCACGACGTTTTTCAGATTTACCTGATTGAGCCGTTGGCCGTCGCGCATCTGGTCGGTCCGAATGACACCCACAAATGTGTGGTACTCAAGGATGTCGGAGAGGATAGCCTTATTTTCAGGCTTGAGCAGGTTTTCTACCGTGCCTGCAGGCAGCTTGTTGAAAGCTGCATTGGTAGGAGCAAAGACGGTAAAAGGACCAGCATTCGACAGAGCATCTACTAAATGAGCTGCTTTCACGGCTGCCACCAGTGTTGTGTGATCGGGAGAACTCGCAGCCACCTGCACGATATTGGGCTGCGAAGCATTGTCTTGCACACCCGACTGGTCTACCGTAGGCATATTAGCCGTAGCCGTAGAGGAGCCTGCTTCTTGAGAGCTGCCACCACAGCTATACCACAAAAAACACCAAGCTAATAGAAAAAAGCATAAGAGGTATCTCATGGCTGTTTATTTTTGAATGAATAGAAAAGATACTACACTCAAAAAAAGCGAGCCGACCGAGACCCTCATAAACGGCCGGCTCGCAAGGGTGACTGATGTTTACTGAGGCGGTGCTTGTGGACCTCCCGTACTGTATTTTAAAGGCACCTTGGCATCTGGAGCCGATACGCGCAGGTACCCTTGCATTTCCTGGTGCAAAGCCGAGCAGAAGTCGGTACAGTAGAAGGGGAAAATCCCCACGCGGTCGGGCTTGAACATCAGGGTTTGTGTCTCGCCCGGCATGATGAGAATTTCAGCCGCGTTAGCTCCCTTGATAGCAAAGCCATGCGGAATATCCCAGTCTTGCTCTAAATTCGTTACGTGGAAATACACTTCATCGCCCACCTTGACGCCTTCGATATTATCCGGTGTCAGGTGCGAACGGATAGCGGTCATGTACACATGCACCTTGTTGCCCTGACGTACCACCTTGGCCTCATGCTCGCCTTTAGCTACATAAGGATGCTCGTTTTCTTCAATGGGGTAGATCTTAAGCGACTTGTCCTTGATGAGACGGGCAGGCACAGCGTTAGCGTAATGCGGCTCGCCGATGGTTGGAAAGTCGAGTAAGAGCTTCATTTTATCGCCACTGATGTCATACAGCTGAGCGGACTGGGCCAGCTCTGGCCCGGTGGGTAAGTAGCGGTCCTTAGTAATCTTATTGTAAGCAATGACATACTTACCGTGTGGCTTACGCGTATCGCCGCCCGGCACACACAGGTGACCAATAGAATAATAGGTGGATACGCGGTCAATGACCTCTAAGGTCTTGAGGCTCCATTTCACAATTTCAGAAGAGACAAAAAACGATGTGTAGGCGTTCCCATTCGCATCAAATTCTGTGTGCAGAGGGCCGAGGCCGGGTTTTTTGACTTCGCCATGGAGCACAGCGTCGTATTTCAAAACTGGAATCCCGTCATATTCACCTTCAAAATTGCGCTCGGCAATAGCCTTCTGCATTTTGCCGAATGAGAACACAGGAATAACCGCAGCCAGTTTGCCCGAGCCCACGATATACTCGCCTGTAGGGTCGACATCGCAGCCATGAGGGCTTTTGGGGCACGGGATGAAGTAAACAAAATCCTTAAGCTCAGCCGGATCGAGCACAATGACTTGGTCTTCCCATTTGGTAGCGGCCATGTGCTTTCGTTCGTCGTAGATATTATGGGCATAGCGTACGTTCTTGGTCTTACCCTTGCCTGCTCGAGCATATTCCTCGGCTTTTTTCCAATTAATGGCTACGATGAAGTCTTTGTCATTTTGCGAAGCATTTACCTCTAAAAGTGTGCTGGCACGCTCGGAGTTGTAACAAGAAAAGAAAAACCAATCGTGGCTTGGCCCTTTGCCAGAACGACTCAGATCGAGATTGATACCCGGCAGCAACACTTGAAAGGCTAAGTTCATGTGTCCACTTCTGGGGTCAATGCTGATAAAGGAAACCGTACCGCGGAAGTTCTCTTTGTAGGTTTCAATAGGCACATCCGGTTGATTGTCCAACGGCACTGAGAAGCGCGTTCCAGCCACAATGTATTCGCTGTTTTCTGTGATGAACGGTGAAGAGTGGTTTCCAGCAGAGTTAGGAATTTCCATGATTTCTACCGTCCGAAACGAACGCAGGTCAATACGGGCTACGCGTGGTGTGTTGTTGGCGTTGGCAAACATCCAGCGGCCATCTTGCTCTCCATTTGTCAGCGACATGGCAATGTGGTGCTCATCGTCCCAGGGTACAAAACCATGCGAGGTCATCAACATGGCTTTGGTCTCTTCGCTATAGCCGTAACCATTCTCCGGAAAAACTGAAAATACCGGTATAATTTTCAGTAAGCGCCCCGATGGCAAGCCGTACACCGAGACTTGACCATTAAACCCACCAGAAACAAAGTTGTAGAACTCGTCATAAGTGCCGGGAGCTACATACACTTTTTGCGCCGCATCAGATGCAGATGCCCCTGCAGCTCCCCTCGTTTTACACTGCCACAGGGCTGCCACTATTAGAATAAAGCCCACGGCAAACCAAATAATTTTTTTCATAAGCTCTTGATTTTAAGTTAGATAAAATACCTCTAAAGAAATGTCTTCCTAAGTTCTACCGCTCGTCGTCGTTGTAGCGCATGAACTCGAGCAAATCACGCGCATCCCCGATAGACACATTCTGGTTAGGCATGCGCGTCAGGCACAGCTCGAGTAATTTCTGCGCCTCTGGGTCGCGCTCCAGCATGATATCCACGTTAGTGATCATGTTCATGATCCACTCTGGTCGGCGCTTTTTGGTCACGCCTTTCCAACCCGGGCCTACAATACGCGTTTCATCGAGCTTATGGCAAGCAGCGCATTTCATATCGTAGATTGCCTTACCCCGCGAAACCCGCTCTGATTCTAATGGCGTCTTTAACTCGACGTACTTAACTTCTCCAATGCCTTTGCCTTCAATGATCATCTGCTCTTCGGGTGTCGTGGCAGATGAAGTATCTTTTTCATCAGCAGAGTTGCCTTCTCCCCCACATCCCCATAGCCCTAAAAAGCTAATGAGCGACAGAGCAATAGTCCAGTTTTTCATACTTAGCAGTTGTGTTATTTCAAGTGGAAAATTCTTTTTACATCATAAAAGTGGCTCCCTGCAAATGGCTCTTTTTATGACGAGGGTCACAGATAGCGATGATTTTAAGGAGTCCCAAAAAAAGGACTGCCAAACAAAGGCAGAATGGAAAGTCTGTAAAAGACGACGCTGCTGACGCCGTTCTCTATTTCGTTAAAATTTTAACACCCCGCTTTCGCTTTTCTCTTATGAGAATACGAGAACCAACTCGAATATCTTTCTGAATGCACCCTAAAAACAAAGGCATTCTACAATGAAGATCTCTTTATCGGGTATATTTCCTCCGATAATTTTAAAATATCGTCCTGGATAGAGAGGCAAGCATGAGCACATTTTGAGAAATTTTAACATAAGGGCAACTCTTCTTTTTAACTTTTTTTTAACGGTAGGTATACCTTTGTGCGTCCTTTTTAGGTTTTCCAAAGGAGGCGTCAGGGTGCACTATAACTTATGGAATATGCTCACAAACCGCGCATCGCCATTTTAATTCCTGCTTACAACGAAGAGGATGCCCTGCCTTTCGTGTTAGCGTCTATACCCAAGCAGTGGGTGCGTCAGATTATCGTGTGCGACAACGGCTCTACCGACCGGACGGCTGAAATCGCTCGACTGATGGGCGCAACGGTAGTGAGGGCTTCCCGACGCGGTTACGGTTCAGCCTGTCTGGCTGGTATAGACTACCTAAGAACACTTCCTATGGAGACCCAACCCGAAGTAGTCGTATTCCTCGATGGAGATTACGCTGATGACCCTAACGACCTGCCAAAAGTGGCAGGCCCGGTATTAGACGGACGTCAAGACCTTGTCATTGGCTCGCGCTTGATGGGCGAGATGGAACCTGGAGCCATGAGCCTACCACAGCGCTTTGGCAATTGGCTAGCTCCCTTGCTCCTTCGGCTCTTTTTCAACCAGCGTTTCACTGATTTAGGGCCTTTTCGAGCCATCCGCTGGGACCGCCTTCAACAGCTGGACATGCGCGACCCTAACTACGGTTGGACGGTAGAAATGCAAATCAAGGCCGCGCTGCATCAATTGCGATGCACTGAAGTGCCTGTAAGTTACCGAAAGCGCGTGGCCGGTCGGAGCAAGGTTTCAGGCACCCTCAAAGGTGTTATTCTCGCCGGTTGGAAAATCCTCTCCCTCATCTTCTGGCACTACTTTAAGCACCGCCGAAAACATAATAATACGCACACTACTCACAAAACTTAAAACTGCTCGCTCGATATGTTTGGAATTCAGGCCCTATTTGATGCTTTGCGCTACCAGGCGTTTGTTGACTTTGGCTATTTGATGCTTTTGGTCTACTTTTTAGCCATGAGTGGCGTCACGTTGTATGCCTTGTTGCAAATACACCTTTTATTCTTGTATAAGAAGTTTCACAAGGAGCACCCGGTCATCGAGTACAAAAAATACACCCCCGATGACCCTAATTTGCCGTTTGTAACGGTGCAGTTACCCATGTACAATGAGATGTATGTGGCTGAACGCATCATTGACTGTGTAGCAGCACAGGAGTACCCTAAGGATAAATTTGAAATCCATGTGCTGGACGACTCCACTGATGAAACAGTGCAAATCGTAGCCCGCAAAGTGGCACAATTACGCGCTCAAGGCTACAATATTGAACACATTCATCGCACCAATCGCCAGGGTTACAAAGCCGGAGCGCTGCAAGAGGCTATGCCTCGCGCTCGCGGTGAGTTCATTGCCATTTTTGACGCCGACTTTACCCCGCGTCCTGACTTTCTGCGCACGACCGTCCCTTACTTTGAAGACCCGAAGGTAGGCATCGTCCAAACGCGCTGGGAACACCTCAACGCCGACTATAGCATGCTGACCAAGCTGCAGGCATTACAGTTGAACGTCCACTTCACTGTCGAGCAAGCCGGACGCTCATATGGCAACCTGCTGCTTCAGTTCAACGGCACGGCGGGCGTGTGGCGCAAAAAGGTCATTGAAGAAGCGGGCGGTTGGCAAAGCGACACGCTAACGGAGGACCTTGACCTCAGCTTCCGCGCTCAAATCATGGGCTACCGCATCCAATACTTAGAGAAACTAGGCAGCCCGGCCGAGTTGCCCGTAGACATGAATGCTCTCAAAGGTCAGCAGTTCCGTTGGAACAAGGGCGGCGCTCAGAACGCTCGCAAATTAATCAAGATGGTATGGAACGCCCAAACCCTAAAACCTGTGCAAAAGCTGCACGCTATTAGCCAGCTGCTGGCATACGGTGTGTTCTTGTGGGTGTTCATTGCTGCCCTCAGCAGCATCCCGCTGTCGTTTGCCTTCAGCGAACTAGGCATTTCCACGCACTTCCTCTCTTTCTCCGTTTTGGGTTTGTTTGCTGTTGCGGCTATTTCTTACACAGCCAACATTACAGCTGCGCTTAATCGTCAGACGCCGCCCTCTTTTTGGGAAAAAGTGCGCTTTTTTGGCCTATTCTTGTCCTTCTTACCCGTGTCTATGGGGCTATCGCTCTATAATGCTATTGCCGTCATTGAAGGGCTGCGAGGGAAGGTGTCGGCTTTTGTGCGTACGCCTAAATATGGCGTTACGAGTAACCGGACGCCTATGCACCAGGCCGCATACATGGCGCGCAAGATCTCGTGGGTAACCTACGCAGAAGGTCTTATGGCCTTGGTATTCTTTATAGCTGCAATAGCGGGCCTCCGCACAGGCAATCATGCCTTTGTGCTGTTCCACTCAATGTTGGCGTTTGGGTTTGCCACCATCTGCTATTATTCCATCAAGCACCTGCGCTTCAACTAACTAAGACGCCTTCGGCAACACACACGCAAACACACGCCCCCTGCACCTTTCCCAGTTCGGAAAGCGCAAGGGGCGTCATTGAAAGCAACTGCTAAGCCTTCTATTCCAGCGGCTCGGCCTTGTATACTAAGAAATTCGTTTTGCCTTGCCAGGGAAAGGCATGCACTTTCTCTCGGTAATGGCAGCGCACTGTTTTGCCTTCCAATTGCTGCAGCTGCTCGTAGACCTGCGAGCCTTGTATCGAGAAATCCCACACGCTCTGCTTTGACATCATAACGCTGCCCGTGAGGTGCAATTGACCCTCGTAAGTTTTAAAAAGCACGCCTTGCCGCGCTACCTTGACCAAGGTGCCCGTGCGCGAGCCTTCGCTGAGGGTGTAGTTTCGATAGAAGTAATAGCCAACGCCAAAAAGCACAGCTACCGCCAAGATGAGCCACAGACTGCGGCTTAGCCAACGCTTAAGCTGCTGAGAAAAATTGGAAGTGTTCATAATGCAATAGAAATGAAAGGTTGAAAGCCGGCCCTATTCGCTCCATCGAGCGGCCGCTTGTCGGATATTTTCCATAAAATCACTTCTTTCGGGTTTTTTGTTTAAAAAGCGGTTCGGCGGGTAAAAACTGTAGCGGGCATAGCTTTCGCTGAAAAGCTCAAATCGCTGACGGGCTATGTAGTTAGCCATGCCCGGCCGCGCCCGATGTGCACGCAAAGCGCCTATGTCGAGGGTAGCATGGGCCACCATACTCTCCCCAAAGCCAGCTTCACACAAGACATGTCCTTCATAGTGAACGATTTTAGAGCCGCCATCGGCGCTGGCAAAAGGAATAGCAATGTCTGCGATACCCGCCGAGTTTGCCGACACCACGTAGGCGATATTCTCTATGGCACGCGCCAACTTGGCCACGTTTTTGGGCGTTAGCTGCGGGCTGCCCACCTCAGAGGTAGAATGTAGAAAAACTTCCGCGCCGCGCATAAGCAGACAGCGGGCAATTTCAGGGTAGAGAATTTCTTCGCTCGCGATGCAAGCTAGGCGACCAAGCTCGGTATCAGCCACAGGGAAGACCGCTTCTAAACCATAGACTTCCAGATACTTGTCCCACACGTCGTGCGGTGTGGGCGCAAACATGCTGTTGAGGCGTCGGTAGTGAAGTATGCGCTCGCCTGTCGGCGAAAGCACAAAGCTGCTTTGAAAATAAAGGTCAGGAAAGTGTTCGTCCAGGTCGTAAACGTTGCCCGATAGATAAATCTGCTGCTGTCGGGCTATAGCCCCTAGCCTGGTCCACAGGAGGTCATCCGGATAAAGGCAGGCCTTTCGTTGCCATTGGTCAATATCCTCGCCCATGGGAAAGCCCGTAAGAAAGTACTCAGGCAACACCACCAGCCGCAGGTCTGGGCCGATAAAGCGCTTAGAGGCCTGTATTTGCTGCTCGATGCGCTCTACGTTGTGCTGCATCCGCTTGCGAGCCTCTTCGGGTGTAAGCGCTGCATTGATGGCAAAACACGTTGTTTGTAGAGCTAAAGCCTTATAGCGCATCGTTCTACTTTTTCAAAAATCGCAAGACAGCTCGATTAAAATACTTTGGGTGGTCTAAGTTGCTCAAATGTCCTGCCTTCGGTACCACCTCCAGCTGGGCGCGAGGAGCCTTCTGGGCTACAAGGCGCGCTATGCGCTGAATGCTCTCCTCGTCTTTTTCACCCACTATGACGAGAACGGGCACCTCCAATTTATCTATGCGGGCTGCCGTAGGGGGTTGCCCGTAGTTGAGGGCTGCTATGGCGGGGTTGATGAACTGGTCGCCGCTGTAAGCGCGCACCATATCTTCCAACAGTGTCTGATGGGCAACGGTTGGTATCTGCAAACGCAGGAGAGGTGTTTGCAGCCACAGGCGTTGCGTTTCCTCGCTCCAGCCCTTCTGGGCAACGGCTCCAAACACTTGGCCAAAGGCGCCAAATAACTCTGGTGTGTAGTCGGTGAACCCGTCTAAATTAGGGTCAGCCGCTACGACCCTCAGGACGCGTTGCGGGTAACGGGTAGCAAAGTGGAGCGCTATGTTGGCTCCCATGGACAGCCCGACGACATGTGCCCGCTCGATGTTCAGATGGTCGAGCAGGGCAGCCAGGTCCTCTGCCGGGTCATGCGGCTCGGTAGCCCGAGAAGAACGCCCAAAACCCCGTACGTCGTAGCGCACGACGCGGTAACGCCTTTGCAGCACCTGCCACTGCGGCTCCCACATGCGTCTGTCGAGGGTAAAGCCGTGGATGAAAACAACGGGCTGCCCTTTGCCAGAGACCTCGTAGTAAAGGCTGGCCTCACCTACCGACAAAAGGCGACCACTATCGCTCTTTTGCGCTATCAGGGAGGTCAGTCCACCAAGAAATACCCCCAGGAGCAGAACTATGTGCTTCATATGTGATTGGTTTAGAATTCCTCCAGGCGAGAAAGACAATTGTCTAAAAATCGCAGTACCGTCTGAAGCTCTCCTCGGTCAAAGTTTTCAAACAGCTGTTCATTGAGCTGAAGGCGCATAGGTTGCAACGACTCGACCAAAGACCGACCCGCCTCTGAAAGTTCAATGCGCTTGCGCCGGTGATCGTTGCGGTCTCTCACCTGTTCAATAAGCCCTTTCTCTACCAGCACATTGAGCAGTTTGGTGACGTTTGGGCGAGACACGTCCAAGCTACGGGCAATTTCAGAGGCGAGCATGGGTTTGCGGTGCTTCTCCCGGCTAAAGATAGGAATGTTTGGGTCTTTAGCCAAGTGCAGCATGATGAGCCATTGCTGAGAGGAGATGCCTAATTGTTGGCAAATGTTGTCGCGGCGACGTTTGAGTGCCTCTCCTACCGCAATAAGGCGCAGGATGAGCGACTCTTCCAGGCGTTTCTCAATATTCATTAACAGCAAAATCGCTTTTTCGAATGAATGGAATGCATATCGCCGCTAAAGTGCACAAAATAAGCATGACCAAAAAACCCGATTGATAAGAACCACTGCTGGCGCGAACGTTTCCCAGGAAAATGATCCCACTAACACCAGCCAGCGTATCTATCATGGTATAAACCCCTAAAATCTTGCCGTAATCCCGTCCGCCGTAATAGTCTGCAATCAGGACTTGAATAATGGTAAAGGTGCCGCTAAAGCCAATCCCAAATACTACGGCATAGGCCCAGGTAAGTATCTGAGGGCTTCGACTGGACAGGAATAGAAGCAACGAACCTAATACCATGTTGAGCGTGGCCAATTGCATGATGTACTTCTTCTCGAAGCGGTCGCTCAGCCAGCCGAAGAACACCTTGCCTATCAAGCTACAGGTAAAGAAAACGCTCAGTATCTTACCAGCAGGCAGGTTGCCGCCCAAGTCCTTGAGGTAAAGCGCCTGATGTTGCACGACCGCCAGGATAGTAAACCACATGGCTGCCGTGGCTACTAAGATGAGATAGAAAGTCGGCGTGCGCAGCACTTGGAGTAGGGTCGGGCCGGTGGACGAATACCCCGCCCAAGACGCCGAAGTCTTTGCCCCAGTAGTATCGGAAGAAACACCATCGGGCTGAAGCCCCATTGCCTGAGGAGAATTGCGTACAAAGATTAGCAAGGGCAAAATCAAAACGAAAAGCGCCCCTATGGCTAACCCTGCTGCAGCCAAGCGCCAACCCATGCTCTGGATGAGCCACTCGGCTAACGGGTTGAATATCGCCCCGCCCAAACTCGAACCCAGTAGAAAAATACCTGCAGCAATGCCGCGATAGCGTACAAACCAGCGCGTGATTAGGTACATGCTCGAAATAATGCCACACAATACTAGGCTTACTGAAAATAACAGGTAAATGAGGCTCATCTCTGTCAGCGTGCTGATGCGCGAAAAACCAAAAATGCCCAGAGTCATGAGCACTGCTCCAGTGAGTAAGGCAAGGCGTGCGCTTACTCGGTCGAGTAGACCGCCTGCAAAAGGCGAAAGTACTGCCACCAATAAAAAGAGCAACTGAGCCGGGCGTGTTACTTCGCTTTGATTCCAGCCAAACTCGCGGACAAGTTCCGGATAAAAAATAGGTAGCGAATTCAGCACCAAACCATTCGTGACTGTGTAAGCCAAAGTAAGCGAGGCAAGTAGATACCAACCGTAGAAAGGTTTCTTCATGAACTATAAACCGCTGTTTTAAAAAAAAATTCAGAACAGTGATGCAGTAGGAAATAAGCAATCCAGAATGCTTGATGCTGTGTTTTGAAGCAGGGGCACCCTTGGCGCTTTGCCTATCGCAAGCAAAAGTAGATAAGCCTGTTATATTTGGTATTACCGCTGCTCTCCCAATGGTCTTTCTTTGTAGCGATGTTCAAAGAGAGAAGCCTCTTTTTGTGGCGAAAAACTCCAATAGTAGCCTATGAAATGCTCGATGTAAATACTATTCCGCAGTTATAGCCGCCGATAGACGGATATACATTCATATTGTTGATGTCTCATTTTAACATGGGAAAAGAAGTGTCCCTATCTTTCCAGCGTTTTTTAGCAGAGGAATCACTACGCCTCATGATACGCGCATGTAGGGCAATAAAAATGAGCACAGGGTTTTCTATCCTGTCTTATCGATGTTCTAGTGCCTTGTTATTCATACTGACAGGGTGTTCTTTGCTTCAGGCACAGGATAAAGCAGACCTGTTTGCCCGCTACTTAACTGGAGAATGGGATAATTTTCAGCAATGCTGGATGGAAAACACTGAGACTCCCAGTCACCGTGTGTGGGTGGAGCATCCACACCGACACATCCACGCCGTGTTTGAACGGGATATAGGAGCAGGGCACTGGGTATGGCAAGTTTCCTACTACGAAGGAAGGCAACGCCAGCGAATAGCCCGCTATCGGCTGCGCCTAACTGAACGCCACGACGGGCAGCTACAGTCGGATTTCTTTCCCGCTACCGGAGACATGCCTGACTCTGCTCTTTCGCCCCCCATTATATGGACGTTTTCTGATGGGTATTTTCTTGGCCGATATCCTGAGGACAGCTCCGACTTCTATTTTTTGTTAAAAAAAGACACCATTCTTCTATTAGATAACAATCTTTCTCTAAACCATCAGGCAGAGCCCTATCGCTTGCTCAAATGCCGTTTCTTCCGCGGTTGGATACAGTATCCCATGGAGCACCTCCAAAAAGACAGCGTCTATTTTTACAGCGGCTTATTGCTTCATGATCAAGGCGGCACGGCTAGATTGCGCTTTCCTGATGGCACACTGGGCGAGTACACTGTAGAATTGACCCAACTCATACACAGCCATCGCACGCCTATAATGAAGCTAGCTATTTATGACAAACCGGAAGAGCATCTCCACTGGAATAGCCGCGCTATTGCCTACGCCTGGGCCGACCCTCAAGCTCGACGTATTGGCATCAACATTCGAAAAATAGCGTCCGGCTGGACACTCATTAGCAATGAATAAACATGAAATACGCTGTTAGGAATCCGCGAAATGGTCAAATAGACTATTATTTTGATCTTCCGTCCGCTCAACAATTGCAGCAAAGCGTCGATCGCTTGCGCCAACATCAGCCTTCTTGGCAGCAGCTCCCCCTGAGCGAACGCATTGCTGCTATGCAGGCATGGAAAGCTGCTTTGGAGAAGCACCAATCTGCTCTTATCGAGGCGCTTACATTGGACACAGGCCGGCGCCACGAGAGTGTCTTAGAAGCGCAGCTTATCGGCCAAAGCATTGACCGGTGGTGCCGTTTGGCTGAAGCCTTTTTTGAACCGGCAGCCGACAAAGTCTCGGCCATTCCTTTTATCCATATCCGACAAGACTTGCAGCCTATTCCCGTGGTGGGCGTCATCAGCCCTTGGAATTTCCCTCTCTTGCTCGGCCTTATTGACACATTACCGGCCTTGCTGGCAGGTTGCAGTGTCGTAGTGAAGCCCAGCGAAATTACTCCTCGCTTCATTGAGCCGCTTATGGACGCTGTGCGTGAAGTCCCTCTATTGTCTGAAGTCCTGCTCTTTTTGGCAGGCGACGGCAATACGGGGGCGCAGCTGGTTGACTTAGTAGACCTGGTCTGCTTCACCGGAAGCGTGGCTACAGGGCGCCGGGTGTATGCTGCTTGCGCGGCGCGCTTTATTCCTTGCTTTCTCGAACTGGGCGGGAAGGACCCCGCCTTAGTGTTTGAAGGCGCCAACTTAGAGCATGCCGCTGCCTCTATTCTGTGGGGTAGCACCGTCAACTGCGGTCAATCCTGCTTATCCATTGAGCGCGTCTATGTGCAAGAGACCATTTTGCAAGACTTTCTGGAAAAACTGAAGGAGCGCGCCGAGCGCGTCAAACTGGCGTTTCCTACGCCAGAAGACGGCCAGATAGGGCCTGTCATCTCGGAGCGGCAGGTACACATCATCAACGATCACTTGAGCGATGCGCTGGCCAAGGGCGCGCACGTGCTCACCGGCAACACCTGCTGCGAGCAAAGGAATGGTGGCTGGTATTGCCGACCAACCGTGCTGACGGGCGTTGACCACACCATGAAGGTGATGACCGAAGAGACTTTTGGGCCGATTATTCCTGTCATGCCTTTCCGAACAGAAGCAGAAGCCATTCAGCTGGCCAATGGCACCATTTACGGCTTGAGCGCAGCGGTGTTTGCCCACGACTGGGAAACGGCCTTGCGCATAGGTCAGCACATCGAAGCCGGCGCTATTTCCATCAACGAGTGCGCCCTGACGGCCTTGGTACACGAAGGAGAGAAGCAGTCTTTTAAAATGTCGGGCATTGGCGGCACTCGTATGGGGCCATCAGCCATCAAGCGCTTCATGCGTCAACGCGCTTTCTTGATCAAAAAAGAGCCTATACTCTCGCCGTGGTGGTTCTAACATCGCTTGTTGAAAGTACTGGCAAGATGCCGAAACGCTTTAGCGCGCCGTTCGATATCAATGGTCGAGGTTGGGCGGTGGAGCCGTAATGCAGCCCGCTACCACAGAAGCCGCCACTGTAGCAGGCGATGCTAAAAAAATCTGTGCCCGCGGGTTGCCCATGCGCCCGCGAAAGTTGCGATTGGCCGCTGAAATGACCGTTTCCCCATCGGCAGGCACGCCCTCGTGGCTTCCCACGCAGGGACCACAGCCAGGAGTAATGATCGTGGCGCCAGCAGCAACCAATGTATGCGCTGTGCCGTCGAGCATGGCGTCGAGTAGGACCGAGCGCGAGGCAGGCGCCACTACTAACCGCACGCCCTCGGCCAGGCGCTTGCCCCGCAAGATGCGCGCCGCAGCCCGAAGGTCTTCCAAGCGCCCATTGCCGCAGGTGCCGATAAAGCCATAATGCACTGGGGTACCGAGATAGCGGTCAATGTCGTGCACATTATCCGGCGATTCCGGAGCCGCTATTTGAGGGGGCAAATTTCCAATGTCCACTTCGATGGTTTGGGCGTAGGAAGCGGAAGCATCAGGCTCTACGGGCTCGAAAGGATAGGGAAGCTGCAGCCCTTCCGGGTGCACAAAGCCCGTTTTGGCTCCCATTTCGGCCGTCATGTTAGCCACGCACAGACGCCCTGCTAACGACATATTTCTGAAGACTTCGCCCTCAAATTCCACGGACATGTAGGTGGCGCCCGAAATACCCACCTTGCCGGTCAGAAACAAGATGAGGTCTTTGGGGCTAGCGTCGGTCCTGAGCTGACCATGACATCGGATGCGAAGGGTGGCGGGGGTTTTTAACCAAATTTGGCCAGTAAGCAACACGGCTGCCAAGTCAGTGGAACCCACTCCGCAAGCAAAGGCATTGAGGGCTCCATAGGTGGGCGTATGACTGTCTGCTCCAATAAACAAATACCCCGGGCGCACGTAGCCCTGCTCGACCATAACCTGGTGGCAGATGCCTTCGCCAATTTCGAAGAGGCGGATGCCTTGCTCGCGGCTAAAGTCGCGCATAAGGCGGTGCAGGTTAGCCACGCGCTCATTGGGCGCCGGTGCGGCGTGGTCAATGACCAACGCGCACTTCTCAGGCGCCCATACACGCTGCCCACCCATCTTTTCAAAAGCCTTGAGGGCGCCCGGCGCCGTGGTGTCGGTGGCCATGACGCCATCCACCGGCGCAATAACAATATCACCCGGGCGCACTTTCCGGCCTGTCTTTTGAAAAAGAATTTTCTCGGCAATTGTCATGTTTCCCATAAAAAACAGCCTCAAAACGTCTTATTTGTGCGCAAATAATTGACTAAGCCACCCGATTGCAGAATACGCAGCATGACCTCAGGCAAAGGATTAGCCTGATAGACCTTACCCGAGGTGCAGTTGCGCACCGTCCCGCTGACCAAGTCCACCTCCAATTCATCGCCCTGAGCGATATCGTGGTCTGGGATTTCGAGCACAGGCAGGCCAATATTGATAGCATTTCGAAAGAAGATGCGCGCAAAATATCGGGCAATGACGGCCGCCACACCTGCTGCCTGAAGGGCAACGGGCGCCTGCTCGCGAGAGGAGCCACAACCGAAATTGTTGCCTGCCACCAATACATCGCCTTGCTGCAGCCGGGTTCTGAACGCTGGGTCGAGGTCTTCCAGCACATGCTCAGCCAACGACTGGACATCCAAGGTCTTCGTGTATTTGCCCGGAATGATGCGGTCGGTGTCAATATTATCGCCGTAAACGTGGGCGCGTCCGCGGATACCATCGGTCATAGAAAATACTGGCATTTATACTGATAAAGAAAAGGTTATCCTCGGCTAAGTATTTGCTCAACGACGTAAGCAGCACTCTCGCAGGCGGCTTCTACACCGTTGTTTTTCAGGCCTAAATGCTCGCCTGCGAAATAGATACGCCCTACCGGCTGACACACTGCGGGGAAGAAGCGATACACCTGCCCAGGTGCCAGATGAAAGTAGGCCCCTCGGGCCAGCGAGTTATTGCCCCAGGAGTTTATCTTCAGTACCTCTAACTGCCCTTCTGAAGAGGGTCTGAGGGTTTGCATTTCTTTCAAAAAGGCCACTGCTATTTCCCGCTCGGAGAGGCGATCTAAAGCGGCTGCTTGAACGCCGTTGACCCAACAAATCAGTCCTTGTTGACCATTCTGCCCGGTATTGAGGAATATACGCCCAAAGGGGCCATCTGTCCATAGGTTAGCCGGCAAACCGTCGTCTTCCCAAAAGGGCCGCCGAAAAGCCACGTGCAGCTGAGTAATGCGGGTGTAGGGCAAGCTTTGGGCAGCCTCCTGGTGCAGGGGCGTCAGCCCTGAAGAGAAGCGAATGTTTAAGAGCACCGACATAGGCACCGTCACGATGACATGGCGGGCAAGGTACTGGGAACCGTCGGCACAGTGCACGCTGACGCGGCGCCCTCGGTCGTGGATGCGCACGACGCGTTTGCCCATTTCCACGCCAGCGCGCAAGCGCGCAGCCACTGCCTCAGGAAGGCGCTGGCTGCCGCCTTGGATGCGCAGTGTCTTCCGACTCCCTCCTTTTTGGCGAAACGTCAAGGCGCGGAAGGCATGCAAAGCCGATGTTGTCCGCAGCTCATTCGTGTTTGCATTCGCGCCAATGAGCCGAATCGCTTCCTCGGACACCCCTCTTTGGCGCAGCAAGTTGTCCAGGGCAATGTCGTAGGCTGCAAAACGCGGATCATACCAGTCTTCCAACTTCTCCAGTGGGTTGAGCGGCCCTACCAGGGCGGGCTCCAACAGCGCAGGGGCAAACCGCTTTTCTCGCTCGGCCAGTAGGTTGTGCGGCGAGGTAGGCCAATGCTTGTCCAGCACCTTTTCTCCACGCACGACATACAGCACTGGCATGCTGCGCACGTCGGCGGTAGGCTCGACGGCCGAGATGCCCACTTTCTCTGCCAAGCCAAGCAGCCGCTGATAGCCATCGCCTATTTCCGTTCCGCCCGTTTCGGGCTTCCAAGGCAAATCGTCTAAGGTGTACAACCGTCCACCTATGCGCTGCGAGGCTTCGAGTACGCGCACGGTCAACCCCCGTTCCTGGAGCGCATGCGCGGCATAAAGCCCTGAAATGCCCGCTCCAATCACTATGACGTCCGTTGTAGGCTCACTGATAAAGGCAAAGCGCCCTACCATTAGGGAGCCCAAGGCTAAACCCGTTTGTTTGATAAAAGCGCGTCGTTTCATGGTTGTTTAGTATCTAGTTACTCAGTCTGTAAAGTCTAAATTTTTGTGAAAGGTCTCCTCCAACTGAGTGAACGCCCAAAAGGCCAAGCCCAAAGAGCACAGGCCTGTAATGGCTGCAGCAGTAGCCGCCCCCAAAGCGGGCGTCAGAGCGCTGAAGAGCAACGACTGAGGAATGACCGAGGCGCGCAGCAGGTTAAGCGCTGAAGTGGTTACCGTTGAGCGGATGTTTGTGCCGAACATCTCCGCGGCAGTCGTGAGCAGGACGATGGTGTAGCCCACGCTGATGCCCATAAGCAAAAACAGGCCGTAATACACCTGCAGGGAAAAGCGGCCCACAGCAAAGTAGGCCACCGTTAACACAGAAAAGGCGGATAAGTAAAGCAAGATGGCGCGCTTGCGGCTCTTGAGCCATTGGCTGACCAGCCCACAGGAAAAGTCGCCAAAAGTGAACCCTAAGAAAAACATCGTAAAAACGGTGGCCACCGAAGGTAGCTGGCTCATGCCCATGCTTTGGCCGATTTCAGGGGTAAACGTCATCACAATGCCATTGACAAACCACCCCGGAAAACCCATCAGGATGACCGCCATATACCGACGGAGGTGGTAGGGATTGCCAAATAAAATGGCCAAATTGCCCAATGTCGAAGCCCGCTGCGCCTTTTTTACAGCCTCAAACATGCCGCTTTCCAGCACGCCTAAACGCAAAAACAGCAGAGCAAAGCCCATTAAGCCACCCAACTGGTAAGTGAACTGCCAAGAGTATCGCCCTCCTACCCACGCACCTACCAACGCACCTAACATGCCGCACGACCCAATAATAGCCGGGCCTAAGCCGCGTTTGTGCTGAGGCATCTGCTCGCTAACTAATGTGATGCCTGCTCCCAGTTCTCCCGCTAAGCCAATGCCAGCCAATAAGCGCAAGGCCAAAAACGTCCCATAGTTCGGAGCATACGCCGTGGCCAACGTAGTAACAGAATAGAGAAAGATGGAGCCGAAGAGTACCGACAGCCGCCCCTTTTTATCCCCCAAAACACCCCATAAAAAACCGCCAACAAGCATGCCCAACATCTGAGCATTGAGCAACAGAACACCTTTGGGCAGCAGCTCGCTGGCGGGCACGCCCACGCCCAACAAGCTACTTTGGCGCACGACGCTGACAATAATAATGTCGTACAAATCCACAAAAAAACCCAACGAAGCCGCCACAACGGCCAAGACATAGGAAGGCTTCTTCATGAGGTCGGCAATAAAGGAGGTAACTTATACAATGCCCCAGACAACTGGGCGCCTGTGAGAGCTTCCACTTCGCGGCTAATGGCTGCGACCCTTTCCAAGTCAATACCTGTTTCTACACCCATTTGGCGGAAGAAATGGACTGTGTCTTCGGTAGCAATGTTCCCTGTGGCTCCAGGGATGAAAGGGCAGCCTCCCAGCCCCCCAAAGGCCGTATCGAATTGGCGCACACCCACCTCATAGGCAGCCAAGAGATTGGCCAGTCCTTTGTTCTCTGTGTTGTGCAAATGCAGCGCCAACGGCACAGCGCCGCACAGATCCAACGCCTGGCGCACCAAGTGGCGCATCTGCACGGGATGCGCCATGCCTGTGGAGTCGGCCAAGGCAATCTCATCAGCGCCTGCGTCTAAGTGGTGCTTGACCAAGTCTAAGACGCGCTGCGGCGAAATAGCCCCTTCGTAACGACAGCCAAAAGCGCACTGGATGCCTGCGCGTACGCGGATGCCGTGGGCGCGGGCCAGTTGGACGTTAACCCTGAAGTCCGCCTTAGCCTCTTCCAGCGTCATGCGCGTGTTCTTCTGGCTGTGGGTGTCGCTGGCCGAGAGGGAAATGGCCAGGTGCCTGGCCCCTGCTGCAATAGCTCGCTCCACCCCTTTTTGGTTGAGCACCAGAGCCGAGTATACCACGTCGTCGCGTTGCGGCAACTGCTGAAAAATAGCCTCAGCATCGGCCATTTGGGGCACCAAGCGCGGATGCACAAAGGAGGCCACCTGAATGCGGCGCAATCCTGCTTCCACCAACTGCACTATCCAGGCTAATTTTTTCTCCGTGGGCACGATGGTCTTTAGCGTCTGCAAGCCGTCGCGCAACCCTTGTTCTTCCAAAATGACTTCGGGTATCATCACGAGCGTATTCTTTGAAAGACTTCTACCGGAAAACCAGTGGGAGACAACAACGTCAAGGCGTCTATCTCACCCCAAATAGGGTGTTGCAACCGAATGCGGGGATGCAGCACGGGCGTGCCCGCAGCCCTAGCTCGGCGCTCAATTTCAGCGAGGTCGCGCGTCTCGAAGGTCCACATGCCAATGCCTCGATACGGGACGCGAGGTGGACGCGCCGCTGGCTTTTCGAACCCATCGTCGAAATCCAAAAACAGCAGTTGCCCAGTGCGAGCCCCTTGCGGGTAAACAATGGAAAAGCGGAAGGGTATACCTTCCGGAATACCCAGCGCCGAATGAGCAGAGGAGCGCCACTGGCGGTCAGAGCGCAACTCAAGCCCTAAAACCCCGGTGTAAAAAGCCAGTACTTCGTCCGAGCGATGTACTACTTGAGCCGAGTACCCCGGTCCACCATGCCCTGTGGTGGAGTCTACGGGGGCCATCTGGCGCATGCCATCGCCGCGGGTAATGCCCACAGCATGGGTGAAATCTGGAGCGTTGAAAATCGTCTCGTAGATGGTATAGAGCTGCCCGTCGGGGCGTGCAATTTTGCTGCTCTCTAAAGGAGCTAAAGCACTAAAGCCAAGACGGCGAATGCGACCGTCCAATTTGGCCTGGTCGAGGTTGGGAAAGCCAATAGACAATGGCCCCAATTCTAAGGGGGCGTAGCTGGCGTGTATGGCGGGCAAGGGCTTATCAAACACCAAAAGGCGGATCTCAATTTCGCCTTCCACTTCAGGACGATGGAGGCGATATTGCTGCCAAGAGAGGGTATCGGATATGCCCCACAGGCGGCGCTGTGCTTTTCGGGTTGTGCGGCCAACCTTTAGCGGGCCCTCTAAGGTCATGCCCATTCCCTGAACGTAGAACAGGCGTATGCTGTCGAGATGATTCGTTGAAAGAGTAATTTCCGCCAGCCGTTGCGTGAGCGCCTCCTCCGGCTTCGAACGCGGCGCTAGCCAGTCTTGCTCTATCCACCGCGGGTCATCTGGAGAAAGTTGCTGAGCCGGCGCCAGAAGCGCACAACCCCACCAGAACCACAGGACACTGGGCCATTTGCTGCGCATGAGTTTTACTCCTTCTTCTGAGCCTGCAACTTTTTAAAATAGGTCCAACTGGTTTCATTTGGCGTAACAAAAGTGTCGGGCGCGTGGGCAAACTCAGGGTGGTGCTTGAGCACGTAGTCGCGCATCTGTTTCGGGATCTTCTCCCACGCATTGGGCCCCGTGACTTTGTATCCTCGGCATTGATAGACGAGGTTGCCCGGCCGCTGGCCCATGCGCATCCAGGGCAAATAGGGCCCTACGCGCGTCCAAGAGACTGCTGTAGGGATGGTGGTCAGGGCAGGGTTGTTCAAGTCTTTCTTGGAAAAAAAGAACTGAAACAACTCCGCTGCCTCGTACATATCGGACGCTGAGTTCTCAGGAAACTCGCTCACTTTGAGCGGTGAAGGGTAGTGCAAAAAAACATCGGTGTACATCACCACGCGATCGTCAAACTCTTGGAAAGGAATACCCCACGAGCCGCGTTCCGACTGGAGCATAAATTTCTGATTGACCGGATCATTCCACACTTGTACTACTTGACAGGTGTCCTTAATCCAGGGGTTGTACCACTTCTCTATAATTTGGCCTGTTTTCAGGTCTTTGTAAAAGCCCACCTCGCGCGTGAGCAGATGGTAGCCACCATCCACTTTCTTCATCTTGCCCACGTTGTACATTTCAAAACCCATCAGAGGCACGTCGCGCTCGCCCGGAACAAAGGAGTGGATGGTGCCGGAGGCGTAAAAGAAGATTTCTTCTTTCTCGTCGGTAGAGCCACGCACCTTGACAAAGGCGGCCAAGTTGTCTTGTGATTTCGAGAGGTCGAGCTCGGTAGCTGCTCTCGCCTCCTTGGCAGCCTTTTGGCTACTGTCGCAGCCAGTCGATGCGCCCCAAAAGAGACCAGTGAGGATAAGGATATGTAGAAGCCGCATAACGAGGTAAAGGAAGCGTTTAAGAAAAAAGCACGGTCGGCAGGAGCTTTCCCCTGCCGACGCGTGCAGGAGGATATATTAGAAGCGATACTCTAAGGTGAACAGGAAGCGACGCGGTTGGGCTGGAATGCCCATGAAGAAGGTAGTTTCGGGGTCCAAAATGCCAGCATCTACCCGCTGACGGAGCACCAGAGCATTGTCGTTGTCCGTAAAGTAGAAAGCGCGCAGCGCTTCGACGCGGTTGAGCAAGTTTTTACCCTGTATGCCAGCGCGCAATGAACCAGCGCCCTTGAGAGGTACTTTGAACAAGATGCCGGCATTGATCAAAACAAAGTCATTCATCTTAAACACGTTTGTAGCGTCGGCGTACGCGTTACCATTCCACGTTCCATTCAGGCTGACGTTAAAGAACTTGTGGTCGTAGTTGGCGGTGAAATTGAAAATAGAGGAAGGCACTGTCGGCAATTGCTTACCCTTTAGGTCAATCGAGTAAATTTTCACAGTGTCGTTCTGGATGCCTTCTAAGTTCACTTTGTTGCCGTATAGTGGCCCATCCACGTTTAAGTTGGGCTTCCTGGTCGTGCTATTGAGCGCCACCGGTATTTTGAAATCTACAAAAGTACCTTTCTGCAGCGTGTAGGAAGCTTGCAACAGCAACCCGCGTACAGCGCGCGGAGCATACGTCAGACTTAGTTCCGTACCGATAATCTGGTTGGTGCCCAGTGGCTTAAGGGTAGCAATAGGCCCTTCGTAGATAGTAGCCAGGCGGTTGTTGATGCGCGTGTGGAAGAGTGCGATGTCGGCGCTGAGGTCGCCGAGGCCGGTGCGGTATCCCGCCTCGTAGTTGTAAACAATCTCGTTGTTCGCAATACGCGGGTTAGTGGTCAGCGAGTTAGGCCGCACTGGTGAATAGGCATCGTAATCCGGCATACGGTAGGCTCGTACAATGCCGCCGTATACAGCCGACCGTCCTGAAATAAGGTAGTTGGCGCCCAACGAGGCACTCCAGTCGGAGTGTTTTTCGTCTCGATTGACATTCGCAGTAGGCGGGTTGGTAGTATAGAAGCCCTTGAGATTCATGTCAATCTGGTCGTAGCGGACGCCAGCATTGACCGTCAGTCGCTCGCCAAATTTCATCTCATCGCCGAAGAAGGCAGCCATTACAGTTACATTGTACTCATCAATACGAGCCTGACTGCCTGTGGAAGGGGCAGGTAAGGTGGGTGAACTGCCAAGCCGACGGAACGACAGGTTGCTCTTGTCGGCATTGCTCCACCCTGTTAAGCTATAGGTTGTAGGAGTGTAGCGACCATTGGTGTAGAAACCGCCCAACGTAAACCGGTGGCGCATGCGCTCGCCTTCAACCGTCTTGGTAATGCGCAGCTCATTCATGATTTCAGTGTCGTTGCCGTCGCCATCCACCAGTACACGCACTTGACCAAAAGGAACATCTCGATAAGTGGGCGATACGCCGAGGTTAAACTTCGTCCCGTGGTCGTAGTTCTGATAGCGAAAGAGGTTAGTGACAGACCAGCCGCTACCCAGTTCGAGATTAAGCTCCATGCCAGCGTTGCCGCCGCGAGCGTAGTTGCCTTCCTCGTGCGACTCACGTATGCTTCGGCGCTCTGACTGTCCTTGCTTGTTGATTACATTATAGAATATGGTGTCTAACGCCTGATGGTAGTAAGAGTCCGTTATCTTCCAACCATCTCTCGGTTTGTGGTCCTTCACCCGATAGGGCAGGTCAATGTTGTTCTGAATGGTGATGTCCATTCTTTGACCATATACGCGAATACGCCCTAATTTTTTAGGCAGGAAATAGTCGAAATTAGCTCGGAACTGATAGCCTTTGTCTGGGGCCCCCATATCGCGAAAACCGTTGTCTTTCAGGTAGAAGCCACCCACATTGAAGCGTAAGTTTTTTGATTTGCCGATAGGTCCGTTCAAATTGACCTCTGTTTTAAAGTCCATGCCTCGCTGGGCTGGCGTGTTGTCGTTGTAAAAAATCTGGCGAACCGTGCCACTTAGCTTCGTGCCACCCGTGCGCGTGATGATATTGATTACGCCTGCAGCAGCAGCCCGACCAAAAAGCGTAGCGGCATTGCCCCGCACAATTTCTATGCGCTCCACGTTAGGGTCCATGCCAAAAGCAAAGTCCGGCGGACGTGACGTAGAAGCCAGGGCAGGAAGGCCATCCAGCATGATACCGGTGTACACCAGGCCGTTACCCGTGCCATCGGGAAAGCCACGTGTGAAGATGCCGCCCCGAAAACGGCCTTGTGCAAAGTTAGCGTACATACCCGGTGTGCCGAACACCGCTTCCGCAATACCCTCAGGTCGGGCCGCCTCGAGCTGTCTCGGCCCCAAGGTTGTGATAGCAGTGATGGTTTCAATTTTCCGAACCGGTACGCGCGTTGTGGATACCACCACATCAGACAGGGTACTGGGGTCTTCTTCCAGCGAAATGGACATTGAACTGCCCGGCGTCACCGGCACTTCTCGCCGGATATATCCTGTGTACGAAACGATTAGGACGGCATTGCCGTCGGCTACGGTTAGGGAGAATTCCCCGTTGGCATTGGATACCGTGCCATTGCGCCTGCCTTTTTCCTGGATGCTCGCCCCAGGAAGAGGAGAGCCATCCATTGCCGAGACAACGGAACCCGTTACTGTAACCTGTGCCCTCACCAAGGCGCTGAACAGCAGCAACACAGAGCACAACAGGAACATGCGTCGAATGAAGGTAGAATTGGCCATAGCTGTAGTTTTTTTATTGTTAAAAGGTGTGAAGCGCTTTCTATAAAAGTAGAATAAAATTTTGCACCGCCCCATTTGCTATCCGCAATAGGGCTTTTTATTGGTTAAATACCGATTTCAATAATTTTTTTGCGAAGGTAATTTTATTAACTCAGTTAATCTTATATTTGCCTCGAAAAAATTTTTTCACCCATGCACTTAAGACTTTTTCCTAAGCACACAGGCGTCTGGGAAGGCACCTACATTCGCATTGACGCTCAGGGCAAAATGACTGACCGTTGGAAGAGCCGCCTGACCATTCGGCTTTTTGATGACAACAAGTATCATCAGGTTAACCAGTACTTCTGGGAAGATGGCCACAGCGAGTGCCACGACTTTGGCGTCTGCCAATTCAACGACGAAGGCGTGCTCATTTTTGACACGCCGCGCATCCAAGGGCACGCCTGGGAAACGCGCGACTCCGTTTGCCTCATCTGGACCTACCTGAACCGCCCTGCATCCAAGCTTTTTGAAATGATTGACCTCATCGGCGACGGCACACATCGCATTCGCAACTGGCGCTGGTCAGAAGGCGACGAATTTCAGGGCATTACCATGATTGAAGAGCGGCGGGTGGCTAAGCAAGAGGAAATCGACCCGCAATTTTGGATTGACTTGCCTAAATTGCGCACTACAGGCCCATCGCGGAGCGACCACTAATGAGCGCGCAAAAGTCATTCATCTAATCATCCTCTGGACATGCCCGGAATGACTATCACGGAAAAAATCATCGCTCTTAACAGCGGTAGAAAGCGCGTCGTGCCCGGCGAGCTCGTATGGGTCAACGTCCACACCGTCATGACAATGGACTATCTGGGCGCCCAAACCTTTGCTAAGCTGCACGAGCTGGGCGTAGAAGATGTCTTTGACCGCAACCGCGTCATCTGTGTTTCTGACCACTTGGTACCGCCGCCCAACGAGAAATTTGCTACCATGCTCAACGAGTGGCGCCGCATCGTCCGTTCACACCATATAACCCATTTCTATGACCTGGGCAACCAGGGAATTGCCCACCAAATTATGGTGGAGAAAGGCCACGTCTTGCCCGGCCGTATTAGCGTCGGCACCGATAGCCACGCCAATACTTACGGTGCTGTGGGAGCGTTGGGTAATGCGGTAGGTGTCACGGATGCTGCCGTGGCCATGGCCATCGGCAAACTCTGGATGCGCGTGCCTGAAAGCGTCAAGTTCATCGTCAGAGGCGAGTGGCCCCCTTATGTCATGGCCAAAGATTTGAGCCTACACGTTATGGGCATGATGCACTGGAACGGACACCTTATCTACAAAGCCATTGAGTACACGGGCGATGCCATATCCCGGCTGGGCATGGCCGGGCGCATGACCCTGTGCAATATGACTGTGGATTTGGGCGCTAAAAACGGCATCATTGCTCCAGATGCCATTACGCGTAAATACTTGCGCAGCCGTACCGAGGAGAAATACCTCAACGTCCAGAGCGACCCCGATGCAGCCTATGAGCAGGTTTACGAGATTGACCTTCGACAGGTTGGGCCTACCGTGTCCCGACCACATCGGCTCGACGACGTCGTGCCCATCGAAGCCGTGGAAGGAATACCTTTCAACAAGGCCTTCGTAGGCACCTGCACCAATGGCCGAGTAGAAGACCTCGAGATGATGGCCCGTATTCTGCGCGGCAAGCGCATTCATCCCGACGTGAATATGCTCGTCGTGCCAGCCAGCCAGGCCGTTTATCTGGAAGCGATGAAAAAGGGCTACCTCGCCATCCTGGTGGAAGCGGGGGCAGCCATTGACACGCCCTCCTGCGCCGCTTGCGCAGGCATTCACACCGGCGTAGCAGGCGATGGCGACGTTGTCCTGAGCGCAGGCAATCGCAACATGCAGGGGCGCATGGGCAGCAAAAAAGCTGAAATCTACCTGACCAGCCCGGCAGTGGTGGCAGCCAGTGCACTATTTGGCAAAATCACTGACCCGCGAAAATTATGACCCGTCTTTAATCAACCACATCCCTGCGCAAACATGAAAGTAACCGGAAAATGTTGGGTGGCTCAAGGCTATGTAATGGCCTACGATATTATCGTGCAGCAGTTCTGGACATCGCCCATTGACCCTAAAGAAAATGCCCGCTGGGTGATGGCCGGCGTGTCGGAAGCGTTCAACCGCGAAAATGGGTTTGCCAGTCAAGGCTACACTTTTATTGTAGCGGGGCACAATTTCGCCGGTGGCGGCAAGAGCATCGAGCATGTCGTCACTGGCCTCATGGGAGCAGGCATCAAAGCCGTCTTTGCAGACAGCTTTTCGCGCCTACAATTCCGCAATGCCATCAATTACGGCTTGCCTTTTATTACGTGCAAAGACATAGCCAAAGGTTGCCAAACCGGTGATGAGTTGGAATGGGATACAGCCACGGGCCTCATTCGAAACCTGACCAATGGCCATGTCTTTCAGTCGGTCCCCGTAGCGCCGTTTGTCAGTGAAATTGCTGCGGCGGGTGGACTAATGAATTTTATCAAAAAGCGAATCGCCGAGGGTACCATCGGTGAACTGCACTAACTTTTTTTTCAATTAATACATGCAAGAAAACAGGCTCAAAAAGCGACTGCTCAACCAACAAACTTGCTATGGGGTCATCTCTCCGACAAATGACCCTATAGTATGCGAATACATCGGTTTAGCCGGAATGGACTTTTATGTCATTGACGGCGAACATGGTTTCCTTAATCCGTCCGATGTGCAGCACATGGTGCGCGCACTGGAGGGCGTGGAGTGCACGCCTCTGGCCCGCGTAGGCGACCTCAATGAGAAGCTGCTCCTGCAGTATTTAGACTGTGGAGTGATGGGCATTATGATGCCAGGTTGCTCCACGGCCGAAGACGTGCGTAGGTTGGTAGCAGCCATTAAATACCCCCCGCTGGGTCAGCGTGGCTTGGGGCCTGTGCGCGCTGCTGCCTACATGACGCGGATGCCTCAAGCCGAATATGTGCGTTTTGCCAACGAGCAAACCTTAGTGCTTCCTCAAATTGAAGACCCTGAAGCCGTTGAAAACCTCGACAAAATGCTTGAGGTCGAGGGAGTAGATGGCTTCATCGTCGGCCCGCGCGACTTAGCCCTGGCCATGGGATTTCTCGACGGCCCCGCCCACCCGGAAGTGCAAGCCGTTATCGAGGCCGCTTTTAAAAAAATACGGGCAGCTGGAAAAATAGCAGGCACGGTGGCTGCTACTGCCGAACAAGCCCAAAAGCTTGCCCAAAACGGCGTGCACTTCGTCCTAAACTCCGTGCAAGGGCTCCTTTCGGCCGGAGTGCGCGCCTTTTTAACTAAATGAATGACCTACTGCTATTGCCATTAACTCACCCGCTCGATAATCAGACCGCTATGCCTACGCTGATTGTGCTCTTCAATTTAAAAAACAAAGACACTGCTACGCAGAAGTACGAAGAATGGGCTAAGACCGTGGACGTGCCCACCGTAAAACGCCTCACTTCGGTGGACGACTTCCGCCTTTTTAAATGCGGCCACTTGCTGGGCACTCAGACCCCGGCTCCGTACCAGTATTGCGAGGTCATCGAAGTGAACAACATGGACGGCTTATTCGCCGACATTTCCACGGAAACTATGCAGCGCGTAGCTGCGCAGTTCCAGGAGTTCGCCGATAACCCCATGTTCATCGTAGCGGAACAAATTGCCTGACTAACACCTAGCCGTTTTAAGCTATGTACAACTTGCAAGGAAAAACCGCTATCGTTACCGGCAGTGGTCGGCATAAAGGCATTGGCGAGGCTATTGCCTTGCGTTTGGCCGCCGAGGGCTGTCGCGTTGTAGTGAGTGACTTAGGCAAGCCTCAAGGGGAGCAGTTTGCCGAAACGCACATTGGCACCACGGCAGAAATGGAAGAAATCGCTCAAGCTATCCGCCAGCTGGGAGCAGAAGCGATTACTGTAGCCTGCGATGTGCGCAGCGAGGAACAGGTAGAAACCCTCATTGCCCGCGCAGTAGAAGCCTTTGGCTCTGTGGATATTCTGGTGAACAACGCCGGTGTGGGCTACCTGATGGAACCTTTCACCGAGTTCAAGGAAAGCAGCTGGGACGCCGTACTCGATGTGAACCTAAAGGGCGCCTTCCTGTGCTCTAAGCATGCGGCGCGTCAGATGATTCGGCAAGGAACGGGCGGCGTCATCATCAATATTGCCAGCCAGGCGGCTAAGTCGGGCTTCCCTTATGCAGCAGCTTACACAGCCTCCAAGCACGGTCTGGTAGGGTTGACTCGCTCCAATGCAGTAGAGCTGGGAAAACACAAAATCCGCGTCAATGCCGTGTGCCCTAACCACATTACCACAGGCTTAGGACACTGGCAAAATCAGTTTTTCAGTGAAAAATTCGGATTGGACTACGAGACCTACTTACAAGGCATTCGCGACCGCAACCCCTTAGGCCGTACCGGCCTGGTGGAAGACATTGCCAATGCAGTAGCTTTTTTGGCTTCCGACCAAGCCAGCTACATCACAGGCGAGGCCATGAACGTCAGTGGCGGCGAAGAGTACCACTAACCACCCACTAAGAAGCTGCCTTTCTGGTGATGAAATTGGGCATTGACATCGGCGGAACCTTTACGGACCTCGTCCTGCTGGACGAACGGGACGGCCGCATGCTGTTTGGCAAGACCCTCACGACGTATCCCGACCCATTACAGGGCATCCTCAATGGCGTGGAGCAAATCCTGCGCGAAGCGAGCCTGCCGCTGTCTGCTGTTCGCACTATAGTGCACGGCACCACCCTTGTTACCAATGCCGTCATTGAGCGCAAGGGCGCCCGCACGGCTTTACTGACCACGCAAGGCTTTGAGGACGTGCTCGAAATCGGACGCGAGATGCGCTACGATATCTACGACCTCTTTCTCACCATGCCCAAGCCGCTGGTGCCGCGCGCGCTCCGCATAGGCATCCGCGAGCGCATAGACAAGAGTGGCCGCGTGCTGGAGCCTCTGGACGTTGCCCAGCTAGAGCAAGCCGTAGATGTCTTAGCGCGCAAAGGCGTGCAAAGCGTGGCGATTTCCTTCCTGCATGCCTTCGCCAACCCCGCTCATGAGCGCACCGCAGGGGATGTTGTTCGCCGAAAATACCCGCACATGCAAGTGTCGCTAAGCTCGGAAGTGCTCCCTGAAATTCGCGAGTACGAGCGCACCTCGGCCACCGCAATGAACGCCTATGTACAGCCTTTGACCCAAGATTATTTGCATCGCCTCAAGGATGCCTTGGCAGCACAAAACTTTGATGGCGAAATTTTTATCATGAACTCGGCTGGTCGCCTCACCACCCTGGAAGGAGCGCAGCGCTTCCCCGTGCAATTGCTCGAGAGCGGCCCAGCAGGAGGCACGATGGCAGGAGTGTTTTTCCAAAAGCAGCTGGCCGAAGCGGGTACAGAGGCCTCTTCATTGCTTGCCTTTGACATGGGCGGCACTACGGCCAAAGCCTCTATGATTCGACATGGCCAGCCCGAAATTACCCACCATTTTGAGGCTGCGCGTGAACGGCGTTTTAAAAAAGGTAGCGGCCTGCCCGTACGCATTCCGGTGATTGACATGATAGAAAT
>Ga0101944_10001737_pt1 | contig 41756 bp, 37 predicted proteins | sample DewCreD2012metaG_FD_75245 | JGI IMG/M metagenome (GOLD analysis project Ga0101944, IMG submission 75245) | Hot spring sediment bacterial and archeal communities from British Columbia, Canada, to study Microbial Dark Matter (Phase II) - Dewar... ... | reverse complement strand
GGCGCCGCCGCCGGGCCGTATTGGCCGGTGGCGACCAGCAGCTTGTTCAAAGCCGAGAGGTAGGCTTTGGCGCTGGCGACGATGATGTCGGTGTCCGCGCCGTAGCCGCCGAAGGTGCGGGCGCGCTCGGTCTCGTTCTGGGCGTTCATGGTCGGCGCGACGTCGTGGCTCTGGATGCGCACGGTGACCTCGCCGATGGCGTCGATGCCCTCGGTGACGGCGTGGACCGAGTACTCGAGCAGGGTGTTCGGGGCCTTGACGACCGCGTCAATGGCCTTGTAGCAGGCGTCCACCGGGCCGGTGCCGATCGCGGCGAAGATGTGCTGTTTGCCGTCCGGGCCGACCAGGCGGACCGTCGCTGTGGGCAGGCCCATCGTGCCGCAGGCCACCTGCATGCCGTCCAGAGCGAAGAACTCGCGCGGCTGGTAGAGCTCGTCCGAGACCAGGGCCTCCAGGTCGGCGTCGGTGATGATCTTCTTCTTGTCGGCCAGGCCCTTGAAGCGCTCGAAGGCTTTGTCCAGGTCGGCGTCGCTCAGGGCGTAGCCCAGCTCCTGCAGGCGGATCTTCAGGGCGTGCCGGCCGGAGTGCTTGCCCAGCACCAGGCGCGTCTGCTGCGCGCCGACCGTCTCCGGGCGCATGATCTCGTAGGTCTGATGATGCTTGAGCATGCCGTCCTGATGGATGCCGGCCTCATGGGCGAAGGCGTTGGCGCCGACGATGGCCTTGTTGGGCGGGACGACCATGCTGGCGTAATTGCTCACCAGCTTGCTGACGCGCGTGATCTGGGTGGTGTCGATGCCGGTGTTCAGGCCGAAGATCGGCCGGCGGGTGTGCAGCGCCATCACCACTTCCTCGAGCGACGTGTTGCCGGCCCGTTCGCCGATGCCGTTGACGGTCACCTCCACCTGGCGCGCCCCCTGGCGGACGCCGGCCAGGGTGTTGGCCGTGGCCAGGCCCAGATCGTCGTGGCAGTGCGTCGAGACCACGACCTTCTCGATGCCGGGCACGTTCTTGAGGATGCCGGCGATCAGCGCCCCGTACTCATCCGGCGTGGTGTAGCCGACGGTGTCGGGGATGTTGAGCGTCGTGGCCCCGGCCAGGATGGCCTGTTCCAAGACCACGTACAGGAACTCGGGGTCGCTGCGGCCGGCGTCCTCGGGGCTGAACTCCACATCCTCGCACAGGCTGCGCGCGTAAGCCACCATCTCCGCCACCCGGTCCACCACCTGCTCCGGGTCCATCTTGAGCTTGTGCTTCATGTGGATGGGCGAGGTCGCCAGGAAGGTGTGGATGCGCGGACGGGCGGCGGGCCGGACGGCCTCCCAGGCCTTGTCGATGTCGCTCTTGTTGGCGCGCGCCAGCCCGCAGATGATCGGGCGGCGCGCCGGGCCGGGCGTGCTCTCGGCCCCGAACGGGTTGCCGACCTCGATGGCGATGCGGCGCACGGCCTCCAGGTCGTCGGGCGAGGCGGCCGGGAAACCGGCTTCGATGACGTCCACGCCCAGCCGGGCCAGCGCGCGCGCCACTTCCAGCTTCTCGGCCGACGTCATCGAGGCGCCCGGCGACTGCTCGCCGTCGCGCAGGGTGGTGTCGAAGATGCGGACGTAGTTGTCCATAGAAATCACACCTGGCAGAGACGACCCGGCGGGTCGCCCCTGCGCTCATGGGCTATCCCTGCTCTTCCGGCTTGACCACCACCGGGTTGAGGAACGGCATCATGGCGCGCAGCTCGGCGCCGACCTTCTCGATGGCGTGCTCCTGCTCGCGCTGGCGCGCCGCGGTGAACCACGGCCGGCCGCGCTCGTTCTCTTCGATCCACTGGCGCGCATACGTGCCGTCGCGGATCTCGTCCAGCATGCGCTGCATCTCGCCCAGCGTCTCCTCGGTAATCAGCCGCGGGCCGCCGGTGTAGCTGCCGTGCTCCGCCGTGTCGCTGACCGAGTAGTGCATGTAGTTGATGCCGCCCCGGTACATCAGGTCCACGATCAGCTTCAACTCGTGCAGGCACTCAAAGTAGGCGATCTCGGGCTGATAGCCGTTCTTCACCAGAGTCTCGAAGCCGGCCTTGACCAGCGCGCTGACGCCGCCGCACAGCACGGCCTGCTCGCCGAACAGGTCGGTCTCGGTCTCCTCGGCGAAGGTGGTCTCCAGCACGCCGGCCCGCGTCAGGCCGAGCGCCTTGGCATACGAGAGCGTCAGCGCCCTGGCGTTGCCGGTGGCGTCCTGGTGGATGGCCAGGAGCGCGGGCGTGCCGCCGCCTTCCACAAAAATCTCGCGCACCCGGTGGCCGGGCGCCTTGGGCGCGACCATCGTCACGTCCACGTCGCCGGGCGGCGTGATGGTGCCGAAACGGATGTTGAAGCCGTGGCCGAACATGAGCAGCTTGCCGGCGGTCAGGTGCGGCTCAATGCCGGTTGCGTAGATCTTGGCCTGCTTGGTGTCCGGCGCCAGGACCATGATCACGTCGGCCCACTGAGAGACTTCATCCACCGCGCCCACCGTCAGGCCGGCGGCCTCCGCCCTGGCCCGGCTCCGGCTGTCCGGCGCCAGGCCCACCCGCACGGCCACGCCGCTGTCCTTGAGGCAGAGCGCGTGGGCGTGGCCCTGCGAGCCGTAACCGATGACGGCCACTTTTTTGGCCCGGATCAGGGCCAGGTCGGCGGCGTTATCGTAGTAAATCTTGGCCATGAAATCTCCTCAGACGAGTGATAAAGATCACAGCGACGCCGAGAGCGCGGCCTCGGTGTGAAAGTTCAACAGCGCGTCGAAGACATCCGAGTCGCTGACCATGCCGATCGGGTGCCCGTCCACCATCACGGGCAGCCGCCGGATGCGGTGGAGCATCATCAACGAGGCGCAGCGCCGCAGCGCGCAGTCCGGGTCCACGCTGATCAGGGGCGAGGACATCGCCTCGCGCACCAGCACGCGCAGCGGGTCGCGGCCCGGGGCGACGACCTTGCCGAGCACGTCGTGCTTGGTGATGATGCCGTAGGCCCCATCCGCGTAGCGCGGCGGCACGATCAGGCTGGAGATGCGGTTGATCTGCATCTTGCGCACGGCCAGCGCCACCGAATCGGCCGCCTGAATGGTGTGCAGCGGCTGGCGCATCACGTGGCGGGCGGTCAACAGGCTCATACCGAGTGCGCCAGCGCCAGGCGGCTGTCGAGCAGCTCCGGCTCGGAAACCTCGGCCGCCACCTGCGGCGGGTTCGCGCTGACCGCCTCCGCGCCGCGCGCCATGGCCACGATGCCGGTCCGCACCATCTCGATGATGCCGAACGGCTTCAGGACGTTGAGGAGGCCCTCGATCTTGTCCTCCGAGCCGGTCACCTCCAGCATCAGCGAGCGTTCCTCGATGTCGACGACGCGGGCGCGGAAGACGTCCGCCAGCTGCAGGATCTCCGCCCGCCGGCCGTTGGCGGCCGAGACCTTGATCAGGGCCAGGTCGCGCACCACCGCCGGCTTGTCGGTGACGTCGTCCACGCGCAGGACGTTGACCAGCTTGTACAGGTTGGCCTCGATGCGGCGCGCCATGTTCTCGTCGGCGTCCACGACGATGGTCATGCGCGAGACGCCCTCCTGCTCGGTGCGGCCGACGGTCAGCGATTCGATGTTGAACGCGCGCCGGCGGAAAAGCGAGGCGACGCGGTTGAGGACGCCGGGCTTGTCCTCGACGTAAGCGACCAGAATATGTTTGGGCATGACGTCTCCTCCGAGAACGCGGAGACGAGAGACTGGCTCTGGTCTCCGCGCTCCAGTCTCTACCGGGGCATCTCCCACTCGTCGTCCGCGCCGGTCTCGGCCATGACGTCCCGCTTGGGCCGCCGGATCATGGCGTCCAGGTCGGCGCCGGCCGGCACCATCGGGAAGACGGCGTCCTCCTGCTCCACCTGGAAGTCGATCACCGCCGTGCCGGGATGCGCGCGGGCCGCGGCCACGGCGGACTGGACCTCGGAGCGCCGGGTGACGCGCAGGCCGCACAGGCCAAAAGCCTCGGCCAGCTTGACGAAGTCCGGGCCGAGCAGGGGCGTGGCGGCGTAGCGTTTCTCGTAGAAGAACTCCTGCCACTGCCGCACCATGCCCAGGTAGGCGTTGTTGATGATGGCGACGTTGACCTTGACTTTCTCCTGGGCGATGGTGGCCAGCTCGGCCATCGTCATCTGGAAGCCGCCGTCGCCGGCGATCACCCAGACTTCCTTGTCCGGGCGCGCGAACCTGGCGCCGACCGCCGCCGGCAGCGCAAAGCCCATGGTGCCCAGGCCGCCGGAGGTGATGAGCGAGCGCGGCTGCTCGTGGCGGAAGTACTGCGCCTCCCACATCTGGTGCTGACCGACGTCGGTGACCACGATCGGGTCGTCGGCGCGCGTCAGGCGCCAGATGTCGTTGATGACGTGCGCGGCGTACAGATGGCCGGAGTCCGGCAGGCTCTGGATGTCGCGCACCGCCGAGTCGCCCTTCATCGCGGCGATGTGGTCCAGCCAGGCGCTGTGGTCGGCCGAGCGGACGTCGGGCAGCAATTCGGTCAACACCTCGCGCAGGTCGCCGGCCAGGGCCGCATCCACGCGCACGTTCTTGTTGATCTCCGACGGGTCGATCTCGATGTGGATCTTCCGGGCGTTGAGCGCGTAGGTCTTGATGTTGCCGGTCACCCGGTCGTCGAAGCGCATGCCGCAGGCGATCAGCAGGTCGGCCTGCTGGATGGCCTGGTTCACCCAGGCTTCGCCGTGCATGCCCATCATGCCGAGGTTGAGCGGGTGCGCGGCCGGGATGCCGCCGAGGCCGAGCAAAGTGAGCGCGATGGGCACCTGCGCCTTCTCGGCCAGCTCCAGCACCTGCTGGCGGGCGCCGGACCGGATGACGCCCTGGCCGGCCAGGATCAGGGGGCGTTTGGCGGTGTTGATCAGGTCAACGGCCTTCTGGTATTCGGACGGCAGGGCGCGCAGGTTGGGCCGGTAACCGGGCAGACGCGGCGCGGCCTCGTCCCAGTCAAAGTCGGCCGAGAGCTGCTGGGCGTCTTTGGTGATGTCCACCAGCACCGGGCCGGGCCGGCCGCTCTGGGCGATGTAGAAGGCCTCGCGCAGCGTCCGGGCGATGTCCTGCGGCCGGGTCACCAGGTAGTTGTGTTTGGTGATCGGCAGAGTCACGCCGGTGACGTCGGTCTCCTGAAAGGCGTCCGAACCGATGGCGCGCGAGCCGACCTGGCCGGTGATGCACACGATGGGCGACGAGTCCATCATGGCCGTGGCGATGCCGGTGACCATGTTGGTGGCCCCGGGGCCCGACGTGGCGATGGCCACCCCCACCCCGCCGCTGGCCCGGGCGAAGCCGTCGGCCATGTGGGTGGCGCCCTGCTCATGCCGGACCAGGACGTGATGAATGCCCGGGTACCGGGTCATCGCGTCATAGGTTGGCAGGATGGCCCCCCCCGGATAGCCAAAGACGACTTTGACGCCTTCCCGCTGCAAGACTTCCCAGACTATTTCGGCGCCGGTGAGTTTCATAAAGCTCCTCCCAATTAACTCGTCACAGCCCCCTGCGAGGCCGAGGACACGCTCTTGGCGTACTTCGCCATCACCCCGGTCCGGTAGCGCGGCGCGGGCGGCTGCCAGCCGGCTTTGCGGCGGGCCAGTTCATCCGGCGCGATCTCAGCGTTGAGCAGGCGCTTCTCGACGTCGATCTCGATCGGATCGCCCTCCCGGACGAACGCGATCAGGCCGCCGCGCGCCGCCTCCGGGGCCACATGCCCGGCCGAGATGCCGCGCGTCGCGCCCGAGAAGCGCCCGTCGGTGAGCAGGGCCACGCTCTCGCTCAGGCCGGCGCCGGCGATGGCGGCCGTCACGCCCAGCATCTCGCGCATGCCGGGGCCGCCGCGCGGGCCTTCGTAGCGGATCACCACCACGTCGCCGGCCCTGATCCGGCCCTCGGTCACGGCCTGCATGGCGTCCTCCTCGCACTCGAAGACCCGCGCCGGGCCTTTGAAATACGTCACGTTGTTGGCCGCCGTCTTGTGGACGCAGCCTTCCTCGGCCAGGTTGCCGTGCAGGATCACCAGGCCGCCGTGGGGCTTGAGCGGCCGGTCCACAGACGTGATGACCTCCTGCCCCGGCGTCGCCTGCGCGCCGGCGCAGGCCTCGGCGATGGTCTGGCCGGTGACGGTCAGGCACTCCCCGTGCAGGTAGCCGCCGTCCAGCAGGCGCTTCATCACCAGCGGGGCGCCGCCGGCGGCGTGCAGGTCGGCGGCCGTGAAGCGCCCGCCGGGCTTCAGGTCGGCGATGAGCGGCGTGCGGGCGCTGATCCGGTCGAAGTCGTCGATGTGCAGGCCCACGCCGGCCTCCCGGGCCAGGGCCAGCAGGTGCAGGACGGCGTTGGTGGAGCCGCCGGTGGCGGCGACGGAGGCGATGGCGTTCTCGAAGGCGGCGCGGGTGAGGATCTGCGAGGGGCGGAGGTCGGTCTTCAGGAGCTGCATCACGAGCCGGCCGGCCTGGAAAGCGGCCTGGTCCTTCTCGGCCGCCATGGCCGGGATGCCGTTCAGGCCCGCGGGCGAGAGGCCGATGAACTCCATCAGCGTGGACATGGTGTTGGCCGTGAACTGCCCGCCGCAGGCGCCCGCCCCCGGACAGGCCAGGTTCTCCACAGCCGCAAATTCCTCATCCGTGATCCGGCCGGCGGCGTGCGCGCCCACCGCCTCGAACACATCCTGGATGGTCAGCGCCTTTTCGCCGTAATGGCCGGGGGCGATGGAGCCGCCGTACAGCGCCAGGCTGGGGATGTCCAGCCGGGCCATGGCCATCATCACGCCGGGGTTGGTCTTGTCGCACCCGGACAGGCAGACGAGGGCGTCGAAGTGGTTGCCGCGCGCCACCAGCTCAATCGAATCGGCGATGACCTCGCGGCTGACGAGCGACGTCTTCATGCCCTCGGCCCCCATGGTGATGCCGTCCGAGATGGAGACGGTGTTGAATTCCATCGGCGTGCCGCCGGCGGCGCGGATGCCGTCTTTTACCTTCGCCGCGAGCCGGCGCAGGTGAAAGTTGCACGGGCCGATCTCGATCCAGGTGTTGGCGACCCCCACGATCGGCCGGCGCAGGTCGTCATCCGTGAAGCCGACGGCTTTGAGCATCGAACGGGCCGGCGCGCGGTTGGGGCCGTCGGTGATGGCGCGACTGCGGGGCTTAAGGTCGGTCAAAATGGCCTCCAAAACGAAGGAGCCGCCCGTGGGTCTGGGCGGCTCCTGTGTCGGCTAGGTGGACTGGAAGTGTGCTCTACTTGCGCCTGATGGTCACCGTCGCCTGCCCAAACCGGAAAAGGTCCTGCACGAGGACCCCAATAAGGACGACGATAATAAGGCTGAGCTGGACGGTCATAAGATTTCGTGAACTATAGGACAATCGGCCCGCTTCTGTCATCGGGTATTTTGTGCAAAGTCCATGGGCGCCGTTTAGGCAAATAGACCAATCAGCCTTTTCCGGAATGCCGCCGTTCCAGTTCGGCCTCCACGTCGGCCAGCGTCAGGCCGCGCGCCGCCAGGAGCACCAGGGCGTGGTAGAACAGGTCGGCGACCTCCTCCACCACGCGGGCGTCGCCCTGACCCTTGGCCGCCAGGATGACCTCCACGGCCTCCTCGCCCACTTTCTTAACGATCTCATCTTCGCCGGCCGCGAACAGCCGCGCCGTGTACGAGCCCGCCGGCGGGCTGGTTTTGCGCTCCTGGATGATCTCAAAGAGGCGTTGAAGCATCAGGCACCTGGATCGGGCAAAGCCCGGGACCGTCACTCCCGCGAAAACGGGAAGCGCGCCGGGCGGCTCGGGACGCCCGTCAACACAGCCGGGGGCCGCCCTAATCCGCCGCCGGCGGGGCGGCCACGGCGTGCGGCCTCACCCTGAAAAGCCGGAAGGCCGCCTGGACCGCCGGCCCGATCAGCACGGCGAAGGCCACCGTCCCCAGGCCGAGCGGCCCGCCCAGCAGCCAACCGACGACGACCACCGCGACCTCCAGCGCGCCGCGGGCCACCCGCACGCTCAGGCCCGTCGTCCGGTGCAGGGCCAGCATCAGGCTGTCGCGCGGGCCGGCGCCGGCGTCCACGCCGATGTAGATGGCCGTGGCCACGCCCATCAGGCCGACCGCCGACAGCAGCATGGCGATCTGAACGAGCAGGTTGTCGGTCACATCCGGGATCAGCCACAGGCACAGGTCGAGCCAGGGGCCGATGCACAGGATATTGGCCAGCGTCCCCCAGCCCACTTTCTCCTTGAGCGCCAGCGCGCCCGCCAGCACCGCGAACCCGACCAGGATGCTGAGCGTGCCGACGGTCAGGCCCGTGATCTGAGCCAGCGCGACCTCCAGCACCGCCCACGGGCTTGTGCCCAGGTGGGCGCGGATCAGCGCCGCGATCGACAGGCCGAACAGCGCGAACCCGACCTGGATCACGGCGAAATCGCGGGGGAAGGTTTTCCAATGGATGGGTTTGAGCATACGGTCACGGCCTCACATGATAGTCGCCTTCGCATACCCACTTGTAGGTGGTCAGCTCGCGCAGCCCCATCGGGCCGCGCGCATGCAGGCGCTGGGTGGAGACCGCCACCTCCGCCCCCAGCCCGAACTGCGCGCCGTCGGTGAAGCGGGTGCTGGCGTTGACGTAGACCGCGGCCGAATCGACCCGGGCCACGAACCGGCGCGCGTTGTCCGCGTCCTGGGTCAGGATTCCATCGGAATGGCCGGTGCCGTGCGCGGCGATGTGGCCGACGGCCTCGTCCAGCGACCGGACCACTTTCAGACCCAGGACCAGCGACAGCCACTCCGTGTCGAAGTCCTCCGGGCCGGCGAGCTGAACACCGTCGGGCAGGCGCGGCCCGGCCCCGCTGTCCCGCTGCAAAAACGGCGCGGCCGACTCGTGCGCCCGGAAGGTGACGCCGGCCGGCCCCAGGTACGCCACCACCTTGGGCAGGAAGTCGGCGGCGACGGCGCGATGCACCAGCACGGTGTCCAGCGCGTTGCAGACCGTCGGCCGCTGGGTCTTGGCATTGTAGATGAGCGGCAGCGCCCGGTCCAGGTCGGCGGATTCATCGACGAACAGGTGACAGATGCCGATGCCGCCGGTGACCACCGGGATGCGGCTATGCTGGCGGCAGAACGCGTGCAGGCGGTTCCCGCCGCGCGGGATGATCAGGTCCACGTCGTCGGCCAGCTGGAGCAGTTCCAGCACCAGTTCCCGGTCGGCGCTGTCGATGAACTGCACGGCGTCGGCGGGCAGGCCGGAGGCCGAGAGCGTCTCCCGGATCACGCCGACCAGGGCGCGGTTGGAGCGCAGGGTCTCGCTGCCGCCGCGCAGGATGGCGGCGTTGCCGGATTTGAGCGCCAGCCCGGCCACGTCCACGGTGACGTTCGGACGCGCCTCGTAGATCACGCCCAGCACGCCGAGCGGCACGCGCTGCTTGCGCAGGCGCAACCCATTGGGCAGCAACCCCTCGTCGAAGACTTCGCCCACCGGGTCCGGCAGCTGGGCCACCCGGCGCAGGTCGGCCGCGATGCCGTCCAGGCGCGCGGCGTTCAGCCGCAGGCGGTCGATCAGGTGCGCCTCCAGGCCGCGGGCGCGCGCCTCGGCCACGTCCTGTTCGTTGGCGTCCAGGATCACCCGGGAGGTCACCGCCAGGCTGTAGGCCAGCGCCTCCAGGGCATGGTTCTTCTGCTCGGTCGTCGCCTGCGCCAGCTGGCGGGCGGCGGCGCGCGCCCGTTTGCCCATGTCAAAGAGCATACTCTCTCACTCCCAAGCCCGGGTCGCCTCTACAACAACACGAGGTCATTTCGATGGATGACCTCGTCCCCGTAATCATAACCGAGGATCGCCTCGATCTCGTCCGACCGGCGGCGGCACAGGCGGGCCAGGTCGGCGGCGCCGTAATTGGCCGCGCCGCGCGCCAGCTCGCGCCCGGCCGAGTCCAGCACCCGCACCGTGTCGCCGCGCTCGAAATCGCCTTCGACGGCCGTCACCCCCACCGGCAACAGGCTGCTCCCCTGGCGCAGAGCGCGCGCGGCGCCGTCGTCCACGCTCAACGCGCCGGGCGCCCGCCCGCCGGACAGCAGGTAGCGCTTGCGGCTCTCCAGGGCCGAAGTCACCGGCGGGAAACGCGTGCCCAGGCGCTCGCCGCCGGCCAGGCGCAGGAGCACCTCCGGCGCAGAACCGGCCGCGATGACCACCGCGCACCCGGAGCGCCGGGCCAGGTCGGCGGCCTGCAGCTTGGTGACCATGCCGCCGGTGCCCAGGCCGGTGGCCGAGCCGCCGGCCGCCTCCCACAGGGACGCCGGGATCTCGGCCTCGGTCACCTCGGCCACCAACTGCGCCGCCGGGTCCCGGCGCGGGTCGGCCGTGAACAGGCCGGGCTGATCGGTGAGCAACACCAGGAGGCCCGCGTCCACCAGATTGGCGACCAGCGCGGACAGGTTATCGTTGTCGCCGACGCGAATCTCCTCCGTCGCGACCGTGTCGTTCTCGTTGACAATCGGCACGACGCCCTGGGCCAGCAGGGCGTTCAGGGTGTTGCGCGAGTTGAGGTAACGGCGCCGGTCGGCCAGGTCGGCGCGCGTCAGCAGGACCTGGGCCACCATCACGCCGTACAGGCCGAAGAGCTGTTCGTAGAGCGCCATCAGGCGCGGCTGGCCGATGGCGGCCAGCATCTGTTTCTGCGGAATATGCCGCGGGAGCGCCGGCGAGTTGAGCGCCGCGCGGCCGGCCGCCATCGCCCCGGACGAGACGACGACGACCTCGTGCCCCTGCCCGCGCAGGGCGGCCATCTGCCGCACCAGGTCGACGATGCGCGGCGGCGAGAGCTGCGCGGTCCCGGCGGTGAGGGTGGAGGTGCCGAGTTTGATGACGATACGCATGGCAGGGATCGGAGACGGGCGGGTGGGGACCGGGAACGCGTGATCCGCGATCAGCCGATGACGTTGAAGAAGCACGATCGGGCGCCGGTGTGGCAGGCCGGGCCGGCCGGGTCGACGAGCAGCAGCAGCGTATCGCCGTCGCAATCGGCGCGGATCTCGCGCACACGCAGGACGTGGCCGCTGGTAGCGCCCTTGTGCCAGAGCTCGCGCCGGCTGCGGCTCCAGAACCAGGCCTGGCCGGTCTCCCGGGTCAGGCGCACGGCTTCGGCGTTCATCCAGGCCACCATCAGGACGTCGCGCGTCTCAAAGTCCTGGACGACGGCCGTCACCAGGCCGCGCTCATCATACTGAATCGTCACCGGCACCTCCGTAAGAGCGGCTTTGCTCCACTCGCGCGTGCAACGCGCTCCAACTATACCGAAATCCGCTTGCGTTGACGTCACCCCGGCGCAAGCCGGGGTCCAGGTCCCGCCCAAATTCGCTGGATTCCGGCCTTCGCCGGAATGACATGCCGTAAACCAAATCGGCAATCGCTCTAGGCCCGCCGCACCGGCACGCCGCGGCCGGCCAGAAAGTCTTTCACGGCGCCGATGGTCAGAACGCCATCGTGGAAGAGCGAGGCCGCCAGCGCAGCGTCGGCGCCGACGCCGTCGGCCAGCACCTCGGCGAAGTGCTCGAGGCGCCCGGCGCCGCCCGAAGCGATGACAGGCACGTCCACGGCTCGGACGACGGCGCGCGTCAGTTCCAGGTCGTAACCGGCCTGCGTGCCGTCCGCGTCGATGCTGGTGAGCAGGATCTCGCCCGCGCCCAGCGCCACCGCCCGCCGCGCCCACGCCACCGCGTCCAGGCCGGTTGGCGTCCGCCCGCCGGATACATACACTTCCCATTGGGGGGCCGGGGGCCGGGAGTCGGGGGTTGAGATGCGTCGGGCATCAATCGCCACCACCACACACTGGCTCCCGAACCGTTTGGCCCCGGCGGTGATCAGGTCCGGCGTCCGCACCGCGGCCGAGTTCAGGCTGATCTTGTCCGCGCCGGCCAGCAGCAGGGCGCGCATGTCGTCCACGGTGCGGATGCCGCCGCCGACGGTGAGAGGCAGAAAGACCTCGTCGGCGACGCGGCGCACCATGGGCGCGACCGTGGCCCGCCCCTCCGGCGTGGCCGAGATGTCCAGGAACACGAGCTCGTCCGCCCCGGCCGCGTCGTAGAGGCGCGCCTGCTCCACCGGGTCGCCGGCGTCGCGCAGACCGACGAAACGGACGCCCTTGACCACGCGGCCGTCGTTCACATCGAGACAGGGGATAATGCGCTTGGCCAGCATCCGGTCAGCATCCGTAGAGCCGATTAAAGCGTTCGCGTGTCAGGCGCACATGGCCGGCGACCGCCGGGTCGCGCTCAAATCCGAATCTCAGCAGCGCCCGTTGGCCCGGCGCGTTTTCCGGCGCGAGGTCGTCCACCAGCATCCACGCGCCCAGTCGGTTGAAGAACCAGTCCAGAAAGACGCGCAGCGCCGCCCGCCCATAGCCGCGCCCGCGCCGGTCGGCGGCCACCGTCACGTTGAACAGCGCGGTCCGCGTCTCCCAATTGAACTGACGGCAACCGACCTCGCCCACCGGCTCGTCGGAGGCCGCGTCGAAGATCAGGCAGAAGAAGTCCGTCGGCCGGCCGGGGTCCACCACGCGCGCGTACCAGCGCCCGGCTTCCTCATCCGTCATCGGCCAGACGCCGCCGACCGGGGCCATCCTCTCCGGGTCACTCCACAGCCGGCGGACGTAGGCCATCTCGTCCGGGCGCGGCGGCCGAAGCCGCACGCCGTGGCCGGCCAATTCCACAGGCCAGGGCAGGGCGGCGACCGCGCGCGCCTCCGAAAGACGCACCTGGCCTTCATACAACGCCCGGCCGACGATGAGGCCGGCCAGCCCGGCGCGGCGCGCGCGGTGCACGTCGTCCAGTCCCGACACGCCGCCGGACGCAATTACGCGCAGGCCCGTGGCCTGGGCCAGCGCCGCGCTGGCGGCCACGTTGACGCCCGCCCCCACGCCGTCGCGGGCCACATCCGTAAACACGCACGTCGTCAGGCCCTGCGCCCGCAGGCGGCGGCCGAGGTCCGCCGCCGTCAGGCCCGTCCCCTGCGTCCAGCCGCGCAAACGAACCAGGCCGTCGCGCGCGTCCACGCCGACGACCACCCGCTCCGGCCCAAAGGCCGCCAGCGCCCAATCCACCAGCGCCGGGTCCTCCACCGCCGCCGTGCCGATGACGGCCCGGGCCACGCCGAGGTCCAGGATGCGCTGCAGACCGATTTTATCTCGCAGGCCGCCGCCGAACTGGACGCGGACGCCCGCGGCGAGGATGGCGCGTAAGGCCCGCCGGTTGGGCGCGGAGTCATCGCCGAACGCGCCGTCGAGGTTGACGACGTGCAGCCATTCGGCGCCCTCGGCCCTCCAGCGCTCGGCCACGGCCAGCGGGTCGTCGCCGTACACCGTCTGCCGGCCGGGGTCGCCCTGCGCCAGGCGGACCACCCGGCCGCCGCGCAGGTCGATGGCGGGGAAAAGGACGAACGTCATCCGCGCTCCACGAAATTCCTGAGCAGGAGCAGCCCGACGTGCTGGCTCTTCTCCGGGTGGAACTGGATCCCGTAGAGGCGCCCGCGCCCGACGACGGACGGATACGCCCCGCCGTAATCGGTGAATGCCAGCGTGTCGGCCGACGCCGCCTCACAGAAGTAGCTGTGGTTGAAGTACGCGTACGCGCCGGCGGGCAGGCCGTGGAACAGAACGCTGGCCTGCGCCGGCTCGATCCGGTTCCAGCCGGTGTGCGGCACTTTGAGGTTTGGGGTCTGGTCGAACTGAAAGCGCCGGACCCGGCCGGGCAACAGCCCCAGTCCCGGATGTTCCCCCTGCTCCTCGCCGACCTCGAACAGGACCTGCATGCCGACGCAGATTCCCAGCAGGGGCGTGCCGCGTGCGGCCGCCTCCCGGATCACGCCCACCAGGCCGCGCGCGCGCAGGCCCTGCATACCGTCGCCGAACGCGCCCACGCCCGGCAGCACGACCTTGTCGGCCGCCAGGACGACGGCCGGATCATCGGTGAGCTGCACCGGCGCGCCGACATGCTCCAGCGCCTTCTGGACCGAGCGCAGGTTGCCGATGCCGTAATCGACCAGGGCGATCACAGCGACCCCTTGCTGGACGGCGCCGTCCCGGCCCGGCGCGGGTCGATCTGCGTGGCGGCGTCGAGCGCGCGGGCCAGGGCCTTGAAGAGCGCCTCCGCCTGGTGATGGTCGTCACGGCCATACAGCACGCGGGCGTGGATGTTGGCTTTCATAGTCGCGGCCAGGCTCTCCAGGAAATGCGGCACGAGCGAGGTCGGGAACGCGCCGATGGCGGGCGCCCGCCATTCGGCCTGGACAACGGCGTAGGGCCGCCCGGACAGGTCCACGGCGACGAAGGCCAGCGCGTCATCCATCGGCATGTAGGCGTGCGCGGCGCGTACGATCCCGCGCCTGTCGCCCAGCGCCTCGGCAAAAGCCTGGCCCAGCACCAGCGCCGTATCCTCAATGGTGTGATGCGGGTCAACGTGCAGGTCGCCCCGGGCCCGGACCGTCAGGTCGAACAAGCCGTGGACGGCGATCTGCGCGAGCATGTGGTCCAGGAAGCCGACGCCGGTGGCGGCCTCATGCCGGCCCGCGCCGTCGAGGTCGAGCGTGAGCGTGATATCGGTCTCATTCGTCTTGCGCTGAAGGCTCGCCGTTCGCATACGACTCCTTGGTTGGGCGCAGGGCCGCGCGCCCCAACAACCAGAGGGCGGCCGCCAGGACTACCGCCGTCCGAGCGCCGCCAGGAGCGCGTCCGTGTGCTCCGGCCTGCCGACGCTGATGCGGATGCAATCGGTCAGGCCCGGCCTGTCGAAGTACCGCACCAGTATGCCCTCGCGCTCCAGGGCCAGTTTCAGCGCGCGGGCGTCGCGGCCGACGACCCGGCACAGGATAAAGTTGGCGCGCGACGGGTACGGGCGCAGATACGGGACCTCGGCCAGGCCGGCGGCCAGGCGTTCACGCTCGGCCGTCAGCCGCGCCACGACGGTCTCCAGGTAAGCCGCGTCTTCGAGTGAGGCGAGGGCGGCTGCGCTGGCGGCTACACTGACATTATACGGTTGCTTGATCTTCCATAGATGCGGCATCAGGCCGGACGGGAAAGCGCCATAGCCCACACGCAGCCCGGCCAGGCCGGCGCGCTTGCTGAAGGTGCGCAGGACGATCAAGTTGTCGTGCCGGAGCGCCCAATCCAGCCGCGAATGTTCGACGCCGTGGAATTCGATATAGGCCTCGTCCAGGACGATGACGAGCGGCAATGCCAGCAGGCGGCGCAGGTCCGCATCCGAGATCACCGAGCCGTCCGGATTGTTGGGGGAGGCGAGGAAGAGGAGCTTGGGGGCAGGCGATTGATTGGAGACCAGAGACTGGATGCCGTCCACATCCACCGAAAAATCCGCGCGGCGCGGCGCGGCCACGACGCCGGCGGCGTTGAGGGCCGCGTCGAAGGCGTACATGCCGAAGGTCGGCGGGCAGTCGATCACGAGGTCGCCGGGGGCGATGAACAACCGCAGGATCAGATCGATCAGTTCGTCCGCGCCGGCGCCCGCCAGCAGATTCTCGGCCGGCACGCCGGTATGGGCGGCCAGGCCGCGGCGCAGGGCCGTGGACTCGGGGTCCGGGTAAATGTGGGCATATTCCAGCCGCGCCAACGCTGCGAAGACCCGCGGGCTGGGGCCGTAGGGGTTCTCGTTGGCGTCCAGCTTGACGATGTCCCTGGGATCACGCCCCAGCCGCGCCGAAAGCGTCTCGAACGGCACAATCGGCGCGTACGGCTTCATCGTCAGGAGGTCGGGGCGGATCAGTTTCTGCGGGTCCATGGCCTCAGCCGTTCCGCCTTGCGTCGGCCGCCCGGGCATGCGCCTCCAGCGACTCGGCCCGCGCCAGCCGCGCGGCGTGCGGCGCGATGGCGGCCGTCGTCGCCGGGTCCAGCGCGACCAGGCTCGTCAGCCGCACGAAGTCCAACAGGGTGAGCGGGGAGGCGTAGCGGGCGCTGCCGCCGGTGGGCATGACATGGCTCGGCCCGGCCAGGTAGTCGCCGAGCACCTCAAACGAATGCTCGCCCAGGAAGAGACCGCCGGCGCGCGTGACCTTCGGCGCCCAGGCCCACGGGTCGCGCACGGCCAGGCACAGGTGCTCGGGCGCATACTCGTCCGCCAGGGCGCAGGCCTCGTCCAGGTCGCGCGTGAGCACGATGCCGGAGTTGCGCTCGAAGGTCTGGGCGATGATGTCGGCGCGGGGCAGAGACTCAAGGCGTTGAGCGACGTGCGCCTCGACGGCGCGCGCTAGGGGCTCGCTCGGCGTCAGCAGGATGGCCGAGGCCAGCACGTCGTGCTCGGCCTGGGCCAGCAGGTCGGCGGTCACCCAGGCCGGGTCCGCGTGCTCGTCGGCGATGACCACCGTCTCGGTCGGCCCGGCCAGCCCGTCCAGGCCGACGACGCCGAAGACCAGTTTCTTCGCCAGCGTGACGTAGACATTGCCGGGGCCGACGATCTTGTCGACCGGCCGGACCGTCTCGGTGCCGTACGCCAGCGCCGCAATCGCCTGCGCGCCGCCGATCCGGAGCACCTCGGTCGCGCCGGCGATCTCGGCCGCGGCCAGGAGGACGGGGTTGACGTAGCCGGTGGCGGCGTGCGCCGGGCTGGGCGGCGTAGCGACCACGATCTCGCGCACGCCGGCGACGCGGGCCAGCGTGACGGTGTGCAGGACGGTGGAAGGCAGCGGCGCGGTGCCGCCGGGCGCGTAACAGCCCACGCGCCGCAGGGGCGTCACCCGCTGGCCGAGCGTCCCGCCCAGTTCGCGTGTCGTCCAGGAGGCCAGCGGCTGCTGCCGGTGAAAGCGTTCCAGGCGTTCCGCCGCAAACTGCAAGGACGCCAGCACCTCGGGCGGGACGTGCGCGCGCGCGCCGGCCAGGTCGCGGACCGCGAAGTCGTCCAGGGTCACGCGGTCGAAGCGGGCCGTCAGGGCGCGCAGCGCCGCGTCGCCGCCGGAGCGGACCTCGGCCAGGAGGCCGGCGACGCGGGCCAGCCGTTCCGGGTCGTCTTCAAAGCCCCGGCGCTGAAGGAGAGCGCGGTCGCGGATTTTCATCCCAACATCCCGTTGAGCCGCCGCGCGCGCTCCGGCTCTTCTTCGAAGATATAGGTGAGCGGCGATACGATCACGCCGCTGCCGCCGACCGAACGCAGCGCCCGCACGGACGCGATCAGGCGGTCCTTGTGGACGACGATGCTGACCGAGTGCCAGCGCTCGCCGCCCCGGGTGTAGACCGGGGCGATGGTCGGCCCCTGCAGGCCGCCCAGGTCCGGGTGGCCAAGCAGGCGCCGGGCGATGTCGTCGGGGTCGCCGCCGCGCATGTTGGCGACGACCAGATAGTTTTCCTGCCCGCGCAGATAGGCCTCGACGTATTCGAGCAACTGGCGGGCCATGCCCAGCACATCCGGCCGGGTCCGGAGCGCGGCCCGGTTGGCGATCAGGGCGGCCTGCGAGCGCAGCACCACGCCGTCCTCCAGCGCCCGCAGGCGGTTGTCGTGCAGGGTCTGGCCGGACGAGACCAGGTCCACGATCACATCGGCGTAGCCGATGGCGGGCGCGACCTCGAGCGTGCCCTCGGCGTCGATCAGGGTGAAGTTCTGCACGCCGCGCTCGCGCAGGAAGCGCGTGGTGAGGTGCGGGTAGCGGGTCGCCACGCGCAGGGGCTGAGGCCGCGGCGGGACCGCAGCCGCTAACTGAGCCACCGAGACCGCCGGCCACTCCTCCGGCACCGCCAGCGCCAGGGCGCAGTGGCCGAAGCCGAGGGCCTCGTGCAGGACCAGCACTTCGTCCGCCTCGCCGCGGCGTTCCTCGACGGCGTCCAGCCCGGCCAGGCCGAAGTCCACGCCGCCCTCGCGCACCGAGACGACGATGTCGCCCGGGCGCTGGAACAGGACGCGCAGGCCGGGCAGGTCCGGGATGCGGGCGAAATACTGGCGCGGGTTGGGCTTGTCCACGCGCAGGCCGGCGGCGGCCAAGAACTCCAGCGCCGCCTGCTCGAGGCGGCCCTTGGACGGCAGGGCGAGGCGGATATCGGAGCGGGTCATGGTCCCTCTAAAAACAAAACCCTCCGGGGGACCGGAGGGTGTGTCATCAGCAGAGGCGCGCAACTAACCCGGCGTCCGGTCGAACCGAAGGCGGAGCGGATGATGATGCCGGGCCAGCCAGTGCGCGTCCATCGGGTCAGAGAATATCACGCCGGCGGGTTGGGCGTCAAGCCTCCGGCGCCGGAGGGCGCCTTCGCCGGCCGTATCCCGATTCTTGTGTAAACGCGTTGGGGCGCACGGCCGTGCGCCCCGGCTGGTGGGAAATTACACAAAACACGAAAAACGACCCCTTCGCCGATGGTGGTCAATCGCCAGGCCGCCGCGCCTGGGCTCAGCCATTTCCACCGTCGCCCCGGCAAAGGCCGGGGCCCGGAAGCGCCCGCTCTTCTGCGAGCTTCTGTTCCTGGAGGCCGGCTTTCGCCGGCATGACGTCGGTGATGGGTGTCGGACTGGCGGACGGGTCAGCCCAAAAGCCCGAATGCCCCCGCCGGGCGGCGCGCAAACAGGTAAGCGCGCCGGCTCTGATACTCCACGTCTTCCGGGTAAGGGTCGCGCTCCAGGGCTTCTTCGAGCAGGAAGCCGGCCTCGGACAGGCGCTGTTTGACGGCCGGGCGCGTCAGGAAATGGAAATCGACGTCCACCGCCCGGCCCCACCATTCGTCCAGATGGACGGTCTCTTCGCCCAGGTGAAAGGCGAGCAAGAGCACCCCGCCGGGACGCAGGACCCGCCTGAGCTCGCGCAGCGCCTGCGGCAGCCGGTCACGCGGGATGTGGATGATCGAATAGAAGGCCGCGATCCCGCCAAAGGCTTCGTCGGCGACGCCGCTCAGGTCCAGCATATCGCCGACCGCGAACGGCACGTCCGGGTTCAAGCGCCGGGCCTCGGCCACCATCGCCGGCGACAGGTCGAGGCCGCAGGCCGGCACGCCGCGACGGTGCAGATAGCGCGCAATCTGGCCCGGCCCGCAGCCCAGGTCGCAGATCACGCCGCGCCCGCTCACCTTCTCAACCAGCCAGTCCAGGAGCTTGCGGTCGAACGGCTTGCGGTCCATCTCGTCCGCAAAGCGCCGGGCGTACTCATCGGCGACGGCATCATAGCTGGCCCGGACCGCGTCGAGGGCCGTCACCGCGCCGGCCGCCCGGCCAGGACGGCGCGCAGTTCAGCCGCCAACCACTCGCGGCAGTGCGCGCCCCCGGCCGTGTCCAGCTCCCACTTCAGTTGCACGGCCTGGCGATGCCAGGGCTCGTGCGCGTGTCGGCACTCGAAGCGATCGTGCCATTCTCCCCGGCGCGCTGCCGCCTGGGCAGACGACGTCGGCCCCCAGACGCCGCGCGTCACACGGCAATCCGCGCCGCACAACGCACACGCCCGCGCGACCACGGCGCCGGGCGGGTCAAAGAACAGATCATATCCCGACAGCGCCATGGTTCACCCCAGCCGGTCCAGGGCCTGGGCCAGGTCGGCCAGCAGATCGTCCGGGTCCTCGACGCCGAGCGCGAAGCGCACCAGGTTGTCCTTGATGCCGACCGCCAGACGCTCTTCGGTGGAAAGCTCGAAATACGACATCAGCGCCGGCTGCTCGATGAGCGACTCGACGCCGCCCAGCGACGGCGCGATGATCGGGATCTCCAGCGCGTCGATGAAGCGGCTGGCGTCCTCCAGCGCGCCGTCGATCTCGAAGCTGACCACGCCGCCATAGCCCAGCATCTGGGCGCGCGCCACGGCGTGGTCCGGGTGCGAGGCCAGGCCCGGGTACCACACGCGCCTCACGCGGGGATGCGCCTCCAGGAACTCGGCCACGGCCTGGGCGTTGCGGTTCTGGCGCTCGACGCGCAGGGCCAGGGTCTTGAGGCCGCGCACCAGCAGGGCCGCCGCCTGCGGGTCGGCGACGCCGCCCAGGACGCCCAGCGCCTGGCGCAGCGAGTCGATCAGGCCGGCCGAGCCGACGACCACGCCGGCCAGCAGGTCGTTGTGGCCGTTCAGGTACTTGGTGGCCGAGTGCAGGACCAGGTCGATGCCGAAATCGAGCGGGGTCTGGTTGATGGGGCTGGCAAAGGTCGCGTCGATCAGGGTCTTGACGCCGTGGCGCCGCGCGATCTCGGCCAGCTTCACCAGGTCCACCACGCGCAGGTAGGGGTTGGTGGGCGACTCGGAGACGATCAGGCGGGTGTTGGGGCGGAGGGCGGCCTCCAGCGCCGCGACATCGCCCATCGGCACGACGGTGGTCTCGATGCCGAACTTCTTGAGATAGGTCTTACAGAACTGGCGTGTGCGGCGGTAACAGTCGTCGCCGATGACGACGTGCGTGCCGGCCGAGAGCATGGCCAGCAGCACGGTGGTGACGGCGTTCATGCCGCTGCTGAAAAGCACGGCGTCCTCGCCGTGGTCCAGCGCCGCCAGCTTGGCTTCGCAGGCGGCGACGGTCGGGTTGCCGTAGCGGCCGTACTCGGTCCGGTCGCGCGCCCCGCCCCACATCCGGGCCTCCTGGAAGGCGCACAGGTCGGCCGTGTCCTCGAACGTGTAGGTGGCGGTCTGGACGACCGGGACGGTGAGGCTATGGTAAGGATAGGCTTCGCGGCCGGCATGGACGGCGTCCGTGGACGGCCCGCGTTTCACGCGCGCGGGGGGCAAAGGCGCGGCCTGTCGCGCCTCGATTCGGGATGGAAGGTCGGTCGTGGTCATCGGGCCTCTCCTGATAAGCGCCGTCCTTATCTTGCAGAGAGGCCAGAAGAGGAAAAGAAACCCCTTCTGGTCAGAGAAGGGGTAAAGTAGAACTACTTGTTCCCCACTCTCATCTTCCAGAAATCGATCTGCCGGAGTTGGCACCTTAGTCTGGCCATGTAGTCGGCTGGTCTGGTCGTCAGGCGGTCGTGGACTACCTGACTGCTTGACCCGGCGACTATACGGCCAATCCAGGTTGTCGAGGCGTCATCGGGCCGGTCCCTCAGCCTCTCTGGATAAGAGCGGTCAGCTATGTGATTGGGGAGAGAATAGCAAAAATGCGCGGCGCGTGTCAAGTGGCAAAACCGGCCGGAATCACCGGCAGGAGGACGTGCGAAGGGTGGTCGGCATCGTGCAGGATCGTCTGCCGCGCCGGGCGCAGGGCCGTCTCGGCCCCCATCGGCGCGCCGGTGTTCGGGTTGCGATCCCAGCGCGGGAAGCTCGCGCTGGCGATGTGCAGCCGCAGGCGATGCCCGGCCCGGAACACGTTGGCGGTGGCCCACAGGTCGAGTGTGAAAGCGTAGGCCCGCCCCGGCTCGAGCAGCGCGGGCCGCGCGCCGTCGCGGAAGCGGGCGCGGATGATGCCGTCGCACAGGTTTTGGGAAAAACCGTCGGGGTGCACGTCCACCAGGCGGGCCACAAAATCCGTGTCCAGCGCGTCGCTGGCCGCCCAGAGGTGAACGGTCACCGGGCCGGTGACTTCGAGGTCCTGCTCGAGCGGCGGCGTGGTGTACATCAGGACATCCGGCCGGGCCTCGAGCGGGCGCTGGTCTCGCGGGCCGCCCGGGAAGGCGGGATGCATCAGGATCGCGCCGCCGACCGTTGGGGTGGGGTCGGCCGGGTCGTAGACGTAGTGGTCGGGGCGCTCGGCGGCCGCGGGCGGCTCGGGCGTCAGCGCTCCGCCGGCGCGCAGGTAATACGGGCGATAGCGGGTGCGCGCCAGGGGCCACTCCGCCTCCCGGCGCCAGGTGTTCGCGCCCATGACGAACACCCGCACCGGCGGCTCGTCGGCCGCGCCGGCCTCGGCCCCTTTCAGCCAGCGGTCAAACCAGCGCTGAGTCAGGCCGGTGAGGTCGCTCTCCAGATTCATCCAGGCCATCTGCGCCGCGAAGCCGAAGTCCACCTGGCCGACGACATACTCGAACTCCCGGTGCGTCCACGGGCCGATCACCAGGTGAGCCGGCCGGCCGCGTCGCCGCAGCTCGACGAAGTTGCGCAGCGTGCCGCCCAGGAACAGGTCGTACCAGCCGCCAACGTTGAGGGCCGGCACGGCCAGCCGGTCGTAGCCGGCGGCCGGCGAGAACGGGGCCGCGAACGCCGGATCGTTCGGATGGTCCAGAAGCTCGTCCAGCTCGGTCGCCAGGCCCGCGCGCCGGAATGGCGCAAAGCCGCGCAACGGCAGCGTATGGTAACCTTCGGCCGCCAGGCGGTCGATCTCGCGCACCAGCGCCCCCAGGCGCGCCGGCATGTCCGGCGCGCGACCATACTGCCGAAAGAGCGTGTCGAAGCCCAGGTTGAGCCGCCAGTGGATGGCCGTGCCCAGCTCCAGCGCCCCGCCCCGCCAGAAAACGCCGTCGCGCACGTCGGCCCAGGTGACGCTCGGGACAAGCGCGCGCAGGCTGGGCGGGCCGGCCAGCGCCGCCGCCCACTGTGTGAAGCCCAGGTAAGACCCGCCCCACATGCCCACCTGGCCAGTGGACCCCGGCAGGCGCGCCGCCCATTCCACGCTGTCGTAGCCGTCCTGGGCCTCGTGGCGCATCACCGCCCATTCCCCCTCGGACGCGAAGCGCCCGCGCACATCCTGGACGACGACAAGGTAGCCCGCCCGCGCCAGGCGCACCGCATCCAGCGAAGCGCTGACGGTGGCGAAATCCTTGCCGTAGGGCGTGCGCGCCAGCGCCACCGGATACGGGCCGCCGGCCGCCGGCCGGAAGACGTTGGCGCGCAGGGTCACGCCGTCCCGCATCGGGACGGGGACGTCGAACTCAACCTGGAGCGGCGTCATTCGAAGACCACGCCGCAGACCGTGACCACGGACGTGTCCTGCTCATCGGCCGGGCAGGCCCGGTACGCCACGCACTCGCCCTCGGCCGCGCCCATGGCGTGCAGCGTCAGGTAGCCGGGCGACAGGCCGCAGATGTTGTTCCGGTCGCCCACGCGCTGGATGGCGCCGTAGAAACTTTCAGCGTCGCCCGCGCACAGGCGCTCGACGACGCCCTGATCGGCCTGCGCCAGCCGGGCCTTGTCCTCAGCCGCCAGCGGGTCCCCGCCGAAGGCCGGGCCGACGTGCGCCAGGTCGCCCGACGCCACCCACAGCACACGCCGGCCGGCGGTCGCCGCGCGCAGCGCCGCCGCCAGCGCCGCCAGCGCCGGATCGGACAACGGCGAAACGCCCTGCTCGATAAAGCGCGAGAACGACCCGGTCAGGACCGGAACCAGCTCCACCGGCTGGCCATCGCGCAGGTGATGCAGCCAAACCGCCACCAACTCTAGCGAGTGTTCGCCCCGGTGGCGTAGTTCGCCGGCAAAGGCCGCCTGCGGGCCGACGGCCTCGGCCAGGGCCTCGACAATCTTCACCGCCGTCGGCAGCACGCCGAAGGGGGTGGCGTAGTTCTGGCGCGTCAGCGTGACGGAGGCGGCCGTGTCCGAGTAGTGGTCGGTACCGATCAGGACCACGAGATCGGCGGCGCGGGCGGCCGCGGCGGCGCGTTTCCAGGCCCGGGCGTATACGCCGCCGCCGCGCGGGTAGTCAATGTGCGGGCTGAACAGGCCGCGCGCCTCCGGCAGGGGGATGACGTCGCCGGCCTCGGCCAGGTAGCCGTCCAGCAGGGCGCGCAGCCCGGTCGGGTCGGCCGGATAGGACTGGCCGGCCAGCGCGGGCGGCCGGAAAGGAGCGCGGCGGTAGTCGTCCAGCGCGCGGGCCTGCGCCTGGAGGAAGCGCTCATTCTCCAGGAAGCCGGCCTCGTCCAGCGCCCGGACCATGTCCCGCAGCGTGCCATCCTGGAAGCGCAGCCCATAAAGCAGTTCCAGGGTCGTTCGCATCTCGGCCACCGTCGAAGTGCCGTCGCACAGCGCCAGCGCCGGCCCCAGCAACTGCGGCACAAGTAGCATCTGGCCGCTCACCTGGAGGTGGTCACGCAGCAGCAGGAAGCGCCGGCCGTCTTGCACAATCGGCCGGACGTCCAGGGCGCGGAGCTTGGGGCGTTGGGCGTGGTTGTTCAAATTCATAAGCGGGGGCGGGTCTGAGACCCGCCCAGACACAGGGCCGACCTGAGACTGGCGGGCACCTCAGCCAGCCGGAGCGTATTCTAAATCAAGGGCGTGGATGAGGAAGGCCCAGATATCGGCCAGCTCCTCGATGAGGAGCGCCGTGGGCTTGCCGAGGCCGTGGCCGGCCCTGGTCTGGACCCGGATCAGGCACGGCGCCGGGCCCGCCTGGGCCGCCTGGAGCGCCGCCGCGAACTTGAACGAGTGGCCCGGCACCACCCGGTCGTCGTGGTCGGCGGTGGTGACGAGCGTGGCCGGATAATGCGCGCCGGGCTTCAGGTTATGCAACGGCGAATAGGCATACAGCGCCCTGAACTCCTCCGGATCGTCTGCCGAGCCGTAGTCGCTCACCCAGGCCCAGCCGATGGTGAACTGGTGGAAGCGCAGCATGTCCATGACGCCGACGTGCGCCAGCGCCGCCCCGAACAGGTCCGGGCGCTGCGTCAGGCAGGCCCCCACCAGCAAGCCTCCGTTGGAGCGCCCCTCGATGGCAAGCCTGGGCGGCGACGTGATCCCGGCGGCGATCAGATGTTCGGCGCAGGCGATAAAGTCGTCGAAGACGTTCTGCTTGCGCTGGCGCGTGCCGGCCTGATGCCAGGCCTCGCCATACTCGCCGCCGCCGCGCAGATTGGCCACCGCCAGCACACCGCCCAGCTCCAGCCAGGCCAGGCGGCCGGCCGCGAAGGCTGGCAGGACCGAGATGTTAAAGCCGCCGTAGCCGTACAGCAGGGTCGGGTTCTGGCCGTCAAGCCGAAGGTCCCGGCGATGGGTCAGGAACATCGGCACGCGCGTCCCGTCGCGGCTGGCGACAAAGACCTGACGGGTCTGGTACGCCGAGAAGTCGAAGCGGAGCGAGGGCGCAAAAATGAGTTCGCTGGCCGCGCGCCGGAAATCGTAGCGGTAGACGGCGAGCGGCTGCGCGAACGAATGGAAGGCATAGAACAGCTCGTCGTCGTCGCGCTCGCCGGTCAACCCGGAGTTTTCATCCAGGACGTGCAGCGCCCCCAGGCCCGGCAGCGCGATCTCGCCGGCGGGCGCGCCGTCGCGGGCGAAGAGTTGGAGCTCATGGTGGGCGTCGCGCACGTAACGGGCCACGAACTGCCCGGCCACGATCTTGACCGCTTCCAGCACGTCGGCGCTCTCCGGGATGAGCGTGCGCCAGCGCGCGCGGTCCGGGTCGGCCGTGTCGACGGCGATCAGGCGTCCGCGCGGCGCGTCCAGGTCCGTGCGCAGATAGAACACGGCGCCGTCATTGCCGACGAAATCGTAGGCGGCCTCCAGCTCCGCGATCAATTCGACAAAGGGGCCGCCGGTCTGCAGGTCGCGGTAGAAGAGGCGGTTGCGGACATCGGTGCCCTGCCAGACCGTGAGGACCAGGTAGCGGCCGTCGTGGCTCACCTCGGGGTTGAAGCCCCATTCTCTTTGATCCGGCCGCTCGTAGACCAGGCGGTCCTCCGCCTGCGGCGTGTTCAGGCGATGGAAGTAGAGCTTCTGATCCTGGTTGACGCCGGCGTAAGCCCGGTCGGCGGCGGGCGCCGCGTAGCGCGCGTAATAGAAGCCGGAGTTATCCGGGGCCCAGGCGGCGGGCGAGAACTTGCTCCATTCGACCAGGTCCGCCAGGTCCCGGCCGGTCGCCACGTCGCGCACGCGCCAGGTGAGCCAATCGGATCCGCTGCTGCTGGCCGCCCAGGCCAGCCACCGGCCGTCGCCGCTCACCGACCAGCGCGTCACGGCTACGGTGCCGTCGGGCGACAGGGTGTTGGGGTCCAGCAGGACCCGCCCTTCGTCCCCTACGGTTTCGAAGACGTACAGCACGTCCTGGTTCTGCAAGCCGGTGTTGCGGAACTGGAAGTACCGGCCGCCGCGCTTCACGGGCGTCTGGGCCCGCGCGTAATCCCACAACTCAGTCAGACGCCGGCGCAGCGCAGCGCGGGCGGGGACTTGTGCAAGCACCGACTCGGTCAGCGCGTTTTGGGCTTCGATCCAGGCGCGGGTCTCGGGCGAGTCGACGTCCTCGAGCCAGCGATACGGATCCGGCACGCGGACGCCGTGATAGTCATCCATCTGAGCGACCGTGCGGGTCGGCGGGTAAGCGAGTGTTGTCATGCCGTCTCTTTCTCTCCAGCAGTGCAGGTCCGGGCGAGGGCCAGCAGGCCGCGGTTGGCGCGGACGTTCTCCAGCCAGCCCCGGCGCAGGGCGTCATCCGTCAGGCGCTCCGCGACGGCCATGACCAGGGCCTGCGCGCGGCGCAGATCGTCGGCGGCCTCGGAGGCGCGCCCGAGGGCCAGCCGGACGCGCGCGCGCGTGTACAGGAAGCGCTCCAGGATGAAGTGCTCGTGCGGGTGGTCGTCGGCCGTCTGGACGGCCTCCATCGAGAGCGCCAGCGCCGCGGCGTGCTCGCCCAGGGCCAGAGACACCTCGGCCGCGTAATCCAGGGCATAGGCCAGCGCGCGGACGGGATTGAACTGACGCGCCAGCGCCATCACCTCGTCGCTGCTGCGCCGGGCGGCCTCCAGCCGGGCGCGGTCGCCGCCGGCGGCCTCGCTCTGCAGGCGCTGGACGAAGCTCAGTTCGTACAGGACCGCGCCGCGCCCGTAGGGCACGGCCTCGGCGAACTGGGTCGCCAGGAGGGCTTCCAGCCCCGCCTGCGCCGCGTCCAGCTCCCCCAGCTCGGCCTGGCAGCGCGCGATGAAAGCGCCCAACTCCAGCGCCGCCGACCCGCCAAACAGGGCTTCCGCCCGTGGGCGCACCTCGGACGCCAGCTTCAGCGCCGCCTCGAACTGGCCGAGGTCCGCCAGGACGTTGGCCCGCTGCCAGCGGAGAGTCGCGCTGGCGGCCTCGTCGTCGGCCAGGGCCGGGTGCGCCGCGTACTCATCCAGCACCGCCAGCGCGCCCTGCGGATCACGCAGGCGCAGGCGCAGATCGACCAGGTTGGCAATGGCGTTGGAGACGGCGACGCGCAATTCCACCGCCTCGGCCACGGCGCCCGATTCCCGGATGTAGGCCTCGGCCTCGGCGAACTGCCCCAACCCGGTCAGCGCGATGCCGATCACGTTGAGGTCGTGCGCCTCCTCGGACCGGTCGCCCAACTGGCGGTGCAGGTCGAGGGCCTGCCGCGCCAGGGGCAGCATATCGGCGAACCGGCGCTGTTCGGAGAGCATGATCGCCAGACGCCGCAGGCTGGTGGCCTCGTGCCGCCGGTCGCCGGCCTGACGGCTGAGGGTCAGCGCCTCCTCGACGGCCTGCTGAGCGGCGGCTTCTTCGTTCAGGTCGTACAGCGTCAAGGAGAGCGTGTGCAGGCAGGCCGCGGCCTCGCTCAACTGGCCGGCCTCCCGGAAGCGGCCGGCGGCGGCCGTCAGCACCGTCCGGCTGCGCACCAGGTCGCCGCGCAGCCGCGCGGCCCAGCCCAGGCGCCGGAGCGCCAGGCCCTCGCGGAGCGGGTCGCCCAGCGTCTGAGCCAGCGCCGCGGCGCGCTCCGCCCGGCCCAGCGCCTGGGCCATATCGGTGGCGGTGGCGTAGTCGGCCTCGGCCAGGGCCGCCGCGAAGCGACGCCCGTCGTCGTCCAGTTTTTCGGCCAGCGCCAGCAGCGCGTCCACGTCCGCGCGCTGTTCAACCCGGCGGCCGACCAGGTCAAACAACTGCGCCCGCGCGGCCAGGAGGTCGAAGCGCTCCGGCCCGTCGGCAGGCGTGACCGCCAGCGCCTCGGTGTAGAAGCGCAACGCGTCGTCGTTGGCGTACAGGCGGCGCGCCCGTTCGGCGGCGCGGAGAAAATAGGCGCGCGCGCGCGTCTCGTCGCCGGCTTCGCTGAAGTGATGGGCCAGCGCCTCATAATCGTCCGGGTGCACCTGTTCCAGCGCCGCCGCGGCCCGTCGGTGCAGGCGGTGGCGGCGCAGGCCGCTGACGCTCTCGCGCAGCGTGGCCGGGATGAGGGCGTGGACAAAGGCGAAGGTCTCGCGGCCCCGGCCGTTGGCCTCCACCACGAGCTGCGCGCGTTCGGCCTGCTCCAGCGCGTCGATGAGGGCCTCCTCGTCAAGTTCCGCCGCCCGGAGCAGCGTGGCGAAGTCGAACTCGCGCCCGAGGACGGCAGCCAGGCGCAGCGCCTCCTGCGCCGGGGCCGGCAGCTTGCCGACGCGGCTCTGGATGGCCACACGCACGCTCTGCGGCACGCGGATCTCACTCATCGCCGGCCGGCGCCAGCGCCCGTTCTCGCGGTAGAGCTTGCCGTCCTCAATCAGGGCCTTGCAGACTTCTTCGATAAAGAAGGGGTTGCCCTCGGTCTCGTGGTAGATGCCGTCCAGGAAGTCGGGCGAGACCGCCTCGGCGAACATCGCCGCCAGCAGTTGCTCGGTCTGATCGCGGCTGAGGCGCGTCAGCTTGACGCGCGCCGCCAGCCGCTCACGGTTGAGGTCGGCCAGGAGGTCGTTGAGGGCGCGCGCCTCGTCCAGTTCCACCTCGCGGTAGGTGAGGACGAGGAGCAGCGGCAGCCGCGCGGACCGGGCGCGCCGGGCCAGGTGGTGGAGCAGGAACAGCGTGCCGGCGTCGCCCCAGTGGGCGTCGTCCACCAGGAGCAGGAGGGGCGCGCGGGCCGCCAGACTCGTGCACAGCGCCACGAAACTTTCGAAGAGGCGCTGCCGCTCCGCCTGCGGCTCCAGCGGCGGGTTGGGCGGCAGGTCGGGGAACTGGAAGCGCAGCGGCGGGCAGAGCGTCACCAGGTCGGCCAGGACGAAGGCCGGCAGGTCGAGGGCCGCCGCGCGCCCGGCCGAAGCGAACGCCGCCTGGATGAGCTGCGCGATGGGCGCGTACGGCGCGCCGCCTTCGGCGTAACACTCGCCGGCCAGCGCCGTGGCGCGCGCCACCTCCGCCAGCGTCGTCAACTCGCGCGCCAGGCGCGTCTTGCCGATGCCGGGCTCGCCGCTCACCAGCAGCACGCCGGGCTCGCCGGCCGCCGCCTTCTGCCACTGCGCGCGCATCTCGGCCAGCTCCCGCTCCCGGCCCACCAGACGCCCGCGCACGATCCGGTCGAGCAGCGCGGCCGGCCGGCCGTCAGTCCCGGCCTCCGGTCCGCCTGCGGCGGCCTGCTCGAGGGCCTGGGCCACTTCGCCGGCCGAGCGCGGCCGGTCGCCGGGCTGCTTGCTGAGCAGACGCAGGATGAGCGACTCGAGCGCGGGCGAGATAGAGGGGTTGCGGGTGCTGGGCGGGACGACCGTGGCGTGGACGTGCTGTGACAGCACGAGCAGGATGTTGTCGCCTATGAAAGGCGGCCCGCCGGTGATCCATTCGTACAGCATCACGCCCAGCGCGTACAGGTCGGACTGCGGACTGGGCGGGCTGCCTGTGATCAGCTCCGGCGCGAGGTATGCGAACGTGCCGACCAGCGTCCCCTCTTCGGTGAGACGCGGCGCGCCCTCGGTGTGCGCCAGGCCGAAGTCCATGAGCTTGACGCGCCCGGTGTCCGGCATCAGCAGCACATTTTCGGGTTTGAGGTCGCGGTGGATGATGCCCAGGCTGTGGGCGTGGTCGAGCGCGGCGCAAATCTGGCGGGCGGCGGACAGACTCTCGTCCAGGGACTGCGGCGGGCGCGCATAGAGCGACTCGCCCTCGACGTACTCCATCACGATGAAGGCGGCGGCCCGGCTCTGGCCCGGGCCGCCCGGGTGCGCCTCGCCGGCGTCGTAAACCGAGACGATGCCGGGGTGATTGAGCCGGGCGGCGGCGCGGGCCTCGCTCAGCAGGCGGCTGTGGCCGGCGGTGCCCGGCGCCGAGGCCGGCGCGGACAGGACCTTGACGGCGACCGGGCGGTGGAGCAGCAGGTCCTGGCCCCGGTAGACGACGCTCATTCCGCCGCGGCCCAGTTCGGCTTCCAGACGGTAACGATCGAGCAGGACAGCGCCTAACACGTGGACGTCCTCGTCCGGCCGCATGCAGGATTGCGGCGCAGACCTCGGCTAGAGTATAACGTAAACTGGCGCTGGCTTGCCGCCTGGAAGAAGGGCCGGGGAGGCCTTATCCAGCTTGATCCGCCGCGTTACAAGCAACGGCCTGGACCCCGGCCGCCGCCGGGGTGACTTCACACAAGTGCTATTGCCGTGCCGCCCCGGCCGCCGCCGGGGTGACGAAGGGGAAGCGCGGCGCCCGGAGGCACCAGAGTGCCAGGAACCCCCTCAACATCGTCATGCCGGCGCAGGCCGGCAGCCAGCTTGATCCGCCGCGTTACAAGCAACGGCCTGGACCCCGGCCTCCGCCGGGGTGACGAAGGGGAAGCGCGGCGCCCGGAGGCACCAGAGTGCCAGGAACCCCCTCAACATCGTCATGCCGGCGCAGGCCGGCATCCAGAGTCACCTGCGGGGGCATCGATGACAAGCTCGAGATAAAGATCAACCCAGTCAGGGTTTTGTGCCTCGATGAGGCGCAACTTCCAGGCGCGCTTCCACTCTTTGATCTGTTTCTCCCGCACAATGGCCGCCTGGGGCGTGGCGGCGACCTCATACCACACCAATCGATGCACCTGGTATTTCTGCGTGAAACCAGCGGTGAGGTCATGCTTGTGTTCCCAGACCCGGCGCAGGAGGTTATTGGTCATGCCGACATAGAGCGTGCCGTTGCGCCGACTGGCCAGAATGTAAACGTAGTAGGCCCCCATAACTCCTCCTTGTGCGTCAAATCGATCCGAGAATATGGGGAAGCCTGCCAGAGACAAAGCCCGTCTCGGTTGGCGACTCTGATGCCCGACCCTGCCATCATATCGGCTCCGGCTTTCGCCAGAGCAAACTCCGGCCGCCTGGCCACCGCTTTTTCTTGCGCGAAAGCAACGATCGGGCGGCATGCCTTCAGGAGGCGTTGTCAGTCCAGAGCAAAGGATGCCTGGACTCCGGCTTGCGCCGGAGTGACGACACGTATGTGCCTGCGTCATGCCGACGAAGGCCGGCAGCCAGCTACGCCGCCCGCGCCACAATCAGTTGCTGATTGGAGCCCGAATGGAATTCGCCCTCGCCGTACTGGCCGTACTTCGCCTCGAGCGCGAAGCCGTTGTAGGCCAGCAGCGCGTCCAGTTCCTGGGGGAAGAACTGGCGCATGGTCAGGCGGTGCTCCCTCCGGCGGCCGTCGTCGGCCTCGAACCGCCAGACGATGTGGTTGACCTGCGCCGCCGGGTCGTAGCGGTTCTGCTCGGTCAGCCGGACCCGCCCGCCTTGGGCGTCGGTGTACTCGCCCACCTCGTACCAGCGGCTCGGGTCGCGCCCCAGGATTGCCAGCGAGGGGTTGAAGACGTCGATGATGAAGCGGCCTGGCGGCGCCAGGTGCGCGCGCACGCAGCGGAAACAGGCCTCGACGTCCGACCGGGTCAGGAGGTGGCAGAGCGAGTTGATCGGGATGAAGATCAGGTCGAAGCGCTCGCCCAGGTCGAAGTCGCGCATATCGCCCTGGACGAGGCGGACAGCCGCGCCGGCCGCGGCCGCCCTGGCCTGCGCGCGGGCCAGCATCGCGGGCGAGAGGTCCAGGCCCGTGATCGCCAACCCGTGCGCGGCCAGCGGCACCGTCAAACGACCGGTGCCGCAGGCCAGCTCCAGCGCCCGGCTCCCCCAACGCCGGGCCTGGCGCAGGTAGAACTCCACCTCGCCCTTCCACGGGCCGAGATGGACCAGGTCGTACAGGTCGGCGGCCTCGTACAGACTGGTCACGCTCAGATCAAGGCTTACAACTCCGAGTGGGCCAGCGCCACGAACTCGTCCAGGCTCTTGGCCTTCAGGTCCTCGCCCGAGCGCCGGCGGACCGAGACCGTCCCGGCCGCCTGGTCTTTGTCGCCCACCACCAGCATGAACGGGATCTTCTGTAACTGCGCGTCGCGGATCTTGGCCTGCATGCGCTCGCCGCGCTCGTCCACTTCTACCCGGAAGCCTTGCGCCTTCAACTTCTCGGCCACCTCCCGTGCATAGCCAATGTGCCGGTCGGCCACCGGGATCATCATCACCTGAACCGGCGCCAGCCAGAGCGGGAACGCGCCGGCGAAGTGCTCGATGAGCACGCCGAAGAAGCGCTCCATGCTGCCCAGCAGCGCCCGGTGCACCATGTACGGCCGTCGCGGCTGGCCGTCCTCGGCGATGAATTCCAGGCCGAAGCGCTCCGGCAGGTTGAAGTCGAACTGGATCGTGCTGAGCTGCCATTCGCGCCCCAGCGCGTCGTTCACCTTCAGATCGATCTTGGGGCCGTAGAACGCGCCGCCGCCCTCGTCCAGTTCGTAGGGCAGGCCGGCCTTCTCCACGGCCCGCCGGAGCGCGGCGATGGCCATATCCCAGTCCGAGATGTCGCCGACGTACTTCTCGGGACGCGTAGCCAGATAGGCTTTGAAGTCCACCAGGCCCATGCGGCGCAGGATGAAGAGCGAGAAGTCCAGCGCGCGGGAGATCTCGTCCTCCACCTGGTCCGGCCGGCAGAAGATGTGGGCGTCGTCCTGCGTGAAGCCGCGCACGCGCGTCAGGCCGTGCAGCACGCCGCTGCGTTCGTAACGGTAGACCGTGCCATACTCGGCGTACCGCCGGGGCAGGTCGCGGTAAGAACGGATGTGGCTCTTGTAGATCTGGATGTGGAACGGGCAGTTCATGGGTTTGGCATAGTAGGCCTCGCCCTCGATGTCCATCGGCGCGTACATGTTCTCTTTGTAGAAGCCGAGGTGCCCGGACGTCTCCCACAGATGGGCGCGGCCGATGTGCGGCGAGAAGACCCACTCGTAGCCGTTCTTCAGGTGCTCCTGGCGGCTGAAGTCCTCGACCAGGACCCGGATCATCGCCCCCTTGGGATGCCACAGGATCAGGCCCGGCCCCACGTCGTCCGAGACGCTGAACAGGTCCAATTCCTTGCCCAGCTTGCGGTGGTCGCGCTTCTTGGCCTCCTCGATCCGCCACAGATATTGCTCCAGTTCGTCGGCCGTCTTCCAGGCCGTGCCGTAGACGCGTTGCAGCATCGGGCGGGCCGAGTCGCCGCGCCAGTAAGCGCCGGCCACGCTCATCAGCTTGAACGCCGACGGGTTGATCTGGCCCGTGTGCTCCACGTGCGGGCCGCGGCACAGGTCCGTGAACGTGTCGTGCGTGTAGAACGAGATCACGGGTTTATCCGGGCTCGGGTTGCCGTACTCATCCAGGCCGCCCCTGTCCAGGCCGTCGATCAGCTCCAGCTTGTAGGGCTGGTCCTTGAACTGGGCGCGGGCCTCCTCGGCCGAGACCTCGCGCCGGACGAACGGATGCCGGGCGGCGATGATCTGGCGCATGCGCTTCTCGATCGCGTCGAAGTCGTCGGCCGAGAGCGGCCGGGGCAGCTCGAAGTCATAGTAGAAGCCGTCCTCGATCGGCGGCCCGATGGCGATGCGAGCCTGGCCCGGGAACATCTCCATCACGGCCTGGGCCATGATGTGCGCGGCCGAGTGCCGGATTTTGTACAGTTCGGACTCTTCGTAACGTTCGGGTGCTTTAGACATATCGCTCTCCTTTAGAGCGTGTTCCGAGTTTGTTTACGGGAAGCGCGCCGAGCCGCGAGCTTGTCGAGCGGTCAGGGGCGTTTGTAAACGCAGTTGGAAATCGCTTCAGGCGCCGGGCCACGCGGGTGACGGGCGTGCAGACAAAACCAGGCGTTGTCGAGCCGCGCTTCTCTTCCAGCGCGGCAGCCGGCGAGAGGCGGCTCGCGCTCTCAGCCAGGCCACCCGGCGGTGCGGATAGTGTGATCGGTCATCATTCACCTCCATAAAACAAGGAGACCCCCGGCCCGGTTGGGGCGGGAGTCTCCTCCGCGGTTCCACCCAATTTTGGTCGGTTGGTCCGGCGGCCAGTTGGTCGGGTCGTCCAACAGTCAAACGACTTTCGGGCGATCAGACCACGCGGCCACAAGATTACGCGACCCTCTTTGGAGGCTATAACGGGCCAGCCCGTTTCCCCTACTGAGGCGGTTGCCCGTTCGGGTTCACGCTCGCGGGTGGTTTTCTGCGCGCCTGAGCTGGCGGGGCTTGCAGTCTGGGCCCTGGCCTCCCTGGAGCGTCGGCGCACGTACTCGTCCCGGTCGTCGCGTTTGCAGTTTGTTTGTGAGTGGGCGGTATAGGACTTGAACCTATGGCCTCTGCTATGTCAAAGCAGTGCTCTAACCAACTGAGCCAACCGCCCAGATAGCGCCATTATATCGAGGCCGGCGGTTCCTGGCAATCCCTTTAGGCCGCGGTGCTCCGTGATGAAATGACGGGAGCCGGCGGGCGCTGTGCTACAATCGCCGCGATGTCCTGGGATGTGGTGGGCCACGACTGGGCGGTGGAGCTGCTCCGGCGCGACCTGGCGCACGACCGGCTGCGCCATGCCTACCTGTTCGTCGGCCCGGAGGGCGTGGGCAAGCGCACCCTGGCCGGGGAATTCGCCCGGGCGCTGTTGTGCCCGGCGTCGCAGGCGCCGTGCGGCCAGTGCCGGCACTGCCAGCTTGCCGCCCGGGGCGCGCACCCCGATCTGTTCACCGTCGCCCCCGTCGTCAGCGGTAAAAAGGTCCGCGCGGAGAAAATCAAGATCGAGCCGGTCCGGCAGCTTATCTACGACCTGACGCTCAGGCCGGTGGAGGCGCGCCGCCGGGTGGCCCTGTTGATCCGCTTCGACGCCGCCAACGACGAGGCGATGAATGCGTTTCTAAAGACCCTCGAGGAGCCGCCGGCAAACGTCGTGCTGCTGCTCACGGCCGAGAGCGCCGACGCCCTGCTGCCCACGCTCGTCTCGCGCTGCGAAGTGCTGGCGCTCCGCCCCCTGCCCCTGGCCGCCGTTCAGGACGCGCTCATCACGCGCTGGCTGGCGCCTCAGGCACAGGCCGAGCTGCTGGCCCGCCTGTCCGGCGGCCGGCTCGGCTGGGCAGTCCGCGCCCTGTCCGATCCGGCGGCCCTGGACGAGCGCCGGCAAAAAATGGACGACCTGCGCCGCCTGGTGGCGGCGTCGCGCGTCGAGCGCTTCGCCTACGCCGACCGGCTGGCGCGCGAGTCCAGCACCGACCGGCTCCAGGCGACGCTGGACCTGTGGGCCGGGTTCTGGCGCGACACATTGCTGACGGCCGCCCAGGCCGCCGCGCCCATCCACAACCTGGACTACGCCGACGATGTCCGGCGCATCGCCGGCGCGGTGCCGCTCGACGCCCTCCACGCCGTGTTGGCCGGTCTGCGCCGCACCCACGACCTGCTGGACCGGAACGTCAACGCCCGGTTAGCCCTCGAAGTGCTGCTCCTGGATTGGCCCTATCTCAAATAGGCGCTATCGCGCCGGCGGCCTGGCGGCGCCGGGCTTGTGGTCGTCCGGCTTTTTCGGGGCGGTGGGAGCCAGCGGCAGCCAGAGCGAGAAGGTCGTCCCCTTGTTCGGGCCCTCGGAGGCCGCCTCGATCCGGCCGCCGTGCATCTGGGCGATGCGTTGGGCAATGGCCAGCCCCAGGCCCGCGCCGCCCTCCGTCCGGGCGCGGGCCTTGTCCACCCGGTAAAAGCGGTCAAAGATTTTCGGCAAGTCCTCCGGCGGGATACCGATGCCCGTGTCCGAAACCGTCAGGCGCGCAAAGTCGTTCACGCGCGCCAGGCCGAGCGTCACCCGACCGCCCTCCGGCGTGTACTTGATCGAGTTGCTGACCAGGTTCAGGATCACCTGCTTCAGCCGGTCGCGGTCGCCGATGACCATCAGCTGGTCGATATCGCCGACCAGCACGTGCAGGTGGCCGGCCAGCACCTGGACCTCCCGCACCACTTCCAGAAGGAGGGTATCCAGCGACACCGGCGCGCGCGCCAGCGGCAGATGGCCGGAGTCGGCCTGGGCCAGGATCAACAGATCGCCGACCAGGCGCGTCATCCGTTCGGTCTCCGAGCGGATGTCGCGCAACGATTCGGGATCAGCCCCGCCCAGGCGCTCGAGCAGGTCCACGTTGCCGCGGATGGCGGTGAGCGGCGTGCGCAGCTCGTGCGACACGTCGGCCAGGAAACGGCGCTGAGCCGTAAACAGGCGCTCCAGGCGCTCCAGCGTCTCGTTGAAAGCCGCGGCCAGGCGGCCGACCTCATCGCCGGTCTGGCTGACGGGGATGCGGCGGGAGAGGTCGTCGGCGCGCGTGATCTGCAGCGCCGTCTGGGTCATCACTTTGAGCGGCTTGAGAGCGCGGCTGGCCGAGAGGTAGCCGATGAGGGCCGCCAGCGCCACCGATAGAATGCTGCTGCCGACCAGGACGAGCACCAGCACCCCCTGGACGGCGTCCATCTGGCGCAGCGAGGCGGCCGTCTGCACGTATCCGATGACCTTCTTGTCGGTCTTATCCACCAGCCGGGCGGTGTAGACGCGCAGGTGGGCGTTCTCCAGATAGACGTTGCGATAGACCTGGCCGCCGGCGGACAGGCCCTGAGCGTCCAGCGGGCCGGCCTCGGGCGGCAGGTTGTCCGTCTGTGTCGCGCGCGTGCCGTCCAGGCGCCAGACCTGGGCATAGATGTTGGCGCCGCCAAAGCGATCCTCGGCCTCCAGGTCCGGCAGGTTGACCAGCCGGATCCCCAGGACCGGGCTGATGGTGCTGGCGTTGGCGATCTCGGTGGCGGCCGCAAACAGGCTCTGATCGATCACGGCCAGCAGGCTGTACGAGAGGATGCCGTAAACCGAGACGCCGAACAATGCCAGCACGCCGGCCAGCACGGCCGAATACCAGAGCGTCAGCCGCAGGCGGAGGGTCATCGGGGGAGAGGCCGGCGGCCGGCCCCAGGCGGAGTCTTCCACATAGGGAGGTTAGCGCCCGGATTTGAGACGGCGATGAGGGCTATGTAAGCCGCCGATGAGAGTCGCGCGGCTCATTCCTCGCGCAGCACATAGCCGACGCCGCGCACCGTGTGCAACAGCCGCGTCTCGCCCTCGGCTTCGGTCTTCTGGCGCAGGTAACGGACATAGACCTCAATGATATTGCTCTCGCCGCCAAAGTCGTAGCCCCAAACGCGGTCATAGATGACCTCGCGCGTGAGCACCTGGCGGGGGTGGCGCATAAAGAGTTCCAGCAGTTCGTACTCTTTGGCCGTCAGCTCGATGGCGCGCTCGCCGCGAAAGGCCTGGCGCGTGCCGGTGTCGAGCGTCAGGTCGGCGAAGCGCAGCGCTTCCAGTTGCGGCGGGGCCGCGCGACGCAACAGGGCGCGCAGGCGCGCCAGCAGCTCCTCAAATGAGAACGGCTTCACCAGGTAGTCGTCGGCGCCGGCGTCCAGCCCCTGCACCCGGTCGCTGACGGAGTCTTTGGCGGTCAGCATCAGGATCGGCATCGGCCCGGCCGCGCGCAGCCGGCGGCAGACCTCCAGGCCGTCCATGCCGGGCAGCATCCAATCCAGGATCACCAGGTCGGGCGGGTTTTCACGCGCCAACGCCAGGCCGGCGGGCCCGTCAGCAGCCATGTCGACGCGGTAGCCCTCATAGGTCAGGCCGCGCTGCAAGAACTGCCGGATGCGCTCCTCATCTTCAATGACGAGAATTCGAGTGGTGGTCATAATCAAATGATACCCTAAAGATCCAGGGAAAGTGAACGGCGCCTGATAAACGTTGTTCGGGCTGGCCGTCATATCGGCGGACGGCCCGCTGGCTATGGCAGCCGGTCGAACTGGAAGAGTGGCGCATCGCCCGGACGATGCCGGCCGGGGACGCTGAGGATCGCCTGGGCGACGGGGAACGCGTGGTCGGCCTTGGGTCGAAAGCCGGTCGGCGGGCGCGGAGGACGGCTGCCTCACTCAGGGCAAGCGCCCATGGCGCGCCCACGCCGCACAGCCCGGCAGCGTTGCGGCATGGCAGGCCGCCGGGCCGCAGCCGCGCGGCCTGCCATGCGCCGGGTCGGAACGTCAGACCAGTTCGACGGTCGCGCCGACTTCGGACAGTTTCTTCTTGGCGTCCTCGGCCGCCTCCTTGCTCACGCCCTCGAGGATCTTGGCGTTGGCCGTCTCGGCCATATCCTTGGCCTCTTTCAGGCCCAGGTTGGTGAGCTGGCGGATAACCTTGATGACGTCAATCTTCTTATCGCCCAGCGCCTTGAGGACGACCGTGAACTCGGTCTTCTCCTCGGCCGGGGCGGCCGCCGGGGCGGCGCCGGCCGCCATGGCCGGCATCGCCGCCATCGCCACCGGGGCCGCCGCGCTCACGCCCCACTTCTCTTCGAGGACTTTCACCAACTGAGCCGCCTCCAGGACGGTGAGGCCGCTCAGTTCCTCGGCCAGTTTGTTCAAATCAGCCATGTTCGTAAATCTCCTATAGACAGAGTGATGTTGTGAAACTGCTTACGCCGCCGCCGGGGCTTCCGCGCCGGTCTCGGCCGCGCCGGCCTGGTCGGCATACGCCTTGACGACGTTGACGACTTGCCGGACGCCGCTGGCCATCACGCCCACCAGCCGCGAGGCGGGGGCGGAGAGCATACCCAGCAACTGGCCGCGGATCACGGGCAACGGCGGCAACTCGGCCAGAGCTTCCACCTCTTTGGGGCCCAGGGCTGCCGCGCCGAGCAAGGCGCCTTTGATCTTGACGAACTCGGAGTCCTTCGCGGCGGCGGCCAGGGCCTTGGCCAGCATCGGCGGGTCCGAGAAGGCAAAGGCCACGGCCGTGGTCTCGGTGAACAGACCCTCCGGCGCCTGGAAACCCGTCTCTTTCAGGGCGCGCAGCGCCAGCGTGTTCTTGACGACGTGCAACTCGCCGGAGGCCTCGCGCACCTTGCGGCGCAACGGGTCCATGCCCTTCATGCCCAGGCCGCGATACTCGATCAGGATCAGGCCCTGGCTTTTCCGGATAAGCTCGGTGTACGTCTTCACCAGCTCTTCCTTACGTTCGCGTGTGATTGCCAATTTCGATTCACCTCCTTCCGGTGACGAAGTCGAGCCAAACAAAAAGTCTTTGCTTCGCGGCACGAAGCAAAGACTTGGTCGCGCACAGGCGCGCTCGCGCGCGGACTTCCGTCTGCGCGGAGAGAGTCTTCACCTCGGCGGGGCTTCTGCCACGGCCAGCTGGAGGAGCTGCGCGGCGGCCCGCTGTCTGCGGCGAAGGATCAATTGGGCGAAATTATACCGCGGCCGTCGCCGTCGTGGAAGCCGCGACCGGGTCCACCTTCACGCCCGGGCCCATCGTGGCTGCGACCACGATCTTGCGCAGATAGACGCCCTTGGCCGAAGCCGGCCTGGCCTTGATGACGGCCTGCAGCAGGGCGGCAAAGTTCTCGTAGAGTTGGGCCTCGCTAAACGAGACCTTGCCGATGGGCACGTGCAGGTTGCCGGTCTTGTCCACGCGGAACTCCACGCGGCCGGCCTTAGACTCTTTGATCACGCGCGGCAAGTCGGCGGCCGGCACGACCGTGCCGGTCTTGGGGTTGGGCATCAGGCCGCGCGGACCCAGGATGCGGCCCAGCCGGCCGACCTTCCCCATCATTTCCGGCGTGGCCACGGCCACGTCGAACTCGGCCCAGCCCTCCTGGATCTTCTTGATCAGCTCGTCGTCGGCGACATAGTCGGCGCCGTTCTCGCGCGCCAGCCGGGCGCCCTCGGCCTCGGCGAAGACCAGGACCCGCACGGTCTTGCCCAGGCCGTGCGGCAGGACGACGACATCGCGCACGTTCTGGTCGGCGTACTTGGGATCCACCCCCAGGCGGATGTGGGTCTCCACGGTGCCGTTGAATTTGGTGTAGGACGTGGCTTTGGCGAGCGCGACCGCCTGCTGAGGCGGATACAACTGGTTGGCATCCACCTTGCCGGCCTGCTCGCGGTATTTCTTTCCGTGTTTGCGCATGAGAGAGACTCCTCGTGGTGCTGGCGGGCGCACCAACTCGCCGGGGCGAGCGGCGCCCTCCCACAGAAGCCGGGCCGTGTCGGCCCGGCGACTCAGCCTTCGACGATCAGGCCCATGTTGCGGGCGGTGCCCTCGACCTGGCGCATCGCGCCTTCCAGGTCGATGGCGTTCAGGTCCTTCATCTTGATCTCGGCGATCTCGCGGACCTGGGCGCGCGTCACCTTGCCGACCTTGACGCGGTTCGGCTGGCCGGACCCTTTCTCCACCTTGGCCGCCCGCCGCAGCAGGAAGGCCGTCGGCGGGGTTTTGAGGATGAACGTGAACGATCCGTCGCTGAAGACGGTGATCTCGGCCGGGATCTGCTCGCCCGCGCGCTGGCTGGTGCGCGCGTTGTACTCCTTACAGAAGGCCATGATATTGATGCCGTAGCCGGCCAGGGCCGGGCCGACCGGCGGGGCCGGGTTGGCTTTCCCCGCCTCCAGGGTCAGTTTGACGACGCCTTTGACTTTCTTTGCCATGCGATTGCTCCTTGTGGTGCTGGCGGGCGCATGGGCTCGCGGCGCGAGCAACGCCCTCCCACACTGAAACGTCCAGACGCCAGCGGCGTTGGGACGAGCTACACTTTCTCGACCTGCAGGAAATCCAGCTCCACCGGCGTTTCGCGGCCGAAAAAGGACACCATCACCCGCACCTTGGTGCGGTCCATGTCGATCTCGGACACGGTGCCGATGAAGTCGTTGAACGGCCCATCGACGATGCGCACCTTCTGGCCGGGCTTGAAGGTCACCTTCACCTTGGGCGCCTCGGCCTCCATGCGTTTGAGAATCTGGGCGACCTCCTCCGGCCGCAGCGGGGTGGGCGTGTTGCCCATCCCCACGAACCCGGTGACGCCCGGCGTGTTGCGGACGACGTACCAGGACTCTTCCGACAGGATCATCTGGACCAGCAGATACCCCGGAAAGACCCGGCGCTCCACCGTCCGGCGTTTGCCATCCTTGACCTCAATCTCCTCTTCGGTCGGCACGATCACGTCGAAGATCTTGCCTTTCATGCCCATCGACGCGATGCGCTGCTCGAGGTTGTGGCGCACCTTGTTCTCATAGCCGGAATAGCAATGGATGACGTACCACTGGGGTCCTTCTTCCGGCGAGACCGGCGCTTCGACCGCCTGTTCCGTCTCCGTCGGCTCCGGCTGCGCTTCGGCCATCGCCGCCCCGGCCGGGCGGTCCTGGTCCTCGCGCTCGTTTTCAGGCGGCACGGTCTGGTCGCTCATCCCGTCATCCCCGGCCGGCCAGGCTGATCAACAACCGGAAGCCTTCGGCGAACAGCCAATCGAAAAAACCCAGGACGATCGAGCCGACCGTGATCACGCCCAGGACGATCACCGTCAGGTTGCGGGCTTCCGGCCAGGTGGGCCAGACCACCTTACGCAACTCACCGACCGTCTCCCGGTAGAAGCGCACCAGGGCGTTCGGTTCTTTCACCACAGGTTGGGCTTTAGACATACCGCCTCTTCTCTCAGACAATCGGAACACCGCGAAACTGCTGCGGTGTTCCTCGACGGCTCAGGCAGGCCAGGAGGGACTCGAACCCCCAGCCCCCGCTTTTGGAGAGCGGTGCTCTGCCAATTGAGCTACTGGCCTCGGCGGCCGCAGCCTCCGGCCGCGGCCTTACGGCGAAAGCCTGCGGCTTTCGCGTCTCGTCATTTCGCCTCGCGGTGCAAGGTGTGCTTGCGGCAGCGCGGGCAGAACTTCTTGAACTCCAGCCGGTTGGGATCGTTCCGGCGGTTCTTCTCCGAAGTATAGTTCCGTTCCTTGCACTCGGTGCAGGCGAACGTAATGATCGGTCGCACGTCCTTCTTAGCCATTTTACTCCAGCACCTTGGTGATGACGCCGGCGCCGACGGTCAGGCCGCCTTCGCGGATGGCGAAGCGGCTGCCCGCTTCCAGCGCCACCGGCGTGATCAA